>Ga0137412_10000039_pt1 | contig 66542 bp, 55 predicted proteins | sample CZODoug2_1_16fun_FD_122160 | JGI IMG/M metagenome (GOLD analysis project Ga0137412, IMG submission 122160) | Vadose zone soil fungal communities from Angelo Coast Range Reserve, California, USA - CZODoug2_1_16fungal (Hybrid Assembly) | ecosystem: Environmental > Terrestrial > Soil > Vadose zone...
CACGTCGCAGAACTATCATGACTTGCACAATTTTCCGGTCGATGTGGTGGCGTTCAACAAGACCATTTTCGACTCGCTGAAGCCGGGCGGATTGTATGTGGTGCTCGATCATTCGGCGGAAGCTGGATCCGCCGTGCGCGATACCAATACGTTGCATCGCATCGATGCGGATGTGGTCAAGAAGGAAGTGACCGCGGCCGGATTCGAGTTCGTCGGCAGCAGCGCTATATTGGCAAATAAGAGTGATACGCGTACCGGGAAGGTTTTCGATCCGGCCATCCGCGGCAAGACCGATCAGTTCATATTAAAATTCCGTAAGCCAAAGAAGAAATAGTCTGCAAACGCGCCTTGGATTCGTCACGGAAAACTCGCTGTGGGACCCAAGGCGCGGCGCCGCCGTCAAAAGCACCACCGTCAAAAGCGAACTCTGGGCCTTATTTCCTGTCAACTGGGAAGGATGTTGGACGTTGAGTGGGGAAAGGACGAGGGTTTGAACGCATGAATTTTGTAAAATATCCGCGTATTTCACGGGCGTTCGCGATAGCCATCCCGGCCGCAATCCTGGGGCTGTTGACGGCCTGCGTAACGCCGCCGCCGCGTGTCTATCGGGCGCCGGCGCCGCCTCCACCGCCGCCGCAGCGGGTGTTCGTCTATCCCGCGCACGGCCAAAGTCCGGACCAGACGGAGCGCGATCGCTACGAGTGTCACATCTGGGCAGTCCAGCAGACCGGTGTCGATCCCAGCCGCGCGGATGCGAATGCCTATGAGCGTGTGGTCGTGCAGCCAGCGACACCGCCGGGTGCCAATACGGCGGGCGGGGCCATCACCGGCGCCATCCTTGGAGCGATCATCGCCGGACCGCGTAACGCCGGCGCCGGCTTGGTGATCGGCGGCGCCACGGGCGCCGTTGTCGGTTCCGCGGTGGATGCCAACGCCCAGGCGCAGGCGCAACAAACGCAGCAACAGATCAATATGAGCGCCGCGGAAGGGCGGGCGCGCGCCGATAGCTACCGCCGCGCGATTGGTGCCTGCCTGCAAGGGCGCGGCTACACGGTCACTTGAGGATTTGAGCCGGATTTACGCTATGAACAAGACATCTCAATTTGCGTTGCTGTCCCTGGTGGTTTTGTTTTTCGGTGGGAGCCTGCAGGTTGCAGCGGCAGCGGACCAACATGGACGCGACGAGCATTCACGCCCTGAACCGGCGCGGGCCGAGCCGGGCCGCCCCCAAGGCCGCGGCCCTGTGCAGGGACGCCCCGGGTTTGACGGGCACGGTCAAGTATTGGACGGCCGCTACAATCACGGCCGCTACTACCCGCCGATGGGAACCGTGAGGCCGGCGCTGCCCGAGGGCTACCGGCCTTATTACCGTGGCCGCGATCGCTATTATTTTCACGGCGGCATCTGGTATGCGCCGCGCGGCCCTGGCTTCGTGGTGATACGTCCACCCTCTGGTCTGGTCATTTCCGTGCTTCCTCCGTATTACTCCACGGTGTGGTTCGGCGGAGTCCCCTACTACTATGCGGACAACGTGTACTACTCCTATCAGCCCGATCAGAACGGCTACGCCGTGGTCGATCCCCCGGACAATGCCGATTCGCCTGCCGAAGCGCCTGCCGAAGCGCCTGACAATACTCAACAAGATCTGATCATTTATCCGAAGAACGGACAATCGAAGGATCAACAAGCTGCGGATCAGTTTGAGTGCCACACGTGGGCGAAAGGTCAAACCGGGTTCGACCCGACGCAACCGGGCGGCGGACAAGCCGGCGGTCCTGCCATGAATCGCAGCAATTATGACCGCGCCATATCAGCCTGCCTGCAGGCTCGCGGCTACCAAGTCAATTGAATACCGTGAGTGATTTCCTACGTGCGGCGCTGAGCGGCGCCGACGGCAAATCCACATCCCTTGGGCGCATGATTGAGCCATGATGCAAGACTTCCCGACCGCAGCCGTCAACGCTTTCGAAGACATCAGGCGAAGATTTGCCAATCAACGCCAGTGGCGCGAGTTCGTCTCGGCGGTTCAATGCTCGGTGAATTATCCGGCCGCGATCAATACGCTGCGATCCGGCACCAAGTGGTTCAGTGACGGATTGGTGCAAGCTTCCTCATGCCTGGCACAGACGCTGCGCGCCGCTCAACTCCGCTAGCAGCTCGATTCCGCTAGCCGCGCCATTCCGTTAGCCGCGCCATTCCGCTAGCCGCTCGATTCCGCCGGCGGCTCAATTCCTATAGGTTATCGTCAGGCCCACGGTGCGCGGCCTGAACGTGTACTGCCGTTCGAGGCGACTGGCATCGCCCGGGTAGATGGTGAAATTATAATTGTTGACCGTGTGCGTGTCGGTGAGGTTGTCGACGAACGCCGCAGCCTGCCAGCTGCCAAAATTTACTCCGGCACGCGCTGATGCGAGATTGGTCGAGGACAGCGTGTAAAACGCCGGGTTGAATTGCTGCGTGGTGGGGTCTTGAGCCGCGGACGGCCATTTGTTGCGGCTCTGGTATTCATCGTCGATCCGCACGAACGAGGGCAGATTGAACAAATTGAATTTGTATTCCAATCCCAGCGTCAAGGTGAAGGGCGCGCCCGGTTGCCCCGGCGGCTCGCCGCTTTGGCCGACGATGGCATCTCCCTTGGACACGATGGACTGAGCTTCGCTGGCCGAGAATTTTGAATCCTGGGTATAGCGCGCGCTGGTATAGCCCGCAGCAATTTCGGCCGTGAAATTATCGGTCAAGGCGATTTCGGCTTGAATGTCACCGCCTTTCGCAACCGCCGTGCCCAAATTCGCGATAAAGGTGATTTGACAGGTCGGCGGCAGGACGCTTTGCTGAATGTCTTTCCAGCGAATGTAGTAGATGCTGCTGGCGATTTTCACGCGGTTGTTGATATTGTTCTTCGCGCCCACTTCGAAGCTGTTGACGGTATCGGACCTGAAGGTCGGGGGCGACTCTGTAATGCCAAAATTTTGGAAGTCCGGTGCGCATGCAGCCTGCGGCACGGGATTGTTGGCGCCGCCCGGGCGGAACCCTTTCGCGTAGGTGGCGTAGAATAAATTCCGCGGATCGTATTGGAAGGAGAAGCTTGCCTTGGGCGTGAATGAATTCTCCGTTTGCGAGACATTCACCGTCTGCGGCGGCAGGAATAATTGCGGGCCCCCGGTGAGCGAATCATTGGTGAACTTGATCCTCGAGTAGCGCCCGCCCACCGTCAGCTTGTACTGATCGGTAAAGGCATAGGTCCCTTCTGCAAACAGCGCATATTGCTTATCAGTCGATTTGGTTTGCAAAAAATAAGAATCATTGGGGAAACGCGGATCGTACAAAACGGGCGCGCCGTCCGGATCCACGAACCAGTCGGTGTACGGCGCCGCGGTGGCTGCGAGCGACAATTCATTGAGCAGCGGATCATGAATCTGCTCGAGATAGGTCTGCCGGTTGAGGCTGAAGAAGACACCCGCGGTCCAGAATAGCGGCGAGGTCGTATCCGCGGATTGCAGGCGAATTTCCTGGGTGATGTTCTGCTGCCCGTTGTCGATGGAGTTCGGCGCGCGATAATCGGTTGCACCGGCGGGCAGATGCAGTCCTGCACCGTCGATCAGCGGATAGGGCGTGGAAGCGGACGATCCATCCGCGTTTAGAAACACGCCGGCCTGATAAAATCCCAGGTTATAAAGCGTGCCCTCGTAGCCGGTTTGTTCCTTGCGATGAAAATACGAGGTATTGGAGATGAGCTTGGCGAAACCCAAGTTTCCTTCAACCTTCATGGACGCAATGTAGAACCGGTCCGGATCGGAGCGCTGATCCGGATCTGCAGTGACGAATTGGTTGTTGCCGGGATTCGAATACAACGGCCAGTAGTCCTCAACTTGGTTACGGTAGCGGTCTTGGTAGTAAATGCTGGGTGTTATCGACCATTGATCGGAGGGCGCATAGATGAGCGCCAGCCGGTACAGCACGGTCTGATCGAAGTTGGAATTCTTTTGCACGGTCGCGAGCGACACCGGATCGATGCGGTCGATGTAGCCGCCGTCGCGGCGATACCAAACGGTCAAGCGCGCGCCCAGTGTGTTATCGATCAAGGGTCCGCCTGCCGCGATGCCCCCTTCATAGCTGATCGCTCCACCTTGTGTGGAGGAGACCTCTTCTCGGCTGTAAAAGCTGTTGGTCGTGAGGCTCGGCTGGGTGGTGATATAGCGCACGGTGCCGCCCTCGGATCCTGCACCGAAGAGCGTGCCCTGCGGCCCGCGCAGCACTTCGACCCGGTCGATATCGAAGGCCTTCGGCAGGGCATCATCGGGGTTGAAGGCGGTACCGCGGATTTGGATCGGGGTGTCGTCGATATAGATGCCGGTGGTGCCGGCGCCGCCGGTCGAGGCAATGCCGCGGATGGCAATGTTGTTGGTTCCCGAATTGTCGACAACCACGCCGGGCGTGAAGCGCACGATGTCCTGGAAATCCTTGATGCCGCGAAGATCCATGGCGTCCTGGGTCAGCGCCGTGACACTGATCGGCACCTTGCTGAGGCTTTCCTCGCGGCGTGTCGCCGTGACGGTAATTTCTTGCAGCGGTCCGCCGGTATCCTCAGCGGGTGTAGTCTCGGCGCCGGACACATGGACACTGCACAGGGCCGCCAAGCAGCCAAAGATCCATGACGCGCGATGAACCTGGAAGTCCGGCATAGATGCATCCTAATATGGCGAGCGCATCGCGCCCTTGTTTTTCGCCAGTCCCTAGTACATTGCAACATATTGGCTCGCCGGTTGAAAGGCTTGAGTGAATTTTGGTTGCGGGCACGCAACGCGTAGTTATGGGATCATGCGAGGATGAGCACGCCCGAGGAACGGCCCCGAGCCAAGTCCCTGCATCCGCTGCTGGCGCTGGTGCCTTTTTTGCGCCCCTATGTGGGGATGATGGCCGCTGCTTCTTTCGCGCTGCTCATCGCCGCAGGCGCTCAGCTGGCCCTGCCGTTGGCGCTGCGGCAGCTCATCGATCACGGCATTGCGGGCAGGGATGCCGGCACGATCAATCGATGGTTCCTCGCGTTTCTCGCCGCTGCGGTTGTCTTCGGCGCGTTCGCGGCCCTGCGCTTTTTCCTCGTGACCTGGGTGGGGGAGCGCGTGGTTGCCGATTTGCGCACGGCCGTCTATCGGCGTGTGGTGCGCATGGATCCGCTATTCTATGAAACGACCCGCGTCGGCGAAGTGCTGTCGCGACTGACCGCGGACACCACGTTGGTGCAGGCCATCTCCGGCGTCAATTTGTCCATCGTATTGCGCTCCACGTTGAGCCTGGTAGGCGCGATCGTGCTGATGGGATTCACCAGCGCCAAGCTCATGGGTGTCATTCTGATCTTGATTCCGGTGGTCATCGCGCCGCTCATCATCACCGGGAGACGCGTACGCGGTTTGTCCCGCGCTTCGCAGGATCGCATCGCCGACACCAGCGGACTGGCGGACGAGACATTGAATGCCATCCAAACCGTGCAGGCCTTCACCATGGAGGAGCTGCAAAGCGAGCGCTATCGAGAAGCTGTTGAGGCCAGTTTCGCAACTGCAGTACGGCGCACCAAGGTGCGCGCGGCCCTGACGGCCATCGGGGTGATGCTGGTGTTCGGCGGCATTACCTTCGTTCTATGGCTGGGCGCGCGCCAGGTCGTCGCCGGCACGATGACGGGTGGTCAGCTCGCGCAGTTCTTGGTGTACGCGGCCTTCGTCGGTACGTCGGCCGCCGCGCTTTCCGAGATGTGGGGCGAGGTTCAACGTGCAGCCGGCGCCATGGAACGCTTGAGCGAACTGCTCCACGCGCGGCCCGTCATCAGGGCACCTGAACACCCGCTGGCAATGCCGGCGCGCGTCCAAGGCAGCATTCGCTTCGACAATGTCACCTTTCACTATCCATCGCGGCCGCAACATGCCGCGCTCGATAATTTCAGCCTCGAGGTGGCCCCGGGCGAAACCATCGCCTTCGTCGGGCCATCGGGCGCAGGAAAGAGCACGACTTTTCAGTTGCTGCTGCGCTTTTACGATCCTGATTCCGGCCGGGTGCTGATCGACGATAAGCGGCTCGCCGATTTGCGGCCGGAAGACATTCGCTCGCAGATTGGCTTGGTGCCCCAGGACACCGTGCTGTTCGGCGCCAGCGCGCGCGAGAACATCCGCTACGGGCGCCCGACGGCGAGCGACGCGGAAATCGAAGCGGCCGCTGTGGCCGCCGCTGCCGATGAGTTCCTGCGCAAATTACCGCAAGGCTATGACACGTTCCTCGGTGAGCGCGGCACGCGGCTATCCGGCGGTCAACGCCAACGCATTGCGCTGGCCCGGGCCATTCTCAAGGATCCACCCATTCTGCTGCTGGATGAGGCGACCAGTTCCCTGGATGCAGAATCCGAGCGGTTGGTGCAACAGGCGCTCGAAAAACTCATGCAGGGCCGCACCACGATCATCATTGCCCATCGGCTCGCGACGGTGCTCAAAGCCGATCGCATCGTGGTGATGGACCACGGCCACAAAATCGCGGTCGGCACGCATGCCGAACTGCTGGTGCATAGCCCGCTGTATGCGCGGCTGGCAGCGCTGCAGTTTGCCTCAGCCACCACTGAATCGCTCGCGCTGAGTGCTACTTGATCAGCCTTTCGGCTTTCATCGCTTCCTGAACCTTCGGCCGGTGGGCGATGCGGGATTTGAACTCGGCCAGCACCGGCCATTTGCCCAGGTCGATTTTCACGTGCCCGGTCCAGCTGAGCAAGGTGAATAGATAGGCATCGGCCACGGTGAACGTATCGCCCATGAGATAAGGTTTCTTGGCCAGAAATCCCGACAGCCAGTCGAATTTCTTGCTCAAATTCGTCACGGCCGCTTCCTTCATATCCGCGGAACTCTCCGGATGGAACAGCGGCGTGAATGTCTTATGAACTTCGGATGTCAGGTAGTTCAGGATCTCCATCAGCTGGTAGCGCTCGAATGTCCCGGCGCGCGGCGCCAAACCGGATTCGGGTTTCTGGTCAGCGAGGTATTGCACGATCGCCGGACCCTCGGTCAGTACCCGGCCGTCATCGAATTGCAAGGCCGGGACCGCGCCTTTTGAATTCACGGCCAGATAGTCCGCGCCGGTTTCTGTTTTTTTGGTCTTCGAGTCGACCTTGACCATGGTTACGGCCACGCCGGCTTCAAGCGCCACGATATGCGGAGACAGCGAGCATGCACCGGCGAAGTAATAAAGTTTCATGACGTCCTCAAGGTGGGGCAGCGGATGATACTACGCGCCTTGCGCCGATGAATCCTTTCGCATAGGGCGAGGCGATGAGCGAATCGACGCGCACGTGACCCCCGCTGGAAGGCGCATGGACAAAGAGCTGATTGTCGAGCGCAATGCCCACATGCAGCTCTTTGCCGGCCAGATGCATGAAAATGAGGTCGCCGGCCTGCAAATCCGAGCGCTTGACCGGTGCGCCAATGCGAAGTTGCTCCGCCGCCGTGCGCGGCACGTAAATTCCGGCTCTGGTTGCTGCGTACTCGACCAGACCGCTGCAGTCGAATCCGCCGGGCGCCGCACCGCCGAACCGATAGGGTTGACCGATCATCGACTCCGCCGTGTGGATCATCAATTGCGCGGGGGAGAGTGGCTGCTCGACCGGCGCTTGCGGAGAATGCACCGGTTCAACGGTGCGCGAGATGCCGTGCGAAGTCGTCGCGCATGCGGCCAGCGAGAGCCACGCCGCGGCCGCAGCAACCGCTCTGAGCAAGCGCGCGTGGTGGACTAAACGCGTGCGGCGGATACCGTCGTGGCGAATGCCGCGCCCACGATGCCGGCTTCCGAGCGCAATGTTCCGACGCATAGACGCGCCTCGCAGTGCAGTTTGCTCATGAACTTCTCGGGCTCTTCGGTGATGCCTCCGCACAGAACGATGAGGTCCGGCCACAGCAGGGCATGCAGTTCCTTGAGCACCAAATTCAATTCATCCGTCCACGCATCCCAGCTCAAGGCTCCCTCGACTTTCGCGCGTCCCGAGGCGCGCTTTTCTGCTTCGCGCCCCGCGACTTGAAGGTGTCCGAACTCGGTATTCGGCACCAGCCGTCCATCGACGAACAATGCACTGCCGATGCCGGTGCCCAGCGTCAGCAACAAGACCGTGCCGGCGACATCGCGCGCCGCGCCATAGTGCAATTCCGCAAGTCCGGCCGCGTCCCCGTCGTTGATGGCGATCACCGGGCGCCTCAGCTGCTTGCCGGCGAGCTCCGCGAGGGATTGTCCGATCCATGCCTTGTTGAGATTGGCCGCAGAACGTACGACGCCGCCGCGGATCACGCTGGGGAATGCCAGCCCCACGGCGTGGTCGCCCGGAATATTCGACACCACGGACTCGAGCGCATGGAGCAAGGCGTCAGTGGAGTCCTGTGCCGGCGTCGGCGTGGAGAATCGCTCGCCCGCGAATGCGCCGGTATTGAGATCGATCAGCGCGCATTTGATGGAAGAGCCGCCAACGTCGACGCCCACGGCCAGGGAGGTGCTTTTCAATCCGAATGCCGCATTTTGAGGTTTGCCCGCGTAGCCTGCATAACAACCCTATAATAACTCCTAACATGGACTCGATTGATACCCAATTCGCGACTCGGCGCAACGCCGCCCTGCAGCCGGGCACGCTGCAAGCGGCGCTGCTGGACCGGCTCACCCGAACTCTCGGCAAGAATCCGGACTCGGCAACGCCGCGGGATATTTTTGACGCGCTGTCGCTTGCCGTGCGCGAAGAACTCACCCTGCGCTGGCTCGCAACCCAACGGCGCGTCTCGAACGCACATGTCAAGCGGGTGTGCTACTTCTCCGTCGAATATCTGCCGGGCCGATCTCTGATCAACGCATTGTCCAGCCTCGATGGGGACTTGGTGCACGAAGCACGCACTGCCCTCAAGAGCCTGGGCTTTGAGCTCGAGGACATCGCCGCCCAGGAAGTCGATCCGGGTCTCGGCAATGGCGGCTTGGGCCGATTGGCGGCATGTTTCCTGGATTCCATGGCGACGCTGCATTACCCGGCCGTCGGCTACGGCATCCGCTACGACTACGGAATATTCACGCAGGTCATCGGCACCGACGGCGGGCAGTGCGAGGTTGCCAGCAGCTGGCTGCGCCTGCGCAATGTATGGGAGGCGCCGCGCAGCGATGAGCGCTACACGGTGCGATTCGGCGGCCGCAGCGAGGCGCCGGCGGGGACCCCCGTGAGCGCGGCGCATCGTTGGGTGGGCACGAACGACATCTACGCCATCGGCTTCGATCAATTGATTCCCGGCAATGGCGGCCCGACCGTCAATCACTTGAGGCTTTGGTCGGGGCGTGCGATCACACCGTTCAAGATCGACGCCTTCAACGCCGGCAACTATGCCGCCGCCGTGCAAGATCAGCTGGAGGCGAAAAATCTGTCGCGTGTCCTGTATCCGGACGATTCGACGCCGCAGGGCAAGGAGCTTCGGCTCAAGCAACAGTATTTTTTCGTCAGCGCCAGCCTGCAGGATATTTTGCGCATCCACTTGAGCGAGGGCCGATCGCTCGCTTCCCTGCCCGACTCGATCGCCATTCAACTCAACGATACCCACCCGGCTGTGGCGATTCCGGAATTGATGCGGCTGCTGGTCGATGAGCACGCACTGTCCTGGGAGGAAAGCTGGCAGATCACCAAAGGCGTGTTCTCGTATACCAATCATACGCTGTTGCCGGAGGCGCTCGAATCCTGGCCGGTGTCGATGCTCGAGCGCCTGCTGCCGCGGCATTTGGAAATCATCTATCTGGTGAATCGAGATTTTCTGCGCATCGTGGAGTCGACCTATCCCGGCGAGCCGCAGCGTCTGCGCACGATGTCCATCATCGATGACGGCGGCGATCGGCGCGTACGCATGGCGCACCTGGCCATCGTCGGCTGCCACAAAATCAACGGCGTCGCGCAGCTGCATTCCGATCTCATGCGCAAGCATGTCTTCAGCGGATTTGCCCAGATGTATCCCGAACGTTTCATCAATGTCACCAACGGAATCGCCGTGCGCCGCTGGCTCAAGCAATCGAATCCCGGACTGTCTGCCTTGTTGACGCAGCATCTCGGGCGGGCATGGGAGAACGATCTCGAAGAGCTCGGGCGGCTGACCGGAGCGGCCGATGATGCGGAGTTTCGCCGCCAATTCCGCGGCATCAAGCACACCAACAAGCAAAGGCTTGCCGATGAGGTCATGCGGCGCACCGGTGTGGAAATCGGCGCGCATTTCCTGTTCGACGTGCAGGTGAAAAGAATCCACGAATATAAGCGCCAGTTGCTGAATCTGCTGTACGTGGTCAGCCGCTACCGAAGAATTCGCGAGAACCCGGGTGCCGAGACGGTGCCGCGGGCCGTGATTTTTGCCGGCAAGGCGGCGCCGGGATATGCGATGGCGAAGGCCATCATAAAACTCATCAACAACGTGGCGCGCACCATCGATTCGGACATTCTGATGCGCGACAAGCTGCGCGTGGTTTTTCTGCCTGACTATGACGTTTCGCTGGCGCAAAAAATCATGCCCGCGGCGGATCTTTCGCAGCAGATTTCCACCGCCGGCATGGAGGCGTCGGGAACCGGTAATATGAAGCTCGCGCTCAATGGTGCACTGACCATCGGGACCCTGGACGGCGCCAATATCGAGATTCGCGATCACGTCGGCGCGGAGAATATATTCATTTTCGGCCTCACGGCCGACGAGGTCGAGGCGCGGCGTGCGGCGGGCTACTTTCCCAAGCGCGAGCTAGAGACGAACCCGGAACTGAAAAGCACCTTGGATCTCATCGCCTCTGGATATTTTTCACCCGGGCGCCCGGACGATGCCAAACAGGTCATTGAGCGCTTGCTGGGCGACGCTGAGCCTTACTTGGTGCTGGCGGACTATGCCGCCTATGCGAAGGCGCAAGATCAGGTGGATGCGCTGTACGCGCTGGAAGATCAGTGGAGTCACAAAGCTGTGATCAATTGCTTGAACATGGGCTACTTTTCCAGCGACCGAAGTATTCGCGAATATGCGGACCGCATTTGGTCGGTCAAGCCGGTGATTTGAAAGCTATTCAACCAGGTTCGCCGCGGCCTTTGGGGGCGACGTGGAACAAGCACGGCGTCAACTTCGCCCTGTTCTCCGGCCATGCCACCCGCGTCGAGCTATGTCTGTTTGACGCGCAAAGCGGTGCGGAAACAGAACGCTACGATTTACCCGCGCGCACCGGCGACGTGTGGCATGGGTTGCTGTCGCCGCGACGCGCCGGCCCTGGAACGCACTACGCCTTTTGCGTGCACGGCCCCAACGATCCGCAAAATGGCCATCGCTTCGATGCGACGGTGCCGTTGATCGACCCCTACGCGCGCGAGCTGTCGCTGCATCTGCCGCTGCGCTCGCGCGTCATTGAGCACGCGTTTCATTGGGAGGGCGATCGGCCGCCGACCATTCCGTGGCGCGATTCCATCATCTATGAGCTGCACGTGAAAGGATTTACGCGCCTGCATCCTGCCGTACCCGAGAAATGGCGCGGCAAGTACCTGGGGCTGTCGGTGGCGCCGGTCATCGAGCACTTGAAATCCATCGGAGTGACGGCAGTTGAATTGTTGCCCTGCCAGGCGTTTCTCAGCGAACCATTCTTGGGCGAGCGCAAGTTGACCAACTACTGGGGCTACAACCCGGTCGCGTGGTTTGCGCCGGCAAATGAGTATGCGGTGGATGATGCGGTGGTCGAATTCAAGACCATGGTCAGAGCGCTGCATTCTGCCGGAATAGAAGTCATCCTGGACGTGGTTTTCAACCATACGGCCGAGGGCAATGAGTCCGGGCCGCTCCTATCCTTGCGGGGCATCGACAACGCGGTTTATTACCGGCTGACCCCGGCAGATTTGCGCTTTTACGAGAATGTCACCGGCTGCGGCAATACGGTCAACTGCGAACATCCGCGGGTGCGCGCGCTCATCGTCGATTGCTTGAGATACTGGGTCGAGGAGATGCACGTCGATGGCTTTCGCTTCGATTTGGCAACGGTACTGGGCCGCGAAGCCGGGGGATTCAGCGCACAAGCGGCGCTTTTCAAGGCGCTGCGCGCCGAACCCGCACTGGCCTACGTGAAATTGATCGCCGAGCCCTGGGATGTGGGTCTGGGCGGCTACCAGCTCGGCCGCTTTCCCGCAGGCTGGTCCGAGTGGAACGACCGCTATCGAGACGCCACGCGCGCGTTCTGGCGCGGCGACGCCGGGAAGATGGGGGAGTTCGCGGAGCGGCTTGCCGGATCCAGCGATCTGTTCCGGCACAACGGACGCAAGCCCACTGCCGGCATCAATTTTGTGACCGCGCACGACGGCATGACCTTGAACGACCTGGTGTCCTACAACGAGCGGCACAACGAGGCGAATCTCGAGAACAACACCGACGGTCACAGCAATGAGTTGAGTTGGAATTGCGGAATCGAGGGACCCACGGACGACGCCGCCATCGTCGCTTTGCGCAAAAGGCAAATGCGCAATTTTCTGGCGACGCTGTTTCTGTCGCAGGGAGTCCCCATGCTGCAAGCGGGCGACGAATTCGCCCGGACCCAGCGCGGCAACAACAACGCCTATTGCCAGGACAACGAGATATCGTGGGTCGATTGGCGCCTGCGCAGCGCCAATCACGACCTGCTGGAATTCGTGCGATCGCTCGCGCGCCTGCGCCGCTCGCACGTGGAGTTTCGCCGGGAGACTTTCTTGAAGGGCGCCGCATCGCGCGCGGGCGTCAAGGACGTGACGTGGTTGAACGTTCGCGGTACCGAGATGACGCAAAGCGAATGGCAGGACTCGGAGCTGCGCACGCTGGGAATGTGGTTCGGCGAACACACGGGTTCCGCGGAACATCTGCTGCTGCTGGTGAACTCGGCGGGTTCCGAGCAATCCTTCGCGCTTCCGGCGGCTCCGGCTGATGGGCCCTGGATTTGCTTGTTTGACACCGCGTCGGAAGGCGTCGGGGCGAGCAGTCTTGGACCGGCACGAAGCTACGCGCTCAAAGCCCACAGCGTCGCACTGCTGGAGTGCTGAAGTGGATACGGCATTGATCGAAAAGCTGGCCAACTTGCGCGGAATCGCCGACGCCTATCATGATTATCGCGGCGAGCTCAAATTTTTCAGCCTGCAAACCAAGAAAGGCATCTTGAGAGCCATGGGATGCGACGTGGACGATGAGAGCGAACTCGCCGCAAGCCTGGCACAAGTCGAAGCAGTGCGGTGGCGCAAGTTGCTTCCCCCCGTGGCAACGTCGCGCGGCGCGCGAATTGGGTTTGACATCAATGTCAGCGCGCGCGAGTTGGGAGACAGCCTGGTGTGGCGCGTGCATTGGGAGAACGGCTCACGATCGAATGGGGTCACTGCGACGGCCGATTGCGCGGAAGTTTGGCGGGGCGAAGTCGCCGGGTCATGGATTACGCGGCGGCGCTTCGAGTTGATGATAGATCTACCCCCCGGTTATCACGAGTTCGAAGCCAGCCTGGCGGGCGGCGCTGCCGAGCGCTGTCTTTTGATCATTTCTCCGCCGACATGCTACGAGCCTGCGGCGATCGTCGCGGGGCGGCGGCTTTGGGGCGTCGCCGTGCAGCTGTATACGCTGCGGTCCCGGGTCAATTGGGGTATCGGGGATTTTGGCGACTTGGAGCGGCTGATTCGCTGGATGGGTTCATGCGGTGCGGGCTTCATCGGATTGAATCCCTTGCATGCCTTGGCGCCCGCGGATCCGGCAAGATCGAGTCCCTACAGCGCCTCGAGCCGGCATTTTCTCAACGTTTTGTATATCGCCGTGCCGGCCATCCCAGAGTTTCAGGAATGCGCCGCGGCGCGCCATCGTGTGGCCGACCTCGAGGTCGCGCGCCGATTGGAGCGATTGCGCGCACTCGACCTCGTGGACTATCGGGGCGTCGCAGATCTGAAATTTGAAATACTGACGCTGCTTCATCAAGATTTTCGCGACAAACATCTGGCAGCGGGCAGCGAGCGAGCACGCAGCTTTTCAAGCTTCGTAGCGCAGCGGGGCACACCGTTGCAGTTGCACGCCCGGTTCGACGCGCTCGATCGCCATTTTCGCGCGACGCTCGGATGCGCATCGGGTTGGATCAGCTGGCCGCCGGAGTTCCGCGATGTGAACGGCGCCGCCGCCGCACGCTTCGCGCTCGAGCATCCTGCCGACGTGGAATTTTATGCGTACCTGCAATGGGTGGCGCATGAGCAGCTGATGAACGCGCAGGCCCTGGCCCGCGAACTGGGCATGCCGATCGGTCTGTACGGCGACTATGCGGTCGGCGCCAACCCATCGGGTTCGGAGACTTGGATGGATCAGGCCAGCTATTCTCTCGGTGCAGAAATCGGCGCTCCGCCGGATCCTTTGGCATTGAGAGGACAGGGATGGGGGATTCCGCCGCAGGATCCAGCGGCCCTGCAAGCGCAGCGGCTGCGAGGATTCATCAGTTTGATCCGCGACAATATGCGCCATTACGGCGCTTTGCGCCTCGATCATGTGATGTCGCTGTGCCGGCTGTGGTGGGTTCCGGGCGGCTGTTCGCCCACCGAGGGCGCCTATGTTTACTATCCGCTGCACCAGTTGCTGACGGTGCTGTCGCTGGAAAGCGCGCGCAACTCATGTTTGGTGGTCGGCGAGGATTTGGGCGTGGTGCCGGACGAGATGCGCCAGGCCATGCCGGAATTCGGTCTGTATCACTACAAGGTCTTGCTGTTCGAAAAAATGGACGGACGGTTTCGACGGCCGGACGAATTTGTGAAGCGCGCGCTGGCGACGGTGACCACGCACGACATGCCGACATTGCGCAGTTATTGGGAGGGCCGTGACATCGAGCTGCGCCGGCGCTTGAATCTGTTTCCGAGCGCCGACATCGAAAACGAAATCGTGCGGGAACGCGCGCACGACCGCGAGATGCTGCTATCGGCGCTGCGAGATCAGGCCCTGAATCCCGCACGGCCGAGCACGCCATCTGAGCCGTTCACTGCGGAACTGGCGAATGCGCTGCATCTTTTTTTGGCGCGTTCATCGACCACACTGGTTGCACTGCAAATCGAAGATCTCTTGGGGATGGTCGACCCGGTCAACGTGCCGGGAACCGATAACGAATACCCGAATTGGCAGCGCAAGGTGTGTGCGGACATCGAGGAGATGGCGGTGCGCGGCGATCTTGCCGCGCAGCTGGCTGAAATCGATCGGGCGCGAGCCTAGCTACTTCGTCGCAACTGGAGCAGAGAGTAGATGGAAACAATCATCAAGAGGGGAGAAGAATAAAATCCGGGAGCTGGGCGGGCAAATCGCACCGTATCGACAGTGTGACCTAAAACGGTGGCTATCGTGTGCCCGGCGGCGTTGAGCAGGCCAGCCACAATGGCGACAAAGAAAAAAATGGGTCGGATCCACCGCGCATTTCGAAATGCGAATGGTGAAAGCGTTGCCAATATGATGATGCTTATCGATAGGCCGATCAACCATTCCCGGAATTCGAAGGTTGGCATCGGCCAAAATCCAAGCTTCGCTCGCAATGCGAGTACTGTGGGATTGTAAACGGATAAAAAACCCGATAGCGCCTCGTCGGTAACGTGGACCGCGAGCGCCACCCACATCATGATCCATGCGACACCGAGCCGGAACGAACCGGATTCACCGTTCAGAACTGGCGCTCTATTTGCGCTCATTCTCGCGAAGTCTAGGCGCGGACAGGAATTTCAGCAAATGCCTGACCAATCATCCTTTCGCCGAGGAGGTCGCCGCGTGGCTGCGCGGAGAATACGTGTTCGATCCAGAGTGCCTGACGACGTGACCGGCCAAGATCGACGTTTGACAGCCCCAGATATCGGGGCAGAAGTCCGCTCATCGATCAGGCAAGACGGGTGCCTTGTTGGCCAGCGCGACCGCTTCGCCGCGTGACTGCACGCCAAGCTTGGAGAGGATCGCCGACACATGACGGTCCACGGTCCTCGTCGAAACGAACAGACGCTTGGCGATCGCGGAATTACGCATGCCTTGGGACACCAGCGTAAGAATCTCCGCCTCTCGACGCGTCAACCCGAGCCGATTACTGCGGGTCGACGTCCGCAAGCCCCGCGGAACTGCGCGAACGCCTTCTGCGCGCATTCGTTTGCGCAGGGCCTGCGCAGCCGGGGCCGCGCCGAGCCGTTCGAGGACTTCGAGCGCCTCTCGCTGTTCGGTTTCGGTGCCGTGCCAGGCGAGCAGGCAGGCGCACTCATAAGAACAACCCAGGCGCCTCCAATTGGCGGCCGCGGCGCGCCAGTCGCCTGAGATCTCCTGCGCGTAAGGATCTGCAATATCCGCCGGTTGCTCTTCAAGCGCGCCAACCCGCCACAACCAGGTTGCGAGTTCGCCCTTCATCCGCGGATCGCGCCGTTGACACACCATTTCATACGCAGGCTGGACCGCCCTCAGAACGCCCTCGCGATCGCCCGCGAGCCACGCGGCCTCCGCTCGGATCGCGGCAAGTGTGCCGACGCGCTGCAGCTCCTGTGTGGCGCCGCCGAGCGCCCACGCCTCTTCCAGTGCAGCCTCTGCCTGCGGGTCGCCGCGGCGAATTCTGATGTGGCCCAGCGTGCGCAGCGCGGGAATGCGTGTGATTGGCGTGGCAAGCGGATGGCGCAGCACGGCCTCTGCATCCTCACTCGCGGCCGGCCAGTCGCCTTGCTCGAAATTTTTACGTGCGCGATATGCCAGCATGTAAAGCCGCAGGGCATCCAGATCGCGCTTTTCGCAATAGGCCAGTCCCTCGCTGAAGTAGCGAGCCGCCTTGTCATAGTGCCGCCAGGAAACGGCCATAGCAGACAAATCATTATAGGCACTTGCCACCTGCTCCTGTAGATTGCCGTCGAGCGCGATACGCAAACTCCGTTCGAGGTCGGCCCATCCTGAAGCGTCGCCCGCAATGAGCCGAGTTAAGCCCAGCGCACCCAATGCATCGCAGAGAATTTCGTTCGCCGCGCGCGGCTCCGCCAGTGCGATGGCGCGCTGCGCCCAGCTGATGGCCGATTCCAATTCGTGAGACTCCATGTCAAGTTGCGCACAATTGCCATAGGCCCTCGCCAATTCGGGACCGGGCGGCAGCGATTCGAGCGTCAACACCGCCTCGGCGCCATAGCGGTTGGCGTCAGCGCGACGTCCGATAAACCAATTTAAGCGAGACAACCACTGCAGCGCATCTCCCTCGCGAATGCGCGCGTCCGATGCCCGCCAGACTTCGAGCGCTGCGCGGCGCGCTTCGATAGCCCGCTCGTGCTGACCGGTCAAATAGCATTCGTACGAGAGTTTTTCGTACAGGCGCGCGCGCTCATCCGGCGCGACTTCTTGCGCATAAACGAGCGCAACCTGATACAGCGAGGCGGCCTCACGATGTGAACCAACCGACGCCGCCTGCATCGCCGCCAACGGCGCGAATTGCAAAACTGCCGCTGCATTGCGCTCCCCGGCAGCATGGTGTGCGAGGCGTGCCGCGGAAGTTTGGGGCCGCGCAGAGAGCGCTGCGAAAACCTTCGCGTGCAGGAGCTGCCGGTGCGACTGCGACAAAGAATCTTCGAACGCGCGCCGCGCGAGTTCGTGCCTAAAGCTGAGCGCGCCGTCATCTGCCAGCACCATGCCTATGCTCAAGCAGCCTTCGATAGCGGTTTCATCGAATGAAACTGCCTGCTCCAGCAACCAGGATTCCGTTTTGCCGGGGACTACGCAGGCCAGCTCCGCGATTTGGCGTGCGTCCGGGGTCAGTCTCATTGCGCGCGCCAGCACTGCGTCGCGCACGCTGACCGGCACCGTGTCGGCCACCGCGGCCAGCGCTTCGGTGACAAAGAATGGATTGCCACCGGTTATGCGGTGCAGATCCGTCGACGATTGGCCGGCCTGCCGCGCAAGCTGAGCAACCGCCGCCTCGGACAGGGGGAAAAGCGACATTCTGTGCGTGGCGGCCCGCGGCAAATCTCCTATGACGAACCGCAGCGGATGCCGTGCTCCGACCTCATCATCGCGGTAGCTTACGGCGAGCATTGCGCGGGTGCGCTGTATGCGCCGGCCCAAATACTTCAGGAGGTCGAGCGTGGCTTCGTCCGCCCAATGCATATCTTCGAAGACTATCAGGGTCTGCGAGCGCTCCAGCTCGTTGAGGGTCGCGGCGAAAATGACCTCGCGATTGGCATTGCTGTTGATGGCGGCCAAGAGTTCGCCCTGTGTCTGACGCGCGATGTCGTACAGCGGGCCGAGGGGACGCGGGGCGAAAAGCGCATCGCAGCCGCCCCACAACACCCTCGCACCGAGCTGTGCATTGGCGAATTCCTGCAAAAGCGCTGTTTTTCCGATTCCTGCTTCCGCGCCAAGCAGAGCAATGCACCCTGCACCCTCGATCGCGCGCCGCAGCCAGTCAGTAAGCTGGGCCAGGCATTTCTTGCGCTCGAGTAACTCCATCGAAAATGCAGTCTCCAGCGATGATCGTACGGGGAGGTTGTAACCGATCCAAAGCGTGCACGCAAAGCGAGTCGACGCCGGAGCTTCGTTCCCCCTGCAATGTGGGTATTCGGCTCGTCTAAATTGGGTAGATCCTCTGATTCGCCGATCTCCCAAGCAAGCCATGATTCCCGGCAGTTGGGTTGCATTGGAGATTTCCACATGTCCCGGTACTTGATCGAACGAGAGTTTCCGGACGGTCTTCACATCCCTCTTGATGAAAGTGGCGCCCAACTATGTCGAAACGTCATCGATAACAATGCGGAAGACGGGGTCACGTGGCTGCACTCCTACGTAACTCCCGATCGCAAACGCACCTTCTGTCTTTACGACGGACCGACGCCGGAGGCGGTGCGGCGCGCTGCAGTGCGCAGTCAATTGCCAATTACGCAAATCACCGAGGTTCGGGTCCTCGATCCGTACTTCTACAAATGAAGTTTGTTTTCTCCACTCGTATAAGCCAATCCCAAGGGAGATCATCGATGAACATTACAGGCCGCTTGATATTAACCATGTTGTCTCTATCAGCTCCTTTCATCGCCATTTCAGGGGAAGCCCCGCCGCATGCCATGACGATGAACGCCGTCGATCACAATTCGCCGCTGGTTAACAAGGTTCACAAAGCAACGGCGCAATTCAGGGACATCAATGCGGCCCTCGCCGCCGGTTTCGTGCAGGCCACGCCCTGCGTCAGCGGTCCGGATTTCGGCGCGATGGGAGTGCACTTCGTATTGGGCTCCCGAATCAACGCCGGGACTCTAAACGCAACCGAACCCGAAGCGCTGATCTACGAACCGTTGCCGAACGGTGCCTTTCGCCTGGTCGGGGTGGAATTCATCATTCTCGCCGGCGTCTGGCAAACCCAGATTCCACCAGGGAGCACCGCCACCCCCGCATTGGAAGGGCATTTGATGAACTTCGTTGACGCACCGAATCGCTACGGTTTACCCGCGTTTTACGAATTGCATGTTTGGGCCTGGGAGCACAACCCCGTCGGTAGCTTTGCGGATTGGAACACGCAGGTGTCCTGCGATCAGCAGCCCACCAGCTGAGGAAGGATCGATCAGATCATTGGCCTTGATCCGGCGTCTATTGCGGGCGTCGCTGGATGTCCGGGTCAAGTGCAGTTGCCGCGGGCCGTTGCAACGCAGCGTCAACCGCGGCACGGGCGAGAAGGCGCGTAGAATCCAGTACCGGCAACGGACAATCGTCCGGCCGGACGAGCAGGGGAATCTCTGTGCAACCTAGGATCACGCTATCGCAACCGCGTACCTTCATGCGGTAGATGACTTCGTTATAGCGAAGCCGAGAGTCCTCGCTGAATATTCCATTGACGGATGCATGTGCTCGCCCATGCATTCAAGCGAATACGCAGCGATTTCGCGAAAGCACAGGGCAGCGCCCTCAACGCTGCAGGCCACTATGCCAATGTGTTTGGATTCGGTGAGCATATACGGCAATCATAGCCGCCCAGCGGCCGCTATTTGTGAAGACTTGGGCCGGGGCCTAAGACGGGGGGCATGCATCGATGCTGCTGCAGCGCCGCGGGTCAGGTGAGAAATTTTCCGGGATCGATGTCGAAATGATGGGGGCCCATCCGTCTTACCTATAAGAACCACCGGAGCCCGCAGATCAAATCCGTAAGAGGAGTTCAAGATGAGCAGTGATCCATCGCGGCGCCGGCCGCCGCGCATTGTGTCGAGAGAAGAATGGCGTGAGGCGCGCATTGCGCTGCTGGCCAGGGAGAAGGAACTGACGGCGATGAAGGACTCGCTGGCGGCCGAACGCCGCTCGCTGCCATGGGTGCGGATCGAGAAGGACTATGTGTTTGATGCACCGACGGGTCCTAAGACCCTGTCGCAGCTGTTCGACGGACGCAGCCAGTTGTTTGTCAAACACTTCATGATGGGCCCCGGTCAGTCCCGCCAGTGCGTCGGGTGCTCGCTGGAGGTTGACCATCTGGCGGGGATCCGTGTGCATCTCGAGCATCACGATGTCACGTACGCAGCGGTGGCCCGTGCACCGATTGAGGAGATCGAGCTGCTGAAACGCAAAATGGGCTGGGGCTTCACCTGGGTGTCGTCCTATCACAATGATTTCAATTTTGATTTTAATGTGTCGTTTTCGGATGACGAAATCGCCCTGGGCCGCGGCAGCTACAACTATCAGGAGGTGGCTGTGCATCCGGGCATGATCGATCTCTCGGGCGACAGCATTTTTGTCAAAGACGAGGACGGTCAGGTCTATCACACGTACTCGGCGTACGCGCGAGGCGGGGAGCAATTCTTAGGCATCTATGCCTATCTCGACGCCACGCCCAAGGGCCGCGCCGAGAATGGCCCCTATCATTCGCTCACCGATTGGGTGCGGCCCCACAACATGTATGGCCGTGGCGGCATAGTCGAGGGCACGGGCCGGTATCATGCCGCGGATTGCGGCTGCGCGGCTCATCCTCAATCTGTGGCGATGCTTCCCTAGGAGAATTGAATGAAAATCTATTGGATCAAAGCGCAAGCACCTCGACGGGTGCTGGCCCTGGCAAAACATCTGGGCATCGAGGCGAACTTTGTCGAAATCGATCTGATGGCCGGGGGGCTGAAGACGCCGGATTTTGCGGCGCTCAATGCGAATAAGAAGGCGCCGGTGCTCGTGGACGGGGACCAGGTGCTCTGGGAATCCTCCGCCATCATGGCGTATCTTTGCATCAAAGCTGGATCCGACATGTGGCCCGTGCGCAATGCGGCCGAACAGGTCGAGGTTCTGCGCTGGTTGTCGTGGAACGATGGTCACTGGGCGCCTGCCGTCGGACCGTTCTATTTTGAGCACGTGGTCAAATCGACGTTCGGCATTGGTGCCCCGGACCGCGAGTCTTTGAAGTCCCTCGTGCCCGAATTGCACAAGTTCGCCGCCGTATTGGACGGTCATATGGCGGGCCGTAATTTCGTCGCCTGCGGACGGCTGACGATTGCCGACTTCCAGGCGGCCTCGATGGCGACTTACTGGCGAGAATCGGAAATGCCCCTCGATGCCTATCCCAACATCGTACGTTGGATCGAGGGTCTGTTGCGCATTCCCGCCTGGGCGCAGCCCTGGCCCGTGAGGCGAGAGGCCCTGGAATCGGCGGCGAGCTGACGGCAAATTGATCATCGACATTGGCAACTTACGAACTGGAGCACACTGTGAAAAATTATCTGGCGATCTTTCTCGGTACACCGTCTTCACCCAAATTCGCGGAATTCATGGCGATGGAAGAAGGCAAGCGCAAGAAGATCGAGGCGACGGGCATCAAAGCGTGGGGAGACTGGATGCAGAAGCATCAATCGGTGATTGTCGAGACCGGAGGCCCGTTGGGTAAAACCAAACGAACATCCGCGCAGGGCGTGGCGGACACCAAGAACAATCTGTCAGGCTTCGTGGTCGTCAAGGCCGACTCCCACGACGCGGCGGCAAAGTTGTTCGAGAAACACCCGCATTTCACGGTTTTTCCCGGCGAGTCTGTGGAGATCATGGAAATCCTGCCGATTCCGGGGCAACCGCAGGGCTGACACCTCCGCAGCCGGCCAGACGGAGAACTCCGTCTTTCGGAACAATCTCAACGCGCGCCTGGTCAGGGTCGTCAGGCGCGGCTCGAGGATTAAATTGGCCTAGCTTACGGGCTTCGAGGCCGCCTGTGCGCGGGCAGCCCAAATCCACACAAACCCGCCGACCAGCACGGCGACCGGCAGGATGCCGATGGCCTTTTGCAGCGAGAATGCATCCGACAATGCGCCGACGATCAAGGGCGATAGTGCGTCGCCGAGTATATGAATGGCGAAGACGCTCAAGGCAATGGCGGTGGCGCGCTCGCTGGCAATGACGAGATTGATGATGGCTGCATTGATCGGACCGGTGGACAAGAACAGACAGAGTTGCGCCGCGACCATGTACGTCACGTAAAGGGAATGAGAGTTCGCCGTGAGAGCCAGCCACACGAACGGCGCTGCGATCAGCGTCGCAAAGGCTGAAAACCACAAATAAGCCTGTCGCGAGTTCTTGGCGAAGTAGTCGCCCATCCAGCCGCCGACAAAGGTGCCGATGAATCCGGTAATGACGACGATGGTGCCGAAACTGACGGTGGCTTCGCTGCGCGGGATGCCGCGCGCGCGCTCCAGAAATGCCGGCATCCAGTAGGCCAGGCCGCCGATGCCAAAGGTGTAGGCCGCGTATCCCAGCACCGTAAGCGCGTACGGCTTGTTGCGGAGCAGGCGCCCATAAGTCACCCAGGTCTCACGGCTGATGCTGGAGCGCGGCGTGCTCGGCGCAGCTCCGCCGTCGGTCCCGGCACGGTCCTGGATGCCGCGGGGTGGGTCGCGCAGCAGCAAGACCAATGCGGCCAGCAGCAATCCGGGAACGCCGGCGACAAAGAACGCTGCGCGCCAACCGTAATGCTTGTCGACCAGACCGCCCACCACGTAGCCCAAAGCCGATCCCACGGGAATCGCGCAAAAGAAAATCGCCATGATGCGGCCGCGTTGACGAACCGGAAAATAATCGGACAGCAGGCTCGGGGCGATGGTGACATACGCTGCTTCGCCCACGCCCACGGCCGCGCGCGCGGCAAACAGAGTCAAGTAGTTGACGGCGAATCCGGACAGGGCGGTCGCGAAACTCCAGCAAGCGACGCCCATTGCGATCAGCCGTGGACGCGAGCGACGATCTCCCAGCGCGCCGAACACCGGCGCCAGCAGTGTGTAAACAATCAGAAACCCGGACATGAGCGACCCCAGATTGGTGTCGGAGAGTCCGAGATCAGAATGCTTCAGGCTTTCGAGCACTCCGGACACGACATAGCGATCCAGATAGCTGAACAGGTTGATGAAGGCGAGAACTGCAAGCCCAAAATTCGCCGATCGCAGCAAGGACTTTTGTTTTTGTTCGGCCACGCCGAAGTATAGTAGTGATCCTGATAATTGCACGTCGAAGCCAGATGCAGACGTAATTTATTGATTTTTTTAGTAAAATGGTGGTGTTTGGCGGTTCTTTGCTTCAGGTCAGGCTTCCGTAAGATCAAAATCAGCGAATAAATTGAGGAGATTCATTTGGCCAAACCGAATTACCGTCACGCTAAAAAGCAAAAGGAAGCCGCCAGAAAGGCTCGGCAAGACGCCAAGCTGCAAAGGCGCTCCACGGTTCCCGAGGTACCTGTCGAGCCCGCGCCTATCAAGCCGGTCGAATGAACACGTACGTCTCGCCCCGCGACGAGCGGCGCATTAAGGGGACTTCACAGATCTTTTCGTGTTTTGTGCTTCTCATGAAGCCTGAAATCGCACAACAATAGCGGCTATGCGACGCTTAATTTCGAGGCTGCTCGCGGTGCCGCTGATTTCGATGCTGCTGGCAATTGCGGCGTGCGGCGGCAGCGCTGTGGTAACCCTGACCGCAACTCCCTCCTCGGACGCTTTTATCACCTACCGGGTCGGGCTGGCGTCCATTCGGCTGCAAACGTCGAGCGGCAAATCGGGCGTGACGGTTCTGCCGACCCAGACCATGGTAGATTTTACAAAGCTGCTCGATCTTTCCGAAGTCGTGGGCGCACCGGCGGTGGCAAAGGGCACGTATACCGATGCCTTGATTACGCTCGACTTCAGCACGGCCGTCATCGTCTATGACGATGGAAGTCTCGATGGCGTGGCACTCAGGCCGGTAGGCGCGAACGGCAAAGACTTGGGAGTGGTTTCCGTACAGGTCAACCTGGATCCAAGCAATCCCTTGCTGAGCGCTCCCAAGCAGGTGGGTCTGATGGCGTTGGATTTTAACCTGGCCGCCTCAAATATCGTCAACCTGAGCGCGAGGACCGTGACGATTACGCCGATGGTGGCGGCAAGCATGCTCCCGATAGACACCAAGCAGGTTCGCATCCGCGGTCCGCTCGTGGGTGTGAGGGGTACCTTTTTCACGACTGGCGTGAGGCCATTTGACAACAGCGTGGCGGGCTTAGGACAGCTCTCGATCACGCCGAGCGATGCGACGACCTACGAGATCAATGGCTTTGTATCGACAGGGAGCGCCGGCCTGGTGCAGCTCGGTGCATTGCCGACGAACACATTGACGTCGGCCTTCGGTACGCTGACGGCATCCAATGCGGCCGCGACTCCCGCGACTCCCACGACCACTCCCGCCAGTGCAGCGACGGTGCCCGCGAGTACGACCACATCCAGCGTGTCGTTTGCCGCGTCGCAGGTGTTGGTGGACAGCAGCGTTCAGGGACTGGATTTGGATCGAGTATCGGGAATCGTTTCGGCGCGCAGCGGCAACACACTGGCCATCGAGGATGCAACGCTCATCCAGACTGACGGCACCAATACGTTCGTTCCGGGAACGACCATCGTCAATGTCGGTGCCAATACACTGGTCACGTTTTTTGGACAAGGCGTCGCGGAGGTCATCAGTCCGCAACAAATTTCGGTGGGCTCTTCGATCGACGCGCTCGGCACGGTCGGCACTACCAGCGCCGGCGGAACTCTCATCGATGCCAGCGCCGGTCACGTGCGGCTCGACCTCACCACGGCTTCAGGCCTCGTAACTGCACAGGGCGCCGGAGCCTTGACGCTCAATTTGACCAACCTCGGCGGCCGCGCGATTCAGGCGTTTGATTTCGTCGGCAGCGGCGCGGCAGCGAATCAATATGTGGTGACGACGGGCGCGCTCGACCTGACGAATGCGGTCGTGGCGGCGCCGGTTGAGGTAACTGGTTTTACCAGCGCATTTGCGACCGCGCCACCGAATTTTGCGGCCTCGACTCTGCTCGATCCAACCACGATCCAAGCTGAACTGGTGGTCGACTGGAGCGGCGGGACAGCGGTGCCCTTTACGGCTTTCGATAGTTCGGCCATTACCCTCGACGTACACAACACCGGCATGGGTCCGCGGCATCTGATTCAAATCGGTTCGCAGATCATCGATCTCGCCGGGTTGTCATCCGATCCCATGATCACGCCCAACGCGACGGGCTCAACCACGCTGTTTTCGATTGGTCATGCAGCCTCTTTCACCATCGAGAGCTTTAATGGCTATGATGCCTTCATCACACAGTTGCAATCGGAGCTGAACGGCGGCACCCAAGCGACCGGCATGACCGCCGTCGGTCAGTACACGGCGGCGACATCTGCATTTTCTGCGACGAGCATTACGCTCTTCTTGAACAACTGAACACTCGATGGTCAGGCCGCGGGGTAAGGCTCATTGAAATCCAGAATTAGCCGCCGCGACCTGCTTCGGGCAACTTCGCTGTTAGCCGTGCCGGCGACTCTGCCGCGGCCTTTGCGCGCCGCGCCCGCGCAGACGGCCGGCTCCGCAGCGTTCAACCATGCGTATGTCGGCACCTATACGCCGAACGGCGGCGGCATTTATCTGTTTCGGATCGACCCGGCCACCGCCGCATTGACTCAATTGCAGGTCATCGACGATATTCGAAATCCAACCTGGCTGGTGCTCAATCCGGCGAAAGATCGGCTGTACGCGGTCAGCGAGATCGATAATTTTCAAGGCACGCGCAACGGCGCCGTCGTCTCATACGCCATCGACAACGACAGCTTGCATCTGAAGCGATTGGGCGCGGTGAGTTCCGGCGGAACCACGCCTGCGCATGCCAGCGTGCATCCGTCGGGAAAGTTCGTGTTCGTTGCCAACTATGGCGGCGGCAGTGTGGCGGTGTTTCCGGTGGGCGCCGACGGTGCGCTCGGCGAGGCGACGGACCTGAGGCCAAGCGTGGGTCCACGGCATCATGTGCGCGCCGCCATCGACCCAACGGGGCAGTTTGCCGTCAGCGACCACGACGGCCCGCACGTACACATGGTGGCGGCAGATCCCAGCGGGCAATTCGTGATTGCCAACGACGCAGGGCTCGATCTGACGCTGGTCTGGCGCTTCGACGCCGCAACAGGGCGATTGCTGCCTGCTGCAGTGCCCGTGATCGCGGCGCCGCCGGGTTCGGCGCCGCGGCACTTTGCTTTCCATCCCAACGGACGCGTGTTCTACAACCTCTATGAGCATGACGCAAAGGTGGCGGTTTACGACTACGACGCAGCGCGCGGCGGCATGAAACTCAAGCAGATCGTGTCCAGCTTGCCGCCTAAGTTCGGCGGCAGCAATCTCTCCTCTGAAATCGTGATGACTGCCGACGGCCGCTTTCTCTACGTTGCGAATCGACTGCACAATGCCGTGGCAATTTTTGCGGTGAACGATGACGGTCAATTGCGCAGTATTGCGGAGACCTGGGTACACGCCGACTCGCCGCGCAGCTTGTGCATCGATCCCAGCGGTTCATTTCTCTTCTCCTGCAATCAGCGCGGCGATTCGATCACGTCGTTCCATTTGAATGCGGCGAGCGGCGCGCTGACCTTCACCGGCCGGTTCGAAGCGGTCGGGAGCCCGGCGGTGATGACAATCCTCAAACGCTGAATCCGCGATATACTCGGAGGCGGTGCGCTCGCGCGAACACGGTTGAGAAGTATGGAAATCGCAATGATTGGTTTGGGCCGCATGGGTGCCAACATGGCGCAGCGATTGATGCGCGGCGGGCATAAGGTTGTGGGCTACGATCCGGCTGAAGCGGCGCGCGCGTTGCTGGAGAAGAGCGGCGCGGAGACTGCGGCCTCGCTCGAGCAAATGGTTGCGAAGCTCAAGGCGCCACGTGCCGTGTGGCTGATGGTGCCCGCCGGGGAGATCACCGACAAAACCATTACCAGCCTTGTACCGCTGCTGGCCGCGGGCGATACCATCATCGACGGCGGCAATTCCAACTACCGGGATACCCAGCGCCGCGCGGCGATGACACTGCAGCGCAAAATCCAGTATGTCGATTCGGGGACCAGCGGCGGGATCTGGGGCTTGACCGAGGGGTACAGCCTGATGATCGGCGGCGACGAAGCCGTGGTGGAACGCCTGCGCCCGATATTCGAGACCCTTGCGCCGGCCAAGAATCAGGGCTGGGGCCGGGTCGGGCCCGTCGGCTCGGGCCACTACACCAAGATGGTCCATAACGGCATCGAGTATGGATTGATGCAGGCGTATGCCGAGGGTTTTTCGATTCTGCAGCACAAGAGCGAATTCAAGCTCGACCTGCATCAAATAGCGGAGATTTGGCGGTACGGCAGCGTGGTGCGGTCTTGGCTCTTGGACCTCACCGCCAATGCGTTGGAGAAAAACCCCACGCTCAAGGGCATCGCTCCCTATGTGGCCGATTCCGGCGAAGGTCGTTGGACCGTCGCCGACGCGATTGAATTGGGCGTGTCCGCGCCGGTCATTACGCTGTCGCTGCTCGAGCGGCTGCGCTCGCGCGATAATGATTCGTTTTCCGACAAGCTCCTGGCGGCCATGCGCAATCAGTTCGGCGGTCACGAAATAAAAAAAGAGTGATCAAGAGTCGAGCGTGAGAATTCTCATAGTCGGTGCGGGCGCAATAGGCGGTTATTTCGGCGCCCGCCTGGTTGCGGCGGGCCGGGATGTCACCTTTCTCGTCAGAGAGCGCCGGGCGGCGCAGTTGCGCCGCAACGGCCTTCAGGTGACGAGCCCGCTCGGCGATCTGAATCTGCCGACTCCCGCGTTGACCAGTGCCGCAACCCTCAAGGACTTCTACGGCCTGGTTATTCTCAGCAGCAAATCCTACGATCTGGAAGGATCGATCGACGACTTTGCCCCAGGAGTAGGCCCGAGCTCGCGGGTGCTGCCGCTGCTCAACGGCTTGCGCCACCTTGACGTCCTGGATGCGCGGTTCGGCGCGCAGCGGGTCCTCGGCGGCTTGGCGCGGATTTCATCGACATTGGATGCCGACGGGCGCATTCATCAATTGGGCACGTTCAACGCCCTGGCGTTTGGCCCTCGCGGCGGCGGCCCGACAGGCAATATCGAGGATGTTGCCGACACCCTGCGGGTATCCGGTTTCGATGCGCATTCGAGCGCCGACATCCTGCACGAGATGTGGGAGAAGTGGGTGTTCATCGCGGCGGCGGCGGCAACCACGTGCCTGATGCGCGCGGCGGTCGGGGACATCGTCGCCGCCGATGCGCAAGAGATCCCCTCAGGGTTGCTGCAGGAATGCAGCGCGATCGCCGCCGCGAATGGATTCGCGCCGCGCGAGGCGGCCATGAACGCCGGCGGCTCGCTGCTCACGACGCCGGGCTCGGCGTTTACCGCTTCGATGCTGCGCGATATCGAGCAAGGTGGCCGCATCGAGTCGGATCACATCGTCGGCGACCTTCTCGAGCGCGCACCCAGTGCAGTGCTTGCGCCGCTGCTCTCGACCGCCTATGCGCACCTGCGAGCCTATGAGGCAAGGCGTAAGCGAGAGGCGAGTTCGAAGGCGGGCTAGACACCCGTCGGCACCCCGGCTTTATGCTGACTGACTGAGGCACCGTCCTGAGCTCGGAGGCGCGCGAAGACAATGGTGGATACGATGGTCAGTGCGGCAAGGCAGAGGAGCGCCAAATGGATCCCATGAATCATCTGCCCCTCCGTGGCGCGCAGCCGGTCGGGAATGAAGAGCGCAGCGGCGAGCGAGGCCGTGGCGATGCCGAAGCTGACCGCCAATTGCTGCACGGTGCTCGCTATGGTGCTGGCACCGCTCGCCTCGTGTTCGCCGACGTCCGCGTACGCCAGTGTATTCATGCTCGTGTACTGCAGCGACGTGAGGAAGCCGTAAATGAACGCCATCATGACAATGAGCCAGACAGGTGTGTCGTGGTTGATCGTCGCGAATACCATGATCATCACACCGAGCATGATGGTATTGCTGATCAGCACGCTGCGGTAGCCGAACTTCTTGAGGATCAGCGGCATGGTCAATTTCAGGCTCATGGCGGCGAAGGCCTGCGGCATGATCAGCAGTCCGGATTGGATCGGCGAGAACCCCAAACCGACTTGATAGAGAAGCGGCAGCAGGAAGGGAATACCGCCGATACCCAAGCGCGTGAATAAATTGCCGCTGACCGCCACTCGGAAGGTGCGAATGCCGAGCAGTTTGAGGCGCAGCAACGGGTGCGCGGTGCGCTTGGTATGCAGACCGTAGGCCGCCAGCAGCGCCGCTGAAATCCCCAGCAGTCCCAGCATTTCCCGGTTGCTCAGGCTGGTCTCGCCGAACACCTCGAGCACATAGGACAGCAGGGCAATGCCTGAGCCGAACAAGACCAATCCGATGATGTCGAGAGGATAGTTGCGCTTCTCGCGATAGTTCGGCAAGTGCCGGTAGACCAGTACCAACCCACACAGGCCGATCGGAATATTGACAAAAAAGATCACGCTCCAGTGGAAGTACCCGATGATCGCGCCGCCGATAACCGGCCCCAGCATGGGGCCCACCAGGCCTGGAATGGCAACGAAGCTCATGGCATTGATGAGCTCCGACTTGGCGAAGGTGCGCACCATGGTGATGCGGCCGACGGGAAGCATCATGGCGCCGCCGCTGCCCTGCAGAATGCGGCACGCCACCAGCAGATGGATGTTGTTGGAGATGCCGCAGAGGAACGAGCCCAACGTGAAGATGCCGATCGCGGATGCAAAAACGCGGCGAGTACCGAAGCGATTGGCCATCCAGCCGCTGATCGGAATGAAGACGGCCAAACTCAAGGTGTAGCTGGCGAGCACCGCCTTCATGCTCAATGGTGGCACTTCCAGGGCGCGCGCAATCGCGGGAACTGCCGTATTGAGGATAGTCGTGTCCAGGGATTCCATGAAGAACCCTACCGCGACCAACCAAGGCAGCAGCCGCTTGGCAGTAGCCGTCAGCGCGATGTCGTCGGATTCCGGCAAGGCGAGTCCGCCCCTAAGCGCCCGCGAGCGCCGTGTCGACAATGGTCTGCGCCTCAGCCGTAAGCCGGCGCAGGTGCGCGTCGTCATGAAAGCTTTCAGCGTAGATTTTATAGATGTCTTCGGTCCCGGAGGGACGAGCCGCAAACCAGCCGCCGCGCGCAGTGACTTTGACGCCGCCGATGGACGCGTTATTGCCGGGCGCCTGGGTCAAGATCTGTTCGATCGGTTCTCCGGCAAGCTCCGTGATGTGAACCTGCTTCCGGTCAAGCTTGCCGAGCTTGGCTTTCTGTGCGGAGTTCGCCGGTGCATCGATGCGATCGGCAAACGAGGTGCCCAATTCCTGCGTGAGCGCGCGATATTGCTCGCCGGGATCGCGTCCGGTGCGCGCCGTGATTTCCGCCGACAACAGTGCCGGTACGATGCCGTCCTTATCCGTGGTCCACACTTTTCCGTCGATGCGGCTGAACGAAGCACCGGCGCTTTCCTCACCTCCAAAGCCCAATTTTCCATCCACCAGTCCTGCAACGAACCACTTGAATCCCACCGGCACTTCGTACACCGCGCGATTCAACCGCTTGCCGACCCGATCGATCATCGCACTGCTCACGACCGTCTTGCCGACGGCAGCATCGGCGCGCCAGCCGCTGCGGTGGCTGAATAAATAGTCGATCGCAACCGAAAGATAGTGATTGGCAGGCATCAAGCCGCTGCTTGGCGTAACGATCCCATGCCGATCGTGGTCGGTGTCGCAGGCGAACGCGATGTCGTAGCGGCCTTTGAGCGCGATCAGCCGCTGCATGGCGTAAGCGGAGGAAGGATCCATGCGGATTTTTCCATCCCAATCGAGGGTCATGAATCGAAATGTCGGGTCGACCGCATCGTTCACGACGGTGAGATCGAGGCGGTAGCGCTCGGCGATACGCGGCCAATAGTGCACGCCGGCGCCGCCCAAGGGGTCGACACCCATGCGGATCTTCGACTCGCGTATGACATCCATATCCAAGATGGCACCAAGATCTTGAACATAATTTTGCACGTAATCATGCAAGTGCGTCGTCGCTGCGCGGCGCGCCGCGCTCACCGCAATTCGCTTGATGCCGCCGGCGCCGGGTTTGAGCAGTTCGTTCGCCCGGTTCTCGATCCACTTGGTGACGTCCGTGTCCGCGGGACCGCCGTTGGCCGGGTTGTACTTGAAACCGCCGCTGTCCGGCGGATTGTGCGAGGGAGTAATGACGATGCCGTCGGCCATGCCGGTTTTGCGGCCGCGGTTGTAATTGAGAATGGCGTGGGAAATGGCGGGAGTCGGCGTGTATTCGTCACCGGCCGCGATCATGAGCTCGACGCCGTTGGCGGCGAGCACTTCGAGCGCGCTGGCGAAGGCCGGCGCGGACAGCGCGTGAGTATCAAATCCCAAGAACAGCGGCCCGTCGGTACCCTGCTGCTTGCGGTACTCGCTGATGGCTTGACTGATGGCCAAAACATGCGCCTCGTTGAAGCCGACGTCGAAGGCGCTGCCGCGATGTCCCGAGGTGCCGAAGGCAACCCGCTGTGCGGCAATCGAAGGATCGGGACGCTCGCTGTAGTAGGCGGTAATCAGCCGCGGCACATCGACCAGCACCGCGGCCGGGGCGGGCTGGCCGGCGAGGGCGTTGACTCTGGAATTCAAGTGGTGGCCAGTGCGGCGCTCTTATCCTCGATGCGCTTCATCAGTTCGGTCCACGATTTGACGAATGATGCCGCTCCGTCCACCTGCAACTGAGCCGCGAGGGCGTTGACATCGATTCCGGCGCGCGCAAAACGGCCGAGCACATCTTCGGCATCGCCGCCGTCTTTGGCCATGACACCCTTGAGGTTGCCGCTCTCAGCAAACGCCAGAAGGGTCTTCTCCGGCATCGTGTCGATGCTGTCCGGCGCGGCCAACGCCTCGACGTACAAGCCGGCCGGAGCCTTCGGATCCTTGGTCCCGGTGCTGGCCCACAGCATGCGTTGCTTGCGCGCACCCTTGGCCTCCAAGTCCTGCCAGCGCTTACCATTGATCAATTCGCAGTGCGCCCGATAGGTGCGTTGCATGATGGCAATGCCCAGCCGATTGCTCAATTCCTGCGGCACCTTATCGGCCACGGCGCGATCCCAGCGGCTGACGAATACGGAGGCGACCGAATTGATCTTCGGATCGAGCCCGGCAGCGATGCGCCGCTCCAGGGCGCGCATGTAGGCATCGGCCACTTTCAAGTATTGTTCGCGCGAGAACAGCAGGGTCACATTGATCGGTACACCCGCAAAAATCGCCGCCTCGATCGCCGGGACTCCGGCCGGCGTCCCGGGAATCTTGACGTAGAGATTCGGCCTATTGGCCTGTTTGTGAATTCGCAGTGCCGCATCGATGGTGCCCTGAGTGTCATTCGCGAGCAGCGGCGAGACTTCCATGGATACCCAGCCGTCCAAACCCTTCGTGCGATCGAACTCGGGCCTGAACAGATCGGCGGCACGGCGCAAATCCTCCAGCGCCAACTCAACGAATAAGCCTTCCCCCGACAATCCGGCCGCTGCCTTTTGGCGAATGCCTTTGTCGTACGCCGCGGTCTTGCCGATGGCCTCATCGAATATCGTGGGATTCGACGTCAGGCCGGTGACGGAAAACCGCTCGATATAGCGGCTCAAGGTTCCGTCGTCGAGAATTTCCCGCGTGATATTGTCCAGCCAGAGACTTTGACCCAAATCATGCAGGGTTTTCGTCATACTCATGGTCGCACCTTAAAAGTCGGTTAGGTCGTGATTGAGAAGATCCCCGATGCGCTCGATTACCAGATCCGGCGCCGGTTCTGCCGATTTGGACTCCGCAGCCAGCGCGTAGTGCCCTTGGCGTACGAAAACTGTCGTCAGGCGCGCACCCAACGCCGATTTCATCGCAGCCAGGAGATTCGCCTTGTCATCGACCATAACATAGTGCTTCGCCGGGTAGCGCTGCTGCATATGATCGAGCATCTTTTCTTTGTGCAGGTAAATCAGGACGCGGCCCTCTACCGCGGCCCAGATTCCGCTGCGATGAATTTTTCGCGGCTGAAACACAATGTCGCCATCAGACAACACGACCGGCAATCCGAGAGTGCGCAAATGCGCAACCGCCTCTAGCGCTTGCGGAAACAGGCGGCTCGCAAACGAGTACTCCAGCAGGAAATCCGACATGCCGAGCAATTGCGGATTGTCCTCGACGCCTGAACGAAAATCCTGCAACGCCCCCAGGTAATCCGCAAGTCCGAGGGCTTCGCGCCGCCGGCCAAAAATCTCCCAGTAACGGGCGCCTTCGGCGACGCCGAAGGCACTTTCCAGGCGGTCGCCCAGATCCTTGGTGAATCGGTCGTTGTCCAACAACGTGTTGTCCACGTCGAGGAGAAATATGACGCTCTCTGGGCTCAGCACGGTGCGGATTTCTCGATCTGAGGGTCATGCCAGATCTCGCCGCGGTCGACGATTTTGGCGGAGGCGTCGGGACCCCAGGTGCCGGGCGCGTATTCAAGCACGGGCAGGGCGCCGGTGAGGATGGGATCAACCACCCGCCACGCCGCCTCCACACTGTCATCCTGCGTGAACAATGCGGTCTCGCCCCGAACCGCATCTCCCAGCAATCGCTCATAGGGCGACTTTTCAGACTGCGTATTGTGGCGCGCGATCAATTCGACCGGCTCGCCGCGCATGTCCTCGCCGTTGAGCTTGGCCAGCGCGCCCTCGCCAATCACCACCTCGGGGCTCAAGCGCAACCTAAAATAATTTGCAGGCATGGTGTCGCTGGGGTCGAAGATCGCCAAGGGCGGCCGCTTGAGCGTTACCCTGACCTCCGTGGCGGTGATCGGCAGATTCTTGCCGGCGCGAATGTAGAACGGCACATCCGCCCAACGCCAGGTGTCGATGTGCAGACGCAGTGCGGCAAATGTCTCGACTTGCGAATCTGCAGCGACGCCTTTCTCGCTGCGATAACCGCGAAACTGCCCGCGCACCACCTCTTTCGGGTCGAGCGGGCGCATGGCGCGGAATATGCGAAGCTTTTCCGCTTGCATGGTCTTCGAATCGTGGCCGACGGGTGCATCCATCGCCAGCAATGTCACCACCTGCAGCAGATGGTTTTGCACCACGTCGCGAATCGCCCCGACTTCTTCGTAGAATGCGCCGCGGCCCTGCACGCCGAAGTCCTCGGCCATGGTGATCTGAATGTCCCGGATGTACTCGCGGTTCCAGATGGGCTCCAGAAAAGTATTGGCGAAGCGGAAGTACAACAGATTCTGCACCGCCTCCTTGCCCAAGTAGTGATCGATGCGAAAAATCGAAGACTCATCGAACACTTCATGCAATGTGCGATCGAGCGCCTGCGCGCTCGCCAAATCCCGGCCGAAGGGCTTCTCGACAATCACCCGGCCATTCTCCGCGCAGCCGCACTCGCGCAACCCCCGCACGACGCTGGCGAACATGCTGGGCGGAATGGCCAGGTAGTGGATGGGGCTCTTGCTGAGCCCAATGGCAGCCTTCAATTTGGTGTAGGTCGCGGGATCCGCGTAGTCGCCATCGACATAACGCAGCAGCGCCGCCAGCCTCGCGAAACAGGCATCGTCGAAATCGCCGGCATTTTGCACGCTGCTGCGGGCACGCTCCTTGAGCTTATCCAAATTCCAATTGGCGCGCGCCATGCCGACGATGGGCATGTTGAAGCCCCCCTTGCGCACCATCGCGTACAGCGCGGGAAAAATCTTCTTGTACGCCAGATCCCCGGTGGCGCCAAAAAACACGAAGGCGTCGGATTCCGTGCTGCTCATGAACGCCGTGCCTCGAGCTCGCGGCGCAGCCGTTGCAGCTCTTCGATCAAATCCAGGGCGAGGGCGACGCCGGCGAGATTCAGCTCGAGATCCCGCTCCAGGCGAACTGCAAGCCGCGCGCGGCGCAGCGCATCGCCGGTAAAATGCCACTCGCTGCTGACCTCGACGACATTGAGTACCCCTTCTTCGACGAACTCCACGATGTGCCGTTCGTCGACCTGGCACATGCGGCTCAAGTCCTTGATGCTCAAGATCGTGGATTGATCGAAAATGGTGCCGGTTATGGCCTGATCATCGGATGGCGACATTTTAGGCTCCGAGGCTGGCGCGGGGATTGAAGGCTAGGGCAGCAGCGAACGCCGTGTACGCGGCTTTGGCCCTGTCATCATCGGCCGCGGGCAGCGCGATCTGCAAGACGACATAAAAATCGCCCGGCGGCGAGGCAGGAATGCCGCGGCCCTTGAGGCGCAATTTGCTGCCGGCGTGCGATCCAGGCGGGACTTTCAAATCGACCATACCGGTTGGCGTAGGCGTCTTGACGCTCGCGCCCAATGCCGCTTCCCACGGCGCCACCGGCAATTCCAACGATAGATCTCGCCCATCGACTCGATACAGCGGATGGGGTTGAAACTCCACTTCGATGTACAGGTCTCCGGGCTTCCCGCTGCCGGGTGCGCGCGCACCCTGGCCCGCGAGGCGGATTTGTTGACCCGCCAGAATTCCCTTCGGAACTTGAACGTTCAAGGTGCGTTCCTTCGAGATCAACCTGCCTTCCTCATCGATTTCGGGCATTCTCAGTGTGAATGTACGCGGTCCGCCGTCAAGCGACGCTTCCAAATCCAGCAGCACCTTGGCGTGGTGATCCTCGCCGCGGCCTGCGTGAAAGTCACCGCGGCTGCGGCCTGATCGCGCCTGCGCACCGAACAGCGAATCAAAAAAATCGCTGTAGGCCGAATTGCCCGGGCCTGCGCCGCTGAATTCGAAACCCGAGTCCCAATTGGGAGGCGGCCGAAATTCTTCGCCCGCGCGATGGTTTTGACCGAGTTGATCGTAGGCCGCGCGCTTTTCGGCGCTCTTGAGCACCTCGTAGGCCTCGCCGACCTCCTTGAATCGCGCCTCCGCGTCTTTTTCCTTGCTGACATCCGGATGATATTTGCGAGCGAGCTTGCGATAGGCCTGCTTGATCTGGGCTTCGGTGGCATCGCGCGCAACGCCCATGACCTTGTAATAATCCTTGAATTCCACCGATCACCTGCCCATGAAAACGCAAAAGCATACTACGCGCAAAAACTCGTGATTCAAAAACACGGTGTAAGACCAATCCTACAGTTGGTAAGCCACAGACAGCAGCAATCCTTCGCAAAGATCGCGCAGCAGACCCGGCGGGCGGCAGTCAAAAGGCACCGTCTGGGGAAGCTGTGCATCAATCCACTGTGCGAGCCAATCAATTTCCGCGCGGCCGTAGAAGACCACGGCGCATTCGTAGTTGAGCAGCAGGCTGCGCGAGTCAAGATTCACTGATCCTGACAGGGCGAGAGAATGATCGAACACCACCGCTTTTGCATGGCTCATGTACGGCATCAAATGAATGTTGACGCCCGCCTGGCTCAAGGAACGCAGTGCGCGGCTGCGTGCGAAATCCGCGAGGCGATGGTTGGAGCTGGCCGGAATGACCAAGTCGACACGCACGCCGCGCCGCGCGGCGAGGCGCATGGCGGTTTCCAAGCTGACATCGGGAACGAAGTAGGGGGTCACCGCGAGCATGCGGTCGCGCGCGTGAAAACAGCCATCGATCAGCAGGGCGTGCACCGTGTCCTCGCTCTGGTCCGGCCCGCTCGGCAGAAACTGCGCTTCGCTCGCGGCAGACTGGGAGGCGTTGCCTGCAATTACGGCGGCAGCAACGGCGGTGCCATTGGCCGATGCGGGCTTGCCGCCCGCCGCCACCCAATCCAATTCAAATTGCGCGGCGGCCGCCCCTGCCACCGGTCCTCGTAGATCAAAGGTCAGGTCTCGCCACGCCGGTGTGCCGGCTATCCCTAAGAAATATTCGGCGGCGAGATTGCGTCCTCCTGCCCACAGGTGCACGCCATCGGCGATGACCATTTTACGATGATTGCGCAGGTTGCGCGGACCCTGGGTCCTGCGCGCGAACAGGGGGCTGAAAGTCGCGGTCTCGACGCCGCCCAACTCCAGACTCTTGAAGCAGACCCTCGGCAGTTGGATCGCGCCGACGCCGTCGAGAAGAAGCCGCACATCAACGCCGCAGCGCGCTCGCTCGATCATGCGCTGCATCGCCTCCCGGCCGAAGGCGTCGTCGCCGAGAATATAGGTGCAGATGTCCAACCGGGAAACCGCGCTCGACATGACGGAAAATAATGCGTCGGCTGAATCGCGCCCGTCTCGATGCATGTTGATGGCCGCGGGCGAGGAACCCGGCAATCCAAAGCTTTCAATGAGATCCTGCGCCCAGTGACCCGCGAACGGCCGCGCACCGGAGCGCGGCAAGGTCTTGCGCGGCAGCTTGCGCCGCCCGAACATCAAGTACATGGGCAGTACCAGGTAGGGCAGAGCGATCATCCCCAAGACCCAGGCGATGGCGATGGAGGGCGGCCGCCGTTCGCGTTGCGCGCGGGTGGTCAGAATATAGGCAAGCACACTGATCACGATGACGAGTGAGTGAAGACTGACCGTCGGAAGCCAAACGCTCATGTCAGTCGGAGCGCAAGCCGTTTCAGTACGCCCGGCAGCAGATCCGGTAAATCCTCGCCCAGCAGTCCCGGTCCAAATGCCGCGGCAGAGGCGCCGTGCATCCATACTCCGGCCGCCGCCGCCGGGAATGCGTCCATGCCTTGCGCAAGCAGCCCCAAGATGATCCCGCCGAGAACATCTCCCGATCCTGCGGTGGCGAGCGTAGCCGGCGCATTGCCGTTGATGATGGCGCGGCCGTCGGGAGCCGCGATGACGGTATCGGCGCCCTTCAACACGACGACCGCTCCGCTGCGGCGGGCGGCTCGGCGAGCGCGCGTCAATTTGTCGCCCGCGGGGTCGAAGATGCGTTTGAATTCGCCGTCATGCGGCGTGATGACGCAGGGTCCGCGAATCGCTTGAAAGAGTTCGTCCGTACGCGAAGAAAATACGCTGATGGCATCGGCGTCGAGCACCACGGGTCTGCCCGTATGCAGCAAGGCGAGCGCCCGCTCGCGCGTCGCGTCGCTGAGGCCCGCCCCGGGGCCGATCGAAAATGCCGTGTACCGCGGATCCTTCAGCAGGCCGGCGAAATCCTGATCCTGGGACAGCGGTTGCACCATGATGCTGGTCAGCGCCGACGCATAAATGGCGAATGCCTTGTCCGGCACGGCAATGGTCGTGAGGCCCGCGCCGACACGCGCCGCGGCGCGCGCCGCCATCCGCGCCGCACCCGTCATGGGATACCCTCCGTAGAGCAATGCGTGGCCGCGGCTGAATTTGTTGCCGCCGGCGTGCAGTTGCGGCAACTTTTCCCGCCACAGGCCTGGGGTGTTTTCCCAGGTGTCGATGGTCAATGAGTCGAGCACAGCTTGAGGTATGCCGATATCCGCCACGACGATGTCGCCGCAGAGAGTGCGCCCCGGCAGCAATAAATGACCGGGTTTCTTTCTCGCGAAGGTCACGGTGCACACCGCGGCCGCAGCGCCCAAGTCCTCGCCGCTGTCTCCCATCACCCCGCTGGGCACGTCCACGGCGATGATCGGTATCCCGCGCCGCGTTGCGCAGGTCAAGGTATCGGTGACCTGCGAATCCAGGCCGCGGCTCAAACCCGAGCCAAATAGGGAATCGACCACCAATTCAGCATCGTCGATGACATGCGGGGTCAGCGGCTCGACACTGCCCGTCCAGCGCTGTGCGTGATGTTGAGCATCTCCGCGCAGGCTGTTGATATCTCCCAGCAGGGCAACACGGACAGTCCAACCGGATTGCGCCAATCGAACAGCGACAACGAAACCATCGCCGCCGTTGTTGCCGGGCCCACACAGAACGCTGACGGGCCGCGGCGTCCAACGGCGCACCAGCTCTCGTACCACGGCCTCACCGGCGCGTTGCATGAGCAGCGAGCCGGGAGTACCCGCCGCCATGGTCAATCGATCGGCCGCATTCATCTGTGCGACGCTCAGCACGGTGGAATTCACAGGCGTCCTACCGCCGCGCCCACGACGGTGGTCACCGCCATCGCCAACGCGCTCCAAAAAGCGACGCGCAAGGCGCCGATGCGCACATTGGCGCCACCGACCTTGGCCGACCAGCCGCCGAGGAGCAGCAGGCAGGCGAGGCAGGTAATGGCGATCGCGGCGATCAGGTATCGCGGCGGGGCAATCGCAACCACCGAGAGCGGCAGGGCGGCACCGATGGAGAAACTCCCGGCCGAAGCCATGGCCGCCTGCATTGGCCGCGCTCTCGATGCGGGTGATATTCCCAACTCGTCGCGCGCATGCGAGCCCAACGCGTCATGCGCCATGAGCTGATCCGCCACCTTGCGCGCCAAAGTGGAATCAAGTCCACGCCGTACATAAATCTCAGTCAATTCACGCCGTTCCCCGATGAAATCCTCGCGCAGCTCCGCACGCTCCTGCGCCAATGCGGCGGATTCCGTGTCGGCTTGGCTATACACGGAGACGTATTCTCCGGCGGCCATGGACATGGCGCCGGCAACGAGCGCTGCCGTGCCGCTCAACAGAAGCGCGCTATGTGAGCTGTGCGCGGCCGCCAGCCCCAGCAGCAAGCTGGAGGTCGACACAATGCCGTCGTTGGCGCCCAGAACCGAGGCACGCAGCCAGCCGCCCGTTCCCAATTTGTGGCGGTCATGATCCTTAGGACGCATCGCTATCCTGTATATGTGAACAGGGTGTCTCGGGGGGTGGACCGCACTGCGGCTAATCCAATAGTAGCGAGCGCAATGCAAGCCGGGTAGTCTTCGCGGTAAATAATAAGCATCTCGCCAGCACCCGAAGTCGGCCGCCGCAAATTGAGGGAAGTCACGAATGTACAATCCTCTATTCTGGATAGAGTGGCTTGATCGTCTCGATCGCGTGCTGACCAGTGCTCGCCAGGATGTGGCCGTGCTGAAACGCGCTGTCAGCCCGCGCAGCCTCGAGGCGATAGATCGCTCGAAACGCCAGTTGTCGGCGCTTATGAATGATTTGCGGCTGCTGGATCGGGACGTAGTGGCGACCGATGCCGCGCAGAACGGGGCGGACAGTTTGCAAAAAGCACTCGACACCACCGTGGCGCAACTCGGCAGCCTGGCTGCAATCCCGGCCGCAAGCGCGCCGGGCGTCCTGGATCGATTGCTGGCAGCCAGTGATTCCGCTTTGCGCGACAGCTGCTATGAAGCCGCGATATTGCTGGAGCCGAAGCGCCGTCGCGCATAACCCATCTGGCCGCGGCCGCTACGGCTATAAAATCAACAGAATTCCCCCGATGGCACTCAACAGCAATACGAGTTGCTCAAACAAGTTCTGATTCACGCGTACCAACAGCCAGCGGCCGGCCAGCGCGCCGAGCAGCACGGCCGGCGCCAGCGCAAGATTGAATCCAAAGCTTTGGGTGGTGATCAACCCAAGATCCACCATGAACGGAACCTTGAACAGATTGAGCAGCATGAAGAACACCGCCGCGGTGCCGACGTACTCCATCTTAGGCAATCGCATGGCCACGAGATAAACGGCCATCAAGGGTCCCGCGGCATTCGCGACCAGCGTGATGAAGCCTGCGGTCATGCCGATGACGGCGCCGACCGACCAGTGAAACGGCGCCGCCGGCTCTTCATTGGGGGAGGATGCGTATCTGCGCCAATAACTCAATGTCACCAGCGACACGATGATCCAACCGACCAGGATCCGGGCGGTGTGATCGCTGATTCGTCCCAGCGCGAAGTAGCCCACCACCACCCCGATTGCGGTCCAGGGAAACAGTCGCCACAGATAACGCCATTGAGTATGTTTGCGATAGGAGAATACGGCGACGAAGTCGCCGAAGATCAGCAGCGGTAGAACCACGCCGCTGGCTTGTTTACTGCTTGGAAAGACGTGATTGAACAGGGCAATCGACAGGATGCTCAAGCCCGTGATGCCCGCCTTGGAAACGCCGACCATAAAGGCGCCCAGCGCGGCAAAAATCCACAGCGAGAGATCGGGAATCAATCAGTTATTTACGTAGAATTGGCGCAGCTGATGCAGGTTGATGATGACGTCATAATGCTGGCCTTCGGGGAGCTTGGGTCCGGTCGCGAACTCATAGCGCGAGTCCAAATTGGCAACATCGGGATGCAAGTCATGCATCGCTCGCTTGAACATTTCCCGCGGAACCCACTCGGAATTGGATGACAGCGAACCGAATTCATCGTGATAGATCGTGGCGGTGGAGATATCTGTCTGCGTGGATGCGATGGCGAAAATGCGCGGATGAATGGCCGTCAAGTGCACTTGTTTGGCGCCGGCCACGATCAGCTGCCACTCGTTGCCCTGCGGCACGGCAATCAGTGCATAGACATGGTGTTGGGCGGAGAAAAAGGCGGTCGAAATTGCGAGCATCGCCAACATGCGGCGGGCGTTTGCACCCCAGCGTTCGGTGAGCGCGCTGATCGAAGCCACCAGGAAGCAGAGCAGCACGCCGGTCATCGCCAAAATCGTGCGATAGGTTGCATAGTGCTCCGATGCCAGCATGCATACGGAGAAGGCAAATACGGGAAGTCCCAGCAATCCGGACAACCAGATGATGCCGCGCGCCATGCCATGGCGGCGCCACTCGATATAGGCGCCGGCGATCAAAATTGCGCCCACGAGTGCCGCGCAAGCGAAGTAAATGGTGTGGTCGCGATGATTGTTGTCGTTCAGCACGAATAAGCTCAGCGCATTCGGCAGCGGCTCAGCCAAGAACCAGGCGATCTTGTCGCCCCAATGTGATTCGAAGGCAATTCGGCCGGACTTGACGAAGACGTGAGTGGCGTAGAGCAGGGACATCGCGCCATAGGCCAATCCCAGTGTGCCCGCCACAAATCCCAGATGGATTCCAACCCACCGCGCCGACTGCGCCGGCGTGCGTTGCCGTTGTACGATCAGCGCACCGGCCAGGGGCACCAGATAAAAGAGCGCGCTCGGTTGATAGATCAGCGCGCTCACGACCATCAATCCTAAGGCGACAGCCCACTGCCCCACGGCACGTCCGACACCGGCACGCAGGCCCAGAACCAGCGCCCCTTCCACGGTGAAAAACCCGCCCACAGCCAATAGCGCGGTCGCCACGTAAGGCCAGCCGACCGCCCAGCCGGCAATGACTTGAGCGGACGGCACCAGGACCAGCAATACCGCAAAACACAGGCTGGTGTTGATGGACCATCCGACTGCTCTTAAGCCCTTGAAGCACACCAGGGAGATGGCGCCTAAGAGCAGGCTCGCGATGAAACGCATCCACTGCAGATTCTGAACGCTGCTGGTCTGCCCATAAGTCGCCTGCAGCAACCAGCCGTAAATGGGGCGCGCATGCGAGGCGCAGAATTTAAGGACCTTGCCAACTTCCTCGTGCGCTTCACGCAGATTGGAATAGTCATCGCGCAGACCGTAGTCGTGAAAGGTGGACGGCCAATAGGCCACCAGCGGTACGAGGAATAGCACGGCCGTGAGCATCCAAGCGCGGGCTCGCAGGCCCGCGCGCGGCCGCGCGATTGCGCTCGGCTCCGCGATCGAGCCCGGATTGCCAACCCGGACCGCAATCGCTGCTTCGCTCAGTACTGTTTTCGGAACACTGCTCATTCGCCGCTCAATACCTCAAGATGCTGCAATGCACTAAACTGCGGACATCATCACCTATTGCCAGACGCAAATAAGCAAGAAAGACGTAGGTGAAAATATCCCCGCTAGGAACTGATTCTATCGACGCCGCGCTGAAAATCAGTGCCCGAATTCGAAAAAATGCGTTAAATATCTGTTAACTAGCCAAATCGCGCGCGCTGCCGCGCGGTTACGCCGCAACGCATAAATTCTTGCCGCTGTGCATGGCGCTGTAGAGCGCCGAATCGGCGCGGTCGAAAGCACTGCCCGCGCCGTCTTGCTCCGGCAATTCGGTGAGTCCGCAAGAAACCGCGACGCGCACCGGCGTCCCGCGAAAATGAAAGCGCAGCGCTTCCACCGCAGATCGTATTTCTTCGGCGATCAGTCCTGCACGCCGATTACGCCGGGTGCACGAATTTGTGCGCAGTTGGACGGTTTCTTGATACACATCCCATCGGCCAAAAAGCCTTACCTATAGGCTTCGTGCGAAGGATCGCCAACCTATGCTGCGACTCGCGCTCTTGATTGCAACATTGTTCGCCGCATCGATCGCCGCGGCGAATCCGAAGATTTACACCTATGTGGATGCGCAGGGACTGCGGCATTACACCGACGTTCCCGACAACAACCGTTATCGATTGCTGGTTCTCTCGCCCCAGGACAGAACCGCGAGTGGGGATCGCTACGATATGCGGCTGCTGGCCAAGGCCTCGCAGTACGACTCCATCATCGAGCACGCCGCGCTCTCCGCGGCGGTGGAGTCGAACCTCCTGCGCGCCGTCATCGTGGTGGAGTCCGGGTTCAATTCGCATGCCGTCTCCAAGCGCGGAGCCGTGGGACTCATGCAACTCATGCCGGCTACCGCAAGCCGCTTCGGTGTTTCGAATCCCTACGATGCCCAGCAGAACGTGCATGCCGGCGCCCGCTATTTGAAATTTCTCATCGACCGCTTCGGTCACGATATCCGCTTGGCGCTGGCCGCCTACAATGCGGGGGAAGAGGCAGTGGCTCGCAATGGCGGCCAAATTCCGCCCTTTAGCGAAACCATGGCCTACGTTCCCAGGGTACTCAAGATCTATAAGCTGCTGGGCGAACAACCCCGCTCAACTTGATTGTTGACAGTCTGTAAGTAATGACTTACGGTTAGCTATGGCTTACCAAGAAGCGTTTCTAGCCCTCGCAGACCCCACCCGGCGCCATGTGTTCGAGCAGTTGCGGCGCGGACCGAAATCGGTCGGAAAAATCGCAGCGCAAATGCCGGTCAGCCGCCCGGCGGTATCGCAACACCTGGCAGTGCTCAAGAAAGCAGGCCTCGTGGGCGATCGCGCCGAGGGCACACGCCGGGTTTACTACATCGATCCCCACGGACTCGCGGCCATCCGAATTTGGCTCGATCGATTCTGGGAAGACGCGCTATCGGCATTTCAAGCGGAGCTGGAGAAAAAGGAGTCGGACAAATGATCAGTATTGCCCCGGTACGCAAGCAAATCACGGTCAACGCGAATCAGCAGCGTGCCTTTGACATGTTCACCAACGAGATGTCGCGATGGTGGCCTGCGACTCATTCCATTCTCAAGTCTCCCCTCAAACAGTACGTCGTCGAGCCGCGCGCGGGCGGGCGCTGGTACGCGGTCGGGGAGGATGGTTCAACCGGCCAAACGGGCTACGTGATCGACTGGCATCCGCCGCGGCTGCTCGTGCTGGCCTGGCAACTCAGTGCCGAGTGGCAATTCGATCCCGCACTCGTGACTGAAGTCGAAGTGCGCTTCATCGCTGAAAACGCGAATACTACGCGCGTCGAATTGGAGCATCGGAATTTGCAGCGCATGGGAGAAAGGGGCGCGCAGGTACGCTCCATGGTGGATGCACCGGGAGGGTGGACTGCCGTTTTGGAAGCGTTCAAACAATGTGCGGATGCAACGGGAGAGGGATCATGAGGGCATTGAATAAATGGGTTGTATGCGTCGGCGCTCTGGCCGCAGCCGTGTCGATCGGCCGGCCCGCGGCAGCGGAAGTGATCAGCGCCGGCCAGAATGGCTTCGAGATTCGCGAGACCGTGCACGTGGCGGCGGCGCCGGACAAGGCGTACGCCGCACTGCTGCAACTGTCGCGGTGGTGGAGCTCCGAGCACACATACTCGGGAAGCGCCGCGAACCTCACCTTGGATGCGCGGGCCGGCGGCTGCTGGTGCGAGACGCTCACCGACCGCGGGTCAGTCGAGCATATGCACGTGGTCTATGTTGCGCCCGGCAAGGCGTTGCGCCTGCGCGGCGCACTGGGGCCCCTTCAAGGACTGGGCGTCGAGGGCGCCATGACTTGGAGCATCAAGGCCGGCGCGAGCGGAACCGACATTACCATGAGCTATGCGGCCGGCGGTTACGTCAAGGACGGCTTCGACGGACTTTCGAAAGGCGTCGATCACGTGCTCGGCGAGCAACTCGAGCGGCTAAGAAAGCTCATCGACGGCTAGCTGACTTGGTAACGGCCGGCTGGCTTGGTGACGGCCGGCTTAGTGACGGCTCGCCGGCTTGACGGCGACTCCCGCTATTTCAAAGTGCGCGCCGCGCACGAGCTTGGATACGCCGATGAACGCGCGCGCCGGATAGTTGTCGTGAAAATACGAGCGATAGACCGCATTGAATTTGTCGTATAGGTCAAGATCGGTGCAGTAGACGGTGACCGATACGAGATCCGCCATGGTCAAACCGCCTCGCTCCACAGTCTGCTTGACCGCTTCCATCACCGCCCGAGCTTCGGTTTCGGGATCCGCTGCCGCCTTCCCCGTGCTCGGATCGAGGCCAAGGTGACCCGCGACATAAAGCGTCGCGCCGACCATCACGCCGTTGCTGAAGGGCGGCGCCGTTTTCGGATCGGCTCCGGGCGGCGCCAAGAAAGTGCGTCCCGCATCGGCGGCGTGCGCGGCAGCCGCGCATAGACCGATGACAACAATCGCCAGTATTTGTTTCATTTTCAAATTCTCCTTTTGTTCAAGTTTTTGGGACCGCGCCGGTGGGAGTCAACTTGTCGATGGCCTGGGGCAGCACCTGCGAGAGCTTCGCGGCCAGTACGTCAGGAGACAGGCCGACCTTGGCCGCCAACTCCTTGACCGTATCAGAGCCAAAAGCCTGGTGAATCTGATCGGCCGTGATGGGCTGATTTGCGCCGGTTCCTATCCATGAGCGAACCGTGCCGCCCAGGCCCTGCTGTTCCAGTTGAGCGACAATGCCTTGTACGCCGCCATGTTTTTGAATGAGGCCATTGACCACGGTGGCCATCTCGGCACCGACTATGCCGCCCAATATGCCGTCGAACATCCCCATACAAGCCTCCTAAAAGCCGAACACTAAGTTTACGCTGGCCACGGTATCGAGCTTCTTCAGCGGGGCCGGGGGTTTGGTGTTATCCGTAATTCCGTAACCGACACTGAGCGCCAACTTATCCGACATCTTCACGGTAAGCGCAAGGTCATCATGCAGCAGGGTATCGCTCGAGCCCGCTTCCATCAGGAATTTGTTGGTGAAGACCGTGGTTTTCGTAATGACTTGCGAGAAGTCCACTCCGACCGTACCGATGGCATCTCCCGTGGCGTCCTGCGGTGTGCGCGAGATCACGGCGCCGTTTGCGTCCTTGTCGATGATTTCCGGCCGAAGTCGCCGGTAGCCTGCACCGACTTGCGCTGTCAATTTAGTGTCATCGGTATTGACGATTTTGTAGCCCAAACCTGCGGTCGCGCTGGCCTGATATTGGAATCCATCGAACAAATCGTGTTCGTAGCGCAGGCCGCCGAACGCGAACAGATCGCCCGAAATGGTGTAGTTGGATTGACCGCGAGCTTCCCAACGCTCTGCCGATACGATGCCTGAATTCTTGCCGTACAGTCCTGTGATATTGAACTCATTTTTCCAAGGGCCGTCGTAGCGCAACATATCGATGGTGCCATTGAGGGATTCGGCTTCGCTGTTGCCGTGCGAGCTCAAGAACCCTGCTTGTCCTTTGCCGATCCAGACATCCTGCGGCGGCGGCGGGGCTGCATCGGACCAAGCGTTGATCGCAGGGGCGAGAACCAGTAGTGCGACAGAGATGAGGCGATACGTCGCCATGCTAGACCCGCTTCGCAAGCAGGTCGCGAATCTCCTCGAGGAGCACTTCTGACCTGGGCGGTGGCGCCGGAGGGGCCGTTACCGCAGGTGCAGGCTTCTTGAGTTTATTGATGCCCTTGATGCACATGAACAGCACGATCGCAATGATGGCAAAATCAAAAATCGTTTGAAGAAAGGCGCCGTACTTGATGAGCACGGCCTTGCCGGCGGGGTCCATGCCGAGACTGACCGCCAAATCGGAGAAACTTACGCCGCCGATGACCTTGCCGAGCGGCGGCATGACGACATCGCCGACCAACGAGGAGACAATCTTGCCGAATGCCGCGCCGATGATCACGCCGACTGCCAGGTCGACGACGTTTCCCTTCATCGCAAATTCTTTGAATTCCGAGGCTAATCCCATGGCACTCTCCTTTTTGGTACAGATGGTGTTTATATCTGAGCGTGCAAGCGTATGGCAAATACCGATACGGGCCCACGATGGAGGGGAAATAGGATGAATGACAATGAAGCGGAGAATGGGATCAGAGTACTGGCCGCCTCGGGTGACGTTAACGAGACGCTGGACCGCCTGGAGAACCTGGCAAGGAAGCGCGGCATGACGGTGTTCGCACGCATCAATTTCGCCAAAGATGCGGCGGCCGCGGGCCTGAAGATGCAGCCGGCGCAGCTGTTGATTCTCGGCAGCCCGGTCGGCGGAACACCATTGATGGTGGCAGTCCCGGGTACCGCTTTGGATTTACCCTTGAAGGTGCTCAGCTGGCAGGACGCGTCCGACCGTTGCTGGGTTTCCTTCAACACCCCGGAGTACCTGCAGCAACGGCATGGATTTCCAGCGGCGTTGATCGGCAATATTGCGGGGCTGGAAAAGCTGGTTCAAGCCGCCGCTACTGCATCCGATCCAGTGTAGGGAAATGCTTGCGCGCGTAGCCCAAGACCTGCGCGTCGGAGGGGTGATCGGCGCTTTCGACTGCAACTATGGACTTCCCTAGTTGCGGATATTTATCGCGCAGATAGGCTGCGAATTCCTGCTTGGTTTGCGCAGGGCCGATCACTAGAATTTCGTGGGCACCGCTCAAGGCCTTCGCGACATCATCGAAGAAATGATGATCGGCCGGCGATTTATGACCGCCGTGCGCGCTCTTGCGACTGTGGACCCGCTGGTGCTGATCCGCGGCATGCACCACCTTCTCTTCCTGTTCCGTGGGCGTGAAATGCCATGCGGTTGCTTTCTGGTGATCTATCCAAACGACGGCGTGGTAGTGTGACATTGTCATCTCCATGAAAGCGTATGCTCGTATTGTAAACCGCCGCGCTGCGCGCGTGTGGCCACTGGCCTACATGTCGGTGTTTGTCCTACGATGTCAATTATTCTGACCATCAATGCCGGCTCATCGAGTATTCGCTTCGCTCTTTTTGCGACCGGCGCGCGACAGCTGCGATTGATGGACGAGAAAATCGAGCGCATCGGCAGCGAAACGGCGAGCGTGACGGCAGATCGGTTGGTGCAGAAACTAAAGGAGCAGGCATCGATTGCAGCTCCGGATGCCATTGGCCATCGAGTCGTGCACGGAATGCTGCACACCCAGCCTGAGCGCGTGACACCGGGCTTGCTCGAGGAGCTTCGACGCATCACGCCATATGACCCGGAACACCTGCCGCGCGAAATTGCCCTCATCGAGGCGCTGCAGAAACATTTTCCCAAGGTGCCGCAGGTCGCGTGCTTCGATACGGCCTTTCATCGCCATATGCCGGCTGTTGCCACGCTGTTGCCGATTCCCCGCCGCTATGCGGCCAAGGGGGTGCAGCGCTACGGTTTCCACGGTTTGTCGTACACTTTTCTCCTGGGTGAATTGGCGCGCCTCGGCGATCCCGCCGCCGTGCGCGGCCGCGTGATTCTCGCGCATCTGGGCAGCGGCGCGAGCCTGGCCGCTGTTCTCGACGGCCGCGGCATCGATACGAGCATGGGCTTTACGCCGGCAGCAGGACTGGTGATGGGTACTCGATCGGGTGACTTGGATCCTGGGCTGATGAGCTATCTTGCGCTGACCGAGTGCATGACGGCCGCGCAATTTCAAACGCTGGTCAATCATGAATCGGGGCTCATCGGAATTTCGGAAAGCAGCGCCGATGTCCGCGATTTGCTCGAGCGTGAAGGCGCCGATGCGCGTGCGCGCGAGGCAATCGACTTGTTTTGCTACCAGGCCAGGAAATGGATAGGAGCATTTGCCGCTGCTTTGAACGGCGTGGACACCTTGGTGTTCGCCGGGGGCATCGGTGAAAACTCGGCGCCGGTGCGACGCCGTATCTGCGACGGTCTGCAGTTTCTCGGCGTCGAGATTGACGACACACTGAACCGGCAGCATGCGGCGCGCATCTCGACCGGCGCCGTGGCGGTGCGCGTGATCCGCACCGACGAGGAGTCCGTGATCGCAGACTTGACTCGCCGCGTGCTGCAAATGATCGACGAAGGAGAGGCAACATGAAGCAGACCAGCGTCAGCCCGGTGCTCGATGCGCAAATGGCCCGGAAGGTCGACGCGTACTGGCGCGCGGCAAACTTTCTGTCCGTCGGCCAGATCTATCTTTGCGATAACCCTTTGTTGAGGGAACCTTTGGCCGCCCCGCATATCAAGCGAATGCTGCTGGGCCATTGGGGAACGACGCCGGGGCAGAATTTCATTTACACCCACCTGAATCGGGTCATCAAGAAATACGACTTGGACATGATCTACATGTCCGGACCGGGACACGGCGGACCGGCGGTGGTCAGCGGCACGTATCTCGAAGGCACTTACAGCGAAGTGTATTCGAGCATCAGTCAGGACGAAGCGGGACTCAAGCGCCTCTTTACCCAGTTTTCCTTTCCCGGTGGAATTCCGAGCCATGCCTCCGCGGAGTGTCCAGGCTCGATCCACGAGGGCGGTGAACTCGGGTATTCATTGAGCCACGCTTTCGGCGCGGTGTTTGACAATCCTGCTCTCACCGTGGCCTGCGTGGTCGGCGACGGTGAAGCGGAAACCGGGCCGCTCGCCACGTCGTGGCATTCCAACAAATTTTTGAATCCCGCGAGCGATGGCGCCGTACTGCCGATTCTTCACCTCAACGGCTATAAGATCGCCAATCCCACGATATTGGCGCGCATTTCCCGGGACGAGCTATGCCAGTTGCTGCAGGGCTACGGTTGGACGCCATACTTCGTGGAGGGCCATGAACCCATGCTCATGCATGAAGCGATGGCCGCGACGCTGGACGCGGTCATTGAAATGATTCGCAAGATCCAGGCGGACGCGCGCCGCTCCGCGGGCACTGTCGAGCGTCCGCGTTGGCCGATGATCGTGCTCATCTCACCGAAGGGCTGGACCGGTCCGAAGCTGATCAACGGCAAACGCATCGAGGGTACGTTCAGGTCGCATCAAGTGCCCTTGACGGATCCTGCCAAAAATCCGCAACACCTCAAGCAGCTGGAAGAATGGCTTCGCAGCTACCGCCCAGCGGAGCTGTTTGATGAAAGCGGGCGGCTGAAGGCCGAACTGGCCGCCCTCGCACCCACCGGCGAGCGCCGCATGGGCGCGAACCCCAACGCCAACGGCGGATTGCTGTTGCGGGACTTACGCATGCCGAATTTCGCCGATTACGCGGTGGACGTTCCCAAGCCCGGTGTCGCCGGCATCGGCGATACGCACGTGTCGGGAAAATTCCTGCGCGACGTGGCGAAATTGAATGCGTCGCCGCGAAATTTTCGCATTTTTGGTCCGGACGAGACCGTCTCGAACGGTTTGGAAGCGGTGTTCGAGGCCACCAATCGCCAGTGGATGGCGCAGATCTCCAGCGACGATGAGTTCTTGGCGCGCAGCGGCCAGGTCATGGAAATGTTGAGCGAGCATCAGTGCGAGGGCTGGCTCGAGGGCTACCTGCTCACAGGCAGGCACGGGCTGTTCAACTGCTACGAGGCCTTCATACACATCGTGGATTCGATGTTCAATCAACATGCCAAGTGGCTGAAGGTGACGGCGGGACTTGCATGGCGGCGCAAGATTGCGTCGCTGAATTACCTGTTGAGCTCTCACGTATGGCGGCAGGATCACAATGGCTTCACCCACCAGGATCCGGGCTTTATCGATCATGTCATCAACAAGAAAGCGGAAATCGTGCGCGTGTACTTGCCGCCCGACGCCAACTGTCTCCTGTCGGTCTTGGATCATTGCCTGCGCAGCCGTCACTATGTCAACGTCGTCGTGGCCGGCAAGCATCCGGCGCCGCAGTGGCTGTCGATGCATGCGGCGATCAATCACTGCAGCGAGGGTATCGGCATCTGGCAGTGGGCCAGCAACGATCAGCAGAGCGGACCCGATGTGGTCATGGCTTGCGCCGGCGATGTTCCCACACTCGAAACGCTTGGGGCGGTATCGATTCTGCGCCGCGAGCTGCCCGACTTGAAGGTGCGCGTCGTCAACGTGGTGGACCTCATGAAATTGCAGCCGCAGTCGGAGCATCCGCATGGCCTGAGCGACTACGATTTCGACGCGTTGTTCACCAGGGACAAGCCCGTGATCTTCGCGTTCCACGGCTATCCCTGGCTCATTCATCGCTTGACTTACCGCCGTCACAATCACGACAACGTGCATGTGCGGGGTTATAAAGAGGAAGGCACGATCACGACTCCCTTCGACATGGCGGTGCTCAACGATATGGACCGCTTTCATCTGGTGATGGACACCATCAACCGGTTGCCGCACATCGGTAGCCGCGGCGATCATCTGAAGCAGCGGCTGCAGGACAAACTGGTCGAGCACAAGCAGTACATCGACAAGTACGGCGAAGACATGCCGGAAATCAAGAATTGGAGCTGGCCGAGCGATTGAGGCCATTGTCCTACAAGCCCTATAGCCGCGAGCCGACAGGTCCTACGGCGCCGCGCCTACGCCTTCGCGGCGCACAAGATCAATAATGCCTGCGGTAACGATATTGACGGCGGTAACTTGCCGCCGGTTGAGGACTCCGATATTTCCAGCAACATTGAACGGCCGAAGCAGGCCGCGGGATCGCCGTTCCCTTACGGCGCGACTTGGGACGGGCGAGGTGTCAATTTCTCTCTATTCTCGGAATCCTCCGAGTCGGTGGAATTGTGCCTGTTTGGGGGGGCCGACAAGGCCGAGAGGCGCATTCGGATCCGTGAGCGCACCAACGGCGCTTGGCATATCTACGTGCCGGATATCGGTCCCGGTCAGTTGTACGGATACCGCGTGTATGGACCGTATCTTCCCGAGAGCGGGCTGCGATTCAATCCCAATAAGTTGCTGTTGGATCCTTACGCGAAGGCGATTGGGCGGGAGCTGAAATGGGGGGATGAATTATTCGGCTATCATCTCGGCGATGAAAGCGCCGATCTGTCATTTGACGATCGCGATAGCGGACCCTTCGCTCCCTTAGGCGTGGTCATCGACTCACGATTCGACTGGAGCGGCGAACTACGGCCGTCATACCCGGCGCACGAAACTCTGATTTATGAGGCGCACGTGCGCGGTATGACGCGCCGGCATCCGGATGTTCCGGAGCATTTGCGCGGCACCTATGCCGGCATGGCCTCCGAGCCGATTATCGAGCATCTGCACAAAATGGGCGTGACTTCCCTCGAACTGATGCCCGTGCATTACTTTGTGCAAGACCGGCATCTCGTTGATCGCGGGCTGCGCAACTATTGGGGCTACAACACGCTGGGATTTTTCGCGCCGCAAATGAGCTATGCCTCCAATTCCCAGTCGCCGGATGAGGTGGTTCGAGAGTTCAAGGGGATGGTCAAGATCCTGCACAACGCCGGCATCGAAGTCATCCTGGATGTGGTTTACAACCATACGGCGGAAGGTAATCACGCCGGTCCGACGCTGTCATTCCGCGGAATCGACAACCTGGCGTACTACCGCGTCGTTCCGGGCGATGCGCGCCACTATATGGATTTCACGGGCTGCGGCAATACGCTCAACATGGTGCATCCGCAATCAATTCAGATTCTGATGGACAGCCTGCGATACTGGGTTACCGAAATGCATGTGGACGGCTTCAGATTTGATCTGGCTTCGGCTCTGGCGCGCGAATTGCAGGACGTCGATCAGCTGGGCGCGTTCTTCGACACCATCTATCAGGACCCGGTTCTCGCGCCGGTGAAACTGATCGCCGAACCGTGGGACTTGGGCGAGGGCGGGTATCAGGTCGGAAATTTTCCCCTGGGGTGGATGGAGTGGAACGGCAAGTATCGCGACACGGTGCGCAAGTTCTGGAAGGGCGAGATGGGAGTGCATTCGGAAATCGCGACGCGTCTTGCCGGCAGCGCGGATCTCTACGAAACCACGCGCCGGCCGCCCTCTGCGAGCGTGAATTTCGTCACCGCGCATGATGGCTTCACGCTCAGCGATCTGGTGAGCTACGAACAGAAGCACAATGAAGCGAATGGCGAGGAAAATCGCGACGGTGCCGATGACAACAGCTCGTGGAACTGCGGCATCGAGGGACCCACCGACGATGCCGGCATCATCGAGCTGCGCGAACGGCAGAAGCGCAATTTCTGGTGTTCGCTGCTGTTTGCGCAAGGATCGCCCATGATCAGCGGCGGCGATGAGCTGGGACGCACGCAGCAGGGCAACAACAACGCCTATTGTCAGGACAACGAGCTATCCTGGTATGACTGGAACCTGGATGCACCCAAAACGCAATTTTTGGAATTCGTGCAGCGCGTGATTCACTATCGCAAAAAACACCCCAATCTTCACCGCTACGCCTTTTACAACGACGATCCCGACGCCAAGCACCCGGACAAGAACATCGTGTGGTTCAGGGCGGACGGCAAGCGCATGGAGGGCAAGGATTGGGAAGACGGCGGATGGATGCGCACGCTCGGCATGTTCATGAACGGCACGGCGCCCGAGATCCGCGACGCTCACGGACAGTGCACCGACGATGCTGATTTCCTATGGCTTCTCAATGCGCATCATGAACCGGTTGCGTTCCGCATTTCGCACGAGCTGTACCACGGCGGATGGAAGATAGCCTTTGACACGGCGCGGCCGGCGCTGGAGATCGACAAAGAAACCGTCAAGCGCAATCGGCTGGTGCATCTCGCCGCCCGCTCGTTGGTGCTGCTGAGTCATGAGCGGTAGATGGATTGCGACCTATCGGCTGCAGCTGCACGCCGGATTTCCCTTGAGCGCGGCACAAGGGGTGCTGGCCTATTTGAGCGAATTGGGAATCAGCCATGTGTACCTGTCGCCGTGCCTGCAGGCGGTTCCAGGCAGTCAGCATGGCTACGATGTCGTAGACCCCTCTAAGATCAGCGACGATCTCGGCGGTGAGCCGGCGTGGTCCAGTTTCGTGGCGGCTGCGCGCGCCTTGGGCCTTCGAATTCTGCTCGACATCGTCCCCAATCACATGTCCGCCTCGCAGCACAACCCTTGGTGGGATGATGTACTGCAGCTTGGGCCGTACAGCCGGTTCGCAGAATTCTTCGACATTAGAAATTCGCAGGGCCGGCCATTTTGCGTGCATTTATGCTCGCTCGCAAAACCCTACGGCGCCGCCATGCAGGCGGGCGAGCTGCGCATCGAGATCGTTCAAGGAAGACCGCGCGTCAGGCACTACGAGAACACCTGGCCGTTGGGACCCACCTCATGGGGCGAATTGCTCTCGGCGGCAAGCGAGCGCTGCTTCGGTGAACTCGAGCGTCTGCGGCGCATCGAGTCGCCCGGCGAGGAGGACCTGACCGCCTTTCGGCGCCACGCGGCGCGGGCACGGCAGCTGCTCGCCGAAGCGTTCGAGGCCGGACGGCTGCAGTCGGCGGTCGATCGGGTGCAGGGCGATCGAACGCTGTTCGACGCCGTGCTGCACCGGCAGTTCTATATGCTTCACGGCTGGAAGCTGGCCGGGGAACTGACCAACTACCGCCGCTTCTTCGACATTGACACGCTCATCGGCATCCGCACCGAACTGCCCATTGTTGCCGCCGCCACGCATGCACGCATCGAGGAGATGATTTCCAAGGGGGAGATAGACGGCGTGCGCGTCGATCATCCGGATGGGCTGCGCGAGCCGCTCGAGTACTTCGAACGGCTGCGCCGCGTGCTGCCTGAGGGAAGAATTTATATCGAGAAGATTCTCGAGAACGATGAGCGGCTCAATGGGGACTGGCCCATCGACGGCACCGTCGGCTACGACTTCTTGGCGAAGGTCAATCGCTTGTGGATGGATGATCAACGCACCGATGTATTGACCGCCACCTATTCGGACTTCACCGGTCATTCGGTGAATTTCGGCAAATTGGTGCGCGAGAAGAAGCGCGCAATCATCGAATCGACTTTCTCCGCCGCGCACGAGCAGCTTGCCGCCATGGCGCTCGATATTGCGCGCGCCGATTGGCAAACCCGGGACCTGAGTCCCCGCCAGTTGCGCGAAGCATTGGAAAAGTTCATCACGGCGCTGCCGATCTACCGCACCTATCGAACCGCCAACGCGCTGCACGAAGAGGACAAGCGTGTATTGCTGGAGGCGCTGCAGAGCGCACGCATCGGCTCCCCCGACATCGACGCGGCCGCATTCGACTTTTTGGCAGCGTTGTTCACGAAGTTGCCGCTGAACGATGTGGAATCGGACTTCATCGCCAAGTGGCAGCAATTGACTCCCGCGGTCATGGCCAAGGGTGTGGAGGACACGACGTTTTACTGCTTCGATCGGCTGGTGTCGTGCAATGAGGTGGGATCGCAGGCCTCCCTGATTGGGATATCCGCCGACAAATTCCACGAATTTTGCAATTATTTGAGCGATCGGTGGCCGAACAGCATGCTCGCGACATCAACGCATGACAACAAACGCAGCGAAGACGTGCGCGCGCGCATTTCGATTCTCTCGGAGATCCCGGAGCGCTGGTCCGAAGCGCTGCATCTATGGTCTCAGCTCAACGCCGACGCCTGGCAGAATCGTTTGCCGGATCGTCATGCCGAATACCTGCTGTATCAGACGCTGATCGGCGCCTGGCCCATCGATCACGATCGAGCTTGGGCCTACATGCTCAAGGCGTGCCGCGAAGCGAAAATCAATACTTCGTGGCATGAGCCGAACAACAGCTTCGAAGAGAAAATTCGAGGCTTTGTCGGCGGCGTATTTGAAACACCCGAGTTCATGGCGAGCCTGGAACAATTCGTCGAGCCGCTGATACTGCCGGGCCGAATCAACAGCCTGGCGCAGACGCTCATCAAGATGGTCGCGCCCGGCGTGCCCGACTTTTATCAGGGAACCGAATTGTGGGACTTGAGCCTCGTCGATCCGGACAATCGACGGCCTGTGGATTTCAAAACCCGTCTGGAAATGATGCACCGCGTGCGCTGCGAGCGCCGGTTGAGCGCCGCCAATGCGCTGATTGAGTGGGATTCCGGTGCGCCAAAACTTTGGATGACGGCCAGCGTCCTGGCGCTTCGCCGGGAACGCGCCGAGGATTTTTCGGCCGAGAGCAAGTACCAGCCGTTGGTGGCCCAGGGAACCCATCTTGGCCGGCTGCTCGCCTTCCGCCGCGGTGAGAATCTCATCGCCGTGGTGCCGCGCTTCACGATGACGCTGGCAGGCGAATGGGGCGACACTCGCTTGCCGCTGCCGGGCGGTGCCTGGCGAAACTGCTTCACCGGGCAGGTCATTCAACGGGAGATCTCCCCCGCCGAGCTCTTCGCCGCGTTTCCGGTGGCCTTGCTGATTCGAGATTCTCCGTGATCTTTTCCGTTTGGGCGCCGAATGCGAAGTGCGTCGATCTCGTTCTGGGGGAACAACGATTCGCGCTTGAACCATTGGCTGACGGCTATTGGCAGGCGGATGTTGCCGCGGATACGCGGCGCGGTTATCGCTATTCCATTGACGGATCTGCAGCCGTGCCCGATCCGCGATCGCGTTGGCAGCCTGAGGGTGTGCATGGCGCATCGCATGTCATTGCGGCCGAGTCGCTGAAGGCGGTGCCGCGAGAATTTCATGCTCGGCCTCTCAGCGAAGCCATCATTTACGAGCTTCACCTCGGAACCTTTACGCCCGAAGGCACGTACGCAGCAGCGCAGCGCAAGCTGCCGTATCTGGCCGAGCTCGGCGTCACGCACCTGGAGCTGATGCCCCTCGCGACTTTTCCCGGCCGGCGCGGCTGGGGTTACGACGGCGTCGATCTGTTCGCACCTTTTCCCGCCTATGGCACGCCACAGGAACTCGCCGGGTTCGTCCGCGCCTGCCATTCACAGGGTCTCGCCGTGCTGCTTGATGTGGTCTACAACCACCTGGGGCCGGACGGAAACTATCTGGCGCAGTACGGCCCTTACTTCACCGATCGCTACAAGACCGGATGGGGCGCGGCCATCAATTATGATGGGCCGCAAAGCGATGAGGTGCGGCGCTTTGTCATCGACAACGCGCTGATGTGGCTCACGAACTATGGGTTTGACGGTCTGCGGCTGGATGCCGTGCATGCCATTTTCAGTTTCGAGGCCGTGCACGTCCTCGAAGAATTGTCGATCGCGGTGAAAGCGCTCGGCAAAGAGCTGGGACGACCGCTGGTGCTCATCGCCGAGAGCGATCTGAACGATCCCCGCCTGATTCGTGCCGCGTCTCGGGGCGGCTACGGCCTCGATGCGCATTGGGTGGATGACTTTCATCATGCCATCCATCGTTATTTTACCGGCGAGACCGCGGGCTACTACGAGGATTTTCAAGGCCTGCAGGATGTAGCCACCGCGCTGCGCGATGGCTACGTGTATCAAGGAAAGTACTCCGTGCATCGCGGGCGCCGCCACGGCAGACCTCCGGTGGGCATCGAGCCGCGGCAGCTGGTGGTGAGTGCGCAAAATCACGACCAGATCGGCAATCGCGCTCAGGGCGAGCGACTGAGCATGATGTTGGGCATACCGCAGCTCAAGGCCATCGCGGCGCTGACACTGCTTGCGCCATTCGTGCCGCTTTTGTTTCAGGGTGAGGAATGGGGAGCGGAGACGCCGTTTCTGTACTTCACGGATCATCAGGATCCTGAATTGGGCAGACGGGTTGTCGAGGGACGCAGCCGGGAATTCAGCGCCTTTCGGTGGCAGGGCGCAGTCCCCAACCCGCAGGAGGCCGATACCTTCGAGCGCTCAAAACTGAATTGGTCGGAGCGGTCCGCACCTCGTCACGCTGAACTTCTCGCGTGGTATCGAAAGCTCATCGGTATACGGCGCGACAAAATCGTCGTGCCGCGCGAAAGCTCGGCGGATTCTGCCAAAGCCGTGACCAACTTCGATGCTGAAGCCGGATGGCTGACGTTCGTTCATAATGGCGTGCTCGCGGTTTTCAATCTGGCGGATCAGGCGCAGGCCGTGCCTGGTCCGGGCGGCGATTGGAAATTGGTGCTGAGATCCGATGCGGCCGAGGCGCAGCCGTCCGATGCGATGCCTCCTCGATCGACGTTTATATTCATTGGGGGATGAGGTCGAATGAATTTACCGGGCCTGCGGCAGTACATCGAGAACGTCTGGCAGAAATCGATCATCGGACGGCTCGAAGCCTATGTCCGCATTCCCAACAAATCCCCGGCTTTCGACCCGGACTGGGAGCAGCACGGGTTTATGGACCGGGCCGTCGAGCTCATGGCTGAATGGTGCCGCGCTCAACCCGTGCCGGGCATGCGTGTCGACGTGCACCGCTTGCCGGGCATCACGCCCTTACTGCTGGTGGACATTCCCGGCGAGTTGCCTGAATGCGTGCTTCTGTACGGGCATCTCGACAAGCAACCGGAGTTCACCGGCTGGCTGCCGGGGCTGGGGCCTTGGGAACCGGTGATTCGAGACGGCAAGCTCTATGGACGGGGCGGGGCCGATGACGGCTATGCGGTCTTCAGTTCATTGACGGCAATCGCCGCGCTCAAAGCGCAGGCAGTTCCGCTGCCGCGTTGCGTATTGATGATCGAGGCATCCGAGGAGAGCGGCAGCGTGCACTTGCCGGCACATCTGGATGCGCTTGGGCTGAGTATCGGCGAGCCGTCCTTGGTCGTTTGTCTCGATGCGGAATGCGGTAATTTCGACCAGCTCTGGACCACCACCTCACTGCGCGGCAACCTCGTGGGCAAGCTCAAGGTGCGCGTGTTGACCGAAGGAGCGCACTCCGGTCTTGCCTCAGGTATTGCACCGACTCCCTTTCGGCTCCTGCAGCAGTTGCTGGCGCGTGTCGAGAATCCCATGACGGGAGATCTGCTGCTCGATGAGCTGCACGCTGACCTTCCAAAGGATCGTCGCGGGCAAATCGCCGCCGCGGCGGCTGTATTGGGAGCGCAGATCCTCGATAAAATACCCTTCGCGGCAGGCGTCAAGCCGGTGTCGGCGGACCGGGTGGATCTGCTGGTCAACAACACTTGGCGGCCGTCGCTCGCGGTGACCGGTGCAGAGGGCCTGCCCCCACTGGGCGCAGCGGGGAATGTACTGCTGCCGGAAATCTCGCTAAAAATTTCCCTGCGATTGCCGCCTACGGTCGATCCTGAGCGTGCCGGCCAAGCTGTTCGCCAAGCGCTGGAGCGTGATCCACCATACGGTGCACACGTGAGCTTTGAGCCCGAGTCTTCATCGGGGGGATGGAACGCACCCGCGTTCGCACCCTGGTTTGAACAGTCGATGCAGCGCGCCTCGAGACATGTATTCGGACGTGATGCGGTGAGTCTGGGCGGCGGGGGCACGATTCCATTCTTGAGAATGCTCGGCGAACGGTTTCCGCAAACCCAGTTTCTCGTGACCGGTGTCTTAGGACCGCACTCCAACGCACACGGACCCAATGAGTTCTTGCATATTGGCTACGCAACACAGCTGACGGAGTGCGTCAGCATCGTGCTCGCCGATTTCGGCGCGCGCCATGCATAGTTCGAGCCATTCAAAGCCCGAGTTTGCGGGAGAAGTAGGTGTATTCGCGGGCGCGCATTTTCGCCTGTTCCAGCGGGGTCGCGCCTGCGCCATGGCCTCCCTCAATCACCTCGAAATAATGGTAGGGCACGCCCATCGCAGAGAGTTTGGCGGCGAACTTACGCGCATGCTGAGGACCGACCCGGTCATCCTTCGTCGTCGACCATATCAGGGCTTCCGGGTATTGCACGCCCGGTTTTAAATTGTTGTAGGGAGAAATGGAGGCGAGAAATTCCCGTTCCTCGGGAACCGATACGCTTCCGTACTCCGCGACCCAAGAACTCCCCGCGGCGATCTGCTCGTAGCGCAGCATATCGAGCAGCGGGACTTGAATGTCGACCGCCCGCCACAACTGCGGGTGCTGGATGAATTCCACACCCATCAGCAGTCCGCCATTCGAACCTCCCATGATTCCGAGGCGGGCAGGGCTCGTAAATCCTTTGGCGATGAGATCCTCCCCGACGGCAGCGAAATCATCGTAGATGCGCTGGCGATGCGTCTTCAGTCCCGCCTCATGCCACGCGGGACCGAATTCTCCGCCGCCGCGAATATTGGCCAGCACAAAGGCGCCGCCGCGCTCGAGCCAAAGCTTGCCGAGTTCCGCCGAATACTTCGGAGTCCGAGCATCCAGGAACCCGCCGTAGGCATTCAATATGGTAGGCGTGCTGCCGTCCATCTTCATGCCGCTCGGGTGGACAATGAAGTAAGGAATTTTCGTGCCGTCCTTGGAAGTGGCTTGGAATTGCTCAACCACATCAACGGCCGCGAATTTCGCGGGCAGCGTCTTGACCGTCGCAAGCGTTCCGTTACCCAAATCGGCGCGGATCAGCTTGGGCGGAGTCAAGAAGCCGGTGACCTGCACGAACGCCTGTTCGCTGTGCAGATCGGTATCGATCACGTTGACCGAAATGTTGTCCGGCAGATCAAGCTGACGCCTCGACCAGTGATTGTGCGGTTCAGGTTTGTACGAATAGGCGCGGCCGTTGACATTGTCGAGCGTCTGAACGAGCAGGTGTCCGCGCGTGGCACCGGCCTCTTGGAATGCTTCGCGGGCGCTGGGCGCGTATACCAGTTCCGGCCGCAAGTGCCGCGGATCGGACGCGATCGCGGATAGCTCCAGGGAGACCAAGGACCCCTGCGGCAGCGTTGGCGCGGCGCCTCGTTTCCAATCCTCGTGCAGGCTCAAGATCAATCGGCCTTCGATGAGCGCCAAGAATTCGGCCTTCATCGGCATGGTGAGTTTCAACGGTCCCTTGGGACCCATGAGGTAGAACTCGAACTCGAAGATCGACACGGCGCGCTGAATCATGACGGCGCTGTGGCCGGAGCCATCGGCCAGCGTAAAGGGCGTGACGCCGACGTCGTCGGGAGATCCGCGAAACACCTCCACGGCCGCATCGAGCGGCTGCCCGCGCTTCATGCGCTTGACGACAAAGGCGTAGCCCGATCGCGTGATTTCGCCGGATTTCCACTCCCGCGAAACCAGCAGCGTATCGGCTTCCGCCCACGCCACATCCTGCTTTCCACCCGGCAGGGAGAATCCGCCGTCGACGAAAGCGCTCGAGGCTACGTCGAACTCGCGCAACGTCACCGCATCTTCGCCGCCGTCGGACAGGCTGACGATGCATCGCTGCTCCTGAGGCTCCCGGCAGATCGCACCCTTCCAGAACCAATTGGCTTTTTCGGATTTCGACAGTGCGTCCAGATCCAGCACGGTTTGCCATTGGGGTGCCGAACTCTGAAAGTCCGGCGCGCTGGCCTGCCGCCAGATTCCGTGCTCGTGGTCGGCATCCTGCCAGAAGTTGAAAACGCGGCCGCCGATGACGCTGGGCACAGGAATCCTGTCCTTGGCTTCCGCAATCACCCTTGCATCATTGAACAGCGTGGAGAAGAGCGGGTTGCTCTCGAGTGCCGCGCTGGTCTTGGCGTTCTCAGCCTCGACCCATTGCATCGCGCGCTCGCTGTGCGCCTGCTCGAGCCAAATGAAGGGATCGTCGGCGGGCACCGGGGCGGCCGACACGCTGAGGACCGCGCCTGCCGCCAGAATCAGCAGGATGGCGTTTGTATTCATCGGCGGAATATACACGCGCGCAGGCGATCAGGCATTCAAATTGGTGGATTTTACAAACAACGATGCGGTGCCGATAATCTTGCGACCCCTAAGGCCAACCTGATTCCAGGACAACGAATGACGTCACTTCTTCTTCCACATGCGACGCCCGAGGATGTTGGGCTCTCCACCGCGGGTCTGGCACGCCTGGGCTCGGTGATGCAAGGCGAGGTCGAACGCGGTCGCGTGCCGGGGGCGGTGGCGCTGGTTGCGCGGCGTGGCCGGTTGGCATACTTCGAGAGCTACGGCCGGCGCGACCCCGCCGCCGGCGCGCCGATGGCAAAGGACAGCATTTTCCGGATCTATTCGATGACGAAGCCCATCGTTTCCGTGGCCGCGATGATGTTGTGGGAACAAGGGCGCTTCCTGCTGAGCGACCCCATTGAAAAATACCTGCCCGAACTTGGGGAGAGGAAAGTTGCGGTCGCGCATGGCGCGGAAATCGAATTGGTGGACGCCGAGCGGCCCATCACCATTCAAGACCTGCTGCGCCACACGTCGGGTCTCACCTATGAGTTTCGCGGCAGCGGTCCGGTTCACAAGATGTATATGGCCGAGAAGATCTACAGCCGCAACCAGAGCAACGCCGATCAAGTCGCCACCTTGGGCAGGCTGCCCCTCATCGCTCAACCGGGAGCGCGGTGGGAATACAGCCGTTCTACCGACGTGCTCGGCCGCCTCGTCGAGGTCTTGTCGGGCCTTACCTTGAGCGAGTATCTACGGCAGTTCATCCTCGCACCGCTGGGAATGGTTGATACCGCCTTTTACGTGCCTGCGCACGAGCTTGCGCGGCTTGCCGAGGCGTTTCCGAAGGACCCGGACACCGGCTCAGGCGTGCAATTGATCAATGTGCGCGAGCCACCGAAATTCGAGTCGGGCGGCGGCGGTTTGGTGTCCACGGCGGGCGACTACGCGCGCTTCCTGCAGATGCTGTTGAATCGCGGCAGGTTCGACGGTGTGCGATTCTTGAGTCGCAAAACGATCGAACTCATGACGGCGGATCATTTGGGGACCGTCAGCGGCGCGCCCGACCTGCTGTTGCCCGGCTACGGATTTGGCTTGGGCTTTGCCGTGCGCCTGCAGGCGGGAATTTCACCCGTCCCCGGTTCCGTAGGCCAGTATTTCTGGGGAGGTCTCGCCGGCACAACCTTCTGGGTCGATCCGGCAGAAGAGCTGTTCGCGATCATGCTCATCCAGGGGCCGGGCCAGCGCGATTACTTCCGCACCTTGTTCCGCGATCTGGTTTACGCGGCATTCGATGACTGAGCAGCGAGTGCCGCCGCTGCTTCGGGCGCCAGCGCCGCCTGCGCGCGCCACCACGCCGCGGTCAACAGGCATTCATGTTCGCGAATGAACACTCCGCTCAAGGCGGACGGTATGGACAGAAACGGCAGCCATTGCTCCGGAAATACGTCGCGCGGTCCGCAGTGAAACCAAGGCTCGGCACTGGATTCCTCTTCCTCATTGCGCGCGCTCGGCAAATCGCGAAACACGCAATCGGATACCAGACATAGCTCGTCGTAGTCGTAGAAGATGACGCGCCCATGACTGGTGACGCCGAAATTCTTGAGCAGCAAGTCGCCGGGGAACACGTTGCTTGCGGCCAGATCGCGCAACGCGTTGCCGTAGTCGATGATTGCCGACTCGGCGGCGGCGGGCTCCGCCTCGCGCAGAAATAAATTCAGCGGCCTCAAGCGCCGCTCGATATAGCAATGCTCGATGATCAGGTCTTCGCCCTCGATCCTGCAAGTTTCGCCGGCCTCGCGCAGCAGTTCCTCGGCCAGCGCCGGCATGAAGCGGCCGCGAGGAAGCCGCAGCCGCTTGAATTCCTGCGCATCGACCAGACGGCCGGCGCGGTCGTGCCGGAACACGAATTGGTAGCGTTCGATGACATCGGCGCGCGTCGTGGTTTTCGGCGCTCCGAATTTGTCACGTATGACCTTGAACACCAGATCGTGCGACGGCAACGTGAATACGATCATGACCAGGCCGCGATCGCCGGGCGCATGCACAAAACTGTCGATGGACTTATCCAGGTGGCGTTGGAGCGCGAAATAGCGCTCCGTCTTGCCCTGCTTGGCGCGGCCGAGGACGGTGTAGAGCTCGTCGACCGGTTTGCGGGGCATGAAGGATCGCAGCAGCGTGATCGCCGCGCCGACCACGGGCAGGTCCACATGGAAGTAAGAGCGCGCATAGCCGAACACCGACCCAACCTCGGCGCGCGACAGCATCACGGCATCGATCTGCACGCTCTGGTGCAGATGTGTGAATGCCAATACCAGCGGCGTGATCGCGCTGTCGCCGATCAGCCGGCCGACCACGAATGCCTGCATGCCGCGATAGAACACAGGCTCGATCAACTCGATTGATTCCGGTGCGCCGCTGTGCCGCCCGGTTGCGAAATACCGGCCGATTTCCGCGCTGATCCGATGCACCGCGGCTTCGGTGTCGCCGATCGCCGCGCCAAACGGCAGATCGGCAAGAATTTCGCTCACGGCGGTGGGCAGCGATCCACCCACGCGGTAGACGCGGAGGGGCACCGATCCGGAGGCGCGGCCCACATTGGTGGCGCAAAACTCGACTTCCTTGTTGACGCCGACCGTGCCGAACAAGTCGCGGGTCACCGAATTGAAAAAGGTATGGTAGAAATCACTGTCGGGCCGGCGCGTGACCAAGGCTTCATAGGCGCGTTTGATGTCGATCCACAAGGCCACATCGGTGCGTCTGGTCTTGAGCTGGCTGCCGATGACCGCAACGCACCGAGCCACCCTCTGTTCGTATAACTCGATGCGATCCACGGCATCGAGCTGCGCTGCACGCCAATCCTCGGCAAGAAAATTTCGGGCCGCGCGCCGGGTAATGCGGCCGAACTCTTCGTTATAGAGGCGAAAGTGCTCGGCGATCTGCGCCGCGGCGGCGGCGAAGTCTGCGCGCATGATTGCTCCCTCAGGCCACCACACGTTTGGGCGCCATCGCCGGCGCGGTGAACTGCTCGGTCTCGGTACTGCCGGCCATCGCAACGGTCGAGCTCTTGGCGCTGATGGCGGTCTGCACGGCGTCGAAATAGCCGGTGCCGACAAAGGCCTGATGCTTCGTGGCGCGATAGCCCGACGCTTCCTGGCCGAACTCGCGTTGCTGCAATTGCGAATAGCCGAGCATGCCGTCCGCGCTGTACGCCGACGCCAGTTCAAACATCGACAGGTTCAATGCGTGCCAGCCGGCAAGGGTGATGAATTGGAAGCGATAGCCGAGCGCAGCCAATTCCTCGCGCCACCTCTTCATCGCCGAGGCATTCAGCTTGGCCGCCCAGTTGAATGATGGCGAGCAATTATAGGCCAGCAACTTGCCGGGAAATTTGGCGTGAATGGCCGCGGCAAAGCGCTTCGCCTCGTTCATATCGGGCTTGGAAGTTTCACACCAGATCAGATCGCAGTAGGGGGCATAGGCCAGGCCGCGCGCGATCGCTTGTTCGATGCCGGCCTTCACGTAGAAGAATCCTTCGCTGGAGCGTTCGCCGGTCAGAAACGGCCGATCGCGCGGGTCATGGTCGGTCAGCAACAGGTCGGCCGCATCGGCGTCGGTGCGCGCAATGATGACCGTGGGTACGCCCATGACGTCGGCCGCGAGCCGCGCGGCGACCAGTTTGTTGATGGCCTCGGCGGTCGATACCAACACCTTGCCCCCCAAGTGGCCGCATTTTTTCGCCGAAGACAGTTGATCCTCGAAATGCACGCCGGCGGCGCCGGCGCGTATCAGCGCCTTGGTCAGCTCGAAGGCATTGAGGTTGCCGCCGAAACCCGCCTCGGCATCCGCCACGATCGGGGCCAGCCAATCTACGCTCGAGTTGCCGTCCAGATGATGAATTTGGTCCGTACGCAGCAATGCGTTGTTGATGCGCTCCACCATTTTCGGTACCGAGTCGACCGGGTACAGGCTCTGGTCGGGGTAGACCTCGCCGGCGGAATTGGCATCGCCTGCGACCTGCCACCCCGAACAATAGATGGCTTTCAGACCGGCCTGCACCGTCTGAATGGCTTGGTTGCCGCTCATGCAACCCAAGCCCGCGACGACAGGCTCGCTGTGCAGCAGCCGCCAGAGTTTCTCGGCGCCCAAGCGCGCCAGCGAGTATTCGATTTTCACCGAGCCGCGCAGGCGGGCTGCATCGGCTTCACTGTAGGGGCGCTCCACCCCATGCCATCGGTCGTTCAATTGTGCGTTCAAGGTCAATTCTCCTAAGTCGGGCTTGCCAATGCAGATGCAGCAAGTTTAAAGTGTTCATAGCGAGGATTTACACATTAGAAATTTCACAGTGTGAATTTCACAAGGCGGCCATGGCAGGACTGATCCGTCAGGGGCATTTTCTGGGCGCGAAGCTGCGTTCGCTGCGCAAGCGCAACGGCTTGACCCTCGATGAGCTCTCGGCTCGCTGCATTCAAGTCGATGCGGGCGGCGCGCCGTCGGTGTCCTACCTGAGCATGGTGGAAACCGGCAAGCGCATGCCCTCCGCCGAAATGTTGGG
>Ga0137412_10000040_pt1 | contig 66105 bp, 55 predicted proteins | sample CZODoug2_1_16fun_FD_122160 | JGI IMG/M metagenome (GOLD analysis project Ga0137412, IMG submission 122160) | Vadose zone soil fungal communities from Angelo Coast Range Reserve, California, USA - CZODoug2_1_16fungal (Hybrid Assembly) | ecosystem: Environmental > Terrestrial > Soil > Vadose zone...
GCGCGCAGCTGCTGCAGGGCGTGGCAGCACTGCCGGCGGCGGCCTTGAGTGAGGCGGACGAGGCGGCGATCGGGGCGCTGTCGCGCGTGCTCGAGCACGCGGCGCGCGAGCTGCACGTGGAATTCGCACAGCAGGGGCGCGTCGATTACGCCTACGTCACCGGTGCGGCGCGCGCGGCACTCACCGAGGCGGGGCTTCCCACCGAGCTCGCGCTGCGCACCGGCCTGGCATTCACGCACATTCTGGTCGATGAGTTCCAGGACACCTCGCTCGCGCAGTTCCAGCTGCTCGAATCCCTCACCGCCGCCTGGCAGGAGGGCGATGGGCGCACGCTGTTCCTCGTCGGCGATCCGATGCAGTCGATCTATCGCTTCCGCGATGCGGAGGTCGGCCTGTTCATCAGCGCGCGCGAGCATGGCATCGGCAACGTGCGGCTGACGCCGCTGCGGCTGACGCGCAATTTCCGCGCCACGCCTGCACTGGTCGAGTGGACCAACCAGGTGTTTGCGCAGGTGTTCCCCGCCGCGGATGAGCTGCGCGCCGGGGCGATAGCCTTCAGGGCCAGTGCCGCCGCCCGGGTTCCGGGCGCGGGGGCGCCGCCGGCCGGCGCCAGCGTGCAACTGCGCCTGTTTCCCGGTGACCGCGACGCCGAGGCGCGGGCGGTCGCCGCGCGCATCGGCGAGCTGCGCGGCCGCGACCGGCACGCGAGCGTGGCGGTGCTGGTGGCGGCACACGCGCACGCCGTTCCGATCGTGAATGTGCTGAGGGCCGGCGGTGTGGAAGTGCTCGGCGTGGACCTGGTGCCGTTGGCGCAGCGGCCGATCGTGCGCGACCTGGTGCAGCTCACCCGGGCACTGCACGATCTCGGCGACCGCAGCGCCTGGCTCGCCGTGCTGCGCGCGCCCTGGTGTGGCGCGAGCCTGGCGACGCTCACCGCGCTCTCGGGTCCGGAGGATCCGCAGCTCCTGTGGGAAGCGCTCGCGGACTCCGGGCGCCTGGCACGCTGTGCGCCCAGTGACCTGGTACGCCTCGCGCGCGTACGCGCAGTGCTGGCCGGAGCGCTCGAGCGACGCGACAGCGCTCCGGCGGCAGACTGGCTCGAGGCGAGTTGGGTACAGCTGGGTGCGCCGGATGCCTACCCGCGAGCGGAGCTCGGGGACGCACGCGTGTTCTTCTGCGCGCTCGCCGAGCGGGCCGCCGCCTTGGAGTGGCGGGGACCGGAGGACTTCCCGGCCCTGCTTCAGGACCTGTACAGCGCTGCGCAAGCCCCGGGCGCAAATCCCGTCCAGGTCATGACCATTCACCGCGCCAAGGGTCTGGAGTTCGATCATGTGTTGGTCCCGGGACTGGACCGCAGCGTCGGCGCAGGTGAGCGACCCCTGCTGCGCTGGATCGACCTGCCGCGCGAGCGCGGCGCGAGTGATCTCATCTTGGCGCCTGCCGCGGTGATCGGGGAGGAGGGCGGGGGCGAGTTGAATGCGTTCCTCGCCGGACTGCTCGCCACCCGTGCCAGGCACGAGCGCACGCGCCTCATGTACGTGGCTGCAACCCGCGCCCGAGAGACGCTGCATCTCTCCGCTGCCCCGAGGATGAAGAGCGGCGGGCGCCTCGAGCCGGACCCGCGCTCGCTGCTCGCGTGCCTGTGGCCGGCGCTCGCTGAGCGCTTCCAGGTGCAGGCGGCGCCGGCCCCAGGCGCGCCGGCGCCGGCCGCAAGACGCCCTCAGGCATTGCCGCTGCGGCGTCTCCGCGATGCGTGGCGGGCGCCGCAGCTGCCCGCGGCCGAGCCGTTGCCGCACCTGCCCCTCGAGCGCGCGTCGATCGAAGCCCCCGAGTTCAGTTGGGTCGGGGAAACCCAGCGTCACATCGGCACCGTGGTGCATGCGCAGCTGGCGCTCATCGCGGATGCGCCCGCACTGCCCACGGCCGAGCAGCTCGAGGCGCAGCGCGCCGCGGTGCTGCGGCAGCTGCGCCGCGAGGGCGTGCCGGAGCGCGAGCGAGCGGAGGCGGCTAACCTGGTGCTCACCGCCCTGGAGCGCACCCTCGCTGACGAGCGGGGCCGCTGGATACTCGCCGCCGGACACCGCGAGGCGCACAGCGAGCTGGCCCTGACCGGTGTGGCCGCCGGGCGACTGCGCAGCGTGGTCATCGATCGCTGCTTCGTGGACGAGGCCGGCACGCGCTGGGTGATCGACTACAAGAGCAGCCGCCACGAGGGCGGCTCGCTCGAGAGCTTCCTCGAGCAGGAGATGCAGCGCTATCACGGGCAGCTCTCGGGCTACGTCGCGCTGGCACGCGCCCTCGGAACGGAACCGGTACGGGCGGCGTTGTACTTTCCGCTGCTCGGGGCGTTCCGCGAGCTCACTTGAGGCTGCACCCAGCCGCCGCCCGCGGCACCAAGCGCCCCCCTGCAGGCGCCGGCGGTGCGCATCGCGCGCAATACCGCCGGCGCCAACGCCTCAGAACGACAGGAACGCCCCGACGTTGAAGTTGGTGCTCTTGTTTGAGTTGCCGTTGTGCGCGTCGGCCTTCACGTCGGTCACCTCGGCCAGCAGCGTCAGGTTCTTGGTCAGCGAGTCGTACACACCGCCGGTGACCTTGCGGTTCTTGGACACCAGCGTGGGCGAATCGGCCGCGTTGGCGAGGTCGAGCTTGCTCTCCCCGTAGTTGACGCCGAACTTCACCTGCCCCACCTTGTAGGTCGCCTGAACCAGGAACCCGTCCGAGTCGCGCGTGTTACCCAGGGCGTCGGCGGACCGGATGAACAGGCCGGTCGTGCCCAGACCGCTGCCATGGTAGTAGTACGCGAACCCCTCGAAATCCTGCACGTCGATCTTGGCGAACACGTCGAAACCCGTACCGTTGTAGCTGTACGCGGTGGTCGGGCCGGTGTCGAAGTTCTGCTTCTGCGTGATGAACGTGGCGGACCCGTAGAACTTGGTCGTACTGTTGATCGGCATCGTCCAGGCAAGCTTGCCGTGAAAGCCCGGCGCCTTCTTCCCGGCCGGAATGCCGCCGCCACCAGCCAAGGCGGTGATCGGATCGAAGATCCCGATGGTGAAATTCGCCCCGGAAAAGTCCGGCGTCGTGTAGTCCATCTGCGCCAGCGTGTCGACGTAGATGTAGCCCAGGCCGATCGAGCCGAGCGTGGTGTTCGCCGGCGCCGGGCCGGAGGCACTGCCGGCCCCGCCGACACCTGGCAGAGTCATGTCGTTGATGATCGCATCGAAACCGAACAGGCCGAAGTTGCGGCCGAACAAGAAGGTCCCAATGTCCTTGTTGCCAAAAGTCAGGTAGACCTGACGAACGTCGAGGCCGGTCGTGCCGAGCGCGGTGTTCCCGGCGCCGTTGGCCTGCAGATTGGGACTGCCGCCGTCGTTGGTCGCGATTCCCGGAAAAAGCCCGAGGTGCGCCGACAGGTCGTAGCCCCCCTGGGTCGTGGCGACTGCAAACGTGAAGGCGGCGGGCAGCAGGCCGTTTCCGATATTGGACACGTTGCTGCCACTGGCGGTACCGGTGCAGGCGAGGCCGCCGTCAACCGCAGACGGCGAGTTTTCGCACTTGGAATAGATGTAATGCACGTTGACGTTGCCGTCGATGGAGAACGTCCAGGCGCCGTCGGCGGTCTTCAAATCCACGGCCCCTGCCGGCGTCCCCATCAGAGCGATCAGGACTCCTGCGGCCCAGGGCGCGAGCGGGTAGAGTTTTCCGCGGAGCTTGACCATGAGTTCCTCCTTCAAGGATCTTTAATGCGTACGAGACTTCATCGTGCGGTGATGCAGCATCCATGTTGCGGATAAGCGTGCATCTGTGGCCAGGACAGCAAGCCATGTGCCAGTGGTCGTATCGACGCAGCAACAACGGGCGCTGTTATCGAACAATGGGTTATCGGCACCGCGCTGCATTGCGGCGAACAGCGTTGCCAGAAAAGCTACACTCGGCCTGACTTGTGTTACCGAAGCGCTACACCGGTGCGCGCCGTAGCACCCGAGCTGCAAAGCTGGCGCTGCTTGGCTCAATGGTGATCGCAGGCGTTCTGTCGCAGGCCGCGTTCGCGGCCGAAGCGGACTCCCCGGAGCTGCCGGGTAATTCTGCGACCGCCCAGGAGCTTCCCCAGGTGATCGTGATCGGCAACGCACCGCTCCTGGGCTTCGGTCTGCCGTTGAATCAGGTGCCCTCGAATGTCCAGACCGCAGACAGTCAGGACCTGAAGCGTGCCCAGAGTGCCGAGGTCACCGAATACTTCAACAGAGCATTCAGCGGCGTCAACGTCAGCGAAAGCGCCGACAATCCCTTTCAGCGGGACATCAACTATCACGGGTTCACCGCCTCGCCGTTGCTCGGAACGCCCGAGGGCCTGTCCGTCTATGTCGATGGCGTGCGCGTCAATGAGTCATTCGGCGACACGGTCAACTGGGACCTGATCCCGGAATCTGCGATCTCCACCGTCTCACTCATTTCGGGCTCCAACCCGGTCTTCGGGCTCAACACGCTCGGTGGCGCGCTGGCGCTGCAGACCAAGAGCGGACACGACAATCCCGGAACGGAATTCGAGGCCTATGGTGGCTCCTTTGGTCGGCGCTCGTTCCAGGCGGAGAGCGGCAGCGCGCGCGGGCCCTTCGATTACTTCGCCACCGTTCAGTACTTCGACGAGACCGGCTGGCGCGACATGTCTCCAACGACCGTCTGGCAGGCCTTCGGCAAAGTGGGCTGGCAAAACGACACGACCGATGTGGACCTGAGCTACACCTACGCGGATACGCGCCTGTTCGGCAACGGTGCAGCGCCGTTGAGCATGCTCTACTACCGACGCGAGCAGAGCTACACCCCCGACTCCACCCACAACCTGCTGCACTTTGCGAACCTCACCGGCACGCAGTTTCTGTCCGCCCACCTGTTGCTTTCGGCGAGCGCCTACTACCGCCGTCTGATCACCGACAGCAGCAACGGCAGCAACAACGATAATTACCTTGCGGCGGGCTACGCCGGGCCACCGCTCGACTGCAGCGTACCGCCGGCGGACCGGCTCGCGATCGCTTATTGCTCGAACGCCACCACCCAGGTATCGGGCCTGGCTCAGCGCACCTCGGGATTCGGGCTGCAGTTGACGGCCTCGCGGGATTTTTTCGGCAGGAAGAACCAGGGCATTGTCGGGGTCGACTACCACGACTCCGACGACGATTTTGCGCAGGCATTCCGCTACGGGACGTTCGCTGCGGACCGCACGCTCATCTACCTCGACAATCCGCTCAACAACGAGACGGTCATCTCGCTACGGGGCAGCAACAGGATCTTCGGCGCTTACCTGACTGATACCCTGTCCCCGGGCCGATTGGTGCACGTTACGGTATCCGCCCGTTACAACCGCAGCACCGAAGTGCTCAACGGCTACCACCTGGATACCGATGTGGGGGATGCGGGCGCCGGCTTTGATACCGCCGGCCCGCTCGTCGGCCGGCACACCTTCAGTCGAATCAATCCGGCGATCGGCTTCACGATCACGCCGACCGAATCGGTGACGTACTACGCCAACTACAACGAGGCGAGTCGCGCACCGAGCGTCGTGGAGCTGGGGTGCGCAAACCCGCTGCGTCCGTGCGGGCTGCCGAACGATTTTGCGAGCGACCCGGATCTGAAACAGGTGGTTGCGCAGACACTCGAGATAGGCCTGCGCGGGAATCTCGCGGAGCGGCGCTTGAACTGGAGTGCCGACGTTTTTCGCACCCTGAATCGCGACGACATCCAGTTCATCGCCGCCACGACCAATGCCGGCTACTTTGACAACGTCGGCGGCACGCGCCGGCAAGGCCTGGACCTCGCGGTGGGCGGAAGAGTCGGCGCCTTGCAGTGGCATCTGGCGTACAGCCTCGTCGCTGCGACTTTCCAGTCCAGTTTTGTCGTCAGGGCCGAATCCAACAGCACTGCGGACGCCAACGGCGACATCGTGGTTCGCCCCGGAGACCGGATTCCCCTGACACCGCGCCACACTGGCAGACTGCTGCTCGATTACCAGGTGAGTCCGCGCCTGCAGCTCGGCGGCAACCTCAGCGTCGTTTCCGGCTCCTATCTGCATGGCAACGAGAACAACGCCAATCAGGCGGGCGGTACCAATGGTGAAGGCGCCTTCATCGCGCCGACCGGGACCGGATGGATTCCGAGCTATGCGCTCATCAATCTGCAGGGCACCTATGGCCTGGAAAAGTCTGTCGATCTTTTCGCCCGTATCGTAAACGTACTGGACAAGCAGTATTCCACCGCGGGCTTCCTGACCACCAACACCTTCAACCCGAATGGCACTTTCCGCTCCAACCCGCTCGACCCGACTCATGAAAACGCGGTCTCACCGGGCACCCCGCGTGCAGTCTGGGCCGGTGTCAGGGTGCACTTCGACTAGCTCTGTCAGCGAGGCTGTGCCATTTCCGTCACAGACCCGCGAGCGACGCACACGGCGCGCCGCGTGGTTGCATCGCCGTGAGCCGCTCGACATACTCGCCCTGTTGACCGGCAGTGCTCCCATGACAGGAGAACGGCTATGACCTGGGTGACTCCTCGCGCGATTGACTTGCGCCTTGGCTTCGAGATTACGACCTACGTGGCCCATCGCTGATCGCGTCAGCCGCCCGCCGTCAGGGCGGGCGGCTCGTTCCCGCTCGACTCGAACCTCGGCTGCGAGCGCGCTGGCCATCTGTATTCTGCTGGCTCGCGCCGTCCCTGGTGGTGCAGCGGCGCCGGATGCGGGCGCCGCGCAACCCGAATTCGGCGGCCAATGCGTGATGGGGCTCGCGGAGGGTCACTCCATCGCGACCAACTGCTCGATCACCTGGACGGCCAAGGACGGCAAGCGGTACTGCTTCAGCAGCGAGGAAGCCAGGAAGCAGTTTCTCGAGGACCCGCAGGGCAACATCTCGCGTGCACTGGACTTCAGCGCCGCCGGCGCGGTGCAGGCGACCGGCGAGCGCATGGACGCCTACAAGACCGAGGACGTCGAGACCTTTGTCTCGCACGCCATCACCGAGACCGTCGCACGCAACGGCGGCACTTTCCCGCTCGTCGATCCGGTGAGTGGCACGTCCCTCAGGCTGATCTATGAAAAAATCGACTTCACCCGCACGCTCCACGGCTATGGCTTCTTTCCGGACGTGATCTTCCACGCCCAGGACGATGCGCAAAAGCGCTATCTGATCGACTTCTGGGTCAAGCCGGGCGCGGACACGCTCGAGATCGTCGATACCCGCATCCGCAAGGCGCCCAAGCGCGAGGGCACGTCGTGGACGCTGCAGACCCGGCAGCCGATTCCGTGGTGGTGGATTCCGGCATCCGAGCACCCCGGCAAGACCGAGCAGACGCGCGGGTGGGAAGTGATGTCGGCGGTCGAAGAGAGCGTCGTGCAGAGACGCGATCCGAAGCAGGGGACCATGAAGCTCAAGGACCCGGTGACCGGGGAGACGCTGGAGCTGGACTTCGTGGGTACCCACCAGCCCGTGCGCCGCCTGGCGCAGGACGGCCGTTTCTTCGCCTGCACGGATTTTCGCAAGGCCGGCACCACCGACCAGTTCTACGACATCGACTTCTGGGTAAACGAGCACGGCGGCAAGCTGGCGGTGGACGAGATCCGCCTGCACAAGGTGCCGGTGAAGCAGGAGGACGGCAGCTGGGTGCAGAAGTCGCGTTACAACTTCGACGATCTCAAGTTCGACGTCGTGCCGTAGTATTAGTAGAAGAATTTCCCGCCGTCGCCGCGGTTCGGCGGATGTCGCAGATGAGCTCAAGCCACGCACCAGCGCTTGCGGCGCTGGCCAAGGTCTCGATACCACCGCTGCTGCTGGCCTTGCTGGCGGGGGTGAGCTACGCGGGCCCGCAGCGGGATCAGGACGCGCCGCAGCCGGCCCGCGAACCTGCGGCGCTCGCGCTCACCGACGCGCAGCAGCGCGCCGCGGGGGTCCGGGTCGATCACCCGGTTGCCATGACGAACGTGCCGCAGGTGGAGGCTTACGGCGTAGTCCTCGACCCGGCAGCGCTCGTCGCCGACATCGGTCGGATGCAGAGCACGCAGTCCGCCTGGCATGCAGCGCAGGCGGATGTCGTGCGGCTGGCGGGACTGTACCGGGACAACCTGAACGCGTCGCTCAAGTCCCTGCAGCTGGCGCAGGCGCAGGAGAGTGAGACCGGCGCGCAGGCCCGAGCGGCGGCGACGACGTTCGCGCTGCAATGGGGGCCGGTAGCGGCCCTCGGCGCGGACCAGCGCCGCGCGCTGATCGACGCCTTGAGCGCGAGCCGCCAGCTCCTCGTGCGCGCGGGGCTCCCCGGACGGCACCTGGCGGACTCAGTGGGCCCGCGGGCGCTGCTGGAAATCGACGGTGTGAGCGTCGCGGCGCGCGTGCTCGGGTCGCTGCAGAGGACCGACCCACAGCTGCAGGGCGCTGCCTGGTTGCTCGCAGTCGAGCGCGCGCCGGCGGGACTCGGGCCCGGCGCGCACGTGCGGGTGCTGCTCGAGCGCGCGCCAGTCGAGGGCGTGTTGGTTCCGGCGGCGGCGCTCCTCTACGACGAGAGCGGTGCCTACGTGTACCGTAACGCCGGGCCGAGCTCGGGCGGCAAGCAGCAGTACCAGGCGGTCGCAGTGCGGCTGCTTTCCGCCATGGGCGACGGCTGGCTGGTGAGCGGATTGGACACCTCCGACGCCATCGTGGTGCATGGCGCCGGCGTGCTGTGGTCGCTCCAGGGGATCAGCACCTTCTCGGCCGCAGAAGCAGAGCACGACTGAGCCCATGCTTGCCGCCTGCGTTCGTGGCTCGATCGCACACCCGAAGATCGTCACGGCGCTCTCGCTGTTGATAGCGCTGTTCGGCGCCAACGCGCTCCTGAACGCGCAGCTCGACGTGTTTCCGGACTTCGCCCCGCCGCACGTGCTGGTGCAGACCGAAGCGCCGGGGCTGGATGCCGCCCAGGTCGAGGCGCTGGTGACGCGACCGCTCGAGGGTCTGCTCGCCGGCGCCGAGAACGTCGCAGCCATTCGCTCGACCTCGAGCGAGGGATTGTCGGCCATTCAGGTCGTCTTCGGCGGCGGTGGTGATCCCTATCGACAGCGCCAGGTGATCACCGAGCGCCTGGCGCAGGCCGCCGCGCTCCTGCCGGCCGGCACCGGGCCACCGCTCCTGTCGCCCCTCAGCTCCTCGATGGAGTACCTGCTGCATTTCGGCTTCACGAGCGATCGGCTCTCGCCGATGGAACTGCGCGACCTCGTGCGCTGGACGGTCAAGCCTCAGATCCTCGCCGTTCCCGGGGTCGCGCAGGCGCAGATTTTCGGGGGCGATTCCCGGGAACGGCAGGTGCTGATCGACCCGCTCAGACTGCAGGCGGCCGGGGTGACGCTCGAGGACGTGTACGAGGCGGTGCGCCGCGGGACCGGGCTCATCGGTGGCGGCTACCTGGAGACCGCCACTCAGCGCATCGTGCTGCAGGCTCAGGCGCCGGGCGATTCGCCCGAGGCACTCGCCAAAGCGCTCATCACGACCCGCGACGGGCTGCCCCTGCGCCTCGGCGATATCGCCACCGTGCGGGACGGCCCCGCGCCGCGCTTCGGCGACGCGATGATCGGCGGACGCCCGGGCATACTCGTGGAGACCTCGACCCAGTTTGGCGCCAACACTCTCGAAGTGTCGTACGCGCTCGAGAGCCTGCTCGCCACGCTCGCCCCCGCGCTCGCGGCACAGGGTGTGCAATATCACCCGGCGCTCTTGAGGCCGGCGAGCTTCATCGAGAGCGCGATCGCGAAGCTGCGCAATTCGCTGCTGGTCGGCGCAGTGCTGGTGGTCGCGCTGCTGCTCGTGACGCTGCGTGACTGGCGGGGCGCGTTGATCTCGTTCAGCTCGATTCCGGTGTCGCTGCTCGCGACGGTGTGGGTTCTCATGAGTCGCGGCATCTCGCTCAACACGATGAGCCTGGGCGGGCTGGTCGTGGCACTCGGGGTGGTCGTCGACGACGCGGTGATAGACGTCGAGAACATCACGCGCCGGCGGCGCGAGGCGCCGCCCGGCACGGACGGACGGCGGCTTCTCATCGATGCATCGCTCGAGGTCAGACGCCCGGTGTTCTATGCCACCGCCGCGGTGGCCGTGGCGTTCCTGCCCATCTTCATGCTGTCCGGACTCCAGGGGTCGTTCTTTCGGCCGCTGGCGACGGCCTTCATGGTGGCAGTCGGGCTCTCGCTGCTCGTCGCCATGAGCGCCACCCCGGCGCTGTGCGCGCTCCTCATGGACCGCTACGTGCCGCGACCGGAGGCGCTGTGGCTGCGCCGCTGCAAGACGCTGCAGCATGAGGCCATCCTCCGGCTGCATTCACGCCCGCTGCTGGTTCTCTCTACGCTGCTGCTGACCGGCGCCGCGGGAGCCGTGCTCCTGCCTGCACTCGGTGCGCGGCTCCTGCCCGACTTCCGCGAGGACTACCTGATCGCCCACGCCGCCCTGCGACCCGGCATCGCGCTCGAAGAAACGGCGCGTGTGGGCCGGCAGATCGCCGCGCGGCTGGCGGCCATCCGCGGCGTTCGCAGCGTCGCCGAGCAGATCGGGCGCGCCGAGAACGGGCAGGATCCGGATGCGCCGAACAAGAGCGAGTTCGAGATTCGGCTCGACCGCTCACAGGGCCTCACGTCCGAGCAGCTCGACACCAGGGTCCGCGCGGTGTTCGACGACTTTCCGAACCAGCTCGTGGAGATTTATTCAGTGCTCGTCGAGCGCATCGGCGAGACCCTCTCTGGCGAAGGCGCGCCGTTTTTCGTCAGTGTCTTCGGCCCGGATCTGGACGTGGACGATCGGGTGGCCGCCGACATCGCCGCGGTGCTGCGGCGCCTGCCGCGAAGCGGCAACGTACGCCTCAAGACACCGCCGCGCCAGGTGCAGCTGCACATGACGCTGCGCCCGGAGCGGCTGATGCTGTACGGGCTGGAAGCGTCGACCGTGCTGCGTACGGTGAATGCGGCGTTCCACGGAGCGGCCGTCGCCGAACTCACCCGGGCCGATCGCAGCGTACCGGTGAGCGTACACATCGCCGGGCTGCGTCTTACCCCGCAGAGCGTCGGCGATCTGCTGCTGCGAGGCCGTGACGGCGCGCTGGTGCCGCTGTCCGCCGTCGCCACGCTCGAGCTGGTGTCGGCGCGCAGCCTCATCGACCATGAGAGCGGGCTGCGCCGCCAGATCGTCGTCGTCAACCCGAAGACTTCCGACCAGGCGGGCTACGCACGGGCGGCGCGACAGGCGGTAGCGGCGCAAGTCAAGCTCCCCCCCGAGGTCTATCTGCGCTACGGCGGCGAAGCTCCCGCCGTCGCGGCTGCCGCACAGGACCTGCTGCTGCATGCGCTTGCCGCGCTCGTGCTGATCGTGCTGCTGCTGGCGCTGGCGTTCGCCCGCAACCGCCACGTTCTCCTGGTACTCGTGGCCGTGCCGAGCGCGCTCCTGGGCGGCGTGGCCGCCGTGGCGGTCACCGGCGACTCGGTCTCCCTGGGAGCGATGGTGGGCTTCGTCGCTCTGTTCGGCATGGCGGCGCGCAACACCATCCTGCTCATCTCCCACTACGATCACCTGGTCGCGGTTGAAGGACAGGCGTGGGGACTGGCGACCGCGGCACGCGGCGCGGCGGAGCGGCTCACGCCGGTCCTGCTCACGGCCTCGCTGACGGCGCTCGCCCTGTTGCCGGTCGCGATTCAGCTGCGCCAGCCCGGGCACGAGATCGAAGGGCCGATGGCGGTCGTGATTCTTGGGGGGCTCGTTTCCTCGACTCTCGTCACCCTCGTGCTCATCCCGCCGCTCGCGGCGCGCTGGCTGCGCCCCGGCTGAGGCGCGCGCCTGCTCCCCGGGTCCGCATCGGTGTGCGTGTGTCACATTCGACACGACTCTGTGGCGCGCGCGACGCTTGGTCACCCGCCGGCGCGGCGGTACTTCCGCGCCCGGATGGACAAGCCTATGATAATCGAGCTTTTCGTACGGTGAGTCCGTCACTGGCACGACACCTGCTAGAGGAAACAACCAGTCGCAAGGCCACGTCGCGACGTTCACGCCGGAGCGTGGGGCGTCGCCAGGGCGGGGCGCTCGGAAGAGTCTAAAACACAACGCGAATCGAGGAGACTGCCTATGCAATTCGGTTCAAAGGGAAGGCTTTGGAGGATGTTGGCAATCCTCGCATTCGGGGCCGGGTGTAGCGCGGCGATCAGTGACGAAGTCACCGACCGCGCCAAGGATCCTGATCTGTGGGCAGCGCCGGGCGGCGATCAGGCCCTGACACGCCACAGCCGGCTGAAAGACATCACGACGGCGAACGTCGCGGGCCTGCAGATGGTGTGGTCGCAGTCCAGCGGAACCCTGCGCGGCCACGAGGGCCAGCCGCTGGTCGTCACCGTCGACAACACGCCCATGATGTACATGGAGAGCGGCTGGCCGAACATCATTCAGGCGCTCGACCTCACCGATCCGGACCATCCGCGAGAGATGTGGAACTACAAGAAGGCTACGAATCGCGATGACTCGGCGGTCCCGCGCGCCTGCTGCGATACCGTCAACCGCGGTCCTTCCTATGCGGACGGCAAGCTCGTGTTCGGCACCCTCGATGGCTTCGTCATCGCGCTCGACGCGAAGACCGGCAAGGAGATCTGGGTCGTCAAGCACGCCTATCCCGCCAAGGGCGAGACCATCACGCCGGCGCCGCTCATTGCCGATGGCAAGGTGGTCATCGGCTTCGGTGGTGATGAGTTTGCGGCACGCGGTCGCCTGACCGCGTACGACCTCGCGACCGGCAAGAAGGTGTGGGAGTGCCACAGCACCGGCAGCGACAAGGACGTGTGCCTGACGCCTGCCACCAACAAGGCGCACCCGGAATACGGCAAGGCCGGCTCCGATGTCGGCATTAGCAGCTATCCCGGTGACGAGTGGCAGCGCGGCGGCGGGGCGCTGTGGGGCTTCTACAGCTACGATCCGGAGCTGAAGCTCGTCTATGCCTCGACCGGCAACCCCGGCCTGTGGAGCCCGTCCTATCGCTGCAGCGAGAAGACTCACGAAGCGTGCAACACGGGCAAGCAGGACAACAAGTGGTCGATGGCGATCTTCGCGCGCAAGCTCGACACGGGTGAGGCGGTCTGGGTCTACCAGATGACGCCCTTCGACCAGTGGGACTACGACGGCATCAACGAGAACATGCTCGAGGACCTGACGGTCGACGGCAAGGCTCGCAAGGTGCTCGTCCACTTCGACCGCAACGGCTTCGCCTATGTGCTCGATCGGAGCGACGGCACGCTGCTGCGTGCCCATAAGTACGTCACGACGAACTGGGCGGAGAAGGTCGACATGAAGACCGGTCGTCCGGTCAAGGTGAAGGAGCATTCACCGTTCGCCCCCGGTGGCAACACGCAGGCCTGCCCCTCGGCGATGGGCGGCAAGGACCAGCAGCCGTGTGCGATCGACCCGACCGAGCCCGGCATGGCGTACTGCCCGACCAACAACTGGTGCATGGAAGACGAGCCCCAGGAGCGCTCGCATACCCAGCAGGGCACGGTGTACGTGTTCGCCAACGTGTTCATGTATCCGGAGAAACCCGGCATCACCGGCAAGTTCAAGAAGTTCAACTTCCTGACCGGCGAGACGGTGTGGGAAATCCCGGACCCGTATCCGAACTGGGGCGGAGCGCTCGTCACGGACGGCGGCCTGGCCTTCTACGGCAGCCTCAACGGTGACTTCCGCGCCGTCGACCGCTCCACCGGGAAGGTCCTGTGGCAGCGCCGTCTGGGCTCGGGGATCATCGGTAACCCGATTACCTACAAGGTAGGCGGCAAGCAGTACGTGTCGGTGTGGAGCGGCATCGGCGGGTGGATCGGATTGCCGGTCACGGCGGGCCTGGACCTCAGCGACAAGTTCGGTGCCATCGGCGCAACCGCCATGACCAAGGCGGCGAATCTGGACAAGATTCCGATGGGCGGAACTCTGTACACGTTCCGTGTCCAATGAGGGTGACGGCAAGTTGAGTTCGGAAGCGCCCGGTCTTCGACCGGGCGCTTCATTTCGGGCCGCGACTCGCCGCGGCCTAAGCACTTCAGGAGCAGCCGATGGTGTGGAAACGGGCAGCGATTCTGGCGCCTGCCTCGCTGGCGCTACTCGCTGCGGCGACGGCGGCGGGCGAGCAGCGCACGAGCTCCCTGCGTGTGTGTGCGGACCCCGGCAACATGCCGTTCTCGAACAACCGGGGCGAGGGCATCGAGAACAGGATCGCCGAGGTGCTCGCCAGGGGCCTGGGCACCTGGGTGCAGTACTACTACCGGCCCGGCATAGAGCGGGGCATGACGCGCACGACGTTGTACGCCGAGGAGTGCGACGTGATGTTCGACATGCCACCGGATACCGAGCGCGTACTGGTGACCACGCCGCTGTACCGCACGACCTTCGTGCTCGCTTCCCGCAGCGATCGGGGCATCACCATCAGGAACCTCGATGACCCGCGTCTGAAGAGGCTCAGGGTTGGCGTCTACCAGACCTCCGCGATCCGCGAAGCGCTTCTCGACCATGACGTGCGTAACCTCTCTATTCACTACCTCAGCCACGACGCGGACCTGGTGGCCGAGGATCAGCCGGCCTACCAGGTGCAGGAGGTGCTGGACGGCAAGCTTGATATCGCCGCCGTGTGGGGGCCGTTCGCCGGCTACTACCAGGCGATGAAGCACGCACCCATCACCCTGCAGCCGGTCAACCTCATGGAAGACGCCGTGCCGCTCGAGTTCGATATGGCGGTCGCGGTACGGACCAGCGACAAGGACCTGCAGGCGCAGCTGGACCGCGCGCTGCACGCCCAGCGTGACGCCATCCATTCGATCCTGACCGAGTTCGGCGTCCCCCTGGTTCGTTGCGATACCTGTCTCGTCAGCGGCGATCTGCCCTCGCACGGACCCTACGCACCCCCGAAGCGCGCGCCGGAAATCCTCGACCGCCCCGCCACCGTCAGCATCGCACAGCTCAACGGCTGGCTCGCCGCTGGCGCAAACCTCAACGTCGAGCTCAACAACGCCGTGCTCGCCGGCGACAAGGTGCGCATCGGCTACCTGCTCGACAGGAAGCACGCGCCGATCGACGCCCAGGACCTGCAGGGCGAGACCGCGCTGCAGACCGCCATCCGCCAGAAATCGGCACAGCTGGTCCGCTACCTGCTTGCGCGCGGTGCAGGCGCGGCGGTACCCGACCGCGACGGCTGGACGCCGCTGATGACGGCCGCCTGGGTCGACGACGGATCGATTGTCACCTTGCTGACGAAGCAGCACGCCGACCCGAACGCCGCCGGCGCCGGTGACCTCACGCCGTTGGGCATTGCGTTGCAGGGCGGCAAGGATGCAGCCACGGTGGCCCTGATCGAGGCCGGAGCTGACGTCAATCGCCCGGTGGGGGCGGCCGGCTACACGCCGCTCATGCTCGCCGTCGTCCAGCATTCCAAAACTGCCGCCCAGGTGCTCCTCAAGCGCGGGGCGGACGTGAATGCGCGCAACCGGGGCGGCATCACGGCGCTCATGATCGCGGCGGCCGCCGACCAGCCGGAGCTCGTCGCGCTGCTGGTCCAGGCGGGTGCGAACGTCGACGCCCGCAGCGAGACCGGTGAGACGGCGCTGTCGATCGCGCGGGCGAAGGATCATCAGGCGGTGATGAAGCTGCTCCAGCAGCCGCCCCCGCCGACGAGCTGACCGCGCGCATCCTCGACGCCTTACGGCTGGCATCAAGCGACGAAGAGGTGGGTCTTGCCAAAGTGCCTGCTCCTTAGCTGCCTGGTGCTGCTCGCGGTCCCGGTGCTCAGCGCCGACGAGCCCAAAACGCAGCCGCCGGAGCCGCCCGCGGCCGCACCGCCGGCGCCCGCCAACGCCATGAAGCCCGCGGAGCGCGTCGAGGCGACGCCCAAGGGACAACTGAAGAATCCATACACCGACGACAACGCGGCGATCGTCGAGGCCGGTCGCAAGGTCTACCTGCGCTACGGCTGCAACGGCTGCCATGGCGGCAATGGGGGTGGTGGCATTTGCCCACCTCTGATCAACGACGTCTGGGTGTATGGAGGGGACGACGACACGCTCTTCCGGCTGGTAACGCTCGGGAGCGACGTTCTGCAGAGCAAGGGCTACACGCGCATCGGCCAGGAGAGCGTGGTCGCGCCCATGCCGCCGATGGGGCTGATCGTCGCGACCGACGACGAGCTGTGGCGGATACTGACTTTCATCCGCTCCAACTTTCACGGGGCCCCGGAGAACAAGTTCGGCCAGCCTCCGATGCCGGCCAATCCGTAGCCTGCCTGCTGTGCGCCAGATCTGACATCGCTCTGTGGCACGAGCGGCGCAGGCCTGCGCGTATCGCTGGCCGCCGCTGCGGGTCAAGCCGCGGCAAGTCACTGCGGGAGAAAGGATGTTCCTGGTCCCTGGAGCGCTGGCACGCGGAATGCTTGTAGCCAAGCCCTGGCGCACCGCAACCTCAAGCCCTGACCGAGGAGTTCCCACAGTGAAATCCAGAGCCGCCGTGGCCTGGGCTGCCGGCCGGCCACTGTCGATCGAGGAAGTGGACGTCGCCGCGCCAAAGCCGGGAGAGGTCCTGGTCAAGATCGTCGCGACCGGGGTCTGCCACACCGACGCCTTCACACTGTCCGGGCGCGACCCGGAGGGTCAGTTCCCCGCGATTCTCGGTCACGAGGGTGGAGGCATCGTCCAGGAGGTGGGAGCCGGTGTCACGAGCGTGAGGGCCGGCGACCACGTGATCCCTCTGTACACGCCCGAATGCGGCGAGTGCAAGTTCTGCCGCTCAGGGCGGACCAATCTGTGCCAGAAGATCCGCGCCACGCAGGGTAAGGGACTCATGCCCGATGGCACGACCCGCTTCTCCGCCAAGGGCAAGCCCGTGCTTCACTACATGGGCACGAGCACATTCTCGGAGTACACGGTGCTGCCCGAAATCGCGGTCGCGAAGGTGAATGCACGGGCGCCGCTCGACAAGGTCTGCCTGCTCGGGTGCGGCATCACCACCGGCATCGGCGCGGTGCTGAACACCGCCAAGGTGCGAGCGGGCTCCTCGGTTGCGGTGTTCGGGCTGGGGGGCATCGGCTTGTCGGTGGTGCAGGGCGCGGTGATGGCCAAGGCCGGGCGGATCATCGCCATCGACACCAACCCCGAGAAATTCCCCATGGCGAGGTCCCTCGGCGCCACCGATTGCATCAACCCGAAGGACCAGGGTGTGCCCGTTCAACAGCTCATCGTCGACATGACCGACGGTGGGGTCGACTACTCCTTCGAATGCATCGGCGATGTGAACGTCATGCGCTCCGCGCTCGAGTGCTGCCACAAGGGGTGGGGGGAGTCGACGATCATCGGCGTCGCGGGCGCGGGCGAGGAGATACATACGCGCCCTTTCCAGCTCGTCACCGGTCGCGTCTGGCGGGGTTCGGCTTTTGGCGGCGTGAAGGGCCGCTCGCAGCTGCCCGGGTTCGTGGAGCGCTACCTTGGCGGGGAGATCAAGATCGACCAGATGGTCAGCGAGGTGCTGCCGCTGGACGAGATCAACCGGGCGTTCGACCTGCTGCACGAGGGCAAGGTCATCCGCTCCGTCATCCGGTTCTGATCGGGGCGCGATGTGCCACACACGGTCAGACAGCTGAGCTACAGGGTACGCACTGCAGCAATTCTGGGTGCTGTCGGCGACGGGTCGTTTGCAGTAGCCTGATACATGAGAACGCCGGAGAAAGACGTCTACCGAAGACTGTCGGGTCACTCATGTCACGGACGGGCGGGAATGCTCAGGGCCCCACGCAGGGGCCGGGAGCGTTCGGGGGACGCCATTATGCAAACTCGATTAAGCACCCAGAGCCACGCCGACCTGATTCGCAGTGTCATCGCGGGACACGGGGCGGGTCTGCCGATCGATGAGGTCATACGGCGCTCGTGGAGCCGCTGCCTCACGACCTATGCGCTGGATCCACATCAGAGCAAGCGGCCGAACACCGTCGAGCACGCCGACCTGCTGGCACGCAGGCAACGCATCGGTGCCGTGCTGCCGATCGCGCGCATCGAGATGGAAGGCCTCAGCAAGCTCATGCTGCATTCCGAGTACAGCATCATGCTGACCGATCGCGACGGCGTCATTCTCAGCTATGTCGGCCATCCGAATTTTGCGGCCACGGCACGCCGCTGCGGCTTCCGCGAAGGCGTAGTCTGGAGCGAGCAGGAACTGGGGACGAACGGCATGGGGACGTGCCTGACGACGCAACGGCCGATCGTCATCCACCGCACCGAGCATTTCCTCGCCCAGAACATCCAGCTGACCTGTTCCGCGGCCCCGATCTTCGACATGCGCGGGCAGCTGCTCGCGGCGCTGGACATTTCCGGCGCTTCCGCCAATGCACAGACCCACACGCTGGCGCTGGTCGACATGGCGGCGCAGAACGTCGAGAACCGCGCACTGCTCGGTGCCTGCAAGGACTACTACGTGCTGCGCTTCCACCGTTGTGCGGAATTCGTCAGCACCCCGGGGGAGGGCGTGGTCGCCTTCGATGAGCAGGGCACCATCATGGGTGCCAACCGCAGTGCGCTGGAGCTGTTGAGATTTCGCGATCACCAGGCTCTGTGCGGGCAGCGCGTGGACCGCGTCTTCGAGACGAGTCTCGCGGCGCTCCTGCAGCTCGCCGCGCGGCACAGGTTCCGGCCCGAGCCGCTGCCCTCGCCCGCAGGAAGGCGCCCGTGGTTCGCGATGGTGCAGGCGCCGGTAGAGCCGCAGCGCCGGGTGATGCCGGCGGCCGGGACCGCGCCGGGCAGCCCGCAGACACCCGAGCCCGATCCATTGCAGTGCCTGCACTCCAGCGATCCGGTGATGCAGCAGAGCGTGGGAGTCCTGCGCCGCGTCGTCGATCGCGACATCTCGGTGCTGTTGCTCGGCGAGACGGGCACCGGCAAGGGTTACTGCGCGCGGGCTATCCACGCCGCCAGCCGCCGTGCCGAGAAGGCCTTTCTGTCGGTGAATTGCGGCGCCATCCCCGAGCCGCTGATCGAGAGCGAGCTGTTCGGCCACAAACCCGGCGCGTTCACCGGTGCCGCCCGCGACGGCAGCATGGGTCGGATCCTGCAGGCGAACGGCGGCACGTTGTTCCTCGATGAGATCGGCGACATGCCACTGCCGCTGCAGGCACGCCTGTTGAACGTCATCGAGGACCGCGAGGTGCTGCCGCTGGGTGGAACGAAGCCGATTCCGGTCGACGTGCGCATCATCAGCGCCACGCAGCACGACCCGGTGGAGCTGATCGCCAAGGGGCAGTTCCGCGATGATCTGTACTACCGCCTGAACGGCATCACCGTCCGCATGCCGCCGGTGCGCCAGCGCGCGGATATCCCCGATCTGATCCGCAAGCTGGTGCGCACGGAAGCGGGAGCTGAGAGCGCGATCGACATCGAGATAGCACTGATCGAGCGACTGGCCAGGTACTCCTGGCCGGGCAACGTGCGCCAGCTGCGCAACGTGGTGCGCACGATGCTGGCCCTACGCAGCACCAATGACCTGACGCTCGCCGATTTCAACGAGAGCTGGCTCGCCGGCGCCACGCGCACCGAGGAGCCGACGCTGGAGTCCGGCAGGCCGGTCGAAGCAGACGTGGAGAACGTGCTGAGCAGCGCTGAATGCGACGCGCTGCGCCGCACGCTCGAGGCATTTCACTGGAACATCAGTGCCGCGGCCTCGCGTCTGCACCTCAGCCGGCGCACGTTGTACCGAAAGATGCACCGGCATGGGCTGGTACGGCGGGCGCCGCCGAACGGTCCGGCCGACGCGGGCTGAGTAACTTCAGAATTTTCAAGCGAGGCAGATCTATGGCAGTCTCAATTCACCCCTCCGTTGACAACGGCGTAAAGAAGGGTAATCCCAATTTCGCCGGCGGCACCCTGACCTGCAAGTGCGCCCAGGCACCGGTCACGGTCAGCATCGGGTCCAACGTGGCTTTCAATCACGCCTGCGGCTGTACCAAGTGCTGGAAACCCAAGGGCGCGCTCTTCTCGGTGGTCGCCGTGGCGTCGCGGGACAAGGTCGCGGTCACGGCCAACGGTCAGAAGCTCAAGATCGTCGACCCGAGTGCGACCATCCAGCGCTACGCCTGTACCGGTTGCGGCGTTCACATGTACGGCCGCATCGAGAACAAGGCCCACCCGTTCCATGGACTCGACTTCATCCACGTCGAGCTGTCGAAGGAGAGCGGCTGGGAAGAGCCGAGGTTCGCGGCCTTCGTCTCCTCGATCATCGAGTCGGGCGCGAAGCCCGACCAGATGGGCGCCGTGCGCGCGCGCTTGAAGGAGCTCGGTCTTGAGCCTTACGACTGCCTCTCGCCCGCGCTGATGGACCTCATTGCGACGCACACCGCCAAGGCCAAGGGTGTGCTCGCGGCCTGACGCTCAGGCGCAGCGCGCAACGGGTCAGAACGTCCCCGCCACCGAGAACGGCCGCCGGCCGGTGGCATCCGGGGAGCCGAGGTAGCGGATGTTGTTGACCAGCTCGGGCGCGGCGCCGGCCCGCGGGGCGACCAGCCCCTCGAGCTCAAAGCCCGGCTGACGCGTCAGGCGCAGCGTGCCCTCGACGGCCAGTGGGCCGTTGAGGTCGCGCAGCTTGCCGGTCGGCTCCCCGGGGCCGCCGGGGAAGGTCAGCACGTAACTGCCCAGCGGCGTCGCCCGACCGGAGCGATCTTCCAGATCCCGCGCTTCGATGCGCCCCTGAAGCTCGGTGATGATGCCGTGCTCGAACTGCGCCAGCGCGAGATCCAGATGCGCGCGGCCGTGCAGATCCGTGGGCACGCCGGGGAGCAGCGCCGGATCGAGGGGCAGGTCGGCGAGGAAATGGCGCACCGTCACCCGCTGTCCGAAGCCCAGCTGCACCTCCGCCTCGAGGTTGCCATCGCTGCGCGTGACGGCGATGTGCGCCGCGAGCTTGCCGAGGAGGAGCACCCAGGGGCGCAGCTCCCAGCTGACATCCCCGACCGCCGTGCGCTGCACGGTGAGACCGGTGCACACACCGCTCCAGAGCGAGCCATCGACGCCAGCGCAGGAGCAACCGCGCGCGCCGCTCGCCGGGATGATCCAGGCGGCCGGCAGGCGGGCGATGAGAATGGCCGCAAAAGCGACCACCGCCAGCAGTGCGATCCAGATCCCTCGCCTCACTTCAACCCGAGTGCAGGACGATGGCGGCGTTCACCAGCCCGGTCGCATCGGCCTTTTCAATGCTGGCCGACTCCACGCTGACGCCGTTCTGCTGGGCGAGACGGCCGAGCCAGCCGACCAGCGTATCGAAGGGCGCCTTGGCGAGTCGTACCGACAGGCTCCCGGGTCCGCCCGGTTCGCTGCCCGCGAGCGCGCCCGCCAAACCGGACTCGCGCGCCGAGCGGTCGATGATCACGAGCAGCGATTCACCCGTGGCTGCCGGCGGGGGAGCGGAGGCGGCCAGTTCGGGGGCGACGCCCTGCATCCAGGTGAGATCGGCGTGCTTGCGGGCGAGGCGCTGGTGCGCATGCGCGACGCTGCGATCGAGGGGAATCACCACGCCGAAGAGGAGGATCGCCGCCGCGAGCGCGAGGCCCGCCGCGAGCAAGCGCCGCTCGCGCTCGGGAAGGGCGGCGAGGGAGTCGAGCGATAGTGAATTGGGCGAGAGCTTCATGGGGTGCGTCTCTAGGTGCCGCCGGCGCGCACCTGGATGTGTCCCTCGTAGCCGGAGGCGGCGTTGCTTCCGCCCGTGAGGTCGGCCCGCCAGCCGCTGGTGCGCAGCGCCTGGCTGACGCGGTCGAGACTCGCGGCATCCGGCGCGGAGAGCTTCATGTCGAGCGCGCCGCCGTGAAACTGCAGAGACTGCACGCTCATGCCGGGAGTGGCGTCGCGCGCCTGTGCCAGCGCCTGCAGCGCGGGCAGCAGCCCCCCGCCGGCCCCGCGCGTAGCGTTCAGGCGTTGCTCCATGCGGCGGCGTGCATCGAGAGTGTTGGGATCGCCGGGCATGGCGGCGTGGAAGGTGTCGCGGATCGAAGCATCGAGCTGGCGTTCGCGACTCTTCAGCACCTGCAGCTCGCCAATCTTGCCCACCAGGTGCAGGCCGATGACAGACACCAGCAGGATCGCCGCCACCCGCCAGGCCTTGAGGCCCACGGCGCGCGCGGCCGTCGGCGCGTAGGCACCCTGCAACAGGTTGATCGGTGTCGCCGCCGGCAGCTGCTGCGCGAACAGCGCCAGGGGTCCGCCGGTGAGCAGCTGGATCTTGATGCCGTCGAAGCCGGCACGCGCGGCTTCGATCTGCGCGGAATGCCGCTGCCACTCCGGCGCGCCCGTGTACAGAATGAGCCCGCGCGCGCCGCCCGTTGACTGATCCGCGCCCGATTGCGCGATCTCGAGCGCTTCCGCCAGCGCGTCCGCGGGCAGCGTCACGGGGCAGGCGCCTGGCGAGCGTACGAATACCCCGTCCTCTTCCAGGAGCACGACCGCCTGGCCCGGATTGCGCGGCAGCAGCTCACTGTCGGCGTAGATCGCCTCGGGCTCGATACCGCCCGCGCGCAGCGTCGCGAGCCACTCATCGAGCAGTGCGCGCGCGACCACGGCGACCGGCGCGCGCGCGGAGTCCCCGGCACGCTTGCCGACGGCGAAATGCAGATCGTCGATGTCATCGGCGAGCTGCTCTTCGAGTGCGTACGGCAGGAGCTGCTGCAGCTTGGCACCGGCCTTGACCGGCACCTCCGGCTCGGCCAGCAGCACATCCGCCCCGGGCACCAACACACATACGCGTCGTCCCGCGGCCCGCGCGGCCGCAAGCGTCAGCGGACCGCTTTGCGCGAGACCTGCCGGCGCGCCGCGCGCATCGGCCACCAGCCAGGACGCCAGTTCGCCGGCGGCGCGCGGCAGGCGCAGCAGCAGCCAGTCAGCCATGTGGGGATACCGTCATCGTTGCATCAATCGGGCGTAAAGCTGCGCAGGATCGGACGCACGCTGTTCTGGTCCTGATACAGAAGACTGTACAAGTTGAATTCCGCGCTGCCAATAGTGATGAAACTCGTGAGACGGAAGTAGCTCGAGACCTGTGCGATCTTCGGCCGCACCTGGCCGAGGAGCTTGGGATCGGGAAAGGCCGCTTCGTAGTCGCGCTGCGTGGGGAAGCACCCGGGTGCGTTGGCGCGGTTCTTGGCCAGGGAATCCGCATCGGAGCTGAAGTCCTGATGCCCGAGATACGCATCCAGCACCAGCCCGGGCGCCGTGCACAGGTTGACCGCCGTGTTATACGGGAGCGCCGTGACGAAGGGCGCGAGCTTGAGGTAACGCTCACGGCCGAAGCCCGGCAGCGCGAGCAACTCACTCGCGCTCGTGATGTAACGGTTGGCCGTCCGGTAGGGCGGCGTCTGGCCCATGTAGACACTGTCCTTCGCGCCATCCGGGACCGACGGCGTGATGTCCCCATCGATCCAGTCGACGATATAACCCGCCCACTTCGGCTCCACACCCGCCATCGCGAGCAGCTGCATGAAGGCCTGCAACTGCACCGGATCTACCGTGGTGTCGTTCTTCACCAGGTTGTTGAGGTTGAACCGTCCCTGCAGGTCCTCGAGCGAGGCCTCGAGCATCACGCCTGGAACCACCTCGATGGGTCCGATGGGCTTGCCCCAGCCCTGCGCGGGATACGTATGGTCCTTGTCGTTCTGCCGTATCTGGCGCAGGCCGTAGGCAGCGAGCGCCTCGGCTCCCTGGGCGATGAGCAATGCCTGATCGAAGGCATAGGTCGCCGTACCGCGCCGCGCGGTGGTCGCGTTCTCGTACGCCACCGCCGCGGCGATGATGGTGCCGAGCGCGACCAGCAGGATCGCCACCAGCAGCGCAATGCCGCGCTGCGTGCGCGGCGTGCAGCGCGGACGCTGGCGGCGCGCTCGTAGGCAGACTCTGTTCATCCAGCAATCTCCACGATGCGCACGATCCTGCCCCAGTCATCGGTGTCGAGTGTGATCTCCACCGCCAGCGGACGCTGGCGCAGGGTCCACTCCTGCTTCTGGATCACCGCGCTGCCCGGTGGCCATTGCTCCTGCCACTGATGGGACTGGTCGAGATAACGCAGGGTCATCGCCTTGACGTGTGTCATGAGGTTGCGCTTGCTCGTCGTGCTGGTGAGCGTGGGATCGAGCACGTTCCAGTACTCGCGCCGCAGTGTTCCGTTCTCCAGGAAGTACGCCACCCGCTGCAATCCCGGGCGCTGCAATCCGACCGGATTCGCCCAGCCGCCGCGGGTGAGGGCGACGATCGGCTGCGTGCCGGGAACCGAGCCCTGCAGGGCAGGCTGCGCGGGCTCATCCCCGATGGCCTGGCGCACCGGACGCGGGGCGAGCTGCACGAAGTCCTGTTCCAGCACCCGCACCGTGGTTTGCAGCTCGAGCAGGTGCGCCTGCTGTTGCTTGAGCGAGTCGCGGCTGGTGACTGCCTGGCTGATGGCGCCATACCCCATGGCGAACATGACTGCGGCAATGAACAGCGCCACCAGGAGCTCGAGCAGCGTGAAGCCTCGGGCGCTCACTTCGGTCCCTGTGGGTTTTGAGCACCGAGAGTCTGCGTGCCCCAGTCTGGCTGGAAACCGTTAGGCGTCCCGACCGCATCGCCCCAGATACCACTCACGGTGGTGAACCAGCCGTTGTCCTCACCCGCCTTGACCTCCGCGGGGCGCACGCTGATGTCGATGCGCTCGACACCCGGCACCTCGGTGGCGACCACCTCCTGGCGCCAGTGCCAGCTGCGGCTGGCAAAGTCGGTGTCGCCGTTGCTGACGCCGGTGGGGGGCTGTTGACCGGACAGGCGCAGGTTCGCGATCTGATTGAGCGCCACCCACTGGGCCAGGGTCTTGTCGCGCAGGTAGGAGATCGTGTTCGCCGAGGAGGTGAGCGCACCCATCACCGCCGCCATGCCGATCGCGACGATCGCGAGCGCCACGAGCACTTCGATGAGCGTAAAGCCGCCGCCGTGCGCGCGCCTCACGGCTTCACCTCCGCCATGTCCTGCTCGATCACCTGACCCTGCTCATCCTGCGTGAGGGTGACGCTGCGCCGGCCGCCGTCGCGCTCCACCGTGGCGGTGAAGCTCGTCAGATCGCCGTTGGAGAAAATCATGACCTGTGGAGTCTTGTCCTTGGCATCCGCCGGACGGGTCAGCACGACGGGCCGCGCCTCGACCGTGAGTTTGACACCGAGCCCGTCGGGGAGCTTGCGCGCACTCAGCGCATCGTCCTCGAACACGCCGCGCCACATCGCGCGGTGCATGTCATAGGTGAGAAACTCATAACCGTCATCCTGAAACGAGACGCCGTACTCGCGGGTCTGCAGCTCGGCCTGCTCGCGCGCGTAGGTGAGCAGTGCGAGCAGGCGGTCGCTCTCCTTCTCGAGCTCGCGGTCGCGTCCCGTCAGGCTGACTGACAGCAGCACGCCGGCGGAGATCACGCCGATGATGAGGACGACGACCAGGATCTCGACCAGCGTAAAGCCGGCGCTGGCCCGATGAGCGCAACTGGATCGCATGATCGCGCTGCGGCTCTAGTCGCCGAGATTCCAGTTGCCGATATCGGCGTTGATGCCATCGCCACCGGGCTGGCCATCGGCGCCCAGGGTGTACAGGTCGTACGTCTTGCCGTGCGTGCCGGGGAATACGTACAGATAAGGGTTGCCCCAGGGGTCCTTGCTCACCCGCTCCAGGTAGCCGCCGGGCCTCCAGTGCTTGATCGAGGGGTCGGTGGGCTGCTGCACCAGTGCCACCAGGCCCTGCTCGGAGGTCGGATACTTCGAGTTGTCGAGATAATACATGGAGAGCGCCGCCTCCAGGCTCTGGATGTCCTGCTTCGCCTTGGCGACCCGCGCGTCATCCACCTTGCTGAGGACCGTTGGAACGATGACCGCCGCGAGCAGGCCGATGATGATCACCACGACCATGATCTCGATGAGGGTGAAGCCGCGCGCGCGCCGTGCGCCGGGCCGTCTGCTACCCTCGCCAGCGATGTAACTCATGGGTTGCGTGTCCGGGCGGGGCTGCCGCCGTTGAGGCAAAAACGGGTCGGATCATAGCAAATGGGGGTCTACCGGCCTGTGAAGCCCGTGCGCAGGGTGCTCCAGTCTCTCAATTGCGACGGCCGCCTGGGGCTGGCGCTGCTCATCAGCTGCGCCGTGCTGCTGCTGCCCGCGCTGGCCGGAGATGCGGGGCGAGCGCTGCTGCGCTATGACCGCGGGGCGCTCGCGGCCGGGCAGTGGTGGCGGCTGCTCACGGCGCATGTGGTTCATCTGGATATCCGGCACGCGCTGCTGAATAGTCTGGGCCTCGCTCTGGTGTGGGCGCTGTTCGCGCGCGAGTACTCCCCGCGCCAGTGGGTGCTGATCGTGCTGGGCGCGATGCTGGCCATCGACGCGGGGCTGTGGCTGTGCGATTCGACCGTGCTGTGGTACGTCGGTTCCTCCGGCGCGCTGCACGGGGCGATGGTGGCGGGTGCCCTGGCGCAGGTGCGTCATGGGGAGCGCACTGGGTGGGTCCTGGTGGGGCTGCTCGCGGTGAAACTCGCTTACGAGCACTGGCTGGGGGCGCTGCCGCTCTCCGGGAGCGACCCGGTGGTGGTGAGTGCGCACCTGTATGGGGTGGTCGGAGGTGCCGCCGTGGCCGCGTTCCTGAGGCCCCACGCGGCGCCGCTATAATTTCGGCCCCGGGCGTTCCGAGGTAGTGCATGGCCTTTGCGTTCGTGTTTCCGGGTCAGGGCTCGCAGTCGGTGGGGATGCTCGGGGCGCTCGCCGCCGCGGACGCCTCCATTCGCGGCACCTTCGACGAGGCTTCCGCGGTGCTGGGCTTTGATCTGTGGAAGCTCGTGAGCGAAGGCCCGGAGGAGGCGCTCAACGCCACCGTGCGCACACAGCCGGCGATGCTCGTCGCGGGCGTGGCGACCTGGCGCATGTGGTGCGCACGCGGCGGCGCACTGCCGGCGGTCGTCTCCGGTCACAGTCTCGGGGAATTCACCGCACTCGTGTGCGCGCAAGCCATACCCTTCGGCGCCACGGTGGACCTGGTGCGCTTCCGCGGACAGGTCATGCAGGAGGCCGTGCCGGCCGGCAGTGGCGCGATGGCGGCCATAATCGGCCTGGATGATGAGGCGATCGAGGCGGCGTGCCGGGAAGCCGCGCGGGAGGGCATCGTGGAAGCGGCTAATTTCAACTCCCCGGGCCAGGTGGTCATCGCCGGTGAGAAGGCGGCAGTGCAGCGCGCGATCGAAGCCGCCCGCGCACGCGGGGCCAAGCGCGCGGTGGCGCTGCCGGTGAGCGTGCCCTCGCACACCAGTCTCATGCGCGGCGCGGCCGAGCGCCTCAGGGAGCGGCTGCGCTCGCTCGAGGTACGCGTGCCCCGCATCCGCTACATCAGCGCGGTGGATGCGAGCGAGCACGAGCAACCCGACGAGATCCGCGAGCTGCTCGTGCGGCAGCTGTGGAACCCGGTACGCTGGTCGGACACGCTGCGCGCGGTGAGCGCGGGCGCCATCGCGCAGGTGATCGAGTGCGGGCCGGGCCGGGTACTCACCGGCCTGAACCGCCGCATCGAACGGCGCGCGAACCTGGATTTTCTGGCGCTGGAGGACCCGCCCTCGATGGAGGCGGCGCTCACGGCGACCCGAGGGGGCTCCCATGCTTGAAAACGACGTCGCACTCGTCACCGGCGCCTCGCGCGGCATCGGGCACGCCATCGCGCTCGCCCTGGGAGGGGCCGGCGCCCGCGTGATCGGCACCGCCACCAGCGCAGAAGGCGCTGCACGCTTGGGCGCGACGCTCGCGTCGCATGGATGCAACGGCCGCGGCGCGGTGCTCGACGCCGGGAACGCCGCCTCGGTCGACACCTTGATAGGGGAGCTCGAAGCTGCCTCTGAGCTGCCGACGATCCTCGTCAACAACGCCGCCGTCACGCGCGACTCGCTGCTGCTGCGCATGAAGCCCGAGGACTGGGAGGCGGTCATCACCACCAATCTCACCGGCGTGTTTCGCCTCTCCAAGGCGTGCGTGCGGCGCATGATGAAGGAGCGGCGGGGCAGGATCGTCAACCTCACCTCCGTGGTGGGGGTGACGGGCAATGCCGGGCAGGCCAACTATGCCGCGGCGAAAGCGGGACTGCTGGGATTCACCAAATCACTTGCCCGGGAGCTCGCCTCGCGCGGTATCACGGTGAATGCCGTGGCCCCAGGCTTCATCGATACTGACATGACACGCGCGCTGAACGAGGCGCAGCGCGCCGCGCTCGTCGGGCAGATTCCCATCGGCCGGCTCGGGACCCCCGCGGATGTGGCCGGCGCGGTCCTGTTCCTGGTCTCACCGCAGGCGACTTACATCACCGGGGAGACCTTGCACGTCAACGGGGGCATGTACATGCCGTAGAGTGGGGCGTTGGACGCACGCCACACGCGGCGGGGAGGGTGGGCGAGCGCGCGGAACCGCCGGTCAGATTCGCCAGTAAAAACAATCACTCGCACCGGCGGTGGGCGAGTGGCAGCCCCAAGGGTGTTCCCCTACAATACCGCGCCCGCTACCGGAGCCTACATAAGGACCCATCGCTAATGAGCACAGTTGAGCAGCAGGTCAAAGCCATCGTTGCCGAACAGCTGGGCGTCAAACAGGAACAGGTCACTAACGATGCCTCGTTCGTCGACGACCTGGGAGCCGATTCACTCGACACGGTCGAGCTGGTCATGGCCCTCGAGGAGGAATTCGAGATCGAAATCCCGGATGAGGACGCCGAGAAGATCACAACCGTCCACCAGGCCATCGACTACATCAACGAGCGCCGCAGCAAGTCCTGATTCCACCCCGGGGCGCGATCCAGGTAGCGTGTGAGCAAGCGCCGTGTCGTCGTAACGGGCCTTGGAGTGGTGTCCCCGGTCGGGAGCACCGTTCAATCGGCATGGGATGCCATCCTGCGCGGGCAGAGCGGCATCGGCCCGGTGACGCGCTTTGACGTGACCGCGTTTCCAGTGCGCATCGGCGGGCAGGTGCGCGACTTCGACGTCAGTCAATACATCTCGTCCAAGGATGCCCGCCGCATGGACGAGTTCATGCACTACGGCGTGGCCGCCGGAGTGCAGGCCGTGGGCGACGCCGGTATCGACTTCGCCAGGACCGATCCGGAGCGCTGCGGCGCGGTGTGCGGCGCCGGCATCGGTGGCCTGTGGACCATCGAGACCGAATACGGCGAGTACCTGAAGGCGATGAGTCCGCGCAAGATCTCGCCGTTCTTCGTCCCCGCAACCATCATCAACATGATCGCCGGGCACCTCTCGATCCGCTACGGCCTGAAGGGCCCGAATCTGGGCGTGGTGACCGCCTGCACCACCTCGACGCACGCCATCGGCTTAGGGATGCGCACCATCCAGTACGGCGATGCGGATCTGATGATCGCGGGCGGCGGGGAAATGGCCACCACGCGCTGCGGGCTGGGGAGCTTCGGCCAGGCGAAGGCGCTCTCCACGCGCAACGACGCCCCCGCCGAGGCGAGCCGCCCGTGGGACAAGGACCGCGACGGCTTCGTGCTGAGCGACGGCGGCGGCGCGATGCTGCTGGAGGAGCTGGAGCACGCGCGCCGGCGCGGCGCGCGCATTTACGCCGAGCTGGTGGGCTTTGGCATGAGTGGCGATGCCTATCACATCACCGCGCCCCCGGAAGACGGCGACGGCGCACGCCTGGCGATGGTGAACGCGCTCAGGGATGCCGCCCTGAATGCCGCCGACGTACAGTACGTCAACGCGCACGCGACCTCGACTCCGCTGGGCGACAAGGCCGAGACGGTCGCGATGAAGCGCGCCTTCGGCGAGCACGCCAAGCGCCTCGCCGTGAGCTCGACCAAGTCCATGACCGGGCACCTGCTCGGCGCCGCGGGTGTGGTGGAAGCGATCTTCTCGGTGCTCGCGATCCGCGATGGTGTCGCGCCTCCGACCATCAACTACCGCACGCCCGACCCCGAGTGCGACCTGGACTACGTCCCCAACAGCGCCCGTCGCATGAAGATCGACGTGAGCCTCTCGAACTCCTTCGGCTTCGGCGGCACCAACGGATCGCTGGTGTTCCGGCGCTTCAGCGCCTGAGGGCGCGAGCCGAAAGGTAAGTCCGCCACGCACGCTCCCCTGGTCCGCGAGCTCGACGTTCCGCCCGCGGTGTTGCGTCGCCTGGCGGCGCGCTTCCCCGACCGCTATCCGTTGCTGCTCGACAGTGCCGCCACCGGGCCCTTGAGCCGCACGAGCGTGCTGCTCGCAGAGCCGGGCGCAGCGCTATGGCTCGGCGCCGACGGACGCCTGGGTGCCCAGGGGCTCGTACCGCAGGGCACGAGCTTCCTCGCCGCGCTCGAGAACTGGTGGCTCGCCGAGCGCAGCACACCGCAGGCGAAGGCGCAGCCGCACGCCGCCACCGGGCTCGCATTCGAGGGCGGCTGGGCGTTGTTCCTCGGCTACGAGCTGGCGCAGGAAATCGAGCCGCACCTGGCGTTGCCGCGCTCACCGCTCCCCTGGGCTGCCTTCGCGCTGCGCACCCCCGCTGCCCTGGTGCACGACCTGGAGCGCCGCCGCGTATTCGCAGTCGCCGAAGCGCACGCCGCGGATGCGCTGGCGCGCATTGCCGGCGAGGCGCGCGAGGCGGCCGGCGCAGCCGATGTACACGATGCGCTGCACATCGAGCAGGTGCACGAGGAGGACCCGCGGGCCTATCTCACGCGCGTGCGCTGCGCCAAGGAGTACGTGCGCGCCGGGGACATCTATCAGGCCAACCTGTCGCGCCCGTGGGAGGTGCAGCTGCGCGGCAGCGCGGCGCGAGCGCAGCCGGCAGCTGCGCTCTATCAGCGCCTGTGCGCCGCCAACCCCGCGCCGTTCGCAGCTCTCGCCCAGTGGCGGGGAGTCGCCATCCTCAGTTCCTCGCCCGAACGGCTGGTGCGGGTCGTGGGACGCCGCATCGATACGCGCCCCATCGCCGGCACCCGGCCACGCAGCCGTCTTCCGGGCGGGGACCGTCACGAGATGAGCGAGCTCGCGGCGCATCCCAAGGAGCGCGCCGAGCACATCATGCTGATCGACCTCGAGCGCAACGATCTCGGGCGGGTGTGCGAGCCGGGTACGGTGCGCGTGGACGAGTTCATGACCATCGAGTCCTACACCCATGTGCACCACATCGTGTCGAACGTCAGTGGCGAGCTGAAAGGCGAGGTCACGCCCATCGGGGCGTTACGCGCGGTGTTTCCGGGCGGCACCATCACCGGCTGCCCGAAATTTCGCTGCATGCAGATCATCGCGGAGCTCGAAGGGGCAGGGCGCGGCGCGTACACCGGCTCACTCGGCTACCTGACGCGCGACGGGCGCCTGGATCTCAACATCCTCATTCGCACCATGACCCTGAGCGCGCAACAGCTCACGTTTCGGGCCGGCGCCGGCATCGTCGCCGACTCCGATCCCGAGCGCGAGCTCGAGGAGACGCGCGCCAAGGCACGCGGGCTCCTGGCGGCACTGGGAGAGCGGCTGTGATGCCCGGGAGCTCTCAGCCGCCCCCGGGACAGGCTGCTGCGCAGCTGGTGTGGGTCAACGGCCGCGCGGACCGGGAAGTCTCCGCGCTCGAGCGGGGTCTTCATTTCGGCGATGGTCTGTTTGAGACCGTTGCCTGGGTCGGTCGGGCGCGGTTTCTGGAGCTGCACCTGCAGCGCCTCGCCGCGGGCTGCGCGCGCCTGGGGCTCGCGGCTCCCGATGAAGCGATCCTGCGCGCTGAAGTGCAGCAGCTCGCCGCGCCAAGCGCGCGCGCCATTATCAAGGTGCTCCTCACGCGCGGCGCGGCCGCAAGCCGCGGCTATGCGCTGACCGGATCGGAGGCGCCGACCCGCATCTCGCTGCGCTATGCCTGGCCCCCGGAAGATCCCGAGCTGGCGCGCGAAGGCGTGCGCGTACGCATCGCCGCCCTGCGCCTCGGAGAGAACCCGGCGCTGGCGGGATTGAAGCATTGCAACCGCCTGGAGCAGGTACTGGCGCGCCGCGAGTGGACCGATAGCGCCATCGCCGAGGCCCTCATGTTCAGCAGCTCGGGAGCTCTCATCTGCGGCACCATGAGCAACGTGTTCCTGGTGCGGGACGGGAGGCTGTACACGCCACGCGTGGATCGCTGCGGCGTGGCGGGGATCATGCGCCAGGTGGTACTGACGGCGGCCGCGGGCGCCGGCATCGCGGCCGAGGAGCGCGTGCTGGACCTGAGTGATCTGCAAGCCGCGGATGAGGTGTTCCTCACGAACGCGCTCATTGGCATCCGCCCGGTGCGTGAGCTCGATGGCCGGCCGCTGTCGCCCGCGGGAGTGACGCGCCGCCTGCAGGAGCGACTCGCGCCGCTGCTCGAGGCGCGCGCTCCATTACCCGAAGGGGCCGGCGGTGCCTAGCGCACGCACCCGCCGCCGGCTGCGCATCCTGGCTGGCGCTGCCGTGGTGCTGCTGGCCCTGCTCGCGCTGGCAGCGGCGGGAGGCTATTTCTGGCTGCAGCAGCAGTTCCAGGCGCCAGGACCCGCGGTGGCCCCGGCGCGCATCGAGGTTGACCCGGGCGCGAGTCTGCGCAGCGTCCTCGGCCGGCTCGAGGCGAGCGGCGCGGTGCGCAATGCGCGTGCCGTACAGATCTATCTGCGCCTGCGCCACCTTCAGCCGCGCGTGCAGGCGGGCACCTACGAAATACCTCCGCAGGCCAGCCCCGGGGAGATCATCGCGCTCTTCGAGCAGGGCAAAGTCGTGCTGGAGCAGCTCACGGTCGTCGAAGGGTCGACGTTCGGGGAGTTTGTCGAGACCCTCGATCAGCATCCCTACGTGCTACATACCCTGCACGGCAAGAGCGCGGGCGAGATCATGGCGGCGCTCGGACATCCCGGTGTGCGCGCCGAAGGCCAGTTCTTCCCCGACACCTATCGCTTCGCCGCGCACACTGCCGATGTCGCGATCCTCGAGCTCGCCTACGACAGCATGCAGCGGGTGCTGGCTGCGGCCTGGGCGCAGCGCAGCGCCGAGTTGCCCTTCGACACGCCGTACCAGGCGTTGATCCTCGCATCCATGGTCGAGAAGGAGGCCGCGCTCAAGAGCGAGCGGGCGCGCATCGCCGGAGTGTTCGTCAATCGGCTGCACAAGGGCATGCGCCTGCAGTCCGACCCGACGGTGATCTACGGTCTCGGCGAGAAGTACGACGGCTCGATACACATCCGTGACCTGCTCAAGGACACTCCCTACAACACCTACACCCGCGCCGGACTGCCGCCGACGCCGGTGGCGCTGCCCGGGCGCGAGTCGGTGCTGGCGGCGGTGCGGCCGGAGCAGACCGACGCGCTGTATTTCGTGGCGACCGGTCTCGGGGATGGCGCCCATCATTTCTCCAGGAGTCTGGAAGAGCATAATTCCGCAGTGAAGGCCTATCTCGCACGGCTGCGCAGCCAGGAACGCGGCACACTCCGCAAGCCCGTCGCGGTGCATCCGTGAGCACGCCTGTGCCGGTGATCGCGGGTAAGCTCATTACGCTGGAGGGCATCGAGGGCGCCGGCAAGTCCACCCTCGCGCAATTCATGGGCGCCTGGCTCGGGCGCCACGGTATTACGGTGCGCCTGACGCGCGAGCCGGGTGGCACCCCGCTCGCCGAGCGGGTACGGCAGATCGTGCTCGAGCGTGGCGCGGAGCCGGTATCGCCGCTCACCGAGACCCTGCTCATGTTCGCCTCACGCGCCCTGCACGTGCAGAACGTCATCCGCCCGGCGCTGGCGCGCGGGGAATGGGTGGTGTGCGATCGCTTCACCGACGCCACGCGCGCCTATCAGGGAAGCGGCCGCGGTGTGGACGCGGCGTTGATCGACGCGCTCGCGCTGGCCGTGCACGCCGATCTCAAGCCCGACTGCACGCTGCTGCTCGATCTGCCGGTGATGGTGGGCCTCGCCCGGGCACGCACCCGCCAGGGAGCCACGGCGGATCGCTTCGAGGCGGAGACCGTCGGCTTCTTCGAGAAGGTGCGCGAGGGTTACCTCGCCCTGGCGCGCCGCGAGCCGCAGCGCTTCCGCATCATCGATGCCGCGGCGCCCTTATCCGAGGTCGAGCAGCGCATCGCGCAGGCTCTCGGGGAGCTGCAGGCGCGGGAGCGGCGGACGTGAGCAGCCCCGGTGATGCGACGCAGCCGCCGGCGCCCCCGGTGGGCGCCGTGACCGCCGTGCCCTGGACCGCTGCGCAACGTGCCACTCTGGGCGCGGCCTTCAGGGCAGGGCGCATGCCGCACGCGCTGCTGATCCACGAAGCCCCCGGTGCCGGCGGGGAATGGCTCGCGACCTGGGCGGCACAGTTGGTGCTCTGCCAGCGTGTTACCCAGACGCCGTGCGGCGCCTGCGCGGCGTGCCGGCGAGTCTGGACGCAGCAGCACCCGGACCTCGCTTGGCTGCGCACCGCCGAGGACTCGCAGCAGATCCGCATCGAGCAGGTGCGCGATCTCGCGGCCGACCTCGCCCTCACCAGCCACGCCGGTGGCTACAAGGTCGGCATCGTCACGCCGGCGGAAGCGCTCAACCGGTTTGCAGCCAATGCGCTGCTGAAAACGCTCGAGGAGCCCCCCGCCCGCACGCTCCTGGTGCTCGTGACCACCCAGCCCTCGCGCCTGCCCGCGACGGTGCTCAGCCGCTGCCAACGGTTGCGGGTACGAGCGCCGGCGCGCGCCGAGGGCGTGGCCTGGCTGACGGGGCTGCGCGGGGCCGGTGACTGGAACGCCGCGCTCGAGGTGCTGGGAGAGGCTCCGATGCTCGCCGCGCGCACCGCGCCTGGCGAGGTGGCGCAGACGGCGGCCGAGGCGCGCGCTACCCTGGATGCCCTGGCGAGCGGGGAGGGCGACCCGGTAGCTGCGGCAGAGCGCTGGGCGCGCGCAGAGTTGCCGCTGCGCCTGCGGTGCTTTGAGAATTGGCTCACAGAACACATCCGCCGCCGCGAGCGCGACGGGACCTTTTTGACGGAACTGCGGCCTGCCACCTACTTGTCAGCGGGCGATGCGTTCTTGAATATACGCGAGCTGTTCGGGCTGCTGGACGAAGTGCGGGAGCTGAGCAGCACGCTCGACGTGCCGTTGAACCGGGGCCTGGCACTGGAGGCTCTTTTCAGGCGACTCGCGCCCGCACACGGGCGCCGTGAGGACAGAATTTGAGAGTGGGGAACAAACCGGGTCTGCTGACCCTCACCATCAAGGACAAGAGCGCCCTCTATCTTGCCTACATGCCGTTCGTGAAGAACGGGGGTCTCTTCATTCCTACCAACAGCAATTACCGGCTGGGGGATGAGGTGTTCATGCTGCTGAACCTCATGGGCGAAGACGAGAAGCTGCCCGTAGCAGGCCGGGTCATCTGGGTGACGCCCAAGGGCGCCCAGGGCAATCAGGGCAAGCGCACGGCCGGTATCGGCGTGCAGTTCAGCGAGCAGGACCGCGGCCAGACGCAGAAGAAAATCGAAACCTATCTCGCCGGCGCGCTCTCAGGGGACAAGGCGACGCACACCATGTAGACGCTCGCGTGCGGGCCTGCCCTACGGTTTGTCCGCCGCGCCGCCGCGCACCAGCTGCAGCCCCTCACTGCTGCTCACCCCTCCGGTCAGCACATACGCATCGAACCCGCGTTCCACCAGGATATAGGCGGCCGCGGAACTGCGCCGGCCGGTATCGCAGTACACGACGTAGGGCGTGGCGCGGTCGAGCGTCGAGAGCTTCAGGCGGATCAGATACAGCGGCACGTTGAGCGTGCCCTCGATGGCGAGCGTCTGGTGCTCGCTCGGCAGTCGTACGTCGAGCCAGCGGCCGCCGCGCCCAATGATGGCGAGCGCCTCCGCAGGTGAAACCCACTGCAGGAGCGGTGCGTTCATCAGCTCGCGAAAGTCCGCCTTGTTCAGGCGCATCAGCACGCCCTCGGTCGTCATGGTGACCGTGGCATTGCGCTTGGCTTCTGCGATCAGGGCCTCCTCGCCGAAACTGTCGCCGACGCCGAGCTCGGCGAGCTTGATGCCCTCGCGGCTCAAGGGGGTCTCGCGGGTCACGACGCACTTGCCGTTGACGATGACGTAGAAGTAGTCGCCTTCATCACCCTGCTTGATCACCACCTCACCGGCACGGCAGGGCACGCGCTGCAGGCGCTGGAAGATCGCCTGAATGTTGGCCGGCGGGATGCGGTGAAAAGCGTTGGTCTGCAGCAGCGTCGTCATCCAGTCATCCGAGCCGACGCTCTGCAGGTGCGCCTGCAGCTCCGCGACTTCGTAAGTGCCGGTCTGATCCCAGGTGATCATGACGTCCAGCAGATCGCTCTCGATGGACAGGAAGCTGATGTCTTCCACCGCGCGCACCGTGACGTGGCGCGGCAGCTTCGGATACAGCGGATTGCGCGCCTCGGGCGTGCCGCTGCGCAGCAGCGCGATGTTGCGCTCGTTCTCGTTCACCTCCACGCTGCCGCTGACCAGCCACACGGTGCGCTTGTCGGTGTCGCCCTGGGCGAACAGCACCCGCCCCGCAGACAGGGTGCGCACGCTCACCTTCTTGGCGAGCGCAGCCAGGTTCTCGCGCTTCATCGCATCAAGCGGCGCGAAATTCCTGAGCAATTGAACCGATGCTACCTGCTCTTCGGCCATTTCTGCCTAAGCCTGGCGGGCATGAAGCGATGGTAACACAGGCCTTTGTGCGCCCCGGAGGCGAGCTCAGGGCTTTGCGGCGCTCTCGATCGAGGCCCAGCCACGGTCGGGTTGGAAACGCTCCCCGTAGCGTGCCGCGAGCTCAGTGAGCCGCGCCACCACTGCTGCAACGCCGCGCCTGCGCGCGTAGGTGAGGGGACCACCGCGGAAGGGCGCAAAGCCGGTGCCGAACAGCACCGCGGCGTCCACGAGGTCGGCATCCTCGACCACGCGCTCGCGCAGGCACACCACGCACTCGTTCACCAGGATCAGGATCAGACGGTCGAGCAGATCCGGAGGCGCCGCAGCGACGGCGGCTGCCGCGGGCTTGACCGCCTTGCCGTCCTGCCACACATAGAACCCCTCGCCGCTCTTGCGGCCGAGTTTCTTCGCGGCGAGCAGCTCGCTCAGACGCGGCACTTCGGTAGTCCGACGGCCGAGTCCACGGGCGATGATCTCCCCGACGTGAGCGGCGACGTCGAGCCCCACGATGTCGGCGAGCTCGATCGGGCCTACCGGCATGCCGAAGCTCACCGCCGCGGCGTCGATCACCGTGAGCGGAACGCCTTCCTGGGCTGCCAGCATCGCCTCATGCATGTAGGGCGTGAGCACGCGGTTGACCATGAAGCCGGGGGCGCTGCGGCACGGGAGCGGCAGCTTGTCGATGCGGCGCGCAAAGCCGGTTGCAGCCTGCACCGCGGCCGGGTCGGTGTGAGCCGCGTGCACGATCTCGATGAGAGGCATCTGCGGCACCGGGTTGAAGAAGTGCAGCCCGACGAGCCGCTGCGGGCGGGCGAGCGTCGCCGCCAGGGGCTCGAGCATGAGACTGGAGGTATTGGTCGCGAGCAGCGCCCCCGGCTTCAGGCGTGGCTCGAGCTGTGCATACAGCTGCTGCTTGGCCTCGAGGCTCTCGAAGATGGCCTCGATGACGATGTCGGCATCCGGCACGCCCTCGCCGGCGACATCCGCGCGCAGGCGCGCGCGGGCGGCGGCGTTCTGCGCCGGCTCGCGCAAGCGTTTGTCGAACAGCTCCTGCGCCCGCTGCAGCGCCGGTTGCACGTACTCGAGGGCGCGATCCTGCAACGTGACCGTGAAGCCGCGCAGCGCCGACCAGGCGGCGATGTCCCCGCCCATGACCCCGGCGCCCACCACGTGCACGTGACGGATGTCGGCGGCGCTCTTGCCGCCGGCGCTCTTCAGGCGATCCTGCAACAGGAACACGCGCACCAGGTTGCGCGAGGTTTCCGTGGTGAACAGCTGCGCGATCGAGCGGGCTTCGGCCTCGAACGCCTCGGGCCCGTGTGCGCCGTACCGCGCCCACAGATCAATGATGGCGTAGGGGGCCGGGTAGTGTTCGCGCGGCGCGCGCCGGGCGACTTCACGCGTCAGCGAACGCCTCACCAGCGGCCGCAGCGGGGCGCTGCTCAGCAGCCGCTGCGGCCAGGGCGGCCGGTGCGGTGCGGGCGCCGTGAGCAGCATCTCGCGCGCCGCGCCGCGCAGCTCGGCCTCCGGAACCAGCCGATCGATGAGTCCCAGGCGCAGGGCTTTCTCGGCGCGCACCGGCTTGCCGCTCAGCATCAGTTCCATGGCCGCTCGAACCCCGGCCACACGCACGCTGCGCACCGTGCCGCCGAACCCCGGGTGAATCCCCAGCAGCACCTCCGGCAATCCGAGCGACAGCCGCTCATCGGCCACCGCCACGCGGTAGCGGCAGGCGAGCGCGAGCTCCAGTCCCCCGCCGAGGGCGAAGCCGTGAATCGCCGCCACGGTCGGACACGCCAGCGCCGCGAGGCGATTGAGCACCTGCTGACCGCGGCGAATGAGCCGGTAGCCGCTCGCGGCGTCGGTAATGCCGGTGAATTCCTTGATATCCGCACCGGCGACGAAGCCGCTCTTCTTGGCGGAGATCACCACCACCCCTCGCGGCAGACCCTGCTCGAGCGGGCCGAGCAGGGCATCGAGCTCGCCGAGCACGCCGCCGGAGAGCACGTTGGCCGAGGTGCCGGGCTTGTCGATCGTCAGCCAGGCGATACCGTCGGAATCACGCTCCAGCCTCCAGGATCCCGTCTCGGTGTCGTTCATGTGCGTCAGGCCACCGAGGCTGCCGAGGCTGCGGAAGCCGCGCGCGCCGGGACGCCGGCGCGGATCTGAAAATCGCACACCAGCGGACGATGGTCCGAGAAGCGCACGTCGGGGACGCGGAAATCCGTGACCTCGATGCCGTCGCTCACCAGGATGAAGTCGAGCTCGATGCGCGGTACGCGCGCGGGAAAGGAGGGGAGTCCTGCGGTATTGGCGCTGCGCAGGCCCGCCGCGCGCATGAAAAGGTAGATCTCGTGCGTGCCCCAGAAGGTGTTGAAGTCACCCGCCACGATCACCGGCTTCGCGGCCTGCACGATCAGATCGTGCAGCGAGCGCAGCTGGTATTGCCGCTGCCGGTACTTGAGGGACAGGTGCACGAGGAACACGCACACGTCCGACAGCTCCAGCTCGATGATCAGCCGCTTGATCCCGGTATCGAAGTAGTGGAAGCGCTCCCCGTGCACGTTGGGAGCGGACAGGAAGGCGTTGCCCTGCTTGCGCACGATGGGCATGAGCTGATTGATCGAGCCGGCGCCGTACTTGCACTGGTAGGTCGAATAATGGCCGAGCTCTCCGGCGATGTGCTGCGCCTGGTTGAGCATCCCGGTGCGGATCGAGCCGGTGTCCACCTCGACCAGTCCGACGACATCGGGGCTCTCGGAACGGATGAACTCGGTGATGCCGCTCAGCACCTTGCGGTTGCTGCGCAGGTAACCCGCGCCCGGCACCGGCAGGTGAAAGGCGGGCCCCGTGCCGGTGGCGTAGCGGATGTTGTAGACGAGCAGTCGCACTGTGGGGGATGACCTGGCAGGGGAGCGTTGCCGCGGGGTGCTCATTCTAGCCCGCGGCACCGGGACCTGCGGGAACGGCGTGGGCCGCGGCCGCGCCGCAGCCACGCCCGGGTGCAGCGGTGCTCAAGGCAGGCGCGCAGGGCGCGAGTTTCGCCGCGCACGCGCTTGTGCCAGACTCCCGCGGGTGTCGCAGAACAATCCAGTTCGGATCTTCGTCACGCACGCCTGGGAGAACAGCGACGACTACCTGCGCGTATTCGAGTACCTGGAGAGCCAGCGCACTTTCTTCTATCGCAACTACAGCACCCCCGAGCGGCGCCCCCAGGGCGACAAGGAGGCGGTGCGCGAGAGTCTGCGCCAGCAGATCACACCGGCCGAGGCGGTCATCGCCCTGTCGAGCCTCCACGAGGCGCACTCGGCTCTGCTCACCTTCGAGTTGCTGTACGCCCAGGCGAGGCACACGCCCGTGATCCTCATGAAAGCGTTTGGTACTCCCAAGGAAGTACCCAAGGCCATCCTGGATCTGGCCGACGAGGTCGTGGAGTGGGATGAGCGGGCGCTGGTAGACGCGATCCGCCGCCAGGCGCGTCACGAGGAAACGACGCGCTGGGACACTATCGAGTTCAAACTCGACTGAAAGACCTACGCCTCCGCACCACGCAGCAGGCCACCTCGTCGGCTCGTGGGAGCCACAGAGCCATATCTAACTGATTGTTATGGGCTAATTTCCCCAGCAATACGGCGTCGCAACCGCCGCACCGCCTGAACCATTCGCGTATTGCTGTCCGGCGGAGTCCACTGAGAAGGAAGTGCACTGCGCGTCGTTGACCTGGCTCTGGCCGGCGACCGGCGTGGCGGTCACGGTATACGAGGGGGCCGTCGCGATGGCACTGGGGCCGCACGCGGGCGAGCACACGGTCAGCTGGTAGTAACCGCTACCCACCACGATAGGCCAGACGCCCGTGTACCCGAGGTTCGCCGGGACGGCCGTATACGCGGTGGGATTGGTGCTGAGGTAGCGCTCTTCGCGCCCCGCCAGATCCAGCACCGCGGTCTTGGCCTCCGTGCGGCGCGACTCGCGGATGTAGGTCACATACGAGGGGATGGCTATGGCGAACAGGATAGTCGCGATGGCCACGACCACCATGAGCTCGATCAGAGTGAAGCCCCCCGCGGGGCGCGACGAGCGGGCTGCGGGTCGCAGTTGCATGGTGGCTGTCGGTCGGTACTAGCGCAGTTCGATCCAGGTCAAGCGGCGGCCCGCGTTGTTCGGCGGCAGGTTCAGTCCGAGGGTGCCCCCCACGAGGTTGTCGCCGTTGGCGCCGGCGCCGCTCTGGACCTGGTTGGTCTCGAACACGAGGAAGCGCGTGCCGGCGGCGTTGCTGGTGATGAACGAGCTGCCGGTCGCGTTCGTCAGAATGGCGATTGCATTCGTGTCCGTGTACATCGGGTTGGTGTTGAACGCCGCATTGGCGGCCTCGCTCGGGGGCAGGAACACCTGGTTGAACGCCGCTCCCGTCATGGCTGACAGCACGTAAGTGAAGCCCGTGTCGGATTGGTTGCCGCACGAAGTAGGATTGTTGGTCGCCGGTACGATCGAGTTCACGGTCAGCCCCTGCAACACGAGCTCCGGGCCGTAAATGATCTGCTCCCGGGCGCCCGGCAGATTGATGTACCAGCCGAACTGCTTGTTGCTCGAGCAGGTCGAGAGCGCCGCCCAGCAGATGGTGGCGTTGTTCGCGATGTCGCGGTTCTGCGTCGTGGTATCGATGGTCGCCCTCTGCGCTTGCAGGTTTGCCAGCGTCAGGGTGTAGGGCGAGGCAAGTCCGGTGTTTGTGTGGGTCAGGCTGGCGTACTGTACGGCGGACAGGCCGTTCCACCCTGCCGGGTTACCCGCTCCGGGACCGAGGGTGCCGCCATCGGTAGCGCTGAGATTCCAGTCCCAGACGCCGTAGAGTGCCTGCGTGCCAGTGGCGTAGACCGCGGGATTCGTGTTCGTCAGCGCAGTCTTCTGACCGGTTCCGAACAGCAGCATCAGATACTGCTGCATGCCGGAACTGGGCGCGCCGGAGGCGGCCACGATTCCGGTGGTGATCGGCTGGCCCGCCGGGGTCTTGAACAGGGGGCCCGGCGTGAGCGCCCAGTTCGTCTCGCTGCTGCTCGTCAGGTCAAAGCGCCACAGGTTCCCCTGCAGGTCCCCGGCGTACACGTAGTCGGTGATGTGATCACCATCCAGGTCGACGGGGGAGGCGAAGGCGATGCCATTGGGGCTCGCGGCACTGCCGGTGTGGGTGCTCAGGTAGTAGATCGTCGGTGCGTGTGCGGGGCCGATGGTCATGACGAAGATGCCGGCATCGCCCGAAGTACTGCCGAAGCCGTTGCCGAAGATCACCGCCCACTTGCCATCGTGCAGGCGGCGTATCTGCGGGGTCCCGTAGGTGTTGCCGAGATTGCTGCCGCAGCTCGCCAGGTTGGCGCAAGCGATGCTGGCGGGGGTCCACTCGCCGATCACGAGGTTCGCGGCGTTGGCTTCGGTGAAGTTGCTGGTCGTCGGGTTGGTGACATCCAGCGCGAAGATCGCGGAACCGCCCGGTCCCAGACCGCCCACCACCCACGAGTGCCACGCATTGCCGTAGAACAGGTCGCCGGCGGCGGGCATGGCATCGACGAAGAAGTTGTGCCCGTACTGCGCGTTCGAGTAGTCCGCACTGGCGGTCGTAGAGTGAATCGTCTGCACGACGGCGCCCGGCATGTACGCCAGCACTTCCAGGCCGTCGTTGCCCGTGGCGAGGAAGTTGCCGTTGGGATCGTAGGAGCCGCTGCGGAACCCGTGCAGCAGCCCGTCGTTCCCGCCGACATACACCACGTTCATGCGGGTCTGCGCGGCGGTCACGTACTGGGAGTAGGTCTGCGCGCTGAAACCCGCCTCCGGAATGGTGGCCGCGGGATTCAGCCGGTCGCTCCAGGTCCCCGTATAGGGCGCCACCGGAGGACCCACCCAGGCCGGACTCGAGTCGATGATGTCGCCCAGTACGTCCGTGCGCGGGCGGTACAGGCCGACGCCGGCGGTGTTGATTTCGTTGCTGCGGTCGCCGCGCAGGTAGTTCAAACGGTTGGCGCCGTAGGGAGGGGTATCCCCCGCATCAATGGTCGCCTGCTGGCCACCGCCGGGACTGGAGGTCAGGTTACCCCATTCGAGAGGAATCCCCGCACTGCCGTTCCACGACAGGATCACCCGGCTCGTCGGAGCCTCGGCGGGGATCGGGCCCGCGGCTCCGGTGGTGCTGCAGGTCTTGCCCGCCGCTACGCCCGTGAGCGTGCATGAGGCGTCCCAATTGGGCGTCGCGGCAATGATCACGTTGCCGAAGCTATCGAATCCAAGACCGCTCGCCGTGACGCGGCCGGTCCAGCCGCTCGGGTTGTAGTAGGCGAAGAAGGCCTGCGTGCCGGTCTCGAGCTTGGCGGACTGCTTTTGGTTGGCGCCCGCGGAGCTGGCGGCAGTGGTGGCCGGATCCGCCTTGAAGCACAGGATCTCGTGGATGTTGGTGCTGCCACCGGTGGAGCCGGCGAAACCGAACAGGAAATTCGCGGGCAGCGCGCCGTTCGATGCCGTGATGCTCTGCCCCGTGATGACCGACTGATAGGCGCCGCCGTTGAGGCTGTAGGAAAGACTCAGCAGACCGTCCTGGGTGATCTTCAGCTGATAGAAAATCGCCGTCGCCGCCGCGCGGGTCAGGGCGCCTTCGTTGGCGATCTGGGTGCTCGCCGGGAGCTCGACGTAAGCGTTCGGGATCGGCGCGTAGTCGTACAGCGGTATGGTGTCACCGGTGACCTTGACCGCTTTGCCTGCGTGTGCGTAGTCCCACACGACGCCGGCCGCACAGGTGGCCCGCACCGCGCCCTGCATCCACGCGGCACTCTGACCGCTCGGGTAGTAAGTTGGATAGTTGGCGTTCAGCCATGACCAGGCGATATTGCCGGCACCACGCAGGCCGATGCGGTTGGGTCTGTACCCATAGCCAAGCGCACTGTTGTCGGCGGTCGCCGGGTTCGGCCCGGTGTATCCGGGGAACCAGGTCGCACCGTTGAGGAAGTTGCCGTACTCATCGATTCCAAGCCCAAGATAAGCCCCCACCAACCCGTTGTAGGGCGGGTTCGCGTTCGAGCAGGTGTAGCCCAGGCTGCCACCCCAGGAACCGATGCCATTGCCGTCGCCGCTGCTGGTGCCTGTGATCGTACTGGTGTTCAGCTGACTCGCATCCATTAGGTAGAAACTGATGCCGTCCGCGCCGTCACCGCCGGCACCGCCGGAATTCCCGAGATAGGTGACGGTCTTGAAGGTGACCGAGATGCCCTGTCCGGTCGGGAAGGGCGCAGTCGAGACGATGGCGCCGTTCTGGGAATAACCGCCCGGGCGGCCGTTGGTGAAGCGCAGCGCACCCCGGCCGACCGGGTCGGGAAAGGTGCCGTTATAGCCCCCCACCAGGCTTTCATTGTAGTAACTGCTCGTGATGCTCGTGCAACCGGGCATGCGGCCTGCGGAAGCGCCGATCGGCTCTAATCCGGCAGAGGTTCCGGCGGTCAGACACGCGCCGTTGAAGAAGTACCAGCTGTTCGTAGTGCTCGCGCCGGTGAAGTCTTCACTGATTCCTGCCTGCGCCTGCACGGTCAACGGCACGCCGAGGGCCACGAGCGCGGCCAACACCGTAATGAAGCTGTTGCGGTTGATCACAAACCACCTCGGTTCACGACGCCCTGTGAGACTTCGTAAGTGCTCTCGACGACTGCGACCGTGCCGGCGGTGCTGCCATAGCCGTAGGCATCAATCTGGTACGCCTCACCGGCGCCGTCGCCCGCCAGGCCCAGATCCGTAACGTAGAAGGCGGGCGCGCCGAAGTAGGGCGGATCACCGTTCGGGCCGGCCACACCGGGCACGGCCATGGTGGGGGGCAGGTACTGGATCTGGGCGGCCCACGTTCCAGGCTGCGTGACGGTATAACCGGCCTGCGCGGGAGTCTGGTTGCAGATCTGCCCCTGGCCGAGATTGGCGTTGAGCGTGCCGGCGCAGGTCACCGCGCCGATGGCGGCGTTGTTGCCCTGAATCAACCACCACTCGCCGTACTGCTGTGCACTCGCCGCGGCGTGCAGCGCGCGGTCTTTCTCGCGCAGGTTGCCCGCGATCTTCTCCTGGGTGCCGAAGCTGCGGAACATGCTGAGCGCCAGGATGGTGATGATGATGAGCAGCAACAGGCTGGAAATGAGCGCCACGCCGCGCTGTGCCGAAGCCCGGAGTGAGGGATGCGCGTTCATGTATGCACTCCCGCGCGCGCCATGACTTCGATCACGCGCTCAAAGATGATGGTGGGTTGCTGCCCGGGTTGCCCAGCCAATGGGTTGGTGAAGGTGAGAATCACCCTGACCGAGCTGATGTTGTCCCAGTCATTGCCGTTGGGTCCGGCGAGAAGCATCTGGTTGGCCGTGAGGTAGGTATCGACGTTGTAGTCGGTGATGGCGGCATTGCGCTTGACCCCGTAGTAGACCGACAGTCCCTGCACGCCGCTGACGATCGCCAGCGGGGGGTTGCCGTTCAGCGTACACAGCAGCTGTCCGGGCGCGCCGGCCGCAGGAGGTACGACGGTAAACAGATTGGCGTAGAGCTGGTTCACGCCCGGGCCGGTGTTGATGCTGCCGTCGCACAGGATCACGCCGTCGCCGTTGGCGGTGCGATAGCGCACGCCGATGCTGTCGGGCCCACCGGCGCCCTGGGTGCCGGTGAACGCCTGTCCCGCCTGATAGGCGCCGGCGGCCGGCAGGGCACTGGTTATCGTCATGCCGACAGGGTCCGGGAAGTATCCACCGGCCTGAATGACATCGGTGAGGACCGTCATGGCGAAGCGCTGCTGGTCCTGCAGCTGCGCCAGCGCCTGCTGGTTGCCGTAGGTGGCGCGCACGTTCTGCAGGATGGTCAGCAGACCGCCCAGCAGGAACAGCGCGATGGCCACGGTGACCATGAGCTCGATCAGGGTGAAGCCACACTGCCCGCGCGCTGGGCGCCTCATCGTCGTTGCGGGCCGCGAGCTCATGGTTCGACGTACAGCGTGTACTGAGGGAACTGGAACGCTGCGTTCGCCGCGGCGTTCGTTTCCTGCTGGTTGATCGCTACGGCTTTCTCGCTCCAGCTGATGGTGATGGTGCAGCTGGGCGGGGAGGCGATGCCCGCGCCGGCCGGACAGGCGATGTTAGCCCTGGCATTCGGGAGCAAACCGATGACGTTCGTGCTCCATCGGGCGACGTCAAAGGCCGCCAGCGGCAGTGCCGCGCACGGAGCTCCGAAGCACACGTTGTCCGGGACCGTCGCCATGTCGGCCGCTGCCTGCGTCGCAAGTGCCGGATCGCTGGTGGAGGTGATGGCACCCGCATTCAACGCGAGGTCGAAGGGAAGAGCGGTCTTGGCCCAATACTGTCGATTGGAGTGCATCGCCGCGGCGAGGCTGGCAGCCTCGATGGCGGCCAGCGAGCGAAGGCGGGCCGTGGTCGTGTTGGACACGGACAGTGCCTCCAACTTGGCGATTCCCAACATGCCTACGCAGATCACGATGACGGCCACCATGACCTCGACGAGACTGAAGCCGCGCGGGTGGGCGCCGGCTGCTGCGCGTTTCATCAGCAGGTCCCCGGGTTGATTGCGTGCGTCTGGGTGCCGAGCGGTGTAGCGGGAGCGATGACCAGGCAGCGCGTCCAGGCCCCGTTGGCCGTTGAATCCTGCAGGGTGATGGTGGTGGTCACAAACCCACCCGCCGTGCTGGCAAAACCCTCGCGGTTGTAGGTGATCGCGGTGACATTGTTGGTGGCGTTGAAGGTATCGGGGACCTGGCCCCTGAACGCGCCCTGTACGCGCAGCACCGTCTCACCGGCGTCGACCGTCGCATTTGCGTTCGGATCGGAGAACACGATCCAGCCGTTCGCCCAGGCGGTACCGCCGGTGCAGGCTATGCCGTCGGCCGAAACGCAAGTGCTGACCGTCTGGCCTTCCTTGATGGCTTCCGAGCGCGCGTACTGCAGATCGCCCAGAAGTCCGTTGACCTCCGCGGACATGCGGTACGAGTTGGTGATGTAGCGATAAGAGGGCACGCCGATGCCCAGCAGGATGGCGACGATGGCAAGAACCACCATCAGCTCCGTGACGGTAAACCCCGTTTGCCGCGTCATGGGCGGCAATGTACTGGAGTACCTGCCCCGGTAAATCGTATTACGTTACATGGGTCGGCCGATCCGACGGACGGCCCGTCGGGACTTCTGAGCGGTCGGCCGGGGTGACATAACACCCCAAATGGTCGCCGAACGGCGGCGGCAGCGGGGTGGTTTGCCGCCGGACGAGTTCAAACTGGACTGAAGAGCTACGCCTCCCCGGCATACAGCGAGATCACCTCGGGCACAGTCTTGCGCAGCACCCGCGGGACGGCGGAGCCGTTGCTGAGGAGGGCCGCATCCAGCACTTCGGCCCTTGCCACTGCGGCCGCGGCCCATGCCTCGCGCGCCACGGCGGCAAACAGCCGCACCACGCAGCAGGCCACTTCGTCGGCTTCCCGGCTCGACATCTTGCGTACCGTGGCGCGCACCGCGTCCTCGCCGCGCAACGGGCGCTCGCGCGTGAGCGCATCGTGACAGGCGCGAAACTCGGCGCGCAGTGCGGCGGGAAGCTCGTTGGCGTTCACGAGCGCGAGATGATTGCGATAGGCGTCGGCGAGACGTTCCTTGATAGGTCCCGAGCGCGCGAGCGACAGCGCGGCGCCCTCTAGCTGTTCCCAAGCGGTGCTCATCACTCCCTCCGTACTCCCTCCGTGTGAGACGCCTCATTCGCACCGGGTTCGTCGGCACGGAGCCTGCGCGGGGAGGGCGTCGCGTCGGTTAGTTCTTATTGCGCAGGTGCTGGAATCCAAGCTCGCTCAAGCGGCTGCACGCGGAATATAGCTCAGACTCTAGCAAAAACAAGAGTTAAGTAACATGTGCGGCGTTTGTGTGAATTGCATCACTATTATCTCCTAAAGCATTGATAGCCAAGGATTAGTGGTTATTGCCACCATTCCAATAGCCCCTGGCACGGACCCTGGCCAAGACTGGCCGCCACCAGGGCCGGCGGCTGTCGCCGGCTAAAGGACCCGTCTCAAGGAGCGCCCCCGACCTGGGCAGCCGGCGATCTTCGAGCATCCTCATCGCTGCCCGCAGCGGGCACTCACTTCCAGCATTCAGTGGTGGAAGGCGCGGAGTTGCGCAGACCTTGGTCGTCGATCGTCAGGGTGAGGCACGAAGTATCCTGCGTCTGCGCGTTCTGGGCGGCAGCGGTCGCCAGGAAGGAGGTCGCTATGTTGCCGGTCGAGCCCGGCGCGACGCCAAGGGTATAGAAGAGGTTCGGAGTGGGGGAGGCGACGCCCAGACCGGTCGGCGGGGCGGCGGTCACGTTTGTCGTGTACGTGTTGTTCTGCAGGAAATATTTCTCCTGCGCGACCTGGATGCGCAACAGTGCCGAGGTCGCATCCGTGCGGTTGGCACGCAGCACATAGCGCCGATAGCTGCCGACGGCGATGGTGGACAAGATGGCGACGATGGCGAGAACCACCATCAGCTCGATCAGCGTCATACCCCGCATGCGATTCGAGTCACCCGGCGCGCGTTGCTGCGCGGTGGCCCGCCGCGGCGACAAGCCTGTCGCACTTTCAGCTCTAGTTGGCATCCTGTTCGCTCCATACGGTCTTGAGGCGGCTGTTGAAATTGTGGCAGACGCCCAGAACCTCGGCGCCCGACAGGCAGGTCACGGGCTCCTGGTTGAGCGGGGGCGGACTGCCGTTGGCGCCCGGCTGCGGCGCTGGGAACAGGAAAGTCACTCCAGGTGCGATTCCTCCCTGCACCAGCCCGGTCCATCGATCGGTGATCGAGAGATTGTTCAGATTGTTCAGATTGGCAACCGGGCTACCGTCGAAAACGCTCACCGCATAGATGCGGTTGCTTCCGGCTCCCGGCGTGCACGGGTTCGCTGAAACGCTGGCAGCCGGGGTGTAGGTCGTGAACAGGATCTGGTTGTTGAACGTGCTCGAGCTCGCGAGCACCTTCTCGCCCACCCAGCTGTTGCCCGGCTGATTGAGCGTCAGCTTCCAGCCGAGCGCGCCGGCCGGAAGCGTCGGCGTTACACTGCTGGTGATATCGATGAGATTGGCGTCGGAATCGTGAGTGACCGTGAGCGCGTTATATTGGGCCTGGGTCAGCTTGTCGAACGGGTGGTAGTCCCGGATCGCATAGAAGCGGTCCTGGATGGTCGTCGTTGCGCAATTGGGCGTGCAACCGGATCCATTCAGTGGATGTCCCCGATAGCCCGAGCCGATCGCAATGTTGAAGTAGGGCGAGGTGCCTCTCTTCGCGACCGCCGCGACATCGGGTAGGTTATAGAAGCGGCGCGTCGCCGCCACGGTGTGCGGCGCGCTGTCGTCATGAGTTCCGAGCGAGGCGATCACGCCACCGGCGACGAGGTTGGCGGCGGTGCTGCCATTGAAGATGTCGAAACGCCACAGCTGGCCCGCCATGTCCCCGACGTACATCCGGTCCGCATAGCCGTCGCCGTCGATATCCAGAACGGCAACGTCGCTCGGGATCGCATGATCCATGCGCGACAACGCCAGGTTCGGCTGATTCGACGAGGGGGGGGGCACGCCGGTGGGGCCGGCGGACCAGAGCACTGTTCCGTGCAGCGCGTCGACCATGTAGAGCCAGTTGCCGGAGCTGTCCGAGGTCTGGTACGAGGTGCTTTCCTCGGCGCTGTCATAACCGCCACCGAAGACCAGCACGAACTTCTGTGAGTTCTGGGTCCCGCCCCCCTGAATGTTCACGCGGGTGATCGCCGGGGTCGACCAGGTCTGGCCGATCCCCGCCAGCCCGGTCGTGGCCGGGCCGATCGCCCACAGGAACTTCGGCGTGTTCTTGTAGGTCACATCGACCGCGTAGTACATGCTCCCGCCGCGTCCGTTGCCGAAGTACGCAATGACGCGATCGCCCGCCGCGGGATCGACGATGCCATCCCCGTTGATGTCGTATTTGAGGATACGAATGCTGCCGTCGAGCTCGTAGTGCTTCGGCGAGGTCGGGCTGTTCGAGTACATACTGTTCAGGTCGCCAAGCAGCTCCTGCGGGATGAACGCCCACAGCTCGTGCCCGTTGGTGACGTCGAAGGCGTGCAGATAGCCGTCGTTGGTGGCGGCGAAGATCGTGGCGTCGTTGATGTTCGGGCTCGCCGTGGTTCCGCCGTAGATGACGACTGCAGGCTGCGAATGCACCGGGTCGCCCATCGCGTAGCGCGGCTCAGTCTTGATGGTGTTGGGGCCGTACTCGTCCTTCAGGTCCTCGCCGCGGGCGTAGTTGATGGTGTTGTCGTGCGATGTCGTGGTGGCGACGCCCAGTATTGCGTTGGTGATGAGGGCGTTCGTGGTCGTCACCGCATAGGAGCCGCTCGAGGTGAGATCAACGGGGTTCGCAGGCGAATTGGTCCCGATATAGGTGTAGAGCTTGCGCGCGCCGGCGCTGGCAGGATTCCAGTCCGGTATCTGGCTCGCGGCGCCGCCGGCGGTCACCGTGGATCCGTCGGAGGACGCCGACCAGAAGCTCTGGGCGCTGTTCTTGAAGAAGCCGGTGGTGGGATCCACAGCCGAGACAGCGTTCTGATCGACAATGACGCCGTTCTGCACGCCGTATTTCTTGACGTTGCCGGGCCAGTGATACGTGAGGCTCGGCTGAAAGACCGAGACGTACAGATCGTTCAGCGTCTGCGTGCGATTGAAAGCGTTCACCGATACCGTCGGCGCGGTGAACGTGCTGCTGGTCTGCAGGATTTTGCTCACGATGTTCGTGAGCGCCGTCTGCAGCCCGTTCAGATCGCCGGTCTGGTAGAACTGCCCGCCGCCCGCCGTCGCGGCCTTGGCCAGCCAGCCGCTCGCCACAGCGAGCGCCGGGTCGTCCCCGAAGCCGATGGTGTAGAGCTGCACGTTCTGCTGGCCGGCCATGCTGCTGGACAGGTCGGTGTTGAACATGTACTTCGCGAGCGCGGACATGCACTTGCCGTCGGTCCCTGAGGGCCCTGGGAACCCCCAGCCGCCTGGAATGGGGTTGCCGCTGGCGTCCAGCCCGTTGTAGGGCGATTTGGTGGTGTCATCGCACGCGCCGCCCACTGTCGCCTCGTTCGGCAGCGCGGTGATCAGCGAATCGGCCTGATTGTCCGCGGTGGGCAGACCGTCGGTCAGATAGACGATGAAGTTCTTCTGACATTGATACTGTATGGGCGTCTGGTACTGATTCGAGCCGGCGGAGCCTCCGACCCGCGACCCCGCGACGCTCAGGGACGGCTGGGAGGTATTTCCGAAGAAGACATTTCCTCCGGAATAGTACCGGTACGCCTCATACAGCGTCTCCGACAACGGCGTCAGTCCGCCCGGCGAGTAGCTGTTCAGCGTGCTCGCGAGGTTCGTCCTGTTGGTGGCAACCGGTGAGATGGGGTAGGCGACCATGCCGCCGGCCGCGTACCCGTCGAGCGGGTTACCCGGGTCCGCGGGGCCCACCGGGCCGCTCAGATTATTGCTGTAGCGCATGAGGCCGATATTGACGTTCGACAGCGAGTTGATGAGATTGGTCGCCGCCTGCTGCACCACCGAGATGCGCGTGCCAGCCACAACGGGCGGATTCGAGGCCAGGTAATTGAGATAGTTGGCGCTGTAGAGCGTGTACCCCCCGCCCGTGGCGCCGCTCTGCGCCCAGTAGGAAGTCGCCCCGTTCGCGGTGTTGGTCCACTCGTTGGCCGCGATGTTGGACGGGCCGTTGTAAGTGGTCGGAAAAGGCGCCGTGCTCGAATAGTCGCCCTGGCATGCGACTTCGTAGCGGTTGGCGCCGCTGACTATGGTGTTGGTCCAGGAGTATTTGGGGCTCTTGAATTTCCACTGGAGGAACTGGTCGGTGTAGAAGCCTGGATCGCTGAGTGAGCTGACCGCCGACTGGCACTTCTGGTAAGTGGTGCTGAAGGAGCTCATGCCACTGCAGCCGGTCGGAGTGCTGCCGCCGCTCGCCTGAAAGTACACCAGCGTCGAGCTGCAGGAGCCCGCATAGGTCGTCGCCGGGACGTAGGCCGCCTGCGTGATGACAGGCGAAGCCATGCTGCCCGAGGTGTCCAGGATGAGCAGGATGTTGGGCAGGGCGCCGGCACTGGGGCTTCCGGTGAAGATCTCGCTGTCATCGGCGAGCGCGCTGCGGCCGCAAACGATCACGGCAAGCGTAGCAGCGACGAGGCTCTGCCAGCGGGGCTTGAGTATCAGGCTCATGGGGAGTCCTTGGGATATATCCGATGTGCGGGATGCGCCGAGTGAGTTTGCCGGTGAGAGAGCTAATTCGCCGCCACGACGATGCGCGTGACCGCCGAATCGTCCGGCTTCACGAAGATCATCAGGAAGCGCCTGCCGCTGGCGCTGACGAAAGCATTCAGCTGAGCGAGCGTGACGCTCTGCGCTCCGATGAAGTAGGTCGTTTGCGGCGTCACCGCGTACGAACGAAGCTTGCATGTTGCGCAATTCAGCACGACCGTACCCGTATTGCTCGCGGGCAGGGTGGTGACGTCGGTGGTCGCCTCGATGCCGAGCTCGGTCGAGATGACTTTGGTCGCCGCAGGCGCGGCTGCGGCCAGCGCGCAACCGGTCAGCGCGGCGAACACGATGAGTAGCTTGCGCATATTCATGCCCTTTAGTTGCGGTAGTACAGAGGTCGCGAGCGTCAATTCAGGCCACCCGCACCGGAGGTCTGGGCACTCGCCGGCGCCAGCACGGCAATGCCCTGGGAGTGCGTCGATTGCGCGCTGCGCACCGAGGTCCCGAGGAAGCTTCCTTGGCTCGTGATCGTGAAGTCGTAGGTCGAGAAAGTGTTCCAGCTGGCGCCCCAGATCGCCGGCTGAGCAGCCCCGAGGAGGTCCGAGCGCAGGGTGGTGCTGTACGTATCGGTGGTCGAGTTGGGCACGGCGACATTGTTGTGCACTTCATCGGCCGCCGCCGGGATGAAGCCGCCGGTCACGATGGTCTGCTCGATTCCGGTCTCGGCGGCCTGGAATGCGTTTTGCCGGTGCTGCTCGTTGCCGGCCATGATGTATTCGACGGCGGCCGAGTTCATGCCGGCCACGGCCAGCAGTGTGATCACCAGCAGCAGCAGCAAGCCGACGACCAGCGCCGCGCCACGCTGCCTGCGATAACCGTCAGTCCTGAAATGCGTCTTCGTTACCACGGCATCCTCTGGCTCAATTTCCCAACGCGTTGCGGATCTGAATGGTTTTCGAGACCAACAGGTGCCGGTAACGCTTCACACCCGTAAAGCTGTTATCGGCGCTCAGCGAGGGCTGATAGGCCTTGGTGCTGTCCGCCACGCTGGTCAGATCACCCGTCGTGCCGTTCAGCACCAGGCGGTCTCCATACTCGTAGATACGATCGTCGCTAAAGCCCGACTCGGGCGCGTCGGAGCGCACCAGAAGCCAGATCCGCACTGAGACGATCTGGGCGGGCGTTGTAAGGCTGGTCAACAAGTTGGTCAGCGTCGCGCCCGCATTGAGGTATTCGGTCGCAGCCCCGCCCGTGGCGCCGATGCCTGCGGTCAGATCGACCCCGTACTGCACCTGCAGGTCCTCGACCCCGGCCACGATCTCGTCGTCCTGAAAGCATGGCACTGCCGATACTGGTGCAGTACAAGCAGCGGCGCCGTTCAGGGCCTTGCGCCGCAGCGAAGGCACACCGGCCTGGCTCGAGGTCTGATCGACGTAGTACAGGTTGACGATGAGATTGTTGATCTGAGCGTTCACGTCCTGACAGAAGGCGCCGCTGATGTCCGTGACGAGGAGGCCCGAGGTGCGGGTCGAGCAGATGCGCAGCGGCCCCGAGGCGGTCGCTGGCGGGACCGTGATCGCAGAGGCCCGGCGCACGGTTATGGTGTCCGCGTTGGGCATGGCTGCGCTGTTCGCTGCACAGGTCGCGGCGTAGGAATCGTTCGTGCCCTGCACGGGCAACCCGAGCAGCAGCGGGAAGTTGACGCCGCAGGTGGAGGCGGCGGGGGCGCCCAGGGCCAATTGCGCGTCCGTCGGCAGCGCTTTTCCGACGATGCCATCGGAGTAATTCGTGAGCCCCCAGTTACCCGACATGCGGATGTCGGGCTCGAGCACACTCATCGCGTAACGGGCGTTCTCCTGCAGACGCGCGGTCGTATCGTTCACTGCGTACGCGGTGTGGCTGTCGACGTACACTTGAGTGGCACCGATGATCAGCACCAACCCAATGGTCATCGCAACGAGGAGCTCAACGAGCGTCACGCCGGCGGCCCGGCCGGGAAGACCTGGAGAGCGATGATTGCTGCGCAGCTGGCTCTTCATGGCATCAACTCGTGGGCACCTGGACCCGCGTCAGAACCTGCTGTTGGTCGCTCGCGGTCCTTTCGGTCCAGGTGATCGTTATGGTGTAAGTCGCAGGTGTTCCACCCACGAAAACAATCGTGCCGGTCGCCGTGCCGCCCACGATTGCCCGCGACAGCTGCCGCTGCCACCAGTACAGATCATCGGCGGCCATCTGTGCGGGACTGCAGCTGACGGCTGCCGCTCCGGTGCAACCGTTATTTGCCGCTGCGCCGGCATACGCACCCGCCGCGCGCCGGTTCGCCCGGATGCGGTCGGCGATATCGGCAGCCAGGTTCACCGCCTGCATGCGGGCGATCGCGCTGCTGCCGGAATGCAGGGAGATGCCAAACAGGCTTGCCACTCCCAGCATACCCACGGCCAGCACGACCAGGGCCACCAACATCTCGACCATGGTGAATCCCCGCGGCCGGGCGGGGTGCTGTTGCGGGCGTCGTGGTTGCAAGCTGGGGTTCACTTGCGGTCTCCTACGGGCAGGTGCCTGCGGCGGCCACATCCGCACTGGTCGCGCTCACGCGAACGCGTCCGCTGGTTGCGATCAGCACGGCTCGCTCAACGGAATTCGTGCCGACCATCTGATTGCCTCTGATATCGCACAGCAGGATGTTGCGCGTCGGGTTCTTGGCTCCGGCGGGACTTGCGAATCCGGTCGCAAGGTACATCTCGATGCCGTTATTGTCGGTTTTGACCGTTATCGAGCTGTCGAGAAGCACGTGCCGCTCGAAGATGGGCTCGCCGGCATCAAATTGCCAGTTGGTAGGGGGGCCGCCGGGGGGGCCATCCTGGAAGACGATCCATCCGTTGAAGGGGCCGTAGCTGCACGCGGGAACCGCTGCCATGGGGTTGGCCGAAGCGCACACGACCACATTCGCCTGGTGCTTGATCGCTTCCGTGCGGGCCAGGTAGAACGATCGGAGCAGATCGTTCGAGGCCCCGCTCAAGCGATTGTTCTGGAGGAAGGTGCGCATGTTCGGCACGGCCACCATCGCCAGGACACCGGCGACTGCCAGCGTGACCATGAGCTCCGTGAGCGTAAAGCCCCGTTGCCTTGTCACGCTCACCGGGCCGTCGCTCGATCGGTCCGTTACCAACATGTTCTCTTCAAGCATCATGCGCAGGGGTCACTCGCCAAGATCATTGGCGGTGCAATCTACTGGAGCCGACACCGAAGGGGTGAGTGTTAGTTCACGCTCGCGTGACCGGTCCGACGAGCGGTGTCATTTGAGTCCCGGGCGGTCACCGGAAGGGATATGTCAATGTGAGCCCGCGCACTGCGTTTTTGGGGCTGTCCGGGCCCCGGTATGCCTCTGTGACGAAGTGCACACAAGGTAGGCGGCGCGTGGCGGCGGAGGAGGGGGCCCGGCCGCACCGATCTCTCGTCGCGTGATTCTTACGGGACGGTTCGAGCGCCCGCACCGGGCCGGGGGTCCGCCCCGGCCCGGGCGTAAGCCTACTCGCCGCCGAAGGGCGGCGTCAGGCCGGTGAAGTCCCCGACCACCTTCGCGTCGTAGGGACCATTGAGGCGGTTGAAGCCTTTTCCCGGCGTGTTGAGCAGCCCCTGCGTGAACACGATGTCCTTGGCGGGCGTGACCTCGATGACGCGCTGGTTGAACTGGTCGCTGATCAGCGTGTTGCCGTTGGCCAGACGCACGGCGCGCGTCGGCAGCGGAGCGGAGTTGCTGCCGGGTTCGGTATTGGTGAGATATTCCCAGACGGGCGCGTCCGCGGCATCGACCTCGACGATGCGATTGTTATTCGCATCCGTGATCAGGGTGTTGCCGTTACGCAGCCGGCTGGCGAACGCCGCGCCGCTGACCGTGCCTCCCGCGGTGAACTGGCGCACGAGCTGCTTGCCCGTCGTCACCTCGATCACCCGGTTGTTGTTCTCGTCGGCGATCAGGACGTGACCGTTCTGCAGCAGCTCGGCGCTGTTCGGGTTGTTGAGCTGGTTGGCTCCCGCCCCCGGCACGAGCGTCATGCCGTACTGCCAGACGATCTGGCGGCTGAGATTCACCAGAATGACGCGTGCGTTCGCCTGATCGGTGATGAGCACGTGCAGTCCCCGATGGCCGGGGAATGCGGTCGTAACGAGGGCCTGGACGGGCGTGTTGAGCTCGTTGGGGCCGAAGCCGGCGACGCCGGCCTGGCCGTACTGCCACACGATGCGGCCGGCGGGGCTGACGATGATTACCCGGTTGTCAGGGCAGCCATTGACCGGGTCGGAGCAGCCCGGCAGCGGCGGGCTGGCCGGCGGGATGCCGGTTCCCGAGATCAGCGTCAGGGGCCCGAACCGCTCGGCGTCGTTCGTTCCGACGATGCTGTGGGGACCGGCTTTGTCCGATCCGTTCCCGAACTGCCACAGGATGGCGTGGGTGTGCGGGTCGATCTCGATGACGCGGTTGTTGAACTGATCGGCGATGACGATGTTGCCCCGGTCGTTGAAATCTGCCGCCATCGCCCCGGCCGCACACAGCAGAGCGGCAGGGAATGTACACATCAGGACGCCGCGGCGCGAGCCGCGCACGAGTGCCTTGCTCATGATTGCCTTCTCCCGAACTAATTATTCCGACGCTTGAGCCTGAACGCCGCCGCGCGTGCGGCGGTATCCCCTGCACGTGAGTGGATGCAGTCCGGGCGGCGGTTCACGCGGCAGGCGTTCCCGTCGACGCCGATGCCCCGGCTCGTTCCAGGTCCGATCCCGCGCAGATACGGCTGGGCATTGCGGTTTGCGGCATTAAACGCCAAGGTTGACCTGTGGGTTTAAGATCAGCGCGCTCACCATCATCAGGAGGCGAACCATGAGCAAGGGTATGGACAGAAAGAAGGAAGCGAAGAAAAAGCCAGCCAAGTCTCTGCAGGAGAAGCGCGCTGCGAAGAGGGAGAAGAAACAGACCCGGGGATTTCAGGTCTGAGGTTTCCGCCGCCCAGGCTCATTGCGGGTGCGTCGAACGCTATCGCACGTGCCTCCAGAACGTGAATCTTGTCACGCGCCGGCGGCCGGAAAGGCCGCTCCTGGTTCACACGTGCCCAGGGAGCTTTCGCCGAATGGGTCACACGCCTTCAGACAGCCAGGCGGCGGCTGGCATTACTCGTCCAGCCTGCGGAGTCCGTCCACATCCCGGGGGTCCGGGCTGTGAAATGCATCCGCCGCCGCAACGCCAGGAAAGGGCAAACATGAGCTACTGAACCTAAGCATTACATCCACCTCTCAAAGGGTGTGGGAGTACAGCCAATGATCCCGATCATCTTCGCCATCTTCGGGGACATGGACTCAGCCGCTAACGGCGCGCTGACCGTCGCGCTGGACTGCCCACGGCAGTACGAGTGCGGCGGCGTGATCTATGAGGACTCCGAGCACCGCTACCATGTGAGCGCGCCGCTGACCTCCCACAAGCACTTCGGGCTGGTCATTCCGCAATACACCGAAGGTGCACCCGAGAGCGGCTGGCGGATCGTGGCGGACTATCACACCCACATCTGCTCCCCGCACAACCGCCTCTTCGCCAACTTCTTTTCCCCCGCTGACGCGATTGTGAACACGGCCTTCCACACCGTGGGCTATATGCTCAGCCTCTGCGACGGCCAGGTGAGACGCTACGACCCCTCCCAGGACGACCCGGATGATGAGGTCGTGCACTTCACCAGCGGACGGGAGATCTACCTCACCTGTGGCCACATCACAGGATGGATAGAAGAGGCTCTAGCGCCCGCCCTCGATGCGTGGGCGTTAGCAGCGATGTCGCGCCGTGACGGGCCAGAGTTCGCCGATGGACCTCTCGGGCTCTGGCATGCGAGTTCGCACGCTGACCCCAACGCCGACACGGTGGCGACGAATAACAGCGATTTTTGATGTATAGCGAGTGCCCGCGGAGAGACCGGTTGGCCAACATCGCCATCCTAGTTCGCATAATGTATATTATGTGAAATTCAGTACACAGGCAGGAAGGCCGTCCAAAAAATGGGCCTAGCTCGAGTCCAAGTTGGACTCTCGGTTGCTCGATCTGACTGACCCTTGGGCTTGGCCTTTGCAAGCGCAGCCTCAAGCGCCTGAGAGACGGCGCTCGACGGTCAGGCACGTCCAACTCGTTCGCTGATCTATAATTCAAACGACGCACCGATGACGGACCTCGGTGGCACAACTTGACGGCTATACCTTCCGCTCCAGAGAGAAACCACTTGCTGGCCGCGCTGCCGACGGCGGAGCGCGGGCGGGTCTTTCCGCACCTGGAGTTTCTCCCGATGCCGCTCGGCGGGGTCTTGTACGAGCCCGGCGATGTTTTGCCGTACGTGTATTTTCCGACCGACTGCATCGTGTCGCTCCTTTACATGATGGCAGACGGCGCTTCCGCGGAAATCGCGGTCGTGGGCAACGAGGGTCTCGTCGGCGTTGCGCTGTTCATGGGCGGCGAAACCACCTCGAGCCGGGCGATCGTGCAGAGCGCCGGCGGCGCCTACCGGCTCGGTGGCAAGAAGCTCAAGCAGGAGTTCCATCGAGATGGGCAAATGCAGGTGCTGTTGCTGCGCTACACACAAGCCTTGATCACCCAGATGGCCCAGACGGCGGTGTGCAACCGCCATCACTCCGTGGACCAGCAGCTGTGCCGCTGGTTGCTGTTGTCTCTCGATCGCCTGTCATCCAGCCGATTGGCCATGACCCAGGAGCTCATCGCCAACATGCTGGGGGTACGTCGCGAAGGTGTTACCGAGGCCGCCAGCAAGTTGCAGAAGCTCGGTATCATCACCTACAGACGGGGACAAATCACGGTGCTGGACCGGCGCAAGCTGGAACAACTGTGTTGCGAATGCTACGCCGTGGTCAAAAGGGAAACCGATCGCCTACTGCCGCACGGGGCTGGTTAGCAGGATTATGCCTATGTGGTTTACCGCACCGACACCCGCATCGCGATGTTGCTCGAATAGCCGCGCCTTTTCGCTGCCCCCGCCACGCCATGCGTACACACATTCTGCTGATCAACGATGATCCGGCGCATGCGGTGGCTGTTCGGCGAGCGCTGATCGATTCAACCAACGGGGCCTTCGAGGTCGAATCGACCGGAAGCTGCTCCGAGGCTTTGGAACGAATAACCCGTAACGGGCCGCAATACCGGCAGAAAACCATAGCGGCGGTGGTCGTGGACCTCTCGTTGCCCGACAGCCGCGGACTCGACACGATCGACCGACTGTTGCGCGCCGCACCGCAGATTCCGATCCTGGTTCTCAGCGCTCCCCGGGACCAGGACATCGCCAAGTTGGCGCAGAAATTATCTGCTTGACGCTCAGGTGCTGCCGAAGGCCCTGCCGGGCATGGTCGAACGAGCCGTGAACGACGAGGCGCCGTTCGAAGCCGAGCGTGCCGGGCTTACACTCAACTCCATCGGCGACGCGGTCATGAGCACCGACGTCACCGGCAAGATAACCTATCTCAATCCGGCCGCGGAACGCATAACGGGTTGGTCTCGAGAGGCGGCCGCGGGTCATCCGCTCGAGGATGTCTACCGCATCATCGATGGCACGACTCGCGAGGCCGTGCAGAGCCCCACGGTCTCGGCAGTCCGGGAAGACAGGACCGTAGCTCTCCCGCCAAACTGTGTCCTGATCCGGCGCGATGGCGCTGAGGTGCCGATAGAAGATTCCGCCGCGCCGGTCCGCGACCACCGCGGCCGTGTGACGGGCGCCGTCATGGTATTTCGCGACGTCAGCACGACGCGGGCGCTGGCGCTCAGAATGGCTCATCAGGCCCAGCACGATGTCCTTACCGACTTGCCCAACAGACTGTTGCTGAACGACCGAATTACCCAGGCGATGGCACTGGCGCGTCGTCAAAAGACCAAACTGGCGGTGCTGTTCCTGGACCTTGATCGCTTCAAGCACATCAATGACTCGTTGGGCCACGACGTCGGCGACCGACTGCTGCAGGCTGTCGCGCGCCGGTTACTCGGTTGCGTGCGTGGCTCGGACACCGTGAGTCGACATGGGGGCGATGAATTCGTAGTGCTGCTTTCGCAAGTGAGGCGCGCACGCGATGCGGCGGTCAGTGCAGAGAAGATACTGGTGGCGCTCGGCGCGCCGCACCGCATCGGGCAGCATGATCTGCGCCTCACGGCGAGCATGGGCATCGCTACCTACCCGGAGGACGGCGCGGACGCGGAGACCCTGATGAGGCACGCCGATCTGGCCCTGTTGCACTCCAAGGACGCTGGGGGCAACAGCTACCGGTTCTTCAAGGCAGGCATGAACGCGCGCGCCATCGAGCGGCAGTTTCTGGAACGCGGTCTGCGCCGCGCCATGGCGCGCAATGAATTTGTCCTGCATTTCCAGCCGCAGGTGAATTTGAAGACCGGCGCCATCATCGCGGCCGAGGCGCTGGTGCGCTGGCGCCATCCGCAGCGCGGACTCGTGCCGCCTGCGCAGTTCGTGCCTATCGCAGAAGACTGCGGGCTCATGGTGGCAATTGGCCGCTGGGTCCTGCACGAAGCCTGCCGTCAGGCTCGAGTCTGGCAGCAGGACCCGAACCTGCGTCCGATCCGCATCGCGGTGAACAGTTCCACGGCGGAGCTTCGGGACAGAGAATTCATTGTCGCCGTGCGCGATGCCCTCACCGCGTCCGGCCTTGCGCCGCGTTATCTGGAGCTCGAGCTGACCGAATCCTTCCTGATGCAGGACTCGAGGTTCACGGCGGCGCAGCTGCAGGCCCTCAGACGTGTGGGCGTACAGCTCGCGCTCGATGACTTCGGTACCGGGTATGCGAGCCTCACCTGTCTGAAGCGCTTTCCGATCGGCAGGTTGAAGATCGATCAGTCCTTCGTGCGCGATGTTGCGCACGATGTCAGCCTCGTCCGCGCCATGATCGGCATGGGGAACAGTCTGGGCATGCGCGTGGTGGCGGAAGGGATCGAAACTCGCCAGCAGCGCGAATTCCTCCAGCAGGAGGGCTGCGTGGAGGGGCAAGGCTACTATTTCGGTCGGCCGCTGCCCGCCGAGGAATTCTCCCCATTGCTCGGGTGCCACGCGCTACGACCGCCCTCACCTCGGCGATCTTCGCAGCATGCATCGCCGCCAAGACGCGAGCGCCTTCACGGCAACGGCTCATCCCGCTTGCGCAAACAATCCGGCGGCAAACTTACGGCGCCTGATTGAAAGCCGGCGCAAACCGGACTGCCGGCCCCCCAACGAGGGTCGGTCCGGCCGGCCAAGCCTTTGATTTCGTGCGGTCACCGAAACTGGCGCGGGACTGACAACGGCTCCCCGTGACCGCTCAGGCGTGCGCAACGCGAACACGTTCACATTGGCGCAGTGGGAGCCAGGTGGGGGCCCGCGGAGTGCGACCTGGTTCGCTGTTCCCGGGAACTTCCAGTGTTGCAATCCCCGGCGCTCTTATCCAAGACTCCCGCGTCAGCGTTCGCCTGCCATGGAGATGCGCCAAGGTCTCTCCCCCATGAATACCGTGTCATGAAGATCGCGAGCGCCACCAGCGAGACCGCTATGCTTCCCATTCTCAGGGATCCGCTGGAGGCACCCGCGCATCCGCCGCAGCTGGAACCGCTGTTTCGCAATACCGTCGAGCACGCACCGGTCGGCATTGCCTTCGCGGACCCCGACGGCAGCTTCCGGCACTGCAATCGGGCATTTTGCTCCATGCTCGGATTCAGTGTTGATGAGCTCAGCCGCAAATCGATCGCGAGCCTCACTCTGATCGACGACCGCGAGGCTACGCTCGCCGCTCACGCGCGCTTGTGGCGCGGCGACATCGCGCACCTGGACGTCGAGAGGCGCTACGTTCGCAAGGACGGCAGCGCGCTGTGGGTTCGCGTGACCACCTCACTCGTTCGTGACGGCGGCGCGGAGCCGGTGTGTTCGGTCGAGTTCCTGCGCGACATATCCGCGCGCAAGCAGATGGCAGCGGCGCTGCTGCAAAACCAGACGCTGCTCGCAACCGTGATTGCCGAACTGCCGCTCGCGCTGCTGGCCTGCGATGTCACGGGACAGGTGACGCATTACAACCGCGCGGCGGTCGAGTTGTTTGGAATTCCCACGGAGCACCCGACCGCCCTCCCCCGCAGCGCCTACCCCGTCACCTCTGATGTCTATCAGCTCGATGGCACGACCCCGGTGCCCCCCGAGGACCGTCCGCTGGCGCGTGCGCTGCGCGGTGACACCGTCAGCGACGCCGAGTTCATGGTCGTCACGCCCACGGGTGCCGTGCGCACGGCGCTTTCGAGCGCGCGACGGCTCGTCGGCCCGGCCGGACAGGCACTCGGCGCCGTGGCGGTGGTCCAGGACATCACCGAACGGCGCCTCGCCGAACAGGAGCTCGAGCACGTACACAAGCAGCTGTTGGTCGCGTCCCGGCAGGCGGGCATGGCCGAAGTGGCCACCAACGTACTGCACAACGTGGGCAACGTGCTGAACAGCGTCAATGTCTCGGCAAGCCTGGTCTCCGAGCGCATCGCGAAGTCGAAATGCGCCAGGCTCGATCAGGTCGCCGCGCTCCTCACCGACCATGCCGGCGACCTCGCGAGCTTTCTGGCCGGACCTCAGGGCAAGCACCTGCCAGGCTACCTGGGCGAGCTTGCCGGGGCTCTGGTCAGCGAGCGTGATAGCGCCGTCGCGGAATTGGAGGCGCTGCGCAGCAACGTCGAGCACATCAAGGAAATCGTCGCGATGCAGCAGAGCTATGCCAGGCGCGGTGGCATCATCGAGACCCTGGACATACGGGCGCTGGTCGAGGACAGCCTGCGGATGAACGAGGGGGCCTTCAGCCGCCATGGCGTGACGATCATCCGCGACTACGAGGACGTGCCGCTGATCCAGGTCGACAAGCACAAGGTGCTGCAGATCCTGGTGAACGTGATCCGCAACGCCAAGTACGCCTGCCAGGAAGCCAAAAAACGTGTGACCGTCCGGATCCGCGCGACCAACGCAGCGGTGCTCGTCGCGGTGATCGACACCGGGATCGGCATCCCGCGGGAAAACCTGGAGCGAATCTTCAGTCACGGCTTCACGACCCGCCCGGACGGTCACGGTTTCGGACTGCACAGCAGCGCGCTCGCGGCCAAGGCGCTCGGCGGCTCGTTGCACGCACAAAGCCCCGGCCCGGGTCAGGGCGCTACCTTCACCCTGGCGCTGCCGCTCGCCTCGCCCGAGTCACCCGATGTCAGGTGAATCCGACTCGCTCATGCATCGCATTCTCGTGATCGACGACAACGCGAGCATTCATCAGGACTACCGTAAGATCCTGGTGGCCGACGAGACGCCGCTGATCTCGGCCGCCGAAGCGGGGCTGTTCGGGGCGCAGATGTCCGGGACCGGGCGCCCCGCTTTCGACGTGGACTCCGCACTGCAGGGGCGCGACGGAGTCGGCCGCGCCCGTGCGGCTCTGGCTGAGGGCCGTCCGTACTCGGTCGCCTTCGTCGACATGCGCATGCCTCCGGGGTGGGACGGGCTCGAGACCGTGGAGCACCTGTGGAAGGTCGACCCGGACGTACAGGTGGTCATCTGCTCTGCCTACACCGACTACGATTGGCTGGAGCTGCTGGCGCGGCTCGGGCACTCGGACAAGCTCATCGTCGTCAAGAAACCCTTCGAACCGATCGAGATCCTGCAATGCGCCAGCGCGTTGAGCCGCAAGTGGCAGAACGCCCGCGCGCTCAGGCGCCACGTCGAGAGCCTCGAACTGGTCGTCACCGATCGCACCAAAGGCCTCGAGGCGGCCAACCGGCAGCTGCGCCATCTCGCCTCCCACGATCCACTCACCGGCTTGCCGAACCGGCTGCTGCTCGATGACCGCATCGCCCAGGCCATCATCCACGCGCAGCGGCACTCGCATGAATTCGCGGTTCTGGTGGTCGACCTCGACAGATTCAAGCTCATCAACGATTCGCTGGGGCACAGGGCGGGCGACGAAATGCTGCGCGAGGTCGCACAGCGCCTCAGCCACGCGGTTCGCGCCGTTGATACGACCGCCCGCCTCGGGGGGGATGAGTTCGTGATCCTCCTCGGTGGACCGGTGACACAGGCGGAGGCGCTCGAGATCGGCAAACGGGCGATTCAGCACATGGAACCCTCCATGCGGCTGCTCGGAATCGACGTGCACATCTCCCCGAGCATCGGCGTCGCGTTCTTTCCGCGCGACGGGACGACCGTCGATACCCTGATCGCGCGAGCCGACGCCGCCATGTACAGCGCCAAGGAGCGAGGCCGCAATAATGTGCAGTGCTACGCCGAAGGCATGAGTGCGGTCACGCAGGAGCGCGTGAAGCTCGAAAGCGATCTGCATCAGGCGCTGCACAACGGTCAGTTCGAGCTGCACTATCAGCCCAAGGTCGATACCGCGAGCGGTCGGGTCAACAGTGCGGAAGCCCTGATCCGCTGGCGCCATCCACAGCGCGGCCTCGTGCCACCCGGGGATTTCATTGCCATCGCCGATGAATGCGGACTGCTCGATGCCATCGGTGAATGGGTGCTGTTCGAAGCCTGCCGCCAGGCGAAGGCGTGGCAGAACGAAGGGCTGCGTCCCCTGCGTGTCGCAGTCAACCTGGCGCCCTCGCAATTCCGGCTCGTCAACCTGCTCGATCAGATTCGCCGGGCCCTCGATGCCGCAGCCCTGGAGCCGCAGTTCCTCGAGGTCGAACTCACCGAGAGCGCGGTGATGAGCGACGCGGAGGAGTCGATACGCATCCTGGAGGCAATCAGCCGCATGGGCGTTCTGGTGTCGGTCGATGATTTCGGCACCGGTTACTCCAGCATGAGTTACCTGCGGCGCTTTCCGATTGACAAGCTGAAAATCGACCGCTGCTTTGTCGAGGAGATGACCCGGCGCCCGGAGGACGCATCGATCGTTGGCGCGATCATTTCGCTGGCGCACAGCCTGCATCTGAAAGTGATCGCCGAGGGTGTGGAAACCTCCGAGCAGCTCGCCTTGCTGGCGGAACTGGGATGTGATCAGTACCAGGGGTTTCACTTCAGCCCGGCGCTGCTCCCGGATCAATTCGCTGATCTGGTGAAACAGGAGCCGGTTCTGTCCGAGGACGAGGCGGCGCGAACGCACAGCAAGCTGGCAGCTCTGACGCGCGCCGCGGGCTGAGGCGAGGGCCCGATCATCCTGCGAGCGGATGCGGATGCGGCCGATTCACGGTCTGTTGCTCTAAAACATCAACTGGCCGACCTGCGCGTCCGCGCTCTAGGCGTCCCGCTGGACCGTCCCCACGGCGCATGGCCTGAAGCGCGCTGTGCGCCCCGGCACAAGGCCCCAGCGCGGGAGGTCTTCGAAGCCCCGCTGCAACACGGCGGACGCTCGGGATCGGCCCAGGACCCCCCGCCCCGGTCGGCAAAGCCCGGTCAAAATAGTCGCGCTTGCGCTTGAGCTGCGGTGGGGTCGCCCTACCCGCCGGGGGCTCCGTCCAGCCGGGGCGTAAGACCGGCAAGCCTTCCTTGTATGCCAGTACGTGTGGAATACTCCGTCCGCTTGCTCAGTGTGGTAGTAGCGTTACAACGACAAATCCACGCTCACCCGGGTCAGCAATACAGGAGACCCGTTCCGTGGCATCCGCCTGCCTGCGTACTAACCAGCCGATCATCATCATGACGGTCGTGATCGTTGGCGGCGTGTGCCGTGATCTCAACAGGGACTGTTCGAATTTGATTGGAAATTGACGTGGGGCCGTAGCCGCCGCGCACGGTGTTGAACTCATCCACTGGCGATCTTAGGGGAGGACTGACAGTGAGTTACGCGAACGCGTGTTGTGATGGAACTGTATCCCGAACCCGCCGTGCCGGCGGTATCGCCCGAGTGGGGGGTGCGTGGGTGCTGGCGGCAGCGTGCTGCGGGGCGGGGACGCTCGCGCAGGCACAAGGCGCCGCCGCGGCGCCGAAGGCCGACAGCAGCCTGACCTGGAACGGGATCACCCTCTACGGCATCGTGGATGTGGGGGTGCAGTACCAGACCCATGGGGTGCCGATCAGCGATTACTTTCCGGCCGGCACCGAGTCGATCATCCAGAAGAACAGCAACGGCTCGATCAACGCGATCACCCCGAGCAACCTGAGCCAATCGCGCATCGGCTTGTCCGGG
>Ga0137412_10000031_pt2 | contig 65547 bp, 56 predicted proteins | sample CZODoug2_1_16fun_FD_122160 | JGI IMG/M metagenome (GOLD analysis project Ga0137412, IMG submission 122160) | Vadose zone soil fungal communities from Angelo Coast Range Reserve, California, USA - CZODoug2_1_16fungal (Hybrid Assembly) | ecosystem: Environmental > Terrestrial > Soil > Vadose zone...
ACCACCCATTCGTCGGTTCGGCCCGGCATGTCGAAGATGAGCGTACGCGTCTCGGTGGGCTGCTCGACGGTCTCGATCCGCATCGTCGCGCGCGGCCAGCCGGCGGCGGTGCGGATGAGGCGGCCCGCGGTCTCCGGCGCAATCCCGGCCGCCGGAATACCGGCTTCGCCCTCGCCGCGCCCCGACGAGCCCGTAACAAGTCCGCCCGGGATAGGTCCGGCGATGAGGAAACCAACCGCGCCGGCCTCGCGCGCCATGTCGTATTTGCGGCGGCGATGCACCGTGCCCGCGACGAACATCAGTTCATGGCGCACCAGCGCGATGCGTCCGGCGAGGTCGGCGCGATGGGCCGCGAACTCCTCGGGCGTTCCGCGACCGAGTTCGACGACCTCGGCGGTCAGGCCGCCGGCCGGCGTCGCGACGCTCCTGATCAGGGGATGACATGCCGCGAGCGTGCCGTCCGCCAACACCAGCTCTGCCTTGACGCCGCGCCAACCGAGATAAGGCACACGCAACGACACGCATGGCACCCCGCTTGCCGCAGCACCGCTTTCCGCAACATAGTCCAGCGCCAGCCGCTCGCTTTCGCTACCCGAGAGCCGGCCGCCAAACGCGCACAGCGCCTCGAAATCGCGGAACAGCAGATGGTCGCGTGCGATGCGGCCGGGGAAGTCGGGAGGCATGGTCATGTCGCGCTCTTTGCGGTTGGCTCGACGAAGCGCTGCAGATGCGCGTCGAATGCTCTAAGGAAGGCTTGGCCGATGCGCGACAAGCCGCGCTCGGCGGCGTGGAATACCGCGATCTCGTAGGTCACCGCGGGCTGAAACGAACGGACCTCCAGGCCCGCGCCGAACTGCGCCGCCGAGGCCGGATCGACGATCGAGATACCGGCGCCATGGGCTACCAGGCTGCAGATCATCGCGAACAGTTCGGAACTCGCCACCACATTGAGATGCGCGCCCGCCTCGGCGAAGGTCGTCGTCACGACGTGATGGACCGACCACTCCCGCGACATGCCGATGAAAGGCAGCCCCGACATCAGCTCGGGTGTGATTACGTCATGAGCACACAGCGCATGACCTTTGGGCAGGACCGCGACGCATTGCATCCGATAACGCGTGACGTTGAGCCCGCTGGGGTCGATCGGCAATTCGCAGATTCCGATGTCGTGCATGCGTGAAGGAAACATGCCGCGCACAACATCGGAGTTGCGGGTGATGAGCTGGACGCGCACATGCGGCCGCTCACGGATGAAGGACGCAACGACCGGCGTCAGCAGCGTCAAACCCGCCATCGGATGGCTCGCGATCGCCAGCGAGCCGGATTGTCCATCGCGCAACAGCGCTGCGGCAGAGGCCAAATCGTCGATCCGGCCGAGCGTCCTGTCGACCTCGGCGCGAAACGCGATCGCCTCCGCCGTCGGCCGCAGCCGGTTGCCGGAACGCTCGAACAGGGAGAAGCCGAGCACGCCCTCGAGCCGCGCGATCTGGGCGCTGACCGCGGGCTGCGTCACTCCGAGCGCCGCCGCGGCGTGGGTGACCGAGCCGGTCTCGATGACCGCTCGAAATGCTTCCAGGAGCCGGATGTCCATAGCTGCATAAAATTTGGTTATTGTGATTTTAGCAAGTACCAGCTTTAAATATCGATGATGGCTCTAAATATCGCAAAGAACCATAACAAATATTTCTAGGTGACCAAAGAAGGGCCCAGCCGCATGCCGGCGACCTCTCCGATCATCTGCGCCGATGCGGTCTCCAAAAGTTTCGGGCCGGTCGAAGTGCTGCGCCGGGTCAGCCTGGAGGTCGCCGAACGCGAAGTCGTCTGCGTCATAGGCCCCTCCGGTTCCGGCAAGACCACGCTGCTGCGTTGCCTCGCACTGCTGGAGCAGCCGAGCGGCGGGCGGATTCTAATGAACGGCACGACGATCGGGTCCGCCGCGCCGAACGCGGCCGAGAAGCGCGCCGCGCGCGCGATCAGGCCCGACATCGGCATGGTGTTCCAGCACTTCAATCTCTGGCCGCATATGAGCGTGCTGGAGAACCTGATCGAGGCGCCGTTGCGGGTGCGCGGCTTGACGCGCGCAGAGGCGGTTTCCATCGCGGAGGCGCTACTGGCCAAGGTCGGGCTGTCCGACAAGCGCGACGCGTACCCCGCGCGCCTGTCCGGCGGACAGCAGCAGCGCGTCGCCATCGCCCGCGCGCTCGCGATGGCGCCGAAGGTCATGCTGTTCGACGAGGCGACCTCGGCGCTCGATCCCGAACTCCGGCGCGAAGTGCTTGCCGTCATGCGCCAGCTTGCGACCGAGGGCATGACGATGCTGGTCGTGACGCATGAGATGGGCTTCGCGCGGCAGGTCGGCAGCCGGGTTCTCTTCATGGACAAGGGCGAGATCGTCGAGGAGGCGCCGCCTGCGACCTTCTTCACCCAACCGGCCACCGAGCGCGCCTCGCGTTTCCTCGCCCAACTCGAAGACTGAAACATCAACCGAAGGGTCAGACCATGAAGATCAGCCTGCCGACGCACTCGCCGCTCGTTGTTGCCATGCTGCTCGGCCCGGCGCTGTTGATGCCGGCCGAAAGCCGGGCCCAGGCGATTCAGTCGCATCTGATCGAGGTGACGAAATCGAAGAAGCTCAGGGTCTGCCAATACCCGCAATATTATTCGATCTCCTTCCGCAACCCGAAAACCGGTCAGATCGAAGGCATCGACGCCGACCTCGCCAAGGAATTGGCCAAGGAGCTCGACGCCCAGTTGGAGATCGTCGAATCGAGCTTCGGCACCTTTATCGCGGATCTGCAGGCCAACAAATGCGATGTCGGCATGTTCGGCGTCGGCGCCTCGCTCAAGCGCGCCCAGGCCGTCGAATTCTCGAAACCCTATCTAATCACCAATGTCTACGGCGTTACCCGCAAGGACGGCCAGATCAAGAGCTGGGCCGACGTCGACAAGAAGGGCGTCAAGGCCGCGGTGTCGCTCGGCAGCTATATCGAGCCGTTCATGAAGAACTACCTCAAGAACGCCGAACTGGTCTCGGTGGCACCGCCGAACACGCGCGAGGCCGAGCTGGTCGCCGGCAGGGTCGATGTCATCATGACGGATTATCCGACCGCGATCAAAGTCACCGACGAGTTCGACTGGGCGCAGACGATCCTGCCGGACGAAAAGCTCGCCATTACGCCCTATGCCTATGTCATCGCGCAGGGCGACCAGATCTGGCTGAACTACATCAATCTGTTCATCGACACGATCAAGCTCGACGGACGATTGAAGACCTACGCCGATAAGAACAAGCTCGGTCCGATCGTCGCGCCGTAGTCCGAATCCGAGCCGGACAATCAGAAGGCAAACATGCCTAGCTACCAGTTCCGCTGGGACATCATCCCGAACAATCTCGACTTCCTGATGTCGGGGTTGCAGATGACGCTGTTCATCTCCGCGACCGCGCTGGTCTGTGCGATGCTCGGCGGCCTGTTGCTTGCCGTCATCGACATGTCGCGATTCTTCGTGGTCCGCGCCGTCGGCATCACCTTCGGCGAGTTGATCCGCAACACGCCGATCCTGGTGCAGTTGCTCTGGGTCTATTACGTGCTGCCGATCGTGTTCGGCCTGCGCATCTCGTCGCTGGCGGCGCTTCTGATCGGGCTGTCGGTCTACATGGCCGCGTTCATCTCCGAGGTCTATCGCTCCGGCATCCAGGCCGTGCCCAAGGGACAGAAGGAAGCCGCCGAGGTGCTGGGACTGACGCCGTTCCAGAGTTTCCGCCGCATCGTCCTGCCGCAGGCAATCCGCCTGACATTGCCGCCGCTGGCCTCGAACTTCGTCCAGCTCATCAAATACTCCTCGCTCGGCTCCGTCATCTCCGTCACCGAGATCACCCGGCGCGGCACCGAGCTGTCGGCCTCGACCTTCCGGCCGCTGGAAATCTTTTCCTTCATCGCGCTGGTCTATTTCTGCATCTGCTGGCCGCTTGCGATGGCGATCCGCATCTGGGAGCGCCGCCTTGCCAGCCGCTGAGACCAACGCCGAGCTGCCGATGCGCATTGCGGCCGAGATCGGCGCGCGCCGCGACGATCTGATTGCGATGGCGCGACGGCTGGTCGCCGCCGCCTCTCCCAATCCGCCCGGCGACGTGACCGCCGCGGCCGCCGTCGCCCATGAGCTGATGGCCCGCATCGACGGCATCGCGATCCGGCGCTTCGAGACCGCGCCGGGTATCGTCAACCTGGTCGCGACGATCGCGAGCGGCCGGCCCGGCCGCCGCCTGATCTTCAACGGCCATCTCGACACTTTTCCCGTGGGCGAGGATCTCGGCTGGACCGTCCCGCCGCTCGGGGGAACGTTGCGCGACGGCCGTCTCTACGGGCGCGGCGTGTCCGACATGAAGGGCGGCATCGCCGCGTCGCTGTTGGCAGCCAGCGTGCTGGCGGCGCATCGCGAACACTGGTCGGGCGAGATCGTCATCACGCTCGCCGGCGACGAGGAGACGATGGGCGCGCTCGGCACGCGCTGGCTGCTCGAAAATGTGCCGGAAGCCTTGGGCGATGCGATGATCTGCGGCGATGTCGGCTCGCCGCACGTGGTACGTTTCGGCGAGAAGGGCCTGGTCTGGATCGAGATCGACGCCGAGGGCCAGCCGGCGCACGGCGCGCATGTCCACAAGGGCATCAATGCGATCGACCGCCTGCGCGAGGCGCTCGATGCCCTCAAGCGCCTTGAAGCGCTTCCCGTCGCCGCACCGGCCGAGGTGACGCGCGCCATCCGCGAGGCCGCGAGCATTTCCGAACCGCTCTCCGGCGCCGGCGAGGCCGATACGTTGCAGCGGCTCACGGTCAATATCGGCACGATTACCGGCGGCATATCGCCCAATCTGGTGCCGTCCCGGGCCCATGCCGCCGCCGACATCCGCCTTCCCGTTGGCATCACGCTCGAAGCCGTGGAACAGGCTCTGCAACGCGCACTCGGCATCGCGGGCGTGAGCTGGCGCATCACCCAGAAATATCCCCCGAGCGTCACCTCGCCCGATCACGAGATCGTCCGCGCGACGATCGCAGCCGCCACCGCCGTTCTCGCCCGTCCGCCAGTCGCCAACATGCGCGTTGGCGCCTCCGATGCGCGCCTCTACCGCATGTTCGGCGTGCCGAGCGTCGTGTTCGGCTGCACGCCGTTCGGCATGGGCGGCGCCGACGAGCATGTCCTGGTCGACGAACTGGTCGCGGTGGCGCAGGTCCATGCGCTGGCCGCGCTGCGCTTCCTCAGCACCCATGAGTGAGACATCCATGACAGGCAAAACGCGCGACTTGACCGATGCACAGCTCTTTCGCACCGGCAGCGGCTTCATGGGCGCGCCCTGGGCGGCATCGGCGCAAGGCGCAAAGGCCGCGATCCTCGGCGTGCCCTTCGATTGCGGCACGCATGCTTTTCGCATCGGCTCACGGCAAGGCCCGGCCTCGATCCGCGAGCAGTCGCGGCTCGTGCGCGCCTATGAGAGCGAGGTCGCCGACTTCGACATCCGCGAAGCGCTTGGCCTCGTCGATTGCGGCGATGTCGCGTTAACGCCGGGCCGGATCGCCGAAGCCTTCGAACTGATCGAAGAGGCCGCCTGGCGCATTGTCGAGGCCGGCGCGACCCCGATCGGCTTCGGCGGCGACGGCTCGATCTCGGTGCCGCTGATCCGCGCCGCCGCGCGCAAATGGCCGGAGCTCTGCGTGCTGCATGTCGACAGCCACACCGATTGTCATCCGGTCGACCAGGAGCATCCGTATGATGCGGCCTCCCAGTTCAGCCATGTCGCGCTGGAGCAGCGGGTCTCGCCGAACGCATCCTGGCATGTCGGAGTGCGCGGCTCGACCTATCGGCCGGGAGTCATGAATCACACGCGCGCGCTCGGCTACAACATCGTCACGATGCGCGATTATATGCTCCGCGGCGAGCAAGATGTGCTGGCGGAGTTGCACCGGGCCATGAAGGGCCGGCCGGTCTATTTGTCATGGGATATGGACTCGTTCGATCCCTCCGTCGCCCCCGGCGTCTGCACGCCGACCTGGGGCGGCTTCACCGCACGGGAAGGCCTGCAGTTTCTACGCGGCCTCGCCGGGCTCGACATTGTCGCGATCGACATCAACACCGTCAGCCCGCCGCACGACGTCAACGGAATGGCCGCGCACCTCGCGGCACAGATCGCTTTCGACTGCATGCTCCTTCTGACGGAGCGGCCGGAGCGACGGGATTTGTAAGTGGCAGGTCGAACGATCGACTCGAGAGCCTCGCACGCCCTACGGATCGGTGCCGCGAAAGGCTGAGCGATCATATCGGCGATGACGCCCATAGCTTCCTGAAGAACCAACCACCGGCGAGCGTCGCTAGAGGTCATGAACGCAATTCGTGCTTGCCGCGGGTCCCCGGTCGCAAGCTGCGCCTCGCACGAAACGGCCCCGGACTTGGGGGTAGCCGGGGCCGTCAACTCTCATGAGAGCGCAATGTGTCGAGTGGGTCAAACACATCCGCAATCGAATTGAATGCGAGAACGGCTGACTGCGCAATTGTCCCAGGGTACAATATCCCGCTGTCGTTTTTTTGTAGTTTGATAGTGGCGCGCCACGGCCGATGGAACTGGGCACTATTCGTTCGCCATGGCGCTATGACGGCGGAGCCTGCCGCGCGCTTCAATTGTGCAAGGGTTAGCTGCGCCATCGGGCGACCGCGAACGAATTGTGCCATAAATCCGACTATCGCCGGGGCGGTTTTGCGATGATCGATGACATGGCATTCCTGAAACAGGCCATGGAGCAGATGGATGCGGAGGATCCTGCTGCGGCCCAGGCCGCCAAGGACCGCGCCGCGCAGACCCTCAGCGATGCGAGGCTGAGCTTCTCGAAAATGGCCGAGCTGATCGAGCAGCGTCGATTGCTGCTGCAGCCCAGGATCGTGGCCAACATCAAACGCATGGATCAGTCGGGTATGCTCGGAGACGCGGCATTCCACAACACGGGAAGCGCGCTCCGGAGAGAGGGTCAGAGCTTTCGTCAAATTGCCGAAGCAATCGAAAGTACCGGCAGACTCGCGGCGCCATACGAGGATTCGGAGCAGAAGAGCAGGCCGCTGCGCCGGATGGCGAGCGAGCCGAGTGTGCCCACGTGGCGAAGGGCGCTCGCTTTTATCGGGAAGATTGTTTTATTTCCCCTGCGACGTCGCATACGGCGCTACACGATCACATTCCTCGCCCTTTTGCTGCTCTACGCCTTGCAGGGCTTTGTTTCCCTCGGCCAGCAAGTTTCGGGGAATTTCGATGGCATTGCCGCCATCCGCCACGGCTTGGATCAGGCGATATCGTCGGTGGGTTCTTTCCTCAATAAGCAAACCTTGCGGCAATCCAAGGAAGCGACGGCGCCACCGACCGCGCCGATCCCGTCTCCTCCGGCCGAGGCCCCGTCGCCGCGGTCCGCAACCCCATCGGCTGCTCCTGGCACCGCACCAGTTCCCCCCGCAACCGCGCCCGCTCCTTCCACAAATCCACCGGCTGCTCCCGCACCGCCCTTGGCGGCTCCCGCACCTCCATCGGCGGCCCCCGCAGGGCCACCGGTTGCGACGCCGCCTCGCAACGCGAGGGGCGAGCCCCCTTCAAAGTCGGCAGCGAACTGTGGCGCGGCGCAGGAGGGTCGCTATTCCTGCTCTCGTCCCTCCGTACCATTCGAAAGCGATCGCCTGCGCACTTTCGCGGACATGATACCGGAAGGGGTCCGCCGCGATTCCCGCACAGCGGGGCCGTGTATTCGTGGCTTCGGCGGTTGCTACTGGGGCGGTCGTCAATACTGACCTTGTGCCGCGCCACGCCCGCCTACTCCTGCTCGGCGAGGCGATTGTTGGCGCACTGATGTATTCCCCGGTTGAGAGCGGCAGGATCACCGTGGCCTGCGACGCGAGGTGGGTGAGCGAGAATGCGGCTAGTCGCCGAATTTAGAGACAACCATCAGCCATAAAAGCAACAAGCAGATCGTAATCACCGCTACGGCAATCGCTGGGTTCTTCCTCATGTCGAGACCCGAATAGGATTTAGCAATCTAAGCGGATGTTGTAGCAGCCGGAAGCGTGCTCGTTTTCATGCTTGCGCTTGATACGGATCAAGTTCGCGAAGCCGCCGGTACGCCTGATCCACAGCTTGCCTTCGAAGTCACCAATCGTAATCACTGCGGTAGTAGCCGCCGTAGGGTGCGCAATCCTCGTCGTATTCGCCATCGTACCGACGCACGCGCCGCGAGCTGAGCCTGGTCCGCGCCTCAATTGACCTTGTTAACGACCTGAAGTCCGTTCGCATTTAATTCCAGCATGATCACGTTAGCAAGGTGAGCGCACTCTTCTGGCCGAATCCAGTTATTGCTCCAGTGCGGGTCGTCTTCCCTGTGATACTTGACGAAGGCGGAATTAATTGCCGCCTTGATAATTTCTGCGGGATCCTTTGTCATTGAGAACTCCACGTTGGCGCATCGTTGCTCGCCAGCTTATCGAGCACCTTGGCCGCGAAAAGCCGAGTTATTTCTGCCATCCTAAATTCCTCGGCGCGCGGCACCTGCCGGCATCGCGAGATTTGCGCGATAGCGCCGACGATCATGCTGCTGAGCGTCGTCGATATGCCGCCGACTCCTTAACTAGCGGCAGACGTACCTTCCATTCACCAGCACACGCACGCAGCCGGCGGCCGCCGCACCTACCGCCGCTCCACCCACTACGGCCCGCCGCGTCGTTCGGCGTGCAACGCCTGCTACGCTCACGGGGGTCAACGGTCGTCCCACCCGCGCTTGCGCGCTACCAATGAAAAATGAGATGCCGTCGCTTGACCAGTCAAGCGAACCGGCGGCGCACGCAATGGCGGCAACTACCAATAGCGCTCGTCTCAAGCTGATATGTGTCATTGCAATCTCCTTTCCTTGAGCAACTACCGTGTTCGATCAGCCTTGCCCTCTATTGATCTGCGTCAACGAATGACCGTTGCCATCGCCAAGGGCGATGATTTCGGGATGGGACGTCCTAACGGTCTACCTTATTGTTAGCGCTTGATCTTTCTCGGAAGACCGGTACCCACCTTTCCGGATCAGGCTCCAGCGCCCTCCGACGGAATTTCGAATTTCTTCTTCACGACAAGGACTGGCGACGATGGTGGAGCTGAGGTTCTGGCAGGACGTCACCGCTTTGATAAGGATCAAGCCTCGAACCGCTTGTCCCCGTGCCTAGTGATTGGACCCTTCCACTGTGGGGTCCCATCGGCATTTTTGTCACCCCCCAAAACGATTGGAGTTCTGCGATGAATTCTAACGAAGCCAGGTTGACGCAGGCGCATCTGCGAACGCCGCGAGCCGCCGCTGTTGCAGGAATCTTGTTTTCGGTACTGTTGTTCGCCGTGTACGCGTTGATGCGGCTTTCGGTGCCCGGCGATCCCTTCGAGCCTGGAGCCTGGCTTCAAAGCGGTGAGACGTATGTGGCTGTCGCAATGAACCTGGTACCTTTCGCCGGAATAGCCTTTCTTTGGTTTGTCGGAGCGCTTCGTGACAGGCTGGGCACGCGCGAAGACCAGTTTTTCGCGACGGTATTTCTGGGAAGCGGCTTTTTATTGCTGGCTATGCTTTTCTCGGCTGCGGCGGTCGTCGGCGCGATCGTTATGGCATTTCATGCGGCTCCCGGAACGCTCATGCATTCCGCGACTTTCTACTTCGGGCGCAGCCTGGCTTACGGAATGGTCAATATTTACCTGGTAAAGACTGCATCCGTCTTCATGATTACAACATCGACCATCGCTCTCCACACTCGTTTGACGCCCACTTGGCTTGCGGTCGGCGGTTACGTGATAGCGCTCGTGCTGCTGATTGGAAGCTCCTATTTCGATTGGAGCCTCATGGTATTCCCGCTATGGGTTCTGCTGGTAAGTCTCATCATCCTGACGGAAAAGCAGACAGAACGACCGACTTGATTGGGTGACCCGGTCGACCGCCTGGGCGAAGATCCTGCAGGTGAACGCATTCTGCTACGGCTTTGCCTCCTCGACTTTGCTCCACGTCTTGTCGGGATCGAACGACGTCATGCCCTTGACGCGGGCTTCGGTGTTTTCGCCGAGATCGCGCTGATAAACCGTGCCGGCGTGGCTGACGATGAAGGTCATCATGCCTGAATTGCCGTAGTCGGCGGGATAGGCGACGAGCGCAAAGCCGCCGATCATCTTGCCCTTGACCACGTAATTGAGCGCGCCGCCGGGGGCGCTCGCGCCCTGCTGGGTCAGGATACGGTAATAATAGCCGTGATAGGGCTGCGGCTCGCTAGCGGCCTTGTAGCCTTCCGCCGACGCGTCGGCGGCAAGCTGGCCCAGCGGGCTGTCGTTATTGTCCGACGGCCAATAGAGGCCGTCCTTCTTGCCGGGGCTGCTGACGATGCGTTGCGCATAAAGACCCACGCCATCGCCGCGATCCTTCTCGGCATATTCGTTTTCCGCATCGGCAAAGGCGAGACAGGTCTCAATCGCGTCGAGCTCATTGCGGCCGATGCGGCGGTAGAGGATTTCCTGCCGGCCCTCGGCGGTATCGAATTCCCAGCCGGCCCTGGTGTGGATCAGGGGGATCGGAAACGCGAAGTCGTCGGCGCCGATGATCAGCGAGGCCTTCTTGCCATCGACCTTCACCGAATGCTTGGCATCGTAGGCCGCCACGAATTTGTTGCGCGCGTCGATGTCGGCCACATCATCGCCGGAAGAGATGATGTCCTCGCCGTCGGCGCCAAGGACCTTCAGGATGTTCTGCTTCATGCCGGACTTGACGGCGTTTGCGAGCGCGCCGGCGGCTTCGTCCAGATTGGCGAAGGGTTGCTGCGCTTCCGCCGGCCGCGTCGTCAGGCCCAGGCTCGCGATTGCAACGAGGCCTGCGAGGAGGCGAACATGTCGTATCGAATGAAGAACGATCATGGTCACATCCTCGATCGCGTGGGAATTTGCGCACCCCCGACGACCCAGTCGTGGTAGCTGCGGAACTTGATTCCAAGCCTTTCGTAAAAGACCCGGAGATAGCCGTCACTGCCGCGCGCCACGGCATCCGGCCTCACCGTCTGCACCTCCTGTGCAATCACGCCGACATAGGCCTTGTCGCTGCCGAGATAGCTGAAGCGGTAGTAGCCGAGACCGTTGTCGAGATGGCCGAGCAGGACGACGTTGTGCTTCAGTGCGAGATCGGAACGCCGGCCACCGCCACCTCCGCGTCCACCGCCACCACCACCTCGGAAGCCACCACCACCTCCACCTCGGTAGCCACCACCGCCTCCGCCGCCACTGAAGCTGCGGCCGCCCCCACCGCCGGCACTGGCAAAGCTCGCCCGGCCTCGTGCGGACGCAGCACTTGCCGCTCGGCCCGACGAGACATTGAGGCCACCTCCTCCTCGCGCCCGGTTCGCTGCAGCGGCACGATTGCCTCCGCCGCCCGGCCTGGCGTTACCACGGTTGCCGGCATTGGCCTTGCGATCGGCCGTGCTGGGACGATTGGCGCCTCCGCGATCCCCTGCACGATCACCGCGATTGCCAGCTCGATCTCCCGCTCGATCTCCCGCGCGGTCGCCGATATTGCCGGCGCGATCACCGCTACCCGGACGGTTGTTCCCGGGGTTGAGCACCTGCTGGCCACCCTTGCCCCGAAAATCCATGCGGTTGCTGGCGCCGGCGCGGATATTGTTGTTTCCGAAGCGCTGCTGGACATTCACGTTATTGTAGCGGACACCCTGGCGGTGTGCCGCATTGTGGTTCCAAACGTTGGTGGTGCGGTGGTTGACGTAGACGTTGCGGTTACCCCAGTTGCAGCCGCCGCCCCAATAATTGCCCCAGCGGCCAATCGCCCAGGCGGTACCGAAGGCGATGCCCGCCGCGACCACGCCGGCGCCGATATAGGACGGATAGCCGAAATAATAAGGCGGGTACTCCGCATAGGGCCAGGCGCCATAGACCGCCGCCGGCTCGTAATACGGAACATACATCGTGTTCGGATCGGTCGGCTCGATCACGATCACCTGCTTGCTCTCCTGCTGCTTGACGGTGACCTTCTGCTGCTTGCTTGACGAGAGCTTGTTGTTGGCACGGGCCTTTTCGCGCAGGCGCTGGATCGCGTCCATCAGGTCGGCCTGCTGGGCAAGCATGGCGTCGCCGAGACTCTTGGTCCAGTCGAGCTTGTCGCTCATCATGTCGAGCACCGAAGGCGTCGCCGTCAACGCCTTGATGCTGTCGTCCCAGGATTTCTTGTCGACTTCAGCCTTCAGCGCATCGCCCTTCAGACTCTTCTTCTCCTTGATCCAGCGATCGGCCTCGACCACTTCCAGGGGATAGGTCGCCGCCGCCAACATGTTGGCGAGCAGCGCGTCGGGATAGAGCGCGATCGGCGCCACGAGCGCCTCGAGCTGCTCGGGCTTCAGCAGGTCCTGGTCCGGTTGCGTAGCTGTGGCAGCGGGCGGCGCGGCAGGCGGCGGCGCGGTCGTAGGCTGCTGTTGAGCGGCCACACCGAACGACGTCGCGGCCATGATTGCCAATGCCAATAGCAGTCTCCGGCTACGTAACATGAGTGCTCTCCCTCAAGGCAGATCGCGGTGGCCAACACCGGCGAAAGCACGGAGCTTTGATCGAGATCAAGAGTCGAAATTATGCGGCGAAGGCAGTCGGCAAATAATCCCGAGGCACGGAATTCGGTCCTCCATCAACACCTGGTCACGACCTGCCCATAAGCATTGGTCACCTGCACGCAACCCGGTGTGGCCACATAGGCAGCCGTGCCGGCAGCGGCGCCGACCGCAACCGCGCGGCGCGTCGTTCTGCGGGCAACTCCGGCATAGCTCATGGGCGTCAGCGGTCGTCCGACCCGCGCTTGCGAGGCCGAGACAAATCCACGTTCGATATCGGCCCTGCCATTCCAGGCCAGTGTTCCAGCGAAGGCAATGGCGGCGGCGGCAAGGGATATCGTTTTGCGCGTCGAGGGGGTCATTTGTTGGCTCCTGTGGCTGTGCCTGGTGGAATCTCGTCGAATTCCATCATGACGTCGGAATCGAGACTGACCTTGGTCGCGCCTTCCGGCGGCTTGAACGCGAAGGCGTCCGCATCCGCAATCGCGTCGGCCTTCCATTCCTTGATCCGCAGCGTGTATTGCGGCGCGCCGGCGAGAGTCTTGCTGGTGATCACATATTTGCGCGGGATCGGTTGCGCACCGGTCTGGATCCAGATCTGCCAGTCGGTGTCGTGTCCGCGAAAGGCGAGGTGCTCGCACTCGACCCCGTCGACGACACCCTGGCCGACATGATGACCCTCGATGACGTCGGAGGTCAGCACGTCGTAGGAATTCGACAGCAGCAGGTCGGTACCCGGCATCGCACCACCGGTTTTCGCCTGGATGCCCTCAACGAGCTGATCGATCGTGCCGGCCATGTCCGCCTGCGCATAGGCCTTGGCGTTGTTGCCGTAAAGCGAGACGGTCTTGCCGTCAAAGACCAGCTCGACATCGGCATAGCCGCCGGTGCGCCGGACGCGCAATTTGTCGGGCCGCGACAATTTCAACTGCCCGGAACTCGTGAACTGGATCTTTTGCAGTTCCGGCGTGATGACCTCGATGTTGCTGTCGAAGGTCGCGGATATCGATTTCTGGGCGGCGGTGTAGTCCGTCATCGCCTTGAGCAGGGTGGCGGAATCATCTGCGCAAGCGCCATGACCGGTCCCGGTCGCAAATATGGCGACTGAGAGGGCGGTTGCCGAAACACGGATCATTGCGCGGAATTTTCTTCTATTCATGTCGATCCTCCATAAGCCCGCGCGCAATGTGGATACGTCTCACCATCGAGGCTTGACATGAATCAAGGGTCTCACGCGTGAGGATCTCCGGCGGGCTCAGAGCCGGCAGCGGTGATATCTGACTTCCATGCCCTCGATGCCCGGGAACACGCGTGTAATATTGTCGTCATCGATGACTTTCAGCACAAACTGAACATTGGACAGCATGATGTCGGTCGCGCAGGCCGCGATCAGGTTGAGGCTCCCACCCTCTTCCTTCCGGGTCTTGATTTTGCATTTCGCGAACTTGCCCCGGAGCTGATCGGCTTCAATGATGAAACCCCCGCCGTAGACTCCGGAAAACTGCGTGAAATCGATCTGCTTCGCGCGCCCGCGCCGCACGAACACCTTGTCGCATTTGTCGGCATCGGGCGTCCAGGCGCCGGTCAGTTCCGCGGCTCCGGCGCATTCGGGCAGCACGAGAGACATGATCACCGCTACGCCCAAAGCCACTCTTCCAACACCTGTCATCACTCATTTCCACGAAAAACGGATGAAATGCATCAGTGGCCGCTCAACACCAGCGTCTTGATCGGCAGCAGCAGCGCCTGGATCCGCAACAGCATGGCATGCACCAGGCCGACGGCGTCGACGGCGTGCAGCACAAAGCCCTTGAACGCGCCCGTGTCTTTCGACGCGATGATGTCGTGATTGTTGGTATAGGCGTTGACGATGCAGGAGCTGCCGGCCGTCACGTAGGCGAGACCATCCTTCGCGAGAGGCTCGAGAAAGACGAGGATTGTGCCCGGCTTGGCAGCGCTCGCATCGATGAGCTGCTCTCCACCTCGAAATTGGCCGGCCGCGATGTAATCCTGCACATTGGTGATCACCATCGGGATGATGGTCCACGGCAGCGACGAGCACGCGGCTTCGGCGACCATTCCCGGCTTCAACACCTGGGCCTCGATCTGTCCGAAACCCGCCTGCAGCGCGCGCTGACCGGCACCCTCCGGAATCAGCACGCCCGCAGGCCGCATCAGCGGATTGACGACGTCGCCGGGCCGCAGGAAAAACTGCTCGACCCGTCCATCGACACCGGCGCGGATCACGGTCTTGTCGAGATCGACCTGGGCCTGCGCCAGCTCTGCCTCTGCGCTCGCCTTTGACGCCGGCAGCAATGTCGATACCTGGACTTCCGTCGACTGTTTCGAGGCACTCGCAGCATCGATCGCAGCCTGCCGGCCATCGACCAGCACCTGTAGCTTCTCGATGTCGCGCTGCGGCACGATGCCGGGGTTACGCCGCTGCAAATCGCTTTTCACCTCCAGCTCGTCCTTGGCCTGCTTGTAATCGCTATTCGCCTGCTGGAGCTGGGCTTCCGCCTTGATCACGTCGACCTTGGCGGCGGCGAGTTGAGCGTCAACTTCAGCGATCTTGCGCTTGGCCGTCTCTAAAGCCGCCTGCTGCTTTGAACTGTCGAGCGTGAACAGTACGTCGCCCTTCTTGACGGGAGCGCTGAAGTCGACCTTCACCTCCGCAACGCGGCCTGACCCTTCCGGCACGACCGGCACCGTCCGGAAGAATAGCGCCGCCGAAGTCGTCGAGGGATGGAAGTAGAAGATCATCGTGATAAGCAGCACGGTCAGCATCACGCATCCCGTAATCCCCCACCGCAGCTCGTACCACATGGAGAATAGCGTGATCTCTTCGCCGAAGCGCTTGCCCTGAACGTAGCGGCGATACAGATAATCCGGTACCAGAGTGAACAGCGAACAAAGCATCAGCTCAAACATGATTGCCGACCTCCCTGGTGCGGGCGCTCGGCTGCTGTGAAGCGGGCTCGGCCCGGTCTCGCGCCGCCGCGTTCCGTGCGGCAGACAATCCTTCCGCCGCCGTGCCGGACGCGAGGTCTTCTGCGTCGGCGATCTTTTCGACTGATCCGGCGATGCGGGAGAGCGGCGTGCTGAAATCGGGCAGGTCGATCAGCGCCAGCAGCAGTCCCCCGATCCAGAAAATGTGTATGTGGGTAAAAAGCGAGATCAGACCAAGGACCGCAACAATTTCGAACTGCAGCTTCTGCGATTTATGCGCCATTCGCTCCGGCAGCGAGTGCAAGCGCAGGTAAACGTTACCGATGCCGAGCACCGCAAGTATCAGGAAGATGCCCATTACGATCATCAGCACATCCGTTCCGCCGGGCGTGACGACGTAGAACGGCAGGTCGTGTGGCGTCATCGGATGAAGCTGATCGGTCAATTGGGTGCTCCTTTCGGCCCGCAGCGGCAACCCTTCGCCTCCGCGCCACGCGACAGTGCGGCGCCGGAGCGGACGGAGCTTGATTTGGATCAAAGGGCGGCCGCGCGGCATGGCCGTAGCCTTGTGGGCGGAAAGGTCAGTGGCCCATCAGGAAGGAGCTGCCATGCCCGTCAACATTGACGACCTGTTGCCCTTGGCAAAGGAAATCCAGAAGCGGGCCGCCATCAACGAGGCGGAGAAGGCCGAACAGCATGCCCAGCGGGTGGCTGCGGCAGAAGCGGAGAAACGGGCGCTCATCGAGCGACTGAACAAGCCCTCCGGCCTTACGGAGGACGAAAAGGTGAAACTCGCGTCCACCGTTATCCAGCGTGCGGTCCGAAATGGCCTCACCGAGGTTCAGGTCTACCGCTTCCCGAACTCGTTGTGCACCGACCGTGGCCGTGCCATCAATCAGCAGGAGCCCGGCTGGGAAAGGACGCTCCAGGGAATTCCGGCCGAGATCTTCCGCCTCTGGTCCGACTACCTGAAACCCCGCGGCTATCGCATCAAATATCAGATCGTCGACTTTCCCGGCGGCGTCCCCGGCGACATCAGCATTACCATTGCCTGGGGTGATTGATGGGAGACGAAGATAAAGCCCCGTCCCGGATGAAGCGAAAGGTCTACGAGGAGGAGATGCGCAAGCTCCAGGTCGAGCTGTGCCACTTGCAGGAATGGGTGAAGGAAAAGAAGCTTCGGGTCATCATTCTGTTCGAGGGCCGCGATGCCGCCGGCAAGGGCGGCACCATCAAGGCGATCACGGAAAAAGTCAGCCCGCGCGTGTTCCGCGTCGTCGCCCTCCCCGCGCCGTCCGACCGCGAAAAATCCCAACTGTTCATGCAGCGTTATATGGAGCGGTTTCCGGCCGGCGGCGAAATCGTCATCTTCGATCGCAGCTGGTACAACCGTGCTGGCGTCGAACGTGTCATGGGCTTTGTCGATCCCGACGAACACAAGCGCTTCCTGTCGCTCTGTCCGCAGATGGAGAAATACATCGTCGATGCCGGCATTATCCTGATCAAGCTCTGGCTCGAGGTCGGGATGGAGGAACAGGAGCGGCGTTTCAATGCGCGGATCGGCGATCCTTTGCGGCAATGGAAACTGAGCCCGATGGACATCGAATCCTACCGGCTCTGGTATGATTATTCGCGTGCCCGCGACGTGATGTTCAAGGCAACGAGTTCAAAGCACACGCCGTGGCACGTCATCCGTTCCGACGACAAGCGGCGGGCGCGGCTGAACTGCATCGCGCATCTGTTGAAGACAATTCCCCACAGGAAGGTATCGCGCGACCCGGTCCTGTTGCCGAAGCGATCCGACAAGGGCCGCTACAACGACCGAGCACTGCGTGGCGCGAAGTTCGTCGCCGAGCGTTACTGAATTCGATAACTGGTCGCGCTCACTGCAGCGTGATCGTTACTCCACCGACGGCGGCCGAGAGCTCCACGCCGACCTTGCCACCGGCGAGCTGCAGGACCACGCCGGTCTGGTTGTTTTGCAGTTGCACGCCGCCTGCGCCGGCCGCCAGCGCGCCGCCAGCGCCGATTACGCTGTAGGAACCCTGGATGTCGGCGGGACTGCGCAAATTCAGCGCATGCCCATGGAGGTTGGTGGTCGACGCCCCGATGGTAAAGCCGACGCTCATGCCTCCGACCTGGAATGGATAATGACGCCCTTTGAAAGTCAGGACGCCGTTGCCGCCACCGACACCCACGATGAAGCCGCCCTTGGTGAAGACCACGCGCACCGTCCCGGTGTCGGCTTGGGAAGGCGAAGCGGCGCCGCATGCGAACAGCGCGAGCAACGCAGCGCCAAGAAAAGCGCGAAGAAATCGGACCGGATAGTTTCTCATGGGTGCTTCTCCAATGCTGTCAGGTCAGTTCGGGGTCGAATGCGATTGATCCAGGGTGATCACCACCGCGGTGATGTTGGCGGACACTTCGAGGCCGGCCTTGGGGCCCTGCAAGGTGATGATGACGCCCTTGTCGTTCTTGAGCTGAACGCCGCTGACGCCGCCAACCACGGCAGCGCCTCCGCCGACCATGCTGTAGCTGCCCGAGAAGTCGCCGAGCTCGTTGATGTAGTCGGCTCGGCCGACCAGCTTGTTGATCGACGCCCCTGCCGTAAGGCCGAGGCTCAACCCCTGCACAGTGAACGGATAGTTGCGATGGCGATAGGTCAGCACTCCCTTGCCGCCGCCGGCGCCCACGATCAAGCCGGCCTTGGCAACAGTGACGCGAACAATCCCGGTGATCGCATGCGATGGCGTGGTAACGCCAATCGCCACGGCGAGTGCCATCAAGGCCATCCAGATCAATCGATATTCCCTCATGTCGGCGGTCCTTCATTGCGAAATAACCGAACACGGCGAGCAGATAGAGCGTAGCCGACCGGGAATCCCGGCACACGTTCCGGGATCCGCTTCGCGACCATCCTTCCATTCACTTCGCGGGAACGGGGTTCGATGCCTGATGCATATCCCTGTAGCCGCGGGCAATCAGCCGCACGCCACGGCCGATCTCCTCGTAAGCTTCGTCGGGCAGATTTGCCAGGGATACGCGAAGCGACCAGTTCGGTGCTTCGAAGCCGCCGCCGTTCAGGAGAACGATTCCGTAAGCCTCGGCGAGGCGGAAGGCGAGATCGAGCGGATGGATGTTCTTCTTCAGGTATTCCACCGCTTCGTCGCCGACATTCTTCCGCGCCCAGAACTCGAAGTCGATCAGGGCGTAGTAGCCGTCGAAATTCGGATTTGGCGGAACTTGGAGGCCCATGGCCTCGATCAAGGTCATGATGCGTCGATGGACGATCTCCTTGCAGGCCTTCTGGTAGTGCTTCTCCGAATCCATCATCTCGCTGAGCGAGAACAGACTCATCATTACCTGCTGAGGCAGCGATAGTCCGGCTGTGTGGTTGAGCGCCACGTCGCGGCTGTCGGCGACGATGCGATCGATGAACTTGACCTTGCGCGGTTCCAGCGTCAGTGCGCCATAGCGCTTGTCCAGCGCTTTCACATCGGCTGCGGGCAGCTTGGCGATCATCTTGTCGAAGATATTGTCCTCGTGCGTAGCGATGACGCCGAGCCGCCAGCCGGTACACCCGAAGTACTTCGAGTAGGAATAGACGCCGATCGTGTTGTGCGGCAGCTCGCCAAGCAGCGAGCGGAAATCGTCGACGAAAGTTCCGTAGACATCGTCCGTCAGCAACATCAGATCAGGACGCTCGGTCTTCACCAGCTTTGTGATCTTACCGATGGTCTCCTTGTCCATTGCCATCCCGGTGGGATTGCCGGGATTGACGACGAAGAAGGCCTTGATCTTCGGATCCTCCAGCTTCTTGATTTCCTCGTCGGTGTACTGGAAGCGGTTCTCCTGGGGTGCCTTGATGTGCACGACCTTGAGGTCGTAGTCCTCGAGATGCGTCATCTCGAGATAGGGCGTGAAGATCGGCGTGCCGAGCGCGATCGTGTCGCCGGGGTGCAGGAGCCGGTTGGCCTTCAGCGATTTGAAGATGTAGCACATCGCGGCCGTTCCGCCCTCGACCGCGTAAAGATCGAACTTGCCGGACGGCCGCGGCTCGCCGCACATCGCCCACTGCAGATATTCCTGCACGATCCGTTCGTTGTGGACCAGGATACGATCCGGGACCGGATAATTGTCGCCGATGATCGAGTCGACGAGTTCGTGAACGAAGGCGTCCGCGTCAAAGCCGAATTTCTTGACGGCGAACTTGGTCATCGCGGAGAGGAAGCCGGCGCCCGGCATGTCCGAATGTTTATTGAGCCAAGCCTCAAGGCGGGCGGCGATGCCGGCGGCCCGCGGCATTCCACCGATCCCGGCGGGATGCTCCATCACACGCTTGCTCTCGGTCACGGCGAACTGTCCAAGCAGGAAAAACCCTTCCCGTGGCGTGGTGGCAATCCAATTGGGATTGCCGCGACCGGCATTGAGGAAAGCGGACTGGGTCGTCTTCGACGTAGCTTTTGCAAGATTGATCAGTTCGTCCTTGATCTCGAAGGGACTCAGGGCCTCAAACTTCTTTAGGGTCATAAGGTCGGCCATTGCTTTCTCCTTTTTGAGAGATTCCGTCGACGACGTCGTCATAAGGGAAAGTCGATGAGCACGGCTTCGCGGACGCGTGCTCACCGGGATTTCTCGCCGCTAGGTCAGCAGGATTACCAGCACCATGCCCCAGACTGTCAACAGCGTGTTGCCGACCGCATACGTCACCGTGTAACCGAGGCCGGGAATCTGGCTCTTTGCACGGTCATTGATCATGCCGAGCGAGGCTGTGGTGGTGCGTGCGCCTGAACAACACCCAAGCACGAGGGCGTCATCGAACCGGAACAGGTACTTGCCCACGTACATCGCCAATATCAGCGGCACTGTCGTGACAGCGACGCCCCAGAGAAACAGGCTGAATCCAAGCTGTTGCAGCCCGGCTACAAAGCCTGGTCCGGACGAGATGCCGACCACCGCGATGAACACGTTCAGGCCGACCGAGTTCATAAACCAGACAGTGGATGACGGAATCCGGCCAAAGGTCGGTCGCACAGACCGCAACCATCCAAAGAAAAGGCCAGCAATCAAAACGCCGCCAGAGGTGGAAAGCGTGAGCGGCACACTGCCGACCTTGTAGACCAGCGCGCCGAGCAGCGCACCGATCGTGATTGCCCCGCCAATGAACGCCACGTCCGCCACGTCGGTCGCCCGGTCCGGATAGCCCACCATCCTGGTCGCGACTGCTACGTCCTGAGTGCGCCCGACGAGGGTAACGATATCGCCCCGGTGCAACTGCGTGTCCGCCAAAATCGGGATGTTGGTTGCGGTCGCGCCACGTACGATCCTTCGCAGGAACACGCCGCGCGCTCCCGGCTGGTGTGCCAATTCAGCCAATGTTTTTCCGTCGACGTCCTTGTTCGTCACATAAACGTCGACGCCCTCGATCGGCACAGCCAGCAGTTCCCGATCATTAACTTCGTCGGCACCTGCACCAAGAAGACTTACCAACACTTCGCGGCGGCCGGCCACGGCCACGATGTCCCCGGCGTGGATCACAGCGTCTGCCGTAGCATCGAGGATCTTCCCGTCCCGCCGAATGCTCTGGATGAACACACGCTGGTCTGGAATCAGCGCCTCGGCTTCTTGTGGCGTCTTGCCGACAACAGGCCCACGTTCCTTCACGCGATACGCGCGAAACTCGAATTGGTGCCAGGCCGTGCCGGGACCGCCGGCTTCCTTCTTGCCACCGTGCTTCTCCTCATATCGCTTGCACGCTGCCTCAAGGTCGATGCCAAGGAGCGCCGGGCCAATCAATGCCAGAACAATGGCGGATCCGATGGTTCCGAAAATGTAGGTGACGGCGTAGGCCACCGGCATCGCATCCAGTGTTTTCTTGGCTTCCTCGGGTGACAGACCGAGGCGGTTGATTGCATCGGTCGCCAGGCCCATTGACGCGGAGATCGTCTGCGATCCGGCATAGAGGCCCGCAGCCGAGCCGACGCTATAACCGGCTAGCTTCGTGCCCAAATAGGCCGCTCCCAGACAGAAGAAACACACTACGACGGCAAACAGTGCTTGCGGAATTCCGTCCTGCGCGATGCCGCGCACGAATTGTGGTCCGACGCCGTAACCGATGGCAAACAGGAACATCAGGAAAAAAGTCGGCTTGAGCGGACTGCCTATCTTGATCTCAAGCTGTCCGATGATGACCGCAGCGATCAGGGTCGCGGTTACCGCTCCCAGACCGAGGCCCTTGTAGGTGAACGAGCCGAAGTAATATCCGAGGGCCAGGGACAGGAAGATGGCTATCTCCGGATAGGTGCGAAGCGTCTGTACAAACCAATCAGTCATGATGTCATCCTCCCCATTGACGGCCTGCTATTCCGCGGCGTCCTTGATCTCATGTGTCCGCGGACCGCTGTCACCGAGTTTCGCCAACGCCTCCGAGCGCACCAGCTTCAGACCTTCTCTGGCGTCGTAGCCATGGATTTCCTTGACATCGAGCTTGCGCATGAAGTCGATGGTTTCCTGGGTAATGACCTGGCCGGGCACCATGATCGGGAAGCCGGGCGGGTAGGGGATGACGAAGTTCGCCGAGACCAGATCGGGACCGTTCTTCAAGCGACGGTCGATCTCCTGATCGTTCAGACGGATGTGCTCGCATCCGGCTTCATCATAGGCGGCATAGAAGCCGCGGCGGATGTCGCCCTCGTTGGTCTTGTCTCCGGCGTCGCCGCGGAAGCTGTCGTGGAAGCGCGAAAAGTTCGGCAGATCGGGCACGTCCGTCATCAGACTCTTGACGCGGGCGGCGAATGCGCTGGCGGCGTTGGCGCCGCCCTGGGCGAGATCCCGATCGATCTCGCCGCTGATCTCGGCCAGCACACGGATCAGATGGGCGACATCGCTGCGGGTATTGTTGATGTTGGACTGGATCAGCACGGAATTGCGGGAGGTCTTGTTGACCTGGATTCCGTAACGGTTGGCCAGGATTCCCTTGAACTGCGTTCCGTCGAAGCCGGCGGTGCCGCAAACCATGGTAAGCCGCGTCGGATCGAGGCAGAACTCGTCGTCCTTCAGGCTGTGCAGAACCTGTCCCCAATTGACGCCCTGGGCGAGGTAGTCAGTGAAGCCGCTCGAGCGATACTCCGCCGGCACCATCTTGTCGGCGCCGAGCACGCTGAAGTATTTGGAGATCAGCGGATTGGCCGCGACCGCCTTGCGGATCGCGAAGGCGATCTCGATGGCATTGGCGACCAGCCCGTAGCCTTCCAGCTCCATCTGCCGGCGTGCCACATCGAGGCTCGCGATCAGCTGCTGGTTGGGGCTGGTCGATGCATGGGTGAAAACGGCTTCGTGGAACTGGGCTTCCACCGTGTGGAAGTCCACGTCCTTGACGAATAGCATCGACCCCTGCCGGATCGCGGACATTGACTTGTGCGTGGAATTGGTCTGGTAGACGCGCAGGCGAATCTTCCGCGGATCCGGCAGCAGCCTGGCATCCAGCAAGACTTCGTCCGACGGATTATCGCCGAGCGCGGCACGATGCTTTTCATAGGCCTCGACCGATTTGGGATCGTGCATCCACGCTTCGATGTCGTTGGCGGCGCCCATCGCGGTGCGCGGGCGCAGGAACGGTGAGAAACGCGCAAAGCCGAACCAGGCTTCATCCCACAGGAAGATCAGGTCGGGCTTGATCGCCAGACACTCCTCCATCACCCGGCGGGTGTTGTAGATGTGACCGTCGAAGGTGCAATTGGTCAGGTCCACCATCTTGACCCGGTGCAGCCGGCCATCGGCCTTCAGGTTCAGCAGCGCCCGCTTGATAGTCTTGAGCGGCACGGCGCCATACATCGAATATTCCGTCATCGGGAAGGCTTCGACATAAAGCGGCTGCGCGCCGGCCAGCACCATGCCGTAGTGATGCGATTTGTGGCAGTTGCGGTCGACGATCACGATATCGCCCGGACCGATCAACGCCTGGACCGCCATCTTGTTGGACGTCGAGGTGCCGTTGGTGACGAAGAAGACGTGATCGGCCCCGAAGGCACGCGCCGCTTTATCCTGGGCTCTTTTGATGTTCCCGGTCGGCTCGAGAAGGCTGTCGAGACCTCCGGTGGTCGCGCTGCTCTCGGCGAGGAAGAGGTTGGGGCCGTAAAATTCGCCCATGTCACGAATCCAGTCGGACCTGAAGACGGACTTGCCGCGGGCGATGGGCAGCGCGTGGAACGTTCCGATCGGGCGCTGGGCGTATTTCTTGAGGTTGTCGAAGAACGGCGTTTCGAAGCGATCCTGAACGCCTTCCAGGATGGCAAGATGCAGTTCGAGCAGCTCTTCCACCGAATAGAAGATACGGCGAACGACATCCGCCTCGGGATTGCCGGCGAGCTCTTCCACATTACGATTCGAGACCAGGTAGAGGTCGAGCTCAGGGCGTATCCGCTTCAGCGTCTTCGCCAGCGCCAGCGCGGAGTCGGAGGTCTCCTTCTGATCCATCGACGCCATCAGGGAACGCAGTATCGGCGCGTCGTGCCGGGAGTGCTGCGCAAAGCCTTCGTTGACGATCACGGCACCGAGATCGGGATTGAGCATGGCGGCACAGAACGCGTCCTCGAAACTGCCGGCGAAGACCGGTTCATAAACGAACGCATCCACCGGACGACGCAGCCTCCGCCACTCGGCGGCGAGCCTGGGCCAGTTGGTAGCCGGGATGCCGGTGACGATAAGGGTTTCGAAATATGGCCGACGTGTTGTGGTGTCGCCGAATCCGGGCGGCAGCAGATCCGGCATTTCAGCGTCGGCGTCCGCATGCACGTCCCAATCGCCGACATGCTGGCGGAACGAGCGCGTCTGCAGCGACTGCGTGATGCGCATCGCCAGCGCCAGCGTGCCCGCCGCATCGCCCGCGGCGGCGCACTCGGTCAGGGCCGCCATCAGGCGGAGACCGGGATAGGCGTGATATTCTTCGGTAATTGCGAGCTCGGAAAGCTTTTCCTCGAAACCCGCGCGATCGCCCGATCCGCTCGACCACGCCTTCGCCGCCTCTACCAAACCGCGCCATTCGTCCGCCCTTGCGCCGGGGCCGGAGAAAAACTGATCGATCCGGCGCTGCTCAACCTTGCTCGTTGCCATCGGCGTCTCTCCAAAATCGACAATCATTGAGATCGAATAGGGCGACGGCGGTAACACCCGAGTCTTGATCCAAATCAAGCCAGCGCTGGTCACTGTCGTGAACGCGCCTTGTTCGCAACGCAGCAACACGATCGCCAGCAGCGCGACCGGGATCGCGAGGCTGTAATCGCGGGTCAATTTTTCGGTCACGACGGCTCCGATGGCCGCTCCCGCGCCGAAAGCGATGCACATCGCCCCGAACACATAGGGCCTGCGAAACGGTCTCGCCTCCGAGCTTTCGGCATAGGCAACGAAAATGCCCTCGATCATCTGGCGGAAATTGCTCGTGGCCATCACCGAACTGTAGGCCAAGCCCTCGACCCGGGGAAAACTCACGGTCTGGAACGCTGCGACGAGGGAAATGCCGAGCGTGCCGGCAAGTGCGGGAAGCCGGTTGTGGAGGATCGCGACAATGAACAAGAAGACGATCTCGATCAGCAGGCTGATCCGCGCCGCTTGCAGCGGCGCAAGCCAGCGCAGCCAGCAAGCGAGAGTTACACCGACGGCAAAGGCGAAAAGCGGCGGAACATAGTGAAGAGCCTTCTCCCACTCCGCCTCCGTCACATAGACCCAGAGAAACACCAGATTAGCGGTCTGCGCGTTGGCAAAGACACGGTGAACGATCCAGGTGTAGGCCTCGAGGTATCCGCCGGTCAGCGCCAGAAGGCCTGCGATCTGCAACGCCTCCTCGCGCGGAAATGAAACGGCAGGAACCTGCTGGGTCGACACGTCGTATTTCCGTCGATGAGAAGGGCGGACCGGCGAAAAATGATGTCGGCGTGGCAAACCGTCTTGATCTGAATCAAGGACGACGGATTCGGCTGGCCGGACCTTGGGAGGCGCTGGTCTCAAGCCGGGGAGCTGTCGCGATGAGCACGATCAAATGGATCATTGCCACCGCACCGGAAATCTGCCTCCTCCTTTCGGTTGCTGTCGGAACGATCCTAGGCCGCGTCCGGTTCAAGGGATTTGCGCTGGGTTCGACGGCCTGCATCCTGATCGTCGCCGTCATCCTCGGGCAGCTCGGAAATTTCGCCATTCCGCCATTGTTTCGAACGATCTTCTTCAGCCTGTTCGTCTTCACGATCGGCTACCGCTCCGGACCCGAGTTCTTCGCCTCCCTCAGCCTGCGAACCCTGTCGCAAGTCGGCGTGGCGCTTTGCGTCAGCGTGACCGGCCTCCTCGTCGTGCTCGGCTTCTCCATTCTTTTCCATCTGGATGCCGGCACGGCGTCCGGACTTGCCGCCGGCGGACTGACGCAGTCCTCCCTGATCGGAACGGCGTCGGGTGCTCTCGCGCAGCTCGGTTTGCCGGACGATGAGCTGCGACAGCAGCAAGCCAATGTCGCGGCCGGTTATGCCGTCACCTACATCCTCGGCTACATCCTCACCCTGATTTTTGTTCCCCTTGTCGCGCCATGGCTGATGGGGATCGACCTGAAGAAGGAAGCCGCGAAGCTGGAGGCTTCGCTGTCCGGCACGACGTCTTCGAAAACCGGCAACCTGACCTACCGCAAATTCAACGCGCGTGCCTATCGGGTGGAAAAAGCCGGCGGCGATAGCGTGGGCGCAATCGAGGACCGTATCGGCAATCGCGTTGTGATCGAACGCATCGTCCGGAAAGGCAGCCCGATCGAGCCGCAGCGGCCTGTCGTGCTCGAAAGGGGCGACGAGGTCGTTGTGGCAGGTCCAAGTGCGGTTATTATCAGCGCCGGCGCGCATATCGGACCCGAGATCGATGGCACCGACGTGCTGCACGATGTCACCGGCGAAGTGCTGGATGTGCTGGTCGATGCGAAGGGTCTGCACGGACGCACGATCCGGGAAGTCGCCGAGCGCGTGGGCGAAGATGCCCGCGGCGTCTTCCTGCGCGATTTGAAGCGCCGAGGACAGGAAGTGCCGCTGACGCTGGAAACCAGGATCTATCTCGGCGACATCATGACGCTGGTGGGCTCGGTCGGTGATGTCGAGCGCGCTGCCGCCAAGGTCGGACAGGTGCTGCGCTACAGCGAACGCAGCGACATCGCCTTCCTCGCGGCCGGCATCGCCATCGGCCTGCTGGCCGGCCTGGTCAGCTTCAAGGCGGGATCCTTTGCGATCGCGCTCGGCGGCGCCGGCGGCGCGCTGATTTCGGGCCTCGTCTGCGGATGGCTACGCACCCGCCAGCCGACCGTCGGCTCGTTTCCGCCAGCCGCGCAGCAGACGCTGAGTGACCTCGGACTGGGCGGCTTCATCGCCTCGATCGGCCTTGCGAATGGACCGGCGGCACTGGCCGCCATACAGGCGCATGGCTTGCTGCTGCTGGGCATGGGCGTGTTCGTCACGCTCACGCCGCTGACCGTGGCCACGATCTTCGCCTACCGTGTGCTGAAGATTAATCCCGTGATCGTGTGCGGAGCGCTGGCCGGCGCCATGACGGTCGATGCGGCAGTCACGGGCTGCTGCGAGATCGCCGAGAGCCAGACCCCCGTGCTCGGCGTCGCCGTTCCCTATGCGGTTGGCAATGTGCTGCTGACGATGCTCGGGCCGCTGATCGTGACGCTGACGCTCGTGACGTAGGGGATCGCCACGGCCCGACGTCGCCGCTTGATCTAGATCAAGGGCGCGCGCTGCTACTTGCGAAAACCTTCCTACTCATTCGGCTCAGAGCGGGACGGGAACGATGTTTCGATCCCTTTGCTTGTTACTTGTCTTTTTTGCGGTGCTCTCCGCGCCCGAACCTTGTCGAAGCGCGGACAACCGAACGCTGTTGCCAATCCAGGAAGAGGTTTGGGTACTACCTCTCATTCATCCGACGGTCGCCTACGCGGTTCGTCCAGTTGGAAACGGCCCCTTCCCACTCGCAGTGATGAATCACGGCGTCTCCTTGAACGCCCGCGAACGCAACTTCTTCCCGCTGGTGGAGTTTCGCGATGCCGCCATGTGGTTTGCGCGCCGGGGCTATCTGGTGGTGGCGCCGGTCGGCCCCGGATACGGCGCCATGGCCCTCGATATACCCGAGTTCGGGCTGTTTTCCGTGTTCTATTCAAAGGTCGGCGCCTGCGAGAATCCGAACTTCCGGGATGCCGGCATGGCCGCTGCGCTGCTCGACAAATGGATCATCGACTACATGACCAATCAGAAAATGGCCTTGCCCAACGGCGCCATCGTCATCGGCCAGTCCGCGGGCGGTTGGGGTGCGATCGCGCTCTCGAGCCAGAACCTGGCCTCGGTGAAGGCGATCATCACCTTTGCCGCGGGCCGCGGCGGGCGCGTCGGCGGCAAGCCGAACAACAATTGCGCGCCCGACAAGCTGGTCGAGGCGACCGCCGAATTCGGTCGCACCGCGCGAACCCCGATGCTGTGGTTCTATGTTGAAAACGACACCTTCTTTGGGCCAGATCTCTCCAAACGGATGCACGCGGCCTATACCGGCGCCGGCGCCAGCGCCGAATATCATCTAATGCCGCCCTTCGGCGGCGACGGACATTTCTTCATCGATTCCGCCGACGCCATCCCGCAATGGTCGCCGCTGGTCAGTCAATTCCTCGACAAGCATCGCTAGGAGAAGCCAATGATGCGCAATTGCAAGAAGCGATTTTGCTTTGCTTCAGCCATGGCGGCATTGTCGATCCTGCTGCTGCCGCGCCTTGCCGATGCGCAGCAAGCCGCACCGCCCGGTGCGAGCACGGAGAAAGCGGGCGAGCCGGAAGTCGCGCCGCGCGGCGAGCGCAGCCTGGTCCGCCAGATCAAATACGGCGATTGGCAAAAGTTCTGCTTCAAGGCGCCCGGCACGAACAAGGTCTGCCGCACCAGCATCAGTGGCACCTGGGATACCGGTCAAACCGCTGTACGTGCCGATCTGATCGAACGCGAAGGTGAGGCCAAAGCGCGGCTACAACTGTTCCTGCCGGTCGGCATGTACCTGCCGGCGGGTGTCAAGCTCACCGTGGACCAGGGCAAGCCGTACAAGGTCCCCTATGTCTGGTGTGTGACCAATGCCTGCATCGCCGGCAATGCCGCCGATCCCCAACTGATCCGCGAGATGGAGAAAGGCGAGAAGCTGGTGCTCGAAGTCGTCGATTCCAGCGTGCTGAGCATCAGCACCATGCTGCCGCTCAATCAATTTGCGGCTGTCCGCAAGGGTGCCCCGGAGCAGACCTATCAGCAGGACATCGACGAATGATACGGCGCGCCGGCCATGCGCGTCGCATCAAGCTCCGCCCGCGCGTGACCGGTGTCCGGGCCACCAGGTGTCGACGATTACTAGGTACCGATGGGCATGACGACCTCGAAAATCGAGCCGTGGCAATCCGATTTGGCAAGCCTTAGTTTGCCTTCATGATTCTCGACGACGGTGCGGCAAATGGCGAGCCCCAACCCCATGCCCGCGGGCTTGGTCGTGAAGAACGGGTCGAAGATACGTTCCTTGTCCTCCAGTGATATTCCGATCCCGGAATCCTGGACTGACAAAAGCAGGTTCGAGCTTCCCTCAAGTCTCGTCGCAAGCCGCAACAGCCTCGCTTCAGGCGAGACCGAACTCATGGCATCGATTGCATTCTTGACCAGGTTCAGGACCACTTGTTGAAGCTGCGTGGGATCCGCATGAACAAGGAGACGATCCTGGAATTCGGTTTCGACCGAGATTTCGTTGATCTGCAGCTCGTGCTGCGTCAATCTCAGCACCTGGCGTGCGATACCTTCCATTTCCGTCATCGTTCTCTGGTCAATCGGTGTCCTGGCCGACAGCGCACGGATGCTGGAGATGATGGCGCCGGCACGATGGCTCGTGGTCTCGATATCTTCGAGAATGGCGTTCAGTTCCTCCAGGTCGGGCAGCTTCTCGCGAATGTTGCTCCGCGCCGCATTGGCATCGAGCATGATTGCTCCCAGTGGGGTCGCCAGCTCATGAGCCATCGCAGCGGTAGCGGCCTCGACGCTCATGAGCCGGTTGCTGTGCTCGCGCCGCTGCAAGGCCAGCGCGTTGGCCAGTCGCGAATAGAGGAAGGTCATTTCGGCCAGCAGCACGCTCAGTAACATGCAGCTCGCCACCAGCGCAAAACCCCGCGCGGCGTACCAGCCGACAGAGAAGCGAACCGAACTGGCAACCGCCGCAACCAGGAAGTTCGGGATCCACGCAAGCAGCGTGACCATGAGCCACAGATCGAGCACCGTGCGCCTGCGAACAAACAATATGACGAGTGCCATGACTGCGATCGAGCTCAGCACCAGGTTGACTTGATTACCCAGCCGGGTCTGCAGGGTCACGCTCCCGGCATAGAATTCGGGCAGATATCCCACACCTTCAGTCACGGTCCAGGTGAGGCCTCCGATCACAGCCAGCGCGCAGACAATCGCGACACCTATCCTTTTCTTGCCCGTCCCGCGATCCAGGGCGAAGCTTCGATCGGCATCCTTCGACAAGGCATAAATGAGCGCCGAGCCCAGAAACGTCGTGTGCCAGAGCACAAACAGCCAGGCCGGCGTGTTGCGTCCGTCTCCGATCAGGCCGGCCGGGGCGTAGCCGCCCGGAAAGGCCAACGTCTGCAAGAATGCGAAAGATCCACTGAATATGTATCCGCTTGCGAGCACCAAGAGGGCAGACCGCGGCTGGATCGCGTACTGGGTGAACAAAAGGGTTGCTGTGATGAGATCGGCAACGCTCAGGACGGTCTGAAGAACAGGAATGAAGCTGTCGATGGGGCCCACTTGAATATCTGCGAACGGCGCAACGATCAATGCGACGGCAAAAAGAACGACAACGACCGCCAGCGCCGTCCTGCGCTGTCTCGCCGTTGCCGGCATCGTCGCGATCACGATCGGAAAATCGTAATCCGAATCTCGAGCATGCCGCCCTGCTGCGTCCCCAGGCATCAGGTCCCTCCCCCAAATGCAGGAATTCTACCCCTTTGGATCAGCAGATTGGAGGGGGCTATCGCGACTTTCCTCGTTTCCGCATCAAGACGGCGATGCCGGCCCTGTCCTCATTCCGGCCGACGCACCTTTTTCGCAGCGCAACAAAAACTTTCTTCTCCTTTGCCTATCGCGCGCAGAAGATTAATCGCGTGATCGTGCGCGCACGGCGCAGGTGTATCTGCAAGACATCGTCGTGTGATTTGATGCGCCGTTACACGAGGCCGGCGAACGCCCGCTCGATCGGCTCCATCAGCGACTGGCCCGTGAACGGCTTCGTCAGGTAGGCGATGCATCCAGATGCTATCGCCGCCATGCGTGTGGCATCACTGTCTTTGCCCGTCATGTAAATAACCGGCAGCGAAATCCCGGCCGCCTTGAGTCGATGGCGCAACTCAATGCCCGATTCATTGTTGAGATGGATGTCGAGAACGACGCAGGTCGCCTGCTCGAAATTGTCGTGCTTCTGAAATGCATCGGCAGAGGTGAACAGAACGCTGTCATAGCCGTGCTCCCGAAGAAGTCGCCTCACCCCCCTCAGCATGCCCGGGTCGTCGTCGACCACAAAGACAAGTTTCTGTTTCGACAAGATCGCTGGTCCTTTTGTACCGGCGAAGCATCCATTTGCCGGGCCGCCGCCCAAATAGATTCCTTGCGCTAGATCGAAGCGGCCGGCTTCGCTCTGTTGCAATCTAATTGCCCAGATTTGTGTTTGTTACAAGATTAGGTCCCCAGACGCCGTATTCCAATTGTCCTGAGGGACAATGCCGCTATTTGGGCAGGTTCAACCGGGCCTCGATTTCTCCAGCGTTGCCTGCCGGGATGCCGAGCCGCCCGGTGATCGAGACGAGCTCGGCCAGCGACTGGACCTTCATCTTCTCCATTACCTGGTGACGGTGAGCCTTGATGGTGCGCTCTGTGGCGCCTAATTCATGTGCTATCTGCTTGTTGATCTTGCCTAGTACCACCCGTTCGAACACCTGCCGTTCGCGCGGCGTCAGGGTGCCGAGCAACTCACGCAGCGCGTCCAGCTTCTGCTTCTGCCCGCGCGAGGCCTCGTGATGTGCCATTGCCCGCTCGATCGCGCGAAGCAATTGCTCCGCCGAAACCGGCTTGGTCAAAAAGTCTTCCGCGCCAGCCTTGATGGTCCGCACTGTGGTCGCAACGTCGGCATGGCCTGAGAGGAAAACGATAGGCAAGATCGAACCGAGCTTGGACAGGCGATCCTGCAGCGCAGGACCGCTCAGGTCCGGAATGCGGACGTCGAGAAGAATGCAACCCAGTTCGCTCTCGTCCGGCAACCGCTCCAACAAATGCTGGGACGATGCATAAGTCGCGACCGAATAGCCGGCCTTCTTCAGACGCCGCTCGACTGCGGTCCGAAATGACGCGTCGTCATCGACGACATGAACGGTGCCTGCCATGTTCCTTCTCCCCTGGAACGTCCTACTAATGTAGTGCCACTTGCATTGAAGGCCGGAAGACCGCGCCACCTTCGGGCTGATTTTCCGCCCAGATCGTCTCCTTGTGAGCCAGAACAAATGGTCGTGCGATGAAAGCCCGATGCCCGCGCCTTGTTTCTTTGTCGTGACCAAACAAAAGGTGGACGGTCCTACCGGAATACTAACAGATGGATGTGTCAATGGATATATGCACGCAATGGTGCATAAAGGCATCTGCCCCTTTGACGCACGTCCCGCACTTGCGCACAGACGCTGCCGGTCGACCGGGCCGACATCGATGCCTTTAAGTGCTGCGGGCTTCCCTTCGCAATAGTCGTGTTGAGCCAGATCAATGCCGCGCAGGAAGTCGCATTCAGAACAGGGGAAGCTGCTTGCTGCGGGGGGCTGACCGACCCATGAACTTTCTGCTCAAGGAAATCCGGCACAGCCCATTGTTGTGGATGCTCGCCTTCGTACCGGCCGTGCTGCTTTGGGAAACAATTGCTCCATCCGCTCACACGTCCCTTTTCGTCCTTGCTGTCCTGGCAATCGTGCCGCTCGCGGCTCTTCTGAGCCACGCAACCGAAGCGGTCGCCGAAAGGACGGGTGACGCGATCGGCGGATTGCTCAACGCGACGCTCGGCAATCTGACCGAGCTGATTATCGCGGTAACTGCCCTTCACGCCGGAGAATACATGTTGGTAAAGGCTTCGATTGCGGGGGCCATCGTTACCAACTCGCTGTTCATGCTCGGGGCGTCGTTCCTGCTCGGCGGGCTTCGATACCACGTCCAGGATTACAATCGGGCCGGAGGCAGGCTGTATTCCGCGTTGCTGTTGATGGCCACCATTGCGCTACTTGCGCCGGCGGCGATTGCCGACCTCGACTTGGCACGAGGCGACGGGATGGCGCAGAAGCTCAGCGTCGGCCTTGCCGTGCTGCTTGTGGCTGCATACGGTCTAGGCCTTTTGTTTTCGCTCAAGACCCACAAGGAGTTGTTCGCAAGCAAGGATCATGACGAGGCGATCGCGGCGACCTGGCCGCTTGGACTGGCGATCGGCACTCTCATTGTCGTCACCGTGCTGGTCGCGCTTGTGAGCGAGATATTTGTGGAGTCGGTGCAAAAAGCCGCCGAGACGCTCGGGATGAGCCCGGCCTTTGTCGGGTTCATCATCGTCGCCCTCGTCGGAGCGGCGGCCGAAATGGCCGTGGCGTTTTCCGCCGCGCGCAACAACCGTCTCGATATGAGCGTGAGCATCGCTCTTGGAAGCGCCTCCCAGATCGCGCTGTTCGTCGCGCCGATTCTCGTCCTGCTGAGCTACGTGATCGGTCCGACGCCAATGGACTTGCAGTTCTGGCCCGGCGCCGTGAAAATGGTGATGATCGCCGCCGTAACGGCGACGTTCATCACCGCCAGCGGGCGCTCGGCCTGGTTCGTCGGCGCCTTGCTCGTATTCATCTATGCGATATTCGCCATGACGCTCTACATGGTGCCGCCCGGCTCACACGGCCCCGTGTGAGCTACAGCGATCCTCAGGCTAGGACGAAGCAAAAGACGCGTGGTGCGACAGCGCCTTGCGCAGCACCTCGAAGATGACTGCCGTCGACCAGCCGAACAGCAGGACGCCATTCATCGCCGCCATCGGCCCCAGCAGGCGCCATCGTGCAACGGGCGTGATATCGCCATAGCCGAGCGTCGTGTAGTTGACGAAGGCGAAGTAGAAGAGATCGGCGCCTTCGGGCGCAGCATTGACCATGCCATAAGCAATCGACCAGACGAACACCTCCATCATGTGCGTGGCCATCAGCACCAGAACGGTCGCGGTCATCACACCGATCAGGTGCCGCCACGGATGGGACGTGCTCGTCGACGCGCGCGCGACGCGGATGGTGGTGACCGTCAGCAAGGCGTGGATGACGATATTGACGCCCGTGACGCATGAACCAACGATCAATTGAAGTATCATGTTGGCGTCTCTTGCCTTGCGCCGTCGGACGTGCCCGCGCCGGCGGCGGCTTGCTCCTCGCGGCCCCAGGCCATCAGTAATTCCCAGGCGACCGCCAGAACGATCGGCCCGACGAACAGGCCGAGCAGGCCATGCGCAAGCGTTCCGCCCAACACGCCGATGAAGATGACGAGGACCGGCGTGGACAGGCCGCGCCCCATCAACAGCGGCTTGAGCGCGTTATCGGAGATGCCGACCAGCGCCAGAACGATCGTGATCAGCACGCTGGCTCCGACGTCCTTGACCGACCAGACCCAGATGATGACCGGCACGAGGATTGGCGCCGATCCGATCTGGATGATGCCGAGCACGAGTACCGCGAAGGCGAGCACATTGGCGTGGGGAACGCCCGCGATCTTCAGAACGATTCCGGCCAGCAACGCCTGCAGCACCGCGATCCCGATAACGCCCTGCGCCACCGTGCGGATGGTAGCGCCGGCCAGCGCCAGGAAATCCGCGCTGCGCTGCGGAACGATCCGGGTCAGCATGGTCCTGATCGAAGCGACGAGTTGCGGTCCGGACGGAAACAGGAAACCCGTGATCACCACCGCCAGAAGGAATTTGATCGTTCCCGTCCCAGCGCTGCCTGCGATTGCGAGGATCGGCCCCGCCAGCGGTTTCAAGTACGGCGCGAGTTGGCGCAAAGCCGCTTGCAGGTTGTCCGACGCCATTTTCCAGAATTCATGCAGCGTCGGTCCGATCAGCGGCCAGTCGCGGATGCTGTCCGGCGGCGGCGGGATCGTGAGATCCGCCGAGGTTAGCTGATCGGAGATGCTGAGCAGGCCGTCGACCAGCCCGAAGCCAAGCCAGGTCGCAGGCCCCAGGAAAACCGCCAGCACCACGAGAGTCATGACTGCTGCCGCGATCCGCGGCCGATGGCCGAGATGCTCTGAGAGCCAGTTGTAGATTGGATAGAGCGCAACCGCGAGCACCGCGCTCCAGGCCAGGATTGGGATGAACGGCTTCAGCAGCAGGAACGACCAGTAGATCAGCAAGGCCAGAAGGCCGAGGCGAATGGCGATCTGAATCACCTCTTCACCGGGCCGGCCGGACCTGGATGCCCTCGAGGGAGTGCCACGGTCGTCCATCCGCTTCGCTCTCTCCCGCGCTGTCCGGTCACATCTGTATTGTCGCTACTTAAATCACTGGCTTGATCCAGATCAAGCGGCGGAGCGCACTAGCGCCGGCCCAACAGCGAGCGGCGGTACAGGCTGCGGCGGGCTTCCTGAAGACACACGTAGCTTCCGTGGAAGCCGTGGCCATAAAGCTTCTGTCCGCCGAGGTAGTATTTGCCCTTTTTGAAATCGAGCCAAACCACCGTTTCGGACGGGCAATGCCGCTGCGCCTGATCTTTGTAGCGGAATGGCGTCAGCACCTGTGCCATGGCATCGCTCGCAAACAGCGCGGCTGACAAGGCAATTGCAAAGCTGGCAGCGCCTTGACGAAGTAACCGTCTCGATCGCGTATGGTTTGAAGACTGCGCCAGATCGCTGCTCCCTGTGATCCCCGGGGCGGCAAGCTGCCGTCCCCGGCGCGGCAAGCTGCTTGAAACGAAACAGAGCTGGCTTGACCTGAATCAATACAACGCGGCGACTGCGATCGGAGCAACGATGATACGCGCCTATACCACTTCCATGATCCTAGGCCCATTCGACAGAAGCTGTCCGCGAGGACAATGTCCTTTGGGACAATGGCTGAGAGAATGCCCGACGTCGTAAGAATGGTTGGGCTGAGTAGCGACCCGCCGGGAGGTCCGACGGGTCGGTCAATGAAGTTTACCGATACAAACACGGAGCCGCCCCATGTTTGTCAATCTCAACGGCAGCCCTGCGAATCGACCCAGATTTCTTGGCGAACTGAGCGCGCTTTCCCAAGCCGACATCCTTTTAACCGAATTCAAATACAATCGCGGCGCAGAGATATTCGGCGAGGCAGAGCCGGCTGAATATGTCTATCAGGTGGTCGAAGGCGCGGTGCGAAGCTACAAGCTGCTGTCGGACGGGCGCCGCCAGATCAACGCATTTCACTTGGTGGGCGACATCTTCGGCCTCGAAAATAGCGGTACTCACCGCTTCACGGCGGAGGCGATTGTCGAGACGACCGTGCGCCTGGTGAAGCGCGTCAGTCTGGCGCATGTGGCGGAACAGGATGTCACCGTCGCGCGCGACCTTCTCAACATGACCGCGAGCAATCTAAGACACGCCGAAGATCACATGCTCCTCCTGGGACGCAAGACGTCGCTGGAGCGAGTGGCGGCGTTCCTGCTGGAGATGGACAGCCGCCTGACAGCCGCCGGCATTATGGCGTTGCCCATGTGCCGGCGCGACATTGCGGATTATCTCGGGCTCACGCTGGAAACCGTGTCGCGCGCTCTGTCTGTGCTTCACGACAAAGGCGTTCTTGGTTTTCTGGGCCAGACCCAGCGCCAGATCGTGCTGCTGGACCGGCCCAAACTCGCCGAGCTTGATCTTTAGCCGCGATCGAGGCTTTGCGCCGATATTTGGTAGCTCGCATCGCTGGAGATGCCGCCAAACCACGCGCCGAAATAGCCGGCGTAGAGCGCCGGCTGCTCCAGATTCATGGAATGCCCAACGCCGGGCACAGTCACCAAGCGGCAATTTGGCATCGCAGCGGACATTCTCTTGAGATCGGCCAGCGGAATCCAGCCGTCCTTCTCGCCCCAGAGCACGAGGTGGGGATGCGTGATCTCCGGCATCCGCCGCTCCAGTTCGCCGCTCTCGCGCTCGCGATTGAGGTTGACGGGCGTGCCGATCCACACGCCTTCGGCCACGCCGAAGGTCTTGTCCAATATGCGTTCGAAGAAAGCCTTCAGCTCTCCCAGGCCGTCTCGAAACAGTGGCACCGTGTTCGGCGAAAGACTTTCGGGCACGAACAGCGAGGACGCCGCGGTCGCCATCACGGCGCGCGTGACGTCACGGCTTGCCATCATCGCGCGGAATACCCCGATCTGGTCCTCGTTGAAGGACAACCCGAGCGGCGTCACCGGATCGAGCGCAAACACCTTGCCAAAGCGCTGCGGCTGCATCAGCAGCATGCGTGCCGCGATGATGCCACCGGTCGAATGGGTCGCGAGATGACAGAAAGGTACGTGCAACTCGTCAAGCGCCGCCAGCATGTCCAGCGCGTGCTGCTGCATCGAATAATTGGCGTAATCCAGCACGGCCGGCGGCCGGTCGCTTTCGCCGCAGCCGCGCCAGTCGATGCCGATCACGCGTATGCCGCTGGGAAGCAGCGGCACCGCGAACTCGATCCACTCCTTGCAGGCGAGATTTCCATGGAGGAAGACGACGGTAACGTCGCCCTCACCCCATGCGCACCATCCGAGATGGACCTCCCCGGCCCTTACCTGCGGCATGACCGAGGCCTATTTGTTCAGACCCACCGTCGGGGACGTTCCCGCAGGGCTCTCCGGCACCGGCGCCGCCGACGCCGTTGCAGTCGCGCCATTGATCAGGCGATCGGTCGCCAGCGGCGAGCTGGTGTCGACCTTCCCCGTTGTCACGAAGTCGGTCACGTCGGCCGCATATTCCACAGGGTTGTCCGTATGGATGAAATGCGCGGTGTTCGGATAGATCTTCAGGATCGGCCGGTTACCCGCGAGCGTCATCCGCGTCATGAACGGCGTGATGATGTCGCGGCCGAGGTCCTTCAACCCGTTGAAGGCGGTACCGGGAATGAACGGCTCCTTGTCACCGAAGGCGAGGAAGATCGGCGCCTTGATCTGGGTTAGCCGTTCATAAAGGTTCTTCGGATCGTCCCGCTGCAGCTCCGACACCATCGTATAGATGTCGAAGATGAAGACGTTGGACCACTGCTCCAGCTCCTTCGGATTGCCCTTGATCAGCCCGACGCGCTGATCGGTGTGAAAGCGGGCATACTCGCTGTCGTTCATGAAATACCCGCTCGGGCTTTGCGTCACCACGCCCGTGACCGGATCTCGTTTCTTGAAGTAGAAGAAGTCGCGAACGTTCTGCTCGGACCGGCCGATCTCGCTCGCGAGAATGCCGGTCTGGTCCCAGGTCTGCTTCCACTTGTCGAAATCGCGTGCAAAGGACGCATCGAACAGGTTCAGTTTTTTGCCCGGAGCGATCGTCACCTCGCGCGGATATTCCTCGAGCCCCGCAGGCGCTTCGAGCGCGATGCTCGAGACTGCCTCGGGCCAGGACAGCGCGTAGCCCATCACAAGCTGACCGCCCAGCGAATGGCCGAGATAGGCCGCCTTCTTGACGCCGAGCTGGTTGACGACGAGCTCATGCACGACATCGCGCATGTCCTGCATGGTTCGCGCCGGGCTCTTGTCGAGATTGCCCGGCCCCGACACGCCGTAATGCGGCAGGTCTGGCACGATCACGCGCAGGCCGCTGCGCAGCGCATACTGCATGATGTTGCCGTAGTGGCCGCCGAAGGCGCCCTTGCCGTGGATGATGACGAGAACCTTCGGGTCCTTTTCGGTGCCGGCATATTCATCCATGTAGCCGATCTGCCAGGACTTGCCGGTGCCGTCCTTCACGTCGGCATATTTCACCGGATAGGGATAGGTCACGTAGTCCTTCCAGAAGGACTTTTTGGGATCGATGTTCGCGGCAACGCCCGGTACGCGATAATTCTTGTCGACATATTGCTGCGCCTTGTCGAGCCGGTCGACGTCGTCCATGAAAGCGACGAACTTGGGATCGTTCTTGCGGTGATTGATAATCGGGAAGACGCCGTAATGCGCGACAGGGCTCTCCTCCGAAATCAGGTCCGCGCCGGGGATATTGTCGACCGCCTTCTCGGCCAACTTGAAATTGAGCCAGTTGTCGTTGGTGATATGCATCACCAGCGTGCGGGCCTGGATGCGCCGGAGGTCCGTATTGATGTTGTGTATTTCGCCGACCCGGTTGCGCCATATGAGATCGACGGCATCGTACAGCTTGGCGCGGTTGGTTACGCTGGTGCCGGCCTTCTCATTCGGGGGCTCCCAATAGAAGACCTCCGGCTGCACCGAGGCAAAACTCTGCGATGAACGATACCCGAAGTCATAGCCGGTCAGTCCAAGCACTGACCAGCCGAACGCGACGCCGGGGCCGGGGTGCTTCTCCTTGGGGAGCTTGTAGTAGTCGCCCTTGGTTGCCTGCCAGGCCGGATCGGATTCGATCGCGGCCGTCATCAGCTGGAAGGTCCAGTTGCCGACGGGGTCCTGCGCGTCCGACTGGGTCGTGCCGCCGATCGGCATCAGCGCGCTCACATATTCCGGATGCATCACGCCCCAGACATAGGTCTGCGTGCCACCCATCGAGACGCCGACGACCAGCGCGAGCCGCGCGATCTTCAGGTTGTCGCGCAGCATGCGATAGTTCGCGTGCACCATGTCGAAATAGCTGTATTGGGGAAACTGGATGCCGAGGCCGTCGGACGGCTTGCTGGCGCCCCAGGTGCCGAGCGGATCGACCATGACGACGTAATAGCGATCCGTATCGATCGGCCGGCCCGGCCCGATGATCGGCACGCCGCCCGACAACGCGGCACCCTTGACCCACTGCTCGTACATGTCGGTCGAGTCACCGGAATAATAGGAATTGATCACGATGGCGTTGGTGATCTCGCCGGCGGCATTCCTGCGCGGCGTGCCGATGGCGATATAGGCGGTTCGCAGCTTGCCGCCGCCGAGCGATTCCAGCGTCACGCCGCCCTCGCCGCCATCCACCCATTTCGAGGGATTATCGAGATCGTAGCGCCCGCCAAGACGGAAATTCGCAATCTCATAGTACTGCTTCAGCCCGTCGTGCTGCACCTGCGACGATCGGCGGGTGAAAGGGGGATCTGCAGCCGCCAGAGAAACTGTGGTCAGCAGCAGGATAATGGCGACAACGAACCGCTTCATGGCATCTCTCTCCCGGTCACGCGCGCATGCAAAGCTCGCGCTCGGCGGAGAGGCTAGGAAGGCGACCTGCGGCGACCTTTGACTTATCGCAAGGGTCCGGTGCGGAAAGCGTCAACCCTGGACGCGCCCCGCTGGATGCTACCATGCCTTATCTTTCGCACGGCTCTTACCGGATACGCTACGAGCTGGAGGGCCCCGACGAGGGGCCAGCTTATGTGCTGGTCAATGGGCTTACGCAATATGCCGAGCTTTGGGCCGGATACCGCACTGCGCTGGCGGCGCGGGGATTTCGGGTAGCCACCTTTGACATGCTCGGCCAGGGCACGTCCGACAAGCCCAGCCTGTTCATCAGCCAAGACGATCAGGTTCAAGCGCTCGGCCTGCTGATCGATCAGCTCGGCAAAGGCCCGATCTTTCTCAGCGGCATCAGTTTCGGCGGCCTGATTGCGCTGCGTTATGCGATCGCGCATCCCGAGCGGTTAGCGGGGTTGGTGGCGATGAGCGCCTTCGCCGAGCTGTCGCCCCAGCTCATGCTGCTCGGCAATGCGCTGCGCACCGGATTGATCCTCGGCGGCACCAGCTACCTGCAGGATCTGCTGCTGCCGATGAATCTCTCCGACGCGTGGCTCAAGCCGCTGCTCGGCAACCTCGAAGCCGTGAAGCGGCAAGGTTGGCTCACCAACGACGTCTACGCGCTGCAGAACCTGATGGAATCCTTTCTCGGCTTCGAGCCGCTCACGCCGCAATTGCCGGCGATCACGATCCCCACCTTGATCCTCAACGGCGAGTACGATTTCCTCACGCCGCGTTCGCTGCACGAGACGCTGCGCATCCACATTCCCGACAGCGCGCTTGTCATCATCCCGCACGCCTATCACGCCTTTACGCTCGAGCACCCCGAACTGACCGCGGAGCTGCTCGCGACCTTCGCCGAAAATGTGCTGGCCAGGCGCTGGCAGGGAGCGCAATCGGTCTGGATCGCACCCGAGAAAACGGGCGGCACCCTCGTCCCCTTCCCCGCGGGACAGGATCATCTGCGCGCCATCCCGCGAGCGACGGTACCGGCATGAGCATGTTTCTGGGCCCGCTCGATTCGATCGGTCGCGTGCCGCCACGGCAGCAGAGCCGCGTCGCTTCATTCCTGATCTCCGCCCACGGCGCGCTGACGCGGCACCTTGCCTTCACCTTGCCCGGGCAGATGAAAGCGGGCTGGCAGACCGAGCTCAATGCGCAATTCTACCGCGAAGCCGAGATCGTCTCGCTGATGCTGCGCGCGACGTCCTGGGTCATGGACCCCGAACTCCTGATGCTGTCCGCCTGCTGGGAAGCGGCCTGGCTGCCGAGACCCCTGACCGGCCTCTCCGATCAGACCCTGGCGCTGACCATCGATATTGCCGCTCTCGGCCATGCCGTGCATGCGGCGATCCGTCCCGCCGCGCTGCTGCCGGACAAGGTGCTGGCGGAAGATCCTTTCGTGATGGCGCTCCGCCGCATCGAGTTCGAAAGCGGCCGGATCATGCAGGCGCAAATCATCTTCCTGAAAGGGCAGGATCTTCTGCCCTACCGCGAGGCCGTCAACGCGGCCGTCGAAAGCCGGCACCTTCAGGTTCGCAAACTCTGGACGGAGATGCTGGATGGCATCGGCGTCACCGAGAGCAAGGCGGGGTGAGCACGTGCTTCCCTTGACCCAAATCAAGGCCCGCCCTCCCACACGTCTCAAGCTGCCGCGCGTACGAGCACACCGGAGCCTGCCATGAAAGCCGTTTCCGCCGAAGAAGGCATCGCGATGATCCCGCATGGCGCGACCGTCATGGTCGGCGGCTTCATGGGCGTGGGTACGCCGGAGCGGCTACTCGATGAATTGGTCCGGCAGAAGAAAAGCCAGCTCACCATCATCGCCAATGATGCGGCCGTTCCCGGCCGCGGCATCGGCAAGCTGTTCGACGCCTCCCTGGTCGCGACCATCACGGCAAGCCATATTGGTCTGAATCCGAAGGTGCAGGCGCAGATGATGGAGAAGAAACTCGTGGTCAACCTGGTACCGCAGGGGACCCTGGTGGAGCGAATCCGCGCCGGCGGCTGCGGCCTCGGCGGCGTGCTGACGCCGACCGGCGTCGGCACGATCGTCGAAGACGGCAAGCAGCAGATCGAGATCGACGGCAAGCATTTCCTGCTGGAGACGGCGCTGCGCTCGCAATTCGCACTGGTGCATGCCTTCCTGGCCGATTATCTCGGCAACCTGTCCTACGCGCTGACGGCGCGCAACTTCAACCCGGTGATGGCGATGGCGGCCGACACCGTCATCGTTACCGCGGAGCATATCGTTCCGGTCGGGGTGATCGCGCCCGACCATGTCATGACCCCTGCTCCCCTTGTCGATTACCTCATTGCCAACGGGTGAAGCCATGGACCCACAAACGATCATCGCGAAACGCGTGGCGCTCGAGCTCCACCCGGGCAACCTGGTCAATCTCGGCATCGGCATCCCAACCCTGGTCGCAAACTACGTGCCGCCGGGGCTCAACGTGTTTTTCCAGTCAGAGAACGGCCTGATCGGTACCGGGCCGATCCCCGAGCAGGGCATGGCGCATCCTATGCTCACCGATGCCGGCGGCCGGCCGATCAGCGCGCTTCCGGGCGCCTCGACTTTCGACAGCGCGATGTCGTTCGCCCTGATCCGCGGCGGCCATGTCGACATCACCGTACTCGGCGGGCTGCAGGTCGATGCGGAAGGACATCTCGCCAACTGGATGATCCCCGGCAAGATGGTGCCGGGCATGGGCGGCGCGATGGACCTCGTGTCGGGCGCCAAGCGTGTCATCGTCGCCATGCAGCATGCCGCCAAGGGCAAGTCGAAGATCGTCAAGAAGTGTGGACTGCCGCTGACATCTGGGAGGCCGGTGAATCTGGTCGTGACCGACATGGCGGTGATCGGCTTCGAGGGCGGCAGAATCACGCTGTTAGAGACCGCGCCCGGCGTCAGCGTCGCGGAGGTGATGGCTGTCACGGAAGCCGAACTCACCATTCCGGACAAGGTTCCGGAAATGAAAATCTGATGCCCGGCGTGACACCATCCGGAGTATGTAACCATGCGGATATTCAACGGATTCGATGAGATCAAAGCCGCCGTCGGTACCGAAGTGGGCGTCAGCGAATGGATCGAGATCACGCAGGATCGCATCAACAAATTCGCCGAAGCGACCTGCGACGAGCAATGGATCCACGTCGATGAGGACCGCGCAACACAGGAACTGCCAGGTGGCAGGACCATCGCCCACGGACTGCTCTCGCTCAGCCTCGCGCCCATGTTCATCCGCTCGGTCATGGGCCTCAAGGAGCTGAAGAACACGCTGAACTATGGCGCGGATCGCATCCGTTACCTGGCGCCGGTCCCGGCAGGATCACGATTGCGCGGCCGCACCACCATTGCCGAAGTTGAGGACGTGCCGCCGGACGGCCTGCGGGTCAACTACCACCTGGTGATCGAGATCGAAGGCGGCAAGCGCCCTGCCTGCGTCGCAGAGGTCATCGCGCTGCACATGCGCTGAGCCAATCGAGCATCAATCGATGATGTGATAACCACCATCGATATACATCACGTTGCCGGTGATGAGCTTGGCGCCGTCAAGTGCGAGGAACGCCGTCGCCGCGCCGACATCATCGATGCTCACAAGGCTGCGCGTCGGCGCCTTGGATTGCGCCTTGTCCATCAGTTCGTCGAATTCGGGGATTCCCGACGCGGCGCGCGTCGCCAGCGGGCCCGGCGAGATCGCGTGGACACGAATGCCCTTCGGCCCGACTTCGGCAGCGATGTAGCGGACCGCGGCCTCGAGCGCGGCCTTGGCGACGCCCATTATGTTATAATTCTGCACGACCATCTGACTGCCATAATAGGTCATCGTGAACATCGTGCCGCCACGCTTCATCAGCGGCTCCGCCAGATGCGCCATGCGCATGAACGACCAGCAGGACACGTCCATCGTTTTCAGGAACCCATCGCGCGGAACATCGATGACACGGCCATGCAACGCCTCTTTCGGCGCAAACGCGATTGAATGCAGCAGAAAATCGAGTTGGCCCCATTCCTTCTTGATGTGTTCGAATACCTGTTCCATCTGCCCTTCGACGGTCACGTCGAGCGGCAGAAAGATTGGAGCTTCCAGGTCCTTAGCGAGTGGCTCGACATGCTTCTTAGCCCGCTCGTTCAGGTAGGTGACCGCAAGCTCAGCTCCCAGCGCGCGAAAAGCCTTGGCGCAGCCCCAGGCGATCGACTGGTCGTTGGCGATGCCGACGATCAGGCCCTTGCGCCCCTTGAGCGCGACCTTGGTCTCGGGAAATACGGGGATGTTCATGACGCTCTCCCTTTTGCCTGGGTGGACGGACGCCTGCTCCACAGCAGCGACAAGGTATGCTGTGCGATCATCAGCTCTTCATCGGTCGGCACGACATAGACGGGTGTGGTCTCGGGGCGCGAAATCAGCAGTGCATGGCGCGCGTTCGCTGCGGGATCGAGAGCGACGCCGAGCCATCCGAGCCGCTCGGCGATGCGCGCTCGGATGCCTTCCGAGTTCTCGCCAATCCCTGCAGTGAACACAAAGGCGTCGACGCCCTGCAACGCGGCCGCCAGCATTCCCGCATTCAGCGCGGCGCGGTAAACGAAATACTCGACGGCAAATGCCGCGTTCGATTCTGCGCTGCTCTGCAGTTCCCGCATGTCGTTGCTGACTCCGGAGAGCCCTTTCAACCCGCAATCACGATAGAGGAAATCTTGCACCGCCCCCACCGACATGCCCTTCACGGTGATCATGTACAGGATCACGCCCGGGTCAATCTGTCCCGGCCGCGTGCCCATCGGGAGCCCGTCAAGGGCGGTAAATCCCATGGTGCTTTCGATGCTGCGCCCGCCACGAAGCGCGCACATCGACGCGCCGCTGCCGAGATGGGCGACGACGACGCGGCCGGCCGCGATTCCTGGCGCCACGTTGGGCAAGGTCTTTGCAATGTATTCGTAAGAAAGCCCGTGAAAGCCGTAGCGCCGCACGCCTTCTTCGTGAAACTGCCGCGGTATGGCATAGCAATCCGCGAGGTCGCCGTGAGCACGATGAAACGCGGTATCGAAGCAGGCGACCTGCGGAAGGCTCGGGAAGTTCGCAAGCAGCGTCCGGATCGGCGCCAGATTGTGCGGCTGGTGCAATGGTGCGAGCGCCGAATAGCGCTCCAGCCGGGTCACGACGCCATGATCGATCAACACGGGCCGGTCATGATCCGGCCCGCCGTGGACCACCCGGTGTCCGACCGCGAGCGGCGTGATGCTGAGTTCGTCCCGCAACCAGTGAGCCGCCACCTCCAACGCCGCCGGAACGTCTCCGACATTTTCGATCGGATAGGCACGGTCGGCGAGCTTCTCGCCGGAGGCTCCGGTTGCCCGCAACCGCGGACGGCTCCCGATACCATCCATCTGGCCCTTGATCTGCCGTACCAACCGGCCGTCACCATCGGCCGCGAAGACCTGAAACTTCACACTCGAAGAGCCAGCGTTGACGACCAGGATGGTATCCATGGCGGTCACGCCGCCGTTGCCGCGCGTCGGCGGCGTGCATCGGCATAGAGGGTCGCGACAGCGCAAGAGGCCATGCGGGCGCGGAGCGAGTCCGCGCGCGACGTCAGCACGATGGGCACGCGCGCGCCGAGCACAATGCCGGCGCCGTCGGCCTTGGCGAAATAGGCAAGGTTCTTGGCCAGCATGTTGCCGGATTCGAGATCCGGTACCACCAGGATTTGCGCGCGGCCTGCAACTTCGGAATTAATCCCCTTGATCCTGGCGGCTTCCTTGTCGACCGCGTTGTCAAAGGCGAGCGGACCGTCCAGCAGCCCGCCGGTGATCTGGCCGCGATCCGCCATCTTGCATAGTGCGGCAGCCTCGATCGTGGACGGAATTTTCGACGTCACCGTCTCGACCGCGGACAGGATCGCGACCCTCGGCTGCACACCGAAGCCGGCTTGGGTGAACAAATCGATCGCATTCTGGATGATGTCGCGCTTGCAATCGAGGTCAGGAAAAATGTTGATCGCCGCGTCGGTAATGAACACCGTATCGGCGTAGGACGGAACGTCCATCACAAAGACATGGCTGATGCGTCGCTCGGTGCGCAATCCCGTCTTCGCAGTTACACTGCGCATCAACTCGTCGGTATGAAGGCTGCCCTTCATCAGCATCTCGCCCTTGGCCTCGTGGATCAGCTCCACGGCTCTGGCCGCGGCAGCTTCGCTGTGTGGTGCATCGACGATTTCGAGGCCACCGATGCCGATACCGTGTTTGGACGCGACATCTCTGATCTTCGACGCCGGGCCAACCAGTGTGGGCTTGATCAAGCCTGCCTCCGCAGCTTCGACCGTGCCGCGTAGCGAGCTTTCGTCGCAAGGATGCACCACGAGGGTCGCAGCCGGCGGTATGGCCTTGGCTGCAGCGATCAGGCGGTCGTATTTGCTAAATGTCCGCCCCTCCCCGACATTTGCCGCTTGCGCGCTCATGGCTCGTCTCCTGTTCCATGGAGGTGTCAGGACGCTTTCGCCTGTGGACTGAAGGAACTTCCGCCGGAGTCCTCGGCGTCTCCGCTGACGCCGAATAATTGCGCGACGCGATCAAGGCGCTTCGCGGTTTCTCCTGAAACCCCGCCACCACCGACCGACAGTACTTCTCGGATGGCGGCGAAGACGGCGTGACGCTGGTCCATCTCTTGCGGCAGCATTCTAGGGATGGCAGCCAAACTTGCTTCTTGATCGAGCAGCAGCATGAAGAACTGTTCGCGCACCAGGGTCTTGAACTCGGAGAGGCTCATGCGTGACGCCGCATCGTCCCTTCTCATCCGACGCAATGCCTCCAGGCCGCGCTCATCGACCATGCCCCGTGCCATGCCCACGTAGAGCAAGGCGCGGATCCCGCATTCCCTGAGGCCGCCGCTTCCGATCTTCGCTTTCAGCTCGGCGATGCGGGCATCCAGCAACTTGCGGTGCTTCTCGGACATTTCAGGCCGTGGCGATGGGTTCGCGTTCGGGTCGATGCCGACGGCCGCCTGGAGTGCAGGCGAACCGTAAATGGAAAGGAAGAGCGACTCACTCAGAGCTTCCTGGGTATCCCGCCATTTATCGAGCATGTTCACAATGCTCTCGGACACGGTCTCCTGAGCCTTGAGGAATGGGTTGTCTTTGGCCGCCGGCGTCCTGCTCTCTCGGACGGTCTCAGCCTCAGTGGCTAACGCCTTCATTGCCGAAGTATCGCGGCCAAAAACCTCGTATCCCACCCGCAGCGGGTGCAGCTTGCGCATCCACTCGGCCATCTGCGGCGGCGCGATCGCGCGGACCCACGGCTGAACGAAGTTACGGTAATTGGCGAGGTTGATTTCCGACACACGCTTGGCGGCCGCAAACCGCCGCTCGTCTTCCGGCGAATTGCCGCCCATGGCGCGGAGGTCGTCGATCGTGCGCTGCTCGCAGCGCATGATCCAGCTGCCGCCGGCGAGATCGGCACGGACGGTATCGCCGGATTTTGCCTCGAAGGTCGCTTCGTACAAACCCGGCGGCAGCACGTCGATCAGGTCGATATTGCTTGAGAACTCGGCGTGCTCCTTCTTCGCGACGCCGCCGGAAACGAAGATGCCGAGATGGCCGACGGTCTCATGCACCGTGTAGACAATCGTCTGCCCATAGTACCTGATCTCGTCGACATCGCGGTAGAGATCGAGAATCCAGTTGAGCGCCTGCTGAGGCGGCGTGATGTTGTCGCCCTTGGAGCAGAACACCACGATCGGCGAACGTATCTTGCGAAGATCGACGACCTCGCCGTCCGAGGTCTTGATCCTCCCTGCGGCAAGATTGTTTCCGACGAACAACTCGTCAACGATGAACTGGATCTCTTCGGCGTTCAAATTGACGTGGCCGCCCCACCAGCGCTCGAATTCGAGATAGCGATCGGCTTCCGTATCCACCTTGGAATAGACGTTGTATTGCTTACTCCAGAGCGTGTTCGACGGGTTCATGTTCTCGAAATTCTGCACCAGCCAAGCGCCATCGAACTTGCCGCCGCCGAGATCGCTGGTCAGCGCGGTCAGCCAGCTTCCGCCGAACAGTCCACCGGAGTAGCGCATCGGATACTTGCCGCGGACACCAGCCCAATACGACAGGGGTGCGCCCGCGATGATCAACGGTCCGAACAATTCCGGCCGCAGCGACGCCAGGATCATGACCGCCCAGCCGGCCTGACAATTGCCGATCACGCAGGGCTTGCCGTCGGCATCCGGATGAAGCGCGATGACTTTTTCGAGGAATGTACCTTCGGCGCGGGCGATGTCTCCGATGGTCTGCCCGGGCATCGGCTCGGGCATGAAACCGATGAAGTAGCAGGGGTGGCCGGCCTTCATGGCGACACCGATCTCGCTGTCGGCCTTGAAGCCGCCAATGCCCGGACCGTGGCCGGCGCGAGGGTCGATCACCACGAAGGGGCGTCGGGTGGGGTCGATCTCCACGCCAGCCGGCGGCGTGACGCGCACCAGGCCGTAATTCACCGGCCGCTCGAGGCTCCTTCCGTCTGCTATCAACTCGATTTCGTAGTTGAGAACGTGAGGGACGGTCTCCGCCATATGCTCACGATACTGCTCTCCACGCCTGCGCATGACGTCGAGAAACAGTACGCTGCGTTGCCCGGTGTCCACCAGGTATTCAAGGGCGGATGCAAAAAGACCAGGCAGCGCTTCGCCCGGATTTGCCGACTTTTCCATCATGACTTCTCATCCCTGAGCCTGATCACTGCACGATGTTCGCCCTCGCGGGCGGACTCTTGATTTAGGTCAAGGGTCCAGTTCGAGCGATATCGGCACTTCACCCCTGACAGGCTTGATCCAGATCAATCAGCCGAACGAGGTTTGCGCTGATCTCGTGTGACAGCAGGCCAACGAGACCCGCGATGACGCCCGCTATTTATTCCGCCCGCGAAACACTCCGCGATGGGCGGCCGATCGAGATTCGTGCGCTGAAGCCGGACGACGAGGCCGATATGCTCGTTGCTATCGATCGTACGGCTGCCGAGTCGCGGCGGCGCCGCTTCTTTGTGAGCAAGCGTGGATTTTCCGAGCAGGAGAAGGCCTTCTTCCTGAATGTCGACTTCGTCAACCACGTAGCGCTGGTCGCAACCATCGACGAGGGCGGCCGGCGCACGATCATTGGCGGCGGACGCTACGTCGTGACCGGGCCTGGCAAAGCAGAAGTCGCCTTCGTCGTGATCGATGCTTATCAGGGGCAAGGGATTGGAGCGATGCTGACGCGGCACTTGGCGAGTTTGGCACGCGCGGCCGGCCTCAACGAACTTGCGGCCGACGTCCTGCCGGAGAATGCCGCCATGCGTAAAGTACTCGGCAAGTTTGGCTTCCAGGCCGGCCGCAGCCACGACCCTCAGGTCATCCACATGACACTGCCGCTGACGGAATCGAGCCAGTGACGGTCGATGCTGCTACTGCCAAACGCTCGCATGCATAGCTTGATTTTTGGGAACGTGAGTTGGTGTCCGTCAGCCTGAGCGGGATCGGATACGGGCGTTGCCCGAGATCTGATGGGTCCCAACCGCTTCTCAGATCGAACGTATGGCGATCTGCAGATAGGCTTCGGTGGAAGAACCGGAAAATCGCTGTCCGCCAGGATGAGGGGGCCAAGAAGACCCGCTTCTTAACTCGTTCGCTCGAACTGCGAGGATCTGGAAAGGCGGATAGGACCGTTGCGGTCACGCACGGCATACAAGGAGGCGGATTCGATGGTAGCGCGGTCAGCGATGTCGCAGATACGAAGACTACCGTCATCCAAGGCATAGACCCGGCCTGCATCGACCGCAAAGCGGAGATTGAGGAAACGGAAACTCGGCACGTCCAGGCCGGGAACGGGTTTGCGATAGCGCGTATCGACGAGCATGTAGCCGCTTGCGTCCATGAGAAGCCTTTCATGGAAAGCCCGCGCGGTCGATACGTCGAGCTGGCCCAGCTTTGGCACCACCTTGCCGTTGTAAAGAACTTGGTCACCCATCCGGGCATAAAGACGGCCGAGACCGACGACCTTTCCCGCATCAATCTTCCGCTTCCGCACCCCTTGGCAGATCAGACCCTTGCTATCGCGCGCGTAAGCGCCACCCAGTGTCTGGAAGGTGTTCATATCAGCCTTCACGACAGCCAACCGAGGAGGATCGGCACCTGTGTCGAAATAGTAGGCCTGCACGGCGTCGCGATACCATCCGTCGCCCAGAGCCTCGAAGGTCGAGGGATCGGCGCCCAAGATGAAGGGCTCTCCGTATTTCTCGTAACCCGGAGTGAAAAAGCGCAGGCCCGATTTGTCCGCGCCGAAAACATCGACGACGTGACGGAAGCTCGCGTGGTCGAAGTGGTCGAGCGAAATCATCGGCCCATCCGGATCATCGCGCTTGTGAACCAAAACGCGCTCGCCGTCGCTGAAAAACGGGCCACCTAAGGAAACCGCAGCGCCCGCGCTCGGAGAACCCCGAGCACGGCGGGCCTTCTCCTTGTGCCACCAGGTGTCGGTCAGCTCCGGGTGGGCCTCGAAATATTCCGACCAGCTTTCAAAGCGGTCGCTGACCGACTCCGGTCTCCCCCGCCGATAAGGACGATCCTTGTCATAGGCCATATACTGGCCCTTGTCGGACGCGCATCGAAAGCTTTCGCAGTCGGCGTCTTCCACGGCTTTGTTTTCATAGTAGACGCGATTGATGTCAGCGAAGTAGATGCCCTCATCCCCGATGGCGTGGAAGGTCGCTGCATCAGCTCCTTCGATCGGCTCGCCATAGGCATAGACCGTCTGGCTATCCTTGGCGTAGTGGCTCTCGCTCACATGAAAGCCCGGCTTTTGGCCTTGCGCATAGTGGTAACCGACGATCTCGAATGTCCCTCGGTCGGCGGTCGGCAGACGCCGGTTGGTCACGTAATAGCCTGCAGCCTTGTCTACCGCGTAGCGCTCGTTCAACGCCCTGAAGCTATCCGGATCGGCGTCACGCACCACAAACCAGAACGTCATCGTGGGTGTCTCGCCCTGGCAGTACACGCGTTGGCGATCGCGAAACCAGCGATCGCCCAGTTGACGATATGACGAGGGTTCGATGCCTTCGATGATCTCGCCTTTCCGGTCGTATAACGGCTTGCCCCAGACCATGACCGAGTGGCCGTCACTCACGTAGCGGATCGTCGGAAAGGAGCGCTCGCCGAGATAGATGGCGGTCCAATCCACGTCTGAAAACGGACCGATGCGGGGATTGACTTCCACCATCTGGCGTAGAATTTCTAGCTGGAGCCTCATGCTGAACGGCTCGCTCCGAGCAGGAGGTGGAAGCGTGCCGCCAGCCAAGAGCCGGGTGTAGAGGTCGTAATCCTGCTCCGGCGCGGGCAATCCTCTATCTCTGAAGGAGCCTTGTACCCAGCGCGCACCAGCAAAATGCAGGTAGGAATAAAGCTTAGTGTCGTCGGTCCAGCCTTGCTCGTCGAGGCCGACACGCCGCAGCACCTCGTCCCGCGGATACCCCGTCTCCAGAAACAGGTTGGCCGCGTACCAGGTCTCATAGGGAATAGGGAAGAGATCGGCCGCCATACGGGGTTCGCCCTATTTCTCGCGAAGACGTTCAATCCCAAGTGCCACGGTCAGCAATTTACGTGGGTTGGCCTTACGGGAGCGCCAGCGAATATCCGCCAGGAGCTAGCGCAAACGAAAAGGCCGCGAGCATGGCAAGCCGGCGGCGAAGTGGCGCGCAGGGATACAGGGGTGATTGGGACCGCCGGTCGGATTTATTTCGGTCGATGGGCTCCCTCGCCGTAACTGCTGCCCGCTTTAGGGTCCAACCGGTGGTCATCAGAGCCGGCACGCCTTGGGCGTTTGCGTTGGCTGCCGGGCTCGTGGTGATTTTCGGCTGGATTTAGTCCTGGAAACACCAGAATGGTCTGGGCACTACTTTGACATATAGCGGCGTCCATACATGCGCTGTTCAGTTTAAAAAGTAGACGTCACCACAAACATTATGGGGGATCCCCTTTTTTTCCGCTTCGTACTTGGCAGGTCCCCAGGGCAGTACGCGCCACTTATTTTGATCAGTCGCAAAAGGAAATGGAGCAACAATGTGCATTTCTTTTTCAGGAACCTTGTATTGTTCGTAGTGTCCGACAGGCAAATCGACGAAATGAAAATAATGATATCCTTTAGTTGTTCCTTGATATGACCAAAGAGCCACTTTTGGTTCTTGCCATTTTACCGAGCGTTCAGCCAGTTGTTGACAGCCGACTACTGTCGCCCCATCCTTTTCGTTGCAAGCGGCAAGGCCCACAAGATGAAGCAGCAACGCTAGAAACCTCATGACCGGCCGCTTTTGTGTGATTGGTTTCAAGGAATCGGTATACTAGACAAGTTCGAGCCGCTCGAGCGGCGCATACAAGGCGTGAATGCGCCGCGCAAGGTTGACGACTGGCGAGAACATCAGCTCGTTCACGCCGGACACCATCAGCGAGACTCCAACAACGCAATATTCCTCCAATGCCGCCTTGTTGGCAAATGCGTTGGCCCCAGAGTCGCCGTCATAGCCGCCAGCCATCATGACATTGCCCCACGTGTCCAGCGACGCGATCACAAGGTCCAATGTCACGTCGTCAGGCTCGTCAGCGAAAATCAAACGTACTCCACGCTCGCTATGACTCTTTGCCGGCGGATCATGCACAAAGGTGAATTCCCGCGGCGGGATGCACGATGGATAAGACAACATCGCACTTTGCGTAACCGCGCCGCCGACGCACCCGTCGGCGACGATCTCGGCGGAATCGAATCGCCTACACGCCAGCATGTTCGCAAGCAGCCGTAACGCACCGAGACCGACTCCTCCGAGCAACAGACTCCATTCTACAGTGTCCGGCCTTGTATCAGCGAGGCGTTCCGCATGCGTGCTAATCTTGCCGGCTACCCCCGCGCTGCCGGAGAACAGGCCGCGTGCCGCACCGGCCGCCAGCAGTGCGACGGGATCGACCATCTGCTCTTCGGGATCAGCTAAGGCTAGATATCGGTCTCTGGACGGATCCGCTGAACCTCTGCGCCAGACAGCGCTATCCGAAGGTGTTGCGCGCCGGGACCTCGGGGGCCGGAGGCGATCCGAAAGCGAATCACCAAATCCTTTCAAATTGGTTGAAGCGGGCGACTAAGGTGATACCGGGTGTGACGCAGCTCCCCGGTCTTGGTCAATGCACCTCTCTCGACAAGGTTCTGCAAAACCTCTCGTCGCCGTCGCACGAGACGTTCCGGTGATGCTGATATGATTCTCTGCGCTCAGGCCGCCCTTGAAGCCATCGATGCCCTCTCGGAATATCCGGGCGATGACCTTCTCCTGACGCTCGTTGAGCGTGCCGCGATGCTTCTGGTAGAACTTCGCCTTGGCGACGTAGAAATCCACACGCCTGATGGTGTTGTTCTGGGCTTCCAGAATCGCGTTCGCAAAATATTCGAGCCAGCCGGTGATCCCGGTCTCTTTGTTATTGCGCTCCAATGAGGCATAATAATCTCTACGTTTCCGCTCAATCGTATAGGCGAGCGCAATCAGGCTGGGTTGACCAAGATTTTGCGCGAGGGATTTTTCCGTAAGCGCGCGGCCTATGCGGCCGTTACCGTCTTCGAACGGGTGAATACACACGAAGTACAGATGGGCAATGCCGGCGCGCGTCAGCGGCGACAACGGAGTCCTGCCTCCAGGGGCAGTATCGTTGAACCAAATGACGAATTGCTTCATCTCGTCCGGCACGCGGCTGGACGGAAGTAAATTTGCGTCAAGCTGATGTTGGATAACGTTGGCGCAAGCCAATCTTCACGATGACGCAAATGGACGCCAGAATTGCTGAACTCGTGGCGCGGCTCACGGCGCTTAAGCGCGAGCGCGCGAAAATCGTAGCCGAGATCGACACTCAACAATCGGAAGACCGCCCTCTTGTCGCAATTTTTGCGCGGGCAAAGGAAGCGATACTAGATCCCGGTCGGCCTCTCAATTTGCCCGTAATATTACTGGCAAGGCGCTACCGACAAAGCGGGGGCCCCGGCCCGCCTTTGGGCCGCAAGCGCGGCGACAACAAGCATTTTTAACCGTGCCGAGGTTCGGGCCCGGCCGGTACCTCGCTGTTAACGCGATTCGAAGCGGCCGTACCCAGTGTTTCCGGGATGTCGACCATCGCGGGAATCATGTCGTGGGCCGTACGCTTACGCACTGGCTTGCTAGCGAACTCCACGTTGGAGGGCGCAGCGCGCCGGACCGCCTCGACACGCCCAATTGCCGTCTTCGTGCTATGCGGCGCATTCCTGATCGCGCTGGTGATCGGCGTGATTGCGCTGATCCTGTCCAACCTGCGTCATCACGCGATCGAACAGAGCAAACAGCAGCTGATGGCAACCGCAACCGTGCTTGTCCGGCAGGCGGCGCGCGACTTCCAGTCGATCGACCTCATCGAGGCCAACCTGATCGAATACATGGAGACGCTCGCGATCGTTTCCGATGAGCTCTATGCCCGCGCCATGGTGGGACGCGGCATTCACCTGATGCTGAAGGACAAGATCAGCGGCTTCCCTCACATCGGTGCCGTCATGCTGATCGGAGCCGATGGCAAGCTCATCAATTCGTCGCAGGCCTGGCCTACCCCACCACTCAATTTCGCTGGCCACGATTTTTTCGAAGCGCTGAAGAATAGCCCGCGATTGGGCTCGATGCTCGGCGAACCGACGCGGGATCCGCATACCGGCGTCTGGACCATATACTTCGCCCGTAAATTCAGGGGATCAAACGGCGAATTCCTCGGCCTGGTCGTCGGCACGGTCTCATCGCGGTACTTCGAGGAATCCTATGGAACCCTCGCACACGGGGCCGACGAGTCGACCGCGCTGTTTCGTGACGACGGCGTCATGCTCGCGCGCTATCCGCACATCGATTCCTTCATCGGAAAATCCTTTGTCCGCAACGTCCCTGACGGGATGACGCCGCGGTCTGACAGCGGCGTGGCCGGGCAGCGCGATGTGGTGGATAATTCCGAGCGGCTGATGGCGGAAGCGCGGCTTCCCAACGTTCCGATCAGTCTGACAGCCAGTACGACCGTAGCCGCCGGGCTCGCTGACTGGCGAACCGAGGCCGGGTATCTGGTCGGGCTCACCATTGTCCTCGTGGTGGCGATCGGCGGCATCGGCGCCGTCGTCGTGCAGTTCTTCCGCAGGCAGAGCATCCAGCTGGACTCCACGCTGAATAATCAGTCGCAAGGCGTCTGCATGTATGACGGACACCAGCGCCTCATCCTGTGCAACGATCGCTATGCCGAGATGTTTCACCTGCCGCATGGGCTGACGACGCCGGGAACGACGCTGCGGCAGATATTCGACCATCAGGTTTCGCGCAGTCTCCATGCGCCAAGCGGTCCCAGCGAGTATATCCACGGAATGACGGACATGATCGCCGCCGGCAAGCCGGCGAGCATCGTGACGGAATTTTCCGACGGGCGGGCCATGGTGACTGTGTTCCGACCAGCACCAGGCGGCGGCTTCGTCACCACCGTGGAGGATATCACCGAGCAAAGACGCGCCGAGAAGCGGATCGCGCACATTGCCCATCACGACTCACTGACCGGTCTGCACAATCGCGCGGCGTTTTCCGACTATCTGGCGACGACGATCGATGAGACCGTGCGCGCGGGTGGGACGTTCGCGATCCTGTGCCTCGATCTCGATCGCTTCAAGGAGGTCAACGACCTTTACGGCCATCTGGTCGGCGACGCGCTGCTGCGCGAAGTCGCGCGGCGCCTGCAAGCCGTTGCGGCGGATATCTTCCTGGCACGCGTTGGCGGCGACGAGTTCATCCTGATCATCGTCGGCGACGCGCAGGCCGCGGTCGTGGGTGAGCTGGCTCTGCAGCTCCGGGCCGCGTTGAGCGGCGACATCGAGATCGCCGGACGACAACTGCGCATTGGACTGAGCATCGGCATCGCATCCTGTCCGGTTGACGGGACCGACCCCGCGACCCTCCTCGCCAACGCGGATGTGGCACTCTACCGCGCCAAGGCCGAAGGGCGCGATGCGATCCGATTCTTCGAGGCCGACATGGCCGCGCAATTGCGCGACCGCCGCGAGTTGCAGCACGACCTGCAGTCCGCGCTCGCCAACAACGAGCTGCGGCTCGATTATCAGCCGCTGGCCAGGATCGACGGCGAGATCGTGGGTTTCGAAGCGCTGGTCCGCTGGCACCATCCGAGCCGCGGCGTGGTCGCACCCGGAATCTTCATTCCACTCACGGAAGAGAACGGGTTGATCGTCGCGATGGGTGAATGGATTCTGCGCACCGCGTGCCGTGAAGCCGCGTCCTGGCCGAACCAGCTGCAAATTTCCATCAATTTGTCTCCGGTGCAATTTCGCAACGACGACATCGTACGGCTTGTCCACGGGACTCTGATCGAGACCGGATTGGACGCCGGGCGGCTCGAGCTCGAGATCACGGAAGGCGTTCTGATCGACGATTTCTCCCGCGCGGTGTCGATCCTGCGGCGCCTCAAATCGCTGGGCGTGCGCATTGCGCTCGACGATTTTGGCACCGGCTACTCGTCGATGTCGTATCTGCAGGCATTTCCGTTCGACATGATCAAGATCGACCGCAGCTTCATATCGAACCTCGAACGCAGCCCGCAATCGAAGGCCCTGTTGCGCGGCGTCATCGGACTGGCACGCGGGCTCGAGCTTCCGGTGACCGCCGAGGGCGTTGAGACGCGAGCCCAGCTCGACGTCCTCACCCGAGCCGGCTGCGATCTCGTGCAGGGCTTCCTGATCGGAAGGCCGGCGTCGATCGACGGCTATGCGGAGATTGTGGGCCGGCCGACCAGCCCGGAGCAGCGCGGCCTGCCGGCGAGCCAGGCGTCAACGACCCGGCGGGCGCGATGAATGTTGTGACGATCAACCCGATATCCCGACGAGGAGATGGAATGATGCGCTTGAAATCGATCCTGACCGCGACTGCGCTGTGCGTCGCAGGCCATGCGGCGACAGCTCAGGAGCCGGCGGGCACGCTGGAGAAAATCAGGAGCACCGGGGTAATCACGATAGGACATCGTGAATCGTCGATTCCCTTCTCCTATTACGACAAGAACGAGAGGGTCGTGGGCTATGCGATGGACCTCTGCTACCTCGTTGCCGACGCCGTGAAAGCCAAGCTCGGTCTTGCAAAGCTGGAGGTCAAGCTGGTGCCGATCACGCCGTCGCTTCGCATTCCGTCGATCTTGAGCGGGAAGATAGATCTCGCATGCGAAACCATGACCAACAACATCGAACGGCAAAAGGTCGTGGCATTCTCGTCCACATTTTTCGTCGCTGCCAACCGGTTCGTCTCCAAGGCGGCCGCCAATCTGCGGACCCTGGATGACCTCAAGGGCAGAACGGTGGTGTCGACCATCGGATCGACCAATCTCAAGCAAATCAGCGATCTCAATGCGCAGCTCCATCTTGGCCTCACCATCGTCGCGGCCAAGGATAATTTCGAGGCGTTCCGCATGCTGGAATCCGATCGTGCCGCCGCGCACTTCATGGATGATATCCTGCTGTACGGCGCAGTGGCCAACTCGGCGGCGCCCTCCGACTACATCGTGTCGGACGACGCGCTGTCGGTCGAGCCGTACGGCATCCTGCTGCCGCCCGACGATCCCGCCTTCAAGAAGGTGGCCGACGATGCGCTGGCAGCCGTCTATCGCAACGGCGACATCAAGAAGATCTATGCCAGATGGTTTCTCAACCCGATTCCTCCGAACGGCATCAACCTCAATGTACCGATGAGGGCGGCGCTGAAGCGCGCGATCGAGAATCCGACCGATAGCGGCGATCCGGAGGCGTATAGAATGCGAAATGCCGCGCAATGATCGGGCAAGCTCGCGGCCGGTGAAGAGCGAGCGGTGTTCGGATTGAAATGAATCGTGCAGGAGTCGGTCATCGGGCCGCGCGCGGCCCGATTTAAGGGGCATCGATAAAATCGCCGGCTCCTGCTCAGCAAAAAGTTGCGGCCAGGGCGGGTCAGCGGCCCATGAGCAGTCCTGCGACGTCAAATCCTCGCAGCTCGCCGGCGATCAAGAATCAGCTTGCCCAATTGTCCCGAAATTCGCCGAACAGTGTGAGACCCCCGCAGGCGTAGATGGTCTGCCCGGTGACATAGCTGGCATCGTCGGAGGCGAGAAAAGCGAACACGGCGGCGATTTCTTCGACCGTTCCGACACGCCTGAGAGGGATGTGTCCCTCGACGGCGGCGCGCTTGGCCTGGTCGCCGGTCCATGCCGCGTTGAGCGGCGTGTCGATCGCACCGGGCCCGACCGCATTGACACGAATGCCCCGGCCGGCAAACTCCAGCGCGAGGGTACGCGTCAGATTGGCCATCGCCCCCTTAGCTATCGAATAGGCGAGATAACCCGGCTTTGGGATGATCTGATGGACGCTCGAGCAGTTGATGATCGAGCCACCTCCGCCTCGCTTGACGAAGTGCGCGATCGCTTGCTGCGCACAAAGGACGGCGCCGGTCAGGTTCACGTCGAGGATCCGGCGATAGGTTTCGACATCGAGCGCCTCGCTCGGCGACTCCTTCTGAATGCCGGCATTGTTGACCAGACAGTCGAGGCGCGGCCAGCGTGCCAGCACCGTTTCGAACATGTGTGCGATCTCCGCCTCGACGCCGATATCGGCGCAAACGATGCAATGGTCGCGGCCGCCATGCCCCCGCTCTGCCGAGGCCGACTGGACGCGTGCAAGCGTTTCCTCGGCGCCGGCCCGCGGGCCTACGAAATTGATGGCGATGGTTGCACCTTCCTGGGCCAGCCGAATGGCGACCGCCCGCCCGATGCCTTGAGCGGCGCCGGTCACCAGCGCGTATTGCCCGACCAGACGAGACGGAATTGGAGTTGAACGATCCGATTGATGCATGATCTGCGCCGGTACCTGTCATTATTGGCGGGTGACGGCTGCGCCTGTTCGATATAGGCGAATGCCGTCCCGGTGGATTATATCTGTTGTGTCGATCCACATCGCGCGTCAAGCGAGAAGCATCATGTATCTCGGCATCGATCTCGGCACCTCGGCGGTCAAGACCATTCTGGTCGATCGGGAGCAGCGCGTGGTCGCCAGCCGAAGCCAATCGCTTGGCGTCAGTTCGCCCCATCCCGGCTATTCCGAGCAAGATCCGGCGCAATGGATCGATGCGACGTTTGCAACCCTGGACGCCTTGAAGGCCGATCATGCTGGCGAACTGGCAGCGGTTGACGGCATCGGCCTGTCGGGCCAGATGCACGGCGCCACGCTGCTCGATGCGAATTTCAAGCCGTTGCGGCCCTGCATTCTCTGGAATGACGGGCGGTCCGCCGCCGAATGCCGTCTGCTGGAACAGCGCTGGCCCGCTTTGCGCGCGACGACCGGCAACAAGGCCATGCCCGGCTTCACCGCCCCGAAGCTGCTATGGGTTGCGACGCACGAGCCGGAGAGCTTCGCAGCTACCAGGCTCGTTCTGCTCCCGAAAGCCTATCTGCGCCTGGTTCTGACTGGCGAAGCGATCGAGGATATCTCGGACGCATCGGGATCGCTGTGGCTCGATGTCGCGCGCCGGGACTGGTCCGACGAAGGGCTGTCGGCAATCGGCTTGTCGCGCCACCAGATGCCGCGTCTCGTCGAGGGCTGCGCCCCTGCAGGCCAGTTGCGGAGCGAACTGGCGCTGCGCTGGGGAATGACCAAACGGCCGATGATCGCCGGAGGCGCCGGCGACAATCCGGCAGGCGCCATCGGCATCGGCGCGATACGGCCCGGAACCGGGTTTATTTCGCTCGGAACCTCCGGGGCATTGCTGACGCCGACCGACGTCATTGCCGCCAACCCGGAGCGCGCCGTGCACACGTTCTGTCACGCCATCCCCGCCATGTGGATGCAGGCCGGTGCGATCCTCTCGGCGGCATCGTGCCTCGCCTGGATCGCGCGGCTCTTTGCAAGCTCCGAAGCTGATCTGCTGGCGCCGCTCGGTCCGCATCCGAAGGCGCCCTCATTTGTGAGCTTCCTGCCATATTTGTCCGGCGAACGGACGCCGCACGATGATCCCGAGGCGCGCGGCATGCTCGACGGGCTGAGCCATGGCACCGATCGCGGCGCCATCGTGCAGGCCGTGATCGAGGGCGTGGCCTTCGCCATCGCGGACTGTCGGGACGCGCTCGCGGAAACCGGCATTGTGATCACGGAAGCCGATGTGATCGGCGGCGGTTCGCGTTCGCGGTTCTGGTTGTCGGTGCTGGCAAATGTTCTGAATATTCCGGTCCATCGGTTTGCCGACGGCGAAACCGGAGCGGCGTTTGGTGCGGCGAGACTGGGGCGCCTGGCCGTCACCGGGGAGGCGATCGAGGCCGTCTGCACGGCCCCTCGACGCATCGAGACGTTCGAACCCGATCACGCGCTCGCGAACGCTTACGCCGAGCGGCTCCCGAAATGGCGAGGGCTATACCGGCCGCAGCGTTGACGCCGCCCTTCACGATACGATTTGAACTTCTTCGGTATTGCCCGCGCCGCCGCCTTTTGTTTAATGAGCGAACCGCGCTGCCAGCACAACGAGCCGCCGGGTAAGAATACATTGTGCGCCGGGAGGCACGATGAGCGGTCCGATCCTGGAGATGCGCGACGTCTCCAAATCCTTCTTTGGCATCAAGGCGCTGCGCAATGTCGACCTGACCGTCTACGCGGGCGAAATCCACGCTCTGATGGGCGAAAACGGCGCCGGCAAATCGACGCTGATGAAGATCCTGTCGGGTGCCTACACGCCCGATCCCGGCGGGGAGATCCGGATCGAAGGCAGGCCGGCGCGTATCGACGGCCCCCTTGGCGGCCGCGCAGCCGGCATCTCGATCATCTACCAGGAACTTTCCCTGGCGCCCAATCTGAGCGTGGCGGAGAACATCTATCTGGGCCGGGAAGTCTCGCGGACCGGCTTCTTGGCCCGCGGCCTCATGCGGGCCGGCGTCGGTCCGATGCTCGAGCGGCTGGGCGCCGACTTCACGCCGCAGACCCTGGTGGGCCATCTGTCCATGGGGCAACGCCAGCTGGTCGAGATTGCCCGGGCGTTGCACGCCAGATCGAAGATTCTGATCATGGACGAACCGACGACCGCGCTTTCGGCCGGCGAGAGCGAGAGGTTGTTCGCGCTGATCCGTCAACTGCGCGCCGAGGGCCTCGCCATCATCTATATTTCGCATCGCATGGACGAAGTCTATGCGCTCGGCGACCGGGTCACGGTACTGCGCGACGGCAGGCTGGTGGGATCGCTCGACAAGCCGGAGATCCGCGCCGACACCATCGTCCGGATGATGGTCGGGCGCGATGTCTCTTCTTTCTACAAGAAAGACCACGACCCGCAAGCCAGACGAGGCCCGCCCGTGCTCGCGGCCGTCGACATTGCCGATGGGCGCCGCGTCAAGGGGTGCTCCCTGACGGTGCATGCGGGCGAGGTTGTCGGATTGGCTGGCCTCATCGGCGCAGGCCGCACCGAGCTGGCGCACCTCATCATCGGAGCATCGCCCATGACATCCGGCCACCTCGAGATGGAAGGCCGAACGGTGACCATCCGCACGCCCGGCGAGGCGCTCGACGCCGGCATTGCCTATCTCACCGAAGACCGGCGGGCGCTCGGCCTGTTCCTGGACATGTCCTGTCTCGACAACATCAACCTCGCCGTGCTCGGGAAGGATGCCAGGCTCGGCTATATCCTCGATCGGAACAAGGCGCGCGACCGTGCCAACAGCGCCTTCGCCACGCTCGGCATCCGCGCCGCAAATGTCGGTGTCACAGCCGGCGGACTCTCCGGCGGAAACCAGCAGAAAGTGCTGCTGTCGCGGCTGCTTGCGGCGACGCCGAAGGTCCTGATCCTCGACGAACCGACGCGTGGGGTGGATGTCGGGGCCAAGTCCGAGATCTATTCGATCATCGACAATTCCGCAAAATCCGGCGCCGCCATCCTCGTCATCTCATCCGATCTGCCCGAGATCATCGGCATCTGCGACCGCGTCCTCGTCATGCGCACGGGACGAATCGCCGGCGAGATCACACGGGGCGCGACATCGCCGCTGAACCAGGAAGACATTATGGCACTCGCCACCGGGACGGAGCAGCTCGATGCCTCATGATGGTCCTTCGCAGGCCAAGCTCGGCAAGACAGGGGCCGCAACCGCCACGGCTTCCGGCATCGCGGCAGCGCAAGAGACAAAACGTCAACGCCTGAAGCTGGTGATACGCGCGGCCGGCATGCTGCCGGTGCTGCTGCTGCTGTGCACAGGCTTCCATTTCCTGTCCGAAGGCCGCTTCTTCACGGGCCAGAACCTCGGCATCGTGCTGCAACAGGCCGCCGTCAACACCGTGCTGGCCGCAGGCATGACCTTCGTCATCCTCACCGGCGGCATCGACCTCTCGGTCGGTTCCATTCTGGCGGCCGCTGCGATGGCCGGACTGACGGTCTCCAAGCTTCCCGACCTTGGGTCGCTCTGGCTGCCGGTCGCGGTGCTCACAGGACTGGTTTTCGGCGTCATCAATGGCGCCCTGATTGCGCTGTTGCGCCTGCCGCCTTTCATCGTCACGCTCGGTTCACTCACGGCCGTGCGCGGGCTGGCGCGCCTGTTGGGCGCCGACACCACCGTCTTCAACCCCGCCATTCCCTATGCCTTCATCGGCAACGCGTCCTTGACGCTCATTCCCGGCGTCGCTTCGATTCCATGGCTCGCGGTGATCGCGTTGCTCGTCATCCTGATCTCGTGGCTGGTTCTGCGTCGTACCGTGCTCGGGGTGCATATCTATGCGGTCGGCGGCAACGAGAGCGCGGCACGTCTGGCCGGCATCAAGGTCTGGGCTGTGCTGATTTTTGTCTACGGGGTGTCGGGGCTGCTGGCCGGGCTTGGCGGCGCCATGCAGGCAGCGCGTCTTTATGCCGCCAATGGGCTGCAACTCGGCCAGTCCTACGAGCTCGACGCGATCACCGCCGTGATCCTGGGTGGCACCTCCTTCGTCGGCGGCATCGGCTCGGTGTGGGGAACGCTGATCGGAGCGCTGATTATCGCGGTTTTGTCCAATGGACTCATTCTCACCGGCGTGTCCGACATATGGCAATATGTGATCAAGGGTCTGGTGATCATCGGCGCCGTGGCGCTCGACCGCTATCGGCTGCAAGGCTCGGCCCGGACCTGAATCTCGGCTCGGACCTGAACAACGGGAATGCGCGAGGCTGTACGCCGCCCGATCAAATCCCCTTACGGCAACTGGTCCGCCGTGCCGGGAACTAGAACGGACCAGGGAGGAAGACCATGTTGAAGACGATCTCGTTTGCCGGCGCCGCCGTGGCGCTCGCCCTCGGCTCCGCGCCGTCCGCCGCCAAGGAGCTTAAATCAATCGGCATCTCGCTCGGCTCGCTGGGCAACCCGTTTTTCGTCGCCTTGTCGAAGGGAGCCGAGTTCGAGGCCCGAAAGACCAATCCCAATGTGAAGATCACGACCGTCGGCTTTGAATACGACCTCGGCAAGCAGGTAACCCAGATCGACAACTTCATCGCCGCCGGCGTCGACCTGATTCTCCTGAACCCCGGTGATCCCAAAGCGATCGGCCCCGCGATCAAGAAAGCACAGGCGGCAGGCATCATCGTCGTCGCCGTCGACACCGCGGCCGAAGGCGCCGACGCCACGGTGACCACCAACAACGTCCAGGCCGGCGAGATCTCCTGCCAATACATCGCCGACAAGCTCGGCGGCAAAGGCGACGTGATCATCGAGAACGGGCCGCAGGTCTCCGCCGTCATCGATCGGGTGGTCGGCTGCAAGAACGTGTTCGCCAAGAATTCCGGCCTCAAGATCCTGTCCAACGACCAGGATGCAAAGGGATCGCGCGAGGGCGGCTTGACGGTGACGCAAGGCTATCTGACCCGCTTTGCAAAAATCGATGCCATCTTCGCCATCAACGATCCGCAGGCCATCGGCACCGACCTGGCCGCGCGTCAGCAGCAGCGCAGCGGCATCATCATCAGCTCGGTCGATGGCGCGCCCGATATCGAGGCCGCGCTCAAGGACCCGGCGTCGCCGCAGATCCAGGCCTCCGCCTCGCAGGATCCGTTCTTCATGGCGCGCCGCGCCGTGCAGGTCGGCGTCGACATTCTCAATGGACACAAACCTGCTTCGACCGTCGAGCTTTTGCCGTCGAAGCTCGTCACCCGGGACAATATCGCCGAGTACAAGGGGTGGACGTCGGACCGTTCGCAATAGACGCACCAGCGGGACGCCGCGAAACGCTTGATCGCGATGAGGTGGTCGCCTCAATGACCACCCGGCTGGAGCGCGGCGTCCGCAATTTTGATTCCAACCTGAGATGGGTAGGTCCCGCTGACCTATTCAGGCTCTCGTCATGTGCACCCCGCTTGGGGCATCCCATTCGAGTCACCATGGTTCCTACGGTGCGATGGGAATAATCGCATTCACCGGCTGACACCCACCTAAGGCAGCGAGTTTCGAATTCACGCATCGCGCCTGAAATGTGTCGCTGCGCCGCAGCACGGAAAATGAGACTGACATTCAAGCAACCGGGCATCTTAACCGGCCGGCCGATGCGCACTATCGCCTCTCCACGGAAGCGTGAAGCCGGATCGGAGCATATCCAGTCCGCTACAGGCCTCCGCAAAATGATCGTCAACAAAGTCGACAAAAACGCACAAATGGGAGGAGTTCTATGTTGAAGGGCAGTTTGTGTCTTGCCGCGCTGGCGAGCCTGTTCATGTCGGGCACCGCTTTCGCTCAAGAGAAGATCAAGGTTGGCGTGACGGCGACCCTGGAGGGCACCTACACGGTGCTCGGCGAGGACGGCATCCGTGGCTTTCAGACCGCGTTGAACAAATTCGGCAAGAAGGTTGGCGACAAGGAGCTTGAATTCGTCATCGCCTCCACCGACGCGACACCCGACTCCGCCGTGCGCGCGGTTCGCAAACTGATCGAGCAGGACAAGGTGCAAATCCTGCTTTCGCCGCTGTCGGGCGATGAAGGTATCGCGGTCAAGAATTTCGCCAAGACGCACCCGGAGTTGACGTTCGTCAATGCCGCGTCGGGCGCGCAGGAAACCACCTATGTCGATCCGGCGCCAAACTTCTTCCGCTACAACATGGACGGCGCCCAATGGCAGGTCGGCCTCGGCAAATATGCCTACGACACCAAGGGGTACCGGAAGATCGCCACGGTGGGCGAGGACTACTCCTTCATCTACACGCAGGTCTTCGGGCTTGTGCTGGAGTTCTGCGGTGCCGGTGGTCAGGTCTCGAGCCGGCAATGGGTCCCGCTCGGGACCAAGGATTTTGCCTCGGTCATCGCCGCGCTGCCTGACGATGTCGACGCAATTTATTTGGGGCTCGGCGGCGCCGATGCCGTCAACTTCCTCAACCAATACCAGCAGGCGGGTGGCAAGGCGCATCTGCTGGGCGGTTCGATCATGGTCGACCAGACCATCCTTTCGGCCAAGGGCAACGCCAAGAACGCGCTGATCGGCAC
>Ga0137412_10000043_pt1 | contig 65098 bp, 58 predicted proteins | sample CZODoug2_1_16fun_FD_122160 | JGI IMG/M metagenome (GOLD analysis project Ga0137412, IMG submission 122160) | Vadose zone soil fungal communities from Angelo Coast Range Reserve, California, USA - CZODoug2_1_16fungal (Hybrid Assembly) | ecosystem: Environmental > Terrestrial > Soil > Vadose zone...
GAAGACATGAAGACTGGATTCATCGGGCTGGGCCACATGGGCTCGGCCATGGCGGCGAACCTCGTGAAGGCCGGACAGGATGTCACCGTGTTCAACCGCAGCCCCGAGAAGCTTCGCGCGCTCCTCGAACTGGGTGCACACGAGGCAGGCGCCGTTGCCGATGCCTGTCATGGAGAGGTGATTATCACGATGCTTGCGGACGATAACGCGGTCGCTGATGTGGCGTTGGCAAGGCACGGCATTGTCGAAACCCTCGCCAAGGGCGCCATCCATCTTTCGATGAGCACGATCAGTGTCGCGCTCTCGAAACGCCTCTCCGAGGCGCATGCGCACGCCGGGCAGCGCTTCGTCGCGGCGCCGGTCTTCGGCCGTCCGGACGCGGCGGCGGCAGCCAAGCTGTTCATCGTCGCCGGGGGCGAGGCCGCTGCGGTCGAAACGTGCACGCCGCTCTTCGACGCGTTGGGACAGAAGACCGTTCCCATCAGCAGTGAGCCCGCGGCGGCAAATCTGGTCAAACTCAGCGGAAACTTCCTGCTCGCCGCCGCCATCGAGGCATTGGGCGAGGCCATCGCGCTCGTCGGCAAGGCGGGTATCGATCGGCGGGCCTACGTTGATCTGCTCACTTCCACAATCTTCCCGGCGCCCGCTTACAAGACCTACGGTGGCCTGCTCGCCGAAGGCAGGTTTCAACCGGCCGCTTTCGCCGCGCCGCTCGGATTCAAGGACATCCGGCTCGCGCTCGAGGCGGCCGAGAGTCTGCGCGTGCCCATGCCGCTCGGCAGCCTGCTGCACGACCGCTTTCTGCGGCTCCTCGCGCAAGGCGGCGACAGCCTCGATTGGGCCGCCATCGGCGGCCTCGCAGCACAGGATGCCGGCGATGCGCAAACGGCAGGCGCCGGCGGCACCAGAGGCGGTCGCGCCATCGGCGAGAAGCGCGCGCAGGATCGGGCGGCGAGTGGCGGGAGCGGGCCGTGAGCACGCATGCACGTGCAGGGTTGGCACCGGGCGGGCGCGGCGATCGTTGTGCGCGATGGACAGCGACAGCTATGGGGAGCGGGCTCGCAGCACTGTTGCTGCCTCTCGGCTCGCACGCTGACAGTTTCTCGAAGGCCTACTACGACGCTCGCACGGACCAACTCGTGGTCTCGATGAGGTATGCTGGCACGAATTCGAAGCACACGTTTACCTTGCAGTGGGGGCAGTGCCAGGACGTGAACGGCAGCAAGCTGCACGAGGTGGCCGCCGAGGTGCTGGACGGTCAATGGCAAGACGAGGCCCTGCGCCCATATAGGACGACGGTACGGTTCAGTCTGGCGGACATTCCCTGTCGGCCGGCAAAAGTGACCTTGAGGAGCGCACCTCGGTTCCTCTACACCGTGCTGATCCCCGAACACAGTTGAGGGAGACAAAACCGTGACGATTCGAATCGTTCGAGATCAGCACGCGCCGATGCGGCATGAGATTCACATCGGACGAAATAGTCTTGCCGCCGACCTCAGTGTCGAGCAGGGCGGGGAGGCGTCGGCGCCCAGTCCCCATGACCTCTACGATGCCGCGCTGGGTGCCTGCAAGGCACTGACTGTGCTTTGGTACGCGCAACACAAGGATATTCCGGTGCAGGCTATCGAGGTTTCCGTGGAGCGCGATGCGAGCCAGGAACGCGCAGGCATCTATCGCCTGAGTGCGGCGCTGTCGCTGACAGGTGACCTGAGCGCCGCGCAACGGGAGGAACTTCTGCGTGTGGCGCAGAAATGCCCGATCCATAAGCTCATGACCGAGGTGACGACCGAGATCTCGACCACGCTATCCCCCTGATATCGGTTTGCTCTCGAAACGCCTCGATGCGCGGCTATTCGCCGACGTAGCTGATCCGCCAGATCGAGTTCGACCCGTCATCCGTCACGAGCAATGAGCCATCGAGCGCGGTGGTGACGCCTACGGGACGGCCCCATACCTGACCGTTCGCCAGCACGAATCCGGTCAGGAAGTCCTGGTATTCTCCGCTCGCCTTGCCGCTGTGGTGCAGCGGCACCCGGATGACCTCGTAGCCGGTGCGAACGGATTTGTTCCAAGAGCCGTGCTCGGAGGCGAAGATGTCCCCGTGGTATTCATCGGGGAACTGCTGGCCCTGGTAGAAGGCAATCTGCAAGGAGGCGTTGTGCGGCTGCAGCAACACGTCGGGCGCGATAACACGTTTTCGCAGTTCGGGGTGCTTGCCAACGTGACGGGGGTCCTGGTGCGGGCCCATGTACCACCACGGCCAGCCGTAAAAGCCGCCCGCGCGGACCGAGGTGATGTAATCGGGCACGAGGTTGTCGCCCAGGCCGTCGCGTTCATTGACGGTGCACCACAATCGACCGGTGCGCGGATCAACGGCCAGGCCCGATGGGTTTCGGATTCCGGACGCGTAAATGCGCCTGCGCGAGCCATCGGGGTCGAAGGCCAGGATATCGGCGCGATGTCTTTCCGCCGCAGTCGTGTCAGGGTCGTCGACGTTCGAATTTGAGCCTACCGCAACGAACAAGGTCTTGCCGTTGGCAGAAAAGACGACGTCCCGCGTCCAGTGTCCGCCCTGCGGAAGGTCGACGACGTGTGCAGCGACACCGGTCGCCTTAAGGTCACCGTTGCGGTACGGAAAGCGCGTGACCGAGTCGGTATCCCCCACGTAGATCCACTTTGGATCCGGGCCGGCGGGATAAAAGGCGATGCCGTACGGCTGGTTGAGATTTGCCGCGAACACCTCGGAGTGCTCGGGCTTACCGTCCGAGGTCAGTCCGCGGAAAGCGCGGATCTGCCCGCCGCCGCTTTCCGCGACGAAGACATCACCGTTCGGAGCCACACGTATGACGCGCGGTGTCGCGAGACCGTCCGCGTAGAGCTGGACCTTGAAGCCCTTGGGAGCTTTTGGCCACGCGTCGGCCGGCCGGGCGACCATGGTCGGTACGTTTCCGGCGGAGTTGGTCGCAAACGGCTCCGGCAGATCGCTGACCGTGATCATGTGCACCGCACCTGGCTCCTCGAACCGGAAATCAGTGAAAGGTGCCGGTGGAGGCGCCGCAGTAAGCGGTGCCGTGACTGCGGCAACGGGTGCCGGGGCAACGATGGGTGCACTCACCAGCGTCTTCAGGTAGGTAACGAGTTGCCAACGCTGCGGTTCCGGTAGCGAAGCCCATGACGGCATCGCGCCGCTGTTGGATCCCTTGGTGATGAACCAAAAAACCTCGCCGTCCGCCACGTTCTGCACCCGTCCGTGCGCGAGCGCCGGAATATTGCCGTTGCCTTCCGCGCTGCGCCCATGACACGCGGCGCAGTAGAGCGCGTAGAGCTGGCCGCCGGCCTGTGCCGCCGGCGCCTCACCGCGGTACGGGTTCTCGAGGCTCGCGGCCGAGCGGGGGGCGTGGTGAAAATCGGGCTCATCGGCCCGCCCCTGCGGGGCCGGCAGTAAGCCCACGAATCCACTGCTGACCATGACGAGCGCTGGCCGCCAGCCCGGCCGAGTGAGTAGGTTTGTCACAGGCGTCTCCAAATCGTCAAAGGGCGACTCGATTGACGTTACGCACGGCCCGCAGAGGGCGTATTTCTTCCGTGGGGGGTCACATTTCGATTGCAACAGGACCGCGACTACGGTCGCGCGAGAAATCAGGTCACCGATCCAGCTCAGGGTAGTGACGGAACAGATCCTCGTTGTTGAGGGCCAGCCGACGGCCCGAGGCGGCGTAGTGCGCAATTCGCGGCCGATCAAAGACAACGTCGTGCAGCGCGCGCAGCCGCGGGCAATTGCGAAATGCCCGCTGGCTGGCTGAAGGGAAGGCATATCGCAGACCCGCAATCACCTGCGCCATCGACAAGTCCACGTAGCTGAGGCGTGCTCCGACCATCCACGGCCCGCGCGCACGGTTAAGTTCGAGGACGCGCTCGAAGTAGCCGAGAAATTTCGGCAGGCGCACTGCCAAAAAATCCTTCGTGCGCCGCTTTGCTGCCGACTTCTGTTCTTCGTAGGCATAGCCATCGCCGAGCGGGTGATGGGTGTGGAAGATCTCCGAGTAGAAATCGAGGATGGTGAGCTGCAACTGATGGGTCCACAGCCTGCCTGGTTCATTCGTCGGCGCGAGACGCAGTCGCGCGCCCAGGAACAGCAGGATATTCGGCGTCTGCGCGATGAACTTCGAGCCGGCCTTGAGGATCGGAGGGGCAAATGGCGGGCGCGGGACGTTTCTGCTTTCGAGTACTCGCAGAATTGCGGGCACGCCGCCGCCTTGCGCCTTTGGCAGGACGGCCACATCGACGTAGCGGGCGCCGGCTTCTTCCAGCGCGAGGCGTATGAATTCACCGCGTCCCTGGATGCCAGGCCAGTAATAGAGCTCGTAGGTCATAAGAGGTTTTCCCCTGGCGCCGAGCCTAAGCAGTGTGGGACTCGTCCTACACGAGAAAGCGGCGCAGCGGTCACCTGTTATGTGAGGGCGCTCACGTACTGGACCGTGCTCGCCGCGTAACTATCGCAGGCGGTCGCCTAATGCTAAACCCTTTGGGGTGGATCGTTGCCAGCAAGTGGCTGCCGATCCTTGGAGAGAGCCGATGAACGATCAAGTGGTACGCCTGTTTGCCGGTACTGACGTTCCAGACAGCATGGAGGGTGATGCAGGAGGCAGCTCACTTCTCGTGGACAGCGCCATCAGCCGTTGTGAGAAGCTCAGGCGCGTGGTGGAGCTGGAGGAGTGGATCAGTGACGCGCGTGACAATCCGATACATGCCACGACGTGCCGCCGATGGGAAGAAGAGCGCGCGCAGTTGCTTGCAGAGCTTCACCTGGAGCGCGCGAGGGCCACATAGAGGCTTGGCTTAACCGTCGCTGCGCTGCACGGGACGGGGCTCACCCGAGCCACCACGCTTGGCCCGATCGCGCGCACCGCGGCACTCCGCAAGATTCTCTCGCGGGGAATTCTGTCGCGCACACTCGTCCATGCCCAGGTCAGTCACGAGCGGCACAGGTTTCCACGCAACCTCCCTGCCTTTGAGCCGCGCCCACACCGCACGGCGCTTGCGCACCTGATGCGGCTGGAAGCGGTCAAAGTCGCCGAAGGTGAGGGCGCGCTCGATCGTTAACGCGCCCGCTGCCACCGCGGCGTCATACAGTTCGAGACCGCGCTTCGTGCGCACGATAATCCCGTTGAAACCGTCATCCTCATCTGTGGGACTGCCACCCGGCCAGACGTCCGCCGCGGCGATATCAGCACCCAGGCCTATCGCGTCTGGACAGATCCGGCAGCGCGGCTGGATCATCCATTTGGATTCATCTTCCCAGAGTTGCCGGTAGGTGAGCTCAAAGACGCGACCGTCCTTGGTCTCGACCCGCGTTGGGCCGGGATTGCCATGACCGCGATAACGGAACACTGCAAGCTCGCTCTCGCGGATATTGAAGCGTTCCAGTACCTCCTCGGATTTCCTCAGATCGGACGCGCCTCCGCACACCAGAGTCAGCGCATAGCGCAGGTAGCGATCGACACGTGGATCAACTCGTCCTAGATTGCGCACCGCCGTGATGTCGCACGGCTTGGCGATCAGAGCGAAGGGTTCTGCGCGATCGAGAATCTGTGAGAAGTCCACCAGCGGTGCTGCCGGACCGTAGCGCGACCCTGCACGGCTCAGCACCGAAGCTGCGTCGAAACTCAGGCGCCGCTCACTACGCATGGGCGCGGACTTGGACGCGGCGACGTGCAGGATAAATTTGACACGACCGGAAGTCAGGAGGAACTGCCCGAGCGCTGTCAGAACACCGCCGGTGGAACCGCGGAACCGCACCACCGGATCGCCTGCATAGCCGATGCTCAGCCTCTCAGCCGAACCCCAGACGGGGTCGCGCACAGCCGTGTCACTCTGCTGTGCTGGATCGGCGCCGCCGATCCTCGTCCCCGGACAAACCGCGTTGATGCGCTTCAAGGTGGTTGCACTCAGCGCTTGACGTGCGACTGGGCGCTCGCGCCCTTCCGGCGTCATGACCAGATCGACCTGATCTGATCCGGCGATCGATCGACAGAGCCCGCAACCAATGCAGAGCCCGTTCTCGACGATCTGATCCAAGGTTAAGGGGACAACTGACAGCACGGACTTGATAGTCCCACATCTGCCGTGCGTCCGGCGCTATATTGATGACCCTGTTGGTCCTCTGAGCGGTAGGCCCGTGGACTTCAGAAATCGTTCGCGTACCGGAGGACTGCAATGGGCGCTCGTGCACAAGCGATCGCGACAATCCGGCTCGAGGAGCCGCACGTTCGGGTCACGGAGTATCGCTTTGCTCCCGAGGCTGAGACCGGCTGGCACCGGCACGGCCACGACTATGTCATCGTTCCATTGAGGACTGGCAAGCTGCTGCTGGAACAACCGGATGGCACGTCGAGCACTGCCGAGCTGCTGATGCACCAGCCATACGCACGATGCGCCGGGGTCGAGCACAATGTCATCAATGTCAACGCGTTTGAATTTGTCTTTTTGGAGATAGAACTCCTGCGTTGAGCGCCCGCCGCTCAGCGTGCTGTTCACGGTGCACATCGTCGACAAGGGTAAACCGCTGTACGACTCCTCGCAGTAGCGAAGCGGACCGTGCATACATTGCGTCATGACGGTGACAGGCATGCTTGCTTCAGGGCTCCACTACTTTCCCGTCACGCTGCCCTTTCTGCTAGCGCTGATGGGCCTGCTCGGTCTCGTGGTCGGCATGGCCGCCCTGCGGGTGCTGCGCTACGCCTCGATCAGCATGGGCATCGGCGTAGAGAATCTGCTCGCAATCCTCAGCCTGTCGCTGCTCGGGAGCTACATCAACATTCCGGTCGCGTATCTGCCTGAACGGCAGACCGCCACCGCCGCCGAGATCAGTTACTTCGGCGTCACGTACGTAATTCCGGTGGTCCACGACTTTGCTGCAACCGTGCTCGCCGTCAACGTGGGAGGGGCGCTGATACCCATCGCACTGTCGCTCTACCTGATCGTGAAACATCAGTTGTTCGGGCCGAGCGTCCTCGGGATAGCGATTGTCGCGGCGGTCTGCCACCTCCTCGCTCGACCCGTCCCGGGCCTGGGGATCGCCGAACCCATTCTGGCACCCACACTGACGACCGCCGCTGTGGCCGTGGTACTGGCGGGGCGGCGCGCCGGGCCGCTCGCCTACATCAGCGGCAGTCTGGGCACGCTGATCGGCGCCGACTTGTTGAATCTCAATAAAATCCAGGGTCTGGGTGCGCCGATCGCCTCGATCGGCGGCGCCGGAACCTTTGACGGTATCTTTATTACCGGACTGCTCGCCGTCCTCTACGCTGGCCTGGCCCGGGAGGCGCGCGCGATTGACCGATAAGGAGGGAGTCCATTAGTAGGTCATCCCAGGTCGTCCTCCTCGAGACCAGTGGACTTCGGCAGCTCAATTGGACGCGACGCGGCGGGTGGATTGACGGCGCCAGCCTCCAGAACACCCCCCCGGGTGGCGCGCCGGCCGCGGGCGCGGGGTCGATGCAGGATGGGGTAGGCGAAGCTCGCGAGGTGCGAGTGAATGCGCCTGAGGTCGCGCACCGTGCGCAGGAAGAGGCCGCTTTCCTCGACCAGCGGTTCGACCGCGTCGGAGTCGGCGAGCCGGCTGGCCGCGGCGGCACTGCGAAGGAGGCGCACGCTCAGTGCCGTGGCGGACGCTTCGAACTCACGGAACTGCCCCTTACGCGCGGCCAGTCGCTTCGCGTCACGGGGCTCGGCCTGCAGGAAGACGGCCAGGGCGAGCCGCAGGCTCTCGAGGAGCTCGCCGTGCATGGCGGCGACTGTCTCGAGCTCTTCGACCGTGAGCGCACGGCCGCGCTTGACACTCCGCACTGCAAACTCGACCAGACTGTTTGCGACGATGTCGGCGACATGCTCGAGGTTGATCACGGCCGACAGAATGTCCTGTCCCCGTGCACCCTCGCGCTGGTGGTCGAGGGTTTGCTCGTCGCCGACGTCGGCGAGATAGCGGCGAATCGCGCCACCCAGCTGATCGACGCAACGATTCTGCGCGGCGACCGCCTCGGCGCGGGTGCGATCACTATGCCGAAGCACCTCCAGCGCGTCGCGGAGCATGCTGTCGACCATGTCAGCCATGCGCAGAGTTTCGCGGGCGGCGTTGGCAAGGGCGACGGTGGCGGAATCAAGGGCCGCGACGTCGAGATAGACGGGCCGGCCCGGATCGGCCGGCGCTGGTGGCTCCGGCAGCCACCGCGTGAGGAGCTGTGCGAGGCCCCTGACTGACCCGAGGAACACGACTGCCAGGGCGACATTGAACGCCAGGTGAAAGTTGACGACCAGACGCCCGGGAGCGGGCCCGGCGAGCTCGAGTGCATGAGTGATCGCGGGCAGGAACGGCAGCGCGAGTACCACGCCCACGGTGCGCACCAGCAGGTTTCCGAGAGGCAGGCGCCTGGCGACGGAGGTCGAAGCGTCGACGAGAGCGGGGAGTGCCCCGCCGAGGTTCGCACCGAGCACGAGCGCGAGAGCACCGGTCGGCTCGACGACGTGTGTGGCGGCGAACGTCGCCACGAGCAGCACGATGGCGATGCTCGAGTGGCATGCCCAGGTGAGTGCCGCCGCGACCAGGGTCGCGAGGATGGGGTCGCCGGCCAGCGCGCCCATGACCGAGCGCAGCAACGGAGTGTTCTCGAGGGGACCCAGCGTGTGCACCAGGCCCGCGAGCGCCATCAGCATGAGCCCCAGGCCGATGCCGATGCGGCCGACATTCTTCGCCCGGCTGCCTCCGGCCCAGCGGAAAAGGAGCACGCCGACGAGCACCAGGGGTGGCCCCAGCAGGGCCACGTTGAAGAAGAGCACCTGCGTAAGGAGCGCAGTGCCAACGTTGGCGCCGAGCATGACCGCGAGTGCGGGGGCGAGCCCGATCACCCCCGTCGCCGTGAAAGAGGTCGCGAGCAGACCCGTCGCCGTGCTGCTCTGGAGAAGCGCGGTCACGCCGAGTCCGGTCAGGAACGCGCGGAAGCGGTGACCGAGGTTGCGACCGAGCCAGCGTCTGAGCACCGTGCCGAAGCCGCGCTGCACCCCGGTGCCGACCATGTGCGTGCCCCAGAGGAGGAGCCCTACGTGGCCTGCGAGTTCGATAAGTGAAAGGGTCCCGCTCATCGCGGCGCGCGCAGGGCCTGACGTGGTTGATCCTCCAAGCTCATCATCGCACCTAACCTCGCATCAGGAAAATCACGGCCAGTGGCACCTAGGCTTCATACTGTACACGCGAGTTGTGCAATCACATGATATGGGGTTCACAGCCGAAGCACCGGTTGTTGCCCGGGCTCTGCGGCAGACGGCGGCGGATCGAGCGTCCATGGCTCGCGGGTTGCCGCCACCGAGGGCTGGCCACGGGGTCTTGAAATCAGACTATCGGCCCCCATCGATTTTTTATGGCCGATAGTCTGCACATCGTGTGTCCGCACTGCGAGACGGTCAACCGTATTCCCGCGGCACGCCTGGATGCGGCACCGAGGTGCGGGCAGTGCCATCAACCCCTGTTCACGGGCCATGTGATCGAGCTGACCGGCGCCAATTTCCATAGGCACATCGAACGTAGCGACGTACCCCTGGTGGTGGATTTTTGGGCTCCCTGGTGCGGTCCCTGCCGCATGATGGCGCCACAATTCTCTGCGGCCGCTGCAGAGCTGGAGCCGACGGCGCGCCTGGTGAAGGTCAACACTGACGCCGAGCCGAGCCTCGCCAACCAGTTCAACATCCGCAGCATTCCCACGTTGGCGTTGTTCAAGTCAGGTCGCGAGATCACCCGTCAGTCTGGCGTCATGGGCAAGTCAGACTTGGTCCGTTGGGTGCGCACCCACGCCTGACACATACGCTCACACTTTCTCGCCGAAGCAATCACGCGGACTTGCTGGATCGCAGGGCGCCAATAAGGGGAGGTTCGGCTTCCATGCTATCCTTTGCCGAAGGGAGCCCAGAGCAAAGTCATCGCAGGAGGACGGCCATGTGCTACGAGGAGCAATTTTTCCAGCAGCGGACAACGACGAAGGTCAAGAAGCGCGAACGGCCCCAGTCTGTGATCGACCGTCTGCGGCCGAGCGCGCCACCCGATCGCGCGAAGCCCGAGACGGACAAGCCGAAGGAAGTCGAGCCCGAGCTGGAGACTGTCTGAGCACCATTGGACACTCAGAACCCCCGGTGGAGCGAGACATCGGACGTGATTCCGATGTTCCCCACGCTCGTGTGGAGGATCGAGCTCGAGGCACAGTTGCGGGAAGCCATCGGCGCTCAGGCGCTCGCAGCGATCGCGCGCATGAGGCGGGACCTGCCGCCGCTTGCGCCCGGCCAAGGGTGGCAGTCGGTGCAGTCGCTCCACGAACTCGATGACTTCCGGGATCTCGTTGCCTGCGTGCGCCGCGTCGTGCCGGGAATTCTACGATTCCTAAAAATCGGCTACGACGCGTACCAAATCACCGGCTGCTGGGCGACGGTCCTGTCAAGGGGCGCGGCGCACCCGATACACCAGCACCCCAATAACTTCCTGAGCGGCGTGTACTACGTCCGGACCCATCGGGGCGCGGACACCATCAACTTCCACGACCCGCGCAATCAGACCGGGATCATCCGACCACCGGTCGTCGAGCTCACCGCCGAGAATACCGACCAGGTCGTCGTGAGAGTGACGGATGGAACAATGCTCGTGTTTCCAGCCTACCTGCAGCATTCCGTCGACGCGAGCGCGAGCGATGAAGAGAGAATCAGCATCAGCTTCAACATCATGTTCTCATCGTTCACGGAGCATCTGAGCAAGCCGCTGTGGCAACCGGCGGCAGCGCCCACTGGCGCCAACGCGTAGTCAAGCTGGCTTCCCCGTTGCGGCAAACACGCTGTACTCACGCGCAGCGCGTGGCGGTCGCGTCGGCCGCTGCTACCAATCAACCGGCCGCTCGCTATCGACTCGGATATCGTAGGAGAGATGCATGCCACGAACCCATACAACGCTGGCCGCGCCCCTGCTCACCTTCCTCGCGGTGTGCGCCATGGCGCCCGCGCAAGCGGACGAGCCACCCAAGCCCGCCAGCCGCTCCGAGGCGATCGCAATCATCGCTGATGCGCGCAGGATCGTGACGCCCAATGGGGTGGAGCGGTTGGAGAAAGTCCGCATCGGCGGGATCGATCAATGGGTCTCGGTCCGCGGCACCGATCGCAGGAATCCGGTGCTGCTGCACATCCACGGCGGGCCGGGGTATATCTCGATCCCGATGAGCTGGTGGTTCAGCCGCGGCTGGGAAGAATATTTCACGATCGTTCAGTGGGACCAGCGCGCCGCGGGGAAAACCCATCTGCTCACCGATCCCGCCGCGATCGCGCCCACCTTGACGCGCGAGCGGATGATCGCCGATGCCGAGGAGATGGCTGCGTGGGTCCGCAGGGAATTCGGGAAGGACAAGATCTTTGTCCTGGGCCATAGACTGCTCACGCTCGATCTCACCGCGATCCGCAAGCTCGCGGTCCCGCTGATCCTCTTCGAGGGCCGCCACGACCGGAACGTGAACTCAGAGGTCGCCGCCGCGTGGTTTGACACGGTGGAGGCGCCGGAAAAGCATCTCGTCTGGTTCGAGCATTCGGCGCACATACCGATGACCGAAGAGCCCGGCAAGTTCCTCCTCTCGCTCGTGCGCTTCGCCCGGCCGATCGCCGAGAAGGCCGGGAGCGGTGAGCACCTGAACACCGCCTGGTAGTTCGGAAGATTGCGGCCTAGTGGTCCTTTTTTTGACCGATGACCGGAGGCGGGGGCATCGGTGGAGCGCGATCCGGTCCGGAAGCGCTCGCGACAAAAGCACGCAGGCATTCCCGGGAGCAGATCACCACCGCCGGTGCCTGATCATCGATCGCACCAGGATTCGGATGACGGCTCACCCGGAAATGCGCGCGCGGCCGGCGTTCGTCTTCATGACCGATGTCGCACGCGCACACGTCGCACGTTAGCACGAGGACTTCAACCGGAGCATGAAAGGACCCGGTTTTGCGCCAGGCCATGATTGCACCTCGCAGACGCGCAGCACTCCCCAAAGCGGCCCTATGCGCGCGGGGAGCAACAGTCGCCGAACCGACCTCAGTAGCGGCGCGGTCCGCTTCCGTTTGTGGCCGAGCGGTCGCGTTCCTGCGCCTCGCTGACCTTGAGGGCCCGGCCTCCGAAGTCCGTTCCGTTCAGCGCCTGGGTGGCGCGCGTCGCATCTTCATGCGGCATCTCCACGAAACCGAAGCCGCGCGGGCGACCAGTGTCGCGATCGTTGATCAGGGCGAGCTTTTCTACGGTTCCGTGCGGTGAGAACAGGGCGCGCACGGTATCCTCGGTGGCTGTGAAGGGAAGATTTCCAACGTATAGTTTGGTCACTGCGAATTACTCACGAAATAAAGGAAACGAGCAGGAAGGCCCTGCCTCCTGGTTCGCCAGACTTTCCGAGGGTGGCAGACGTTGGCCAGAACATGCGCCGGAACGGCACAAGGCCAAAGACAGACAAGCCGAAAGATCACGAGCCTGGGCCGCAGGCTACAGCAACCCGCCGTGTCTTGCCGAGATTTCGTGCAAGGGTTAATGAAAAGAGAAGGCCCCGCGAGCGGGGCCTTCCAGTGCACGAGAGTGCTTTGCGAGAGACAATCGTCAGGCCGCGGCGGCCAGCAATTGCCAGTTCTTGGGCAGAATGACTGCATCGATGGCGTGAACGATGCCGTTCGTCGCAACGATGTCCGACTTGGTGACACGGGCCCCATTGACCCGAACGTCGGATGAGGATACGACTGACGTCAGCGGACTGCCCTGCAGCGTCATCACTTCTCCTGACTTCACGTCCCTGGCCGCGAAATAGCCGGAGACCACGTGGTAGTTCAGAATTGCCTTGAGCTTGCCCACGTCCTTGAGCGCGCTGTCATACCCACCTGCCGGAAGCTTCTTGAACGCCTCATCGGTCGGCGCGAAAACGGTGAACGGGCCCTTGGCGGCCAGCTCATCGGTCAGACCCGCCGCTTTGACTGCGCTAGCGAAGGTCGTGAAATGGCCCGCGGCGATCATCGTGTCAACGATGTTCTTTGTGGGTGTCGTGTTAGTGTTCCTGGCGGCCTCGCCGGCAGGAAAGCTCTTCGATTGATCCATAGATTGAACCTCGACGTATGGTCAGCGAGAATTCGCTGACCAACTCAACTCATCTGCGGTTGAGGCGCGAAGTATACGCCCCACGTCTAGCGTGTGCGGTGCATGAACAAAAGAAACTCCGTTACGCGCCACTGCTCGATTTGAATTGCGATCAGTACGAAATCCGCGACGGACTTCAGGTGAACAATTCGTCCAAGTCCGCGGCGCCGACGGGCTTGATCAGGTACCGCTCGATCCCGGCCGCGCGCGCGAGCTCGCGGCCGGGATGATCACTGTTAGCCGTCAAGGCAATCAGTCTCAGGTTCTGCAGCTTCGGATGTTGAGAGAGATGCCGGGCGACCTCGTAACCGCTCATGTCCGGAAGTTCGAGATCCACGAGCAGGACCGTAGGCAAGAACTCGACTGCGAGAGTGAGAGCCGTCGCGCCGGTGTACGCGGTGCGCGCATCACCGTACCCCGTCGATTGCAGCATTGAAGCGAGAGCATCGGCGGCATTCGCGTCGTCATCGACTATCAATATGCGCGGCATATAGGCCCGCACACCGCCCCCGCTTTGCGCCCTGGATTGTCTCGACGGGTGTGCGGCCACAACAGTCCGCTCAACGGAAGCTCACGGGACGCGGGTGCTGGTTGCGCGCTTCGAAGCTCCTGATCTGACGCTCGGCTTCGCCGCTCGTGACGCCATACGCGTCTTCAATCTTACCCGCAAGGGCCGCGCGGGCCCCCGCTATCATGTCGAGGTCATCGGCGGTGAGCCTGCCCCAGTTTGCGTGCACCTCACCCCTGAACTGCAGCCAGCTGGCTTCCACGAAATTCCAGTCCATCTAGGTCTCCTCTGACGAGAGCGGTCAGCTCTTCGGACTGACCCTGACTGACGGGAAAGCGGCCCCTGGCGAACGACAGTAGTCTGTCGCCCGCCCTGGGCGAACCTCTCGAGGCTAAACCAGGTTGCCGGACCTCAATTTCAAATGGTTAAATCTATTCTGTCCTGCCCCGCCCATATTGGGGCTTATCGCGTCCTTTAAAGGTACGAACTGACACTAAATGGCACCGACAGCCAGACACAACCCTCGCGATGCGTCCTTTGGTGTACAAGGGTAGTGTGTCGGCCGGCGCGCCAACCAGCCGCAGGGCTTAGCCTTAACAGCATGTCAATTTCACGGTGGCATTTCCATGAGCTCACTTTTTGAACCAGGCAAAGAAGCCGTGAGATACGAGCGTGCGATGAGTTCGTTGTGCGACCGTAGCGGTGCACCGCCGGCGGAGGTTCGGAGTCTGTTTGCGCAAGAATTCTCCAGGCTCGAACTGGGCGCCAAAGTTCGCTCGTACCTGGCGGTCCTTGCGGCGTCCAACGTTCGCGCAATGTTGCGGCGGAAGGCCGCGTAGCGCCGCGTGAGCCGTAATGGATACATCCACTATCGTAGCCGTGGCGTCCTCTGCAGGCGACCCGGAGGCCGTTTCCGAACTGCTGTCCGCTCTACGTGGTGAATGCGGTGCAGCCTTTATTATCGTCCAACATCTCGATTCGGGCCGTGAGCGGTTGCTGTTCGAGGCTCTCGGCAGTAGCACGATTCTTCCCGTGATACACGCGCACGACGGCTTGGTAGTGGAGCAAGGCCGCGTCTACGTGATAACCGCAAATACCACGCTGACAATGACCGGTGGCCGCATTCGCATGACACCCAACCCAGGCGGACTGCATCATCCCGGTGATGTTCTGTTCACCTCGCTTGCGAGAGAGCAGGGATGTAGCGCGATCGGCGTGGTCCTCTCGGGCGAAGGCTCCGACGGTGCCCTCGGCATACAAGCCCTCAAGCAAGGCGGTGGCGCCACACTTGCACAATACCCGGGGTCTGCTCGCTTCCCCAGCATGCCCATCAGCGCCATTGCAACCGGGTGTGTGGATATCGTGTTGCGCCCGAATGAGATCGCCCGCGAGTTGGCCCGTCTCAGCCGTCACACCGCGCCTACCGCGAGCGCTGCACGTTGCGCGCCTGTCATCCATGACGATGCGGGGCTTTCTCGCGGGCGCGCCACGGCGTCGCAGTATTCTATTGTCGGTTGACAGTCCTTGTGGCGTGACAAGTCCACAGGAGCAGTCTCATGGCATCTATACCGGTAGGAGCCCACGGTTCATTCACGCTGGTGGTAACCGTTGAACACCTGGCCAATCGCTTCAAGGACGCTATTTTGCCGCCGGTGTTGGCGACGCCAGTCATGATCATGGCCATGGAGAACGCCGCTCTCAACGCGATCAAGCCCTTCCTTGGAGCGGGGGAGAGTGCGGTGGGAACGCGCGTTGACGTGCTTCATTTGGCGGCGACGCCCGTCGGCAGGCAGGTCGTCGCGCGAGCGCAGGTAACCAAGGTCGATGGTCGTCGCGTCGAGTTCAAGATCGAAGCGACGGATGGTGTCGCGCCCATTGGCTCCGGCACCCATGAGCGAATGGTCATTGATATAGTGCGTTTCGTCGAGCGGCTGAAACAGAACTCCGCCTAGCAATTCCCTGCTACGGACGTGTACCGGCGGCTCAGGCCTGCCGGGTCGAATCTCTGGGCGGCGGCGATCGCATGCGGTTTCCATCCTCGGCGAGTTCGCGCAGCACCCGATGCACGAACTGAACGCAGATCGATCCCTCGCCCACCGCCGAGGCAATACGCTTGACGCTGCCGGCCCGCACGTCGCCGGCAGCAAATACCCCCGGCACGCTGCTCTCCAGTAGGTACGGCGGGCGTGGCAGGCTCCAGCCTGCATCGGCCAACTGCTCGACGCCGAGGTCGGGTCCGGTTTTCACGAAGCCATGAGCATCCAGCACCACGCAGCCTTGCAGCCAGTCTGTGTTGGGTTGCGCTCCCGTCATCAGGAATACGTGTCTGAGATCGCGCGCTTCAGGTTCCCCATTGTGGCGCGTCCACGAGACGCGCTCCAAGCGATCGGAGCCCTCGAGCGCCGTGAGCTGCGTGTGTGTATGCAGGCTGATGTTCGGGGTGTCTTCGATGCGGCGAATGAGGTATCGCGACATGCTCTCGGTCAGCCCGTCGGAGCGGACCAACATGTGCACGTGACGACATGAGCCGGCGAGAAACACCGCCGCCTGGCCTGCGGAATTGCCGCCGCCGACGACTATGACATCCTCGTCAGCGCAGAGCTTGGCCTCCAGATGAGTCGCGGCATAGTAGATGCCACGGCCAAGAAAGAGCGAGAGGTTGGGGATATCGGGCATCCGGTACTGCGCGCCGCTGGCGATGAGGACGGCCTTGCTGCGCATTGATCGGCCATCGGCTATGTCGACCGAGTACGGCCAACCCTCACAGCGGAGTCTGACCGCGTGCCAGGCCACGCTCAGTTGTGCCCCGAACTTCTGTGCCTGAGAGAACGCCCGACCGGCGAGCGCGGCTCCCGAAATGCCGGTCGGAAATCCCAGATAGTTCTCGATCCGGGAGCTCGTTCCGGCCTGGCCGCCGGGGGCGAAGGTCTCCACCATGCGCACGTCCAGGCCTTCGGAGGCGGCATAGACGGCGGCGGCAAGACCTGCAGGGCCCGCGCCGATGATCAGCAGATCGTGCACGCGATCGTCGGCGGGCGGGGCATTGATGCCCAGGCATTCAGCCACTTGGGCATTGCTGGGATTCTTGAGCAGCTCGGCGCCTCGGCAGACCACCACGGGAACGTCCTGGCCCCGAACGTGAAAGCGCTCGAGCAATGCCTGGGCGTCGGCATCGCGCTCGATGTCGATATTCACGTAGGGACGAGCGTTACGCGTCAGGAACTCCCGCAACCGCAGGGTGTCGGCGGAATGATCCGAACCCAGCAGCAGCACCTCGCTGTGGCCTGATTCGATGACACTCATGCGGCGCAGGATGAAAGCGCGCATGAAGAGCTCGCTGAGCTCGGCATCGTTCTGGACGATGCGTCGCAGCTGTTCCGTGTCGATCAATAGAACGGTGCCGGCCTCGCGCACGCGAACGCGCACCAGGGCAGGGGTGCCGCGCAAGGTGCCCATCTCGCCGGTAAAGTCCCCGGGGCCCAGAAGGTAGAGCAACTCGTAGCCCGACGCGGGCTGAGTAGCCGACGGCGGAGCCAGAGCCTCAACACTTCCCGCCGCCACCACGAAAACACCCCGCGGTGGGGCGCCCAGTTCCACGAGGATCTCGCCCGCGCTCGTCTGCAAGGCGCTGCCCCGGCGCTCCAGGCGCGCGAGCTGCGCGGGGGTGAGCTTGGGGAACATCTGCGCACGACGCTGTTCCAGTAGATTGTTCGCCACAGTCGCCCCTAGAGATCGAGCCGAGTCACGGCGGGAGCTCCATCGCCAGCTCATCGATGTAGCACCAGCTCCAATTCTCGCCCGGTTCGATCGACGTCATGATGGGGTGTTGGGTCGCGTGGAAATGCTTGGTCGCATGCCGGTTCTTCGAGTCATCGCAGCAACCGACATGCCCGCAGGTCCTGCACAGTCGCAGGTGCACCCAGGTATCGCCGAGCTTGAGGCACTCCTCGCAACCGCGACTACGTGGACGATCGGTCCGCACGAAATCCAGATGACCGCACTGCTTAGCCATAAGACCGGCAAGGGTGAGCCTGCACCCAACAAGACCAACGCGTCGTAAGCTTTTGATCCATTGAAGTAACTGTTGCGTCAGCCACAGGCGAAACCGTCAGGTGGCGTGATCAAGTCGTTCGCGCGGAAAGTGCTCTGCCTCTGGGTGGCGTCGGCGAATTCCAGCATCAGGTGCGTGCCCGCAACCTGAACCTCCAGAGGCGTGATCGTCACGTCGAGCACAGATTGCTTTATTCAAGGCGCTCGAGGGGGGCTGGCGGACAGGTCTATCGAACGTTCCGATTGCGATTTGGCGAAGACCGCGTGTTGGCTGTAAGCGGCGGCTGCAGTCGAACTAAGCGCGTTCGACCGGCTCGCGGTTTTCTCGCGATCGGGGCGGGGGGTCCGGGGAATGAACCGCGATCGGATCGCTTGCGGGGAAGGTCATTTCGAGCGCCTCGTCGAGACGCGCGTCGAGGTCCCGTTCGGAGTTGGGTTCCTGGGTCATGCTGCTAGGATTAAGTGCGGTCCGCTGGGCGAGAGTGAGCGATGATGATACACCCGCGGAACCGCTGGACACATCGATTGCGCACTTTCAGACGCTTGCCGCCCTTCTGGGTGATCAGCGCGGCGACAGGAGCGACCCTCATATGACGCTTGGAGGCCACGGCATCGGGCGGCGTAAGGTTTATCAAGGCATTGGGCCGCAGAGGCGGCGCTGCGGCATCGCCGCAATGCTCGTGCTCCTGTCTGCCTTCGTCAGTTCCGACCTTCACGCTGCCAGTACCGACTCTGTGCGCTTACAGATTGCAGGCGCGATTGCGGGTGCTAGCGCAATCCTCGACCAGTCGGCTGTGGCTCACGGTGGGTCACAGGCACTGCAGAGCGTGTATTCGGGCTCGGGAAACGCTCCTCTGTGGAGTCGCGAGGGCAGGGCCACGCGCCAGGCGGAAGCACTGCTCCTTGAGCTGCAGAACGCGCAAGCCTATGGCCTTGAGGCGAAGGACTATCAGGGGAACGAGATCGGACAGCTTTTGAACCGCCCGCCATCCTCCGGTGGGTCGGACGATGAGCGCTGGGCCGGATTTGACGTGAGACTCTCGGTGGCAGCCCTGCGTCTCATCTCCGATCTGCATTATGGGCGGGTGACTCCCGAGGCGGCTGGTTTCAAGCTGCGAGAAGACCGTCCGCCCTTCGATCTTGCAGCGGCCCTTCAGGACCTGACAAGCGCCCCCGACGTCGCCCAGGCAATCGCGTCCGCCGAGCCTGCGTTCTATCACTACGGACTGCTCAAGGATGCGCTGGCGCGGTTACGGAGGCTTGCTCAGCAGGCTGACTTCGTGCAGCTGCCGCCTCCGCCGCCCAAGCTCAAAATCGGTGAGCCTTATGCTGGCGCGCCGGCCCTGCGCCGGATGCTGAGCACGATCGGTGATCTTCCGCCCGGCGACGCGGCAGCGCCAACAGATCCGACCTTCGATGCGAGCTTGAGTGCCGGTGTGCGCAACTACCAGGCGCGCCATGGACTCGGCATCGATGGCCTGCTGGGCAAGGCAACCTTCAGCGCGCTGAAGACTCCCCCCGCGCAGCGGATCCGGCAGATCACGCTTACCCTCGAGCGCTGGCGCTGGCTCTCACCGTTCAAGACTCCTCCCATCATCGTCAACATTCCGCAGTTCAGGCTGTTCGTTTTCCGCACCACCCGGGATCGTGCCGCCGACATTCTGCAGATGGACGTGATCGTCGGACGCACCTACCCGCAAACCCAGACTCCGGTATTTGAAGGAGACATGCGCTACGTCATTCTGCGGCCCTACTGGGATGTGCCCTACAGCATCACGCAACACGAAATGCTGCCGAAGATTCGCGCCAATCCCGCCTATATGACCGCGCAGCATCTGGAAATCGCCAGCGGCCCCGATGATGCATCGCCCGCCGTGCCGGCCACGCAGGAGAGCCTCGCAGCGCTCGCGGCAGGGAAACTGCGTCTGCGTCAGCAGCCGGGTGAAGACAACGCGCTGGGATTAGCCAAGTTCATCTTTCCCAACAACTACAATGTCTACTTGCATGGAACTCCTGCTCACAACCTCTTCAAGGAGCCCGTGCGCGCGTTCAGTCACGGCTGCATTCGGGTGAGCGACCCGGTGACGCTCGCCACTTTGGTGCTGAAGGATGCGCCGGGCAACTGGACACGGGAGAAGATCCAGGCGGCCATGAACGGCAGGACGTCGGTGCGCATCGATCTTTCGCGCCCGATCAATGTTCTGATTCTCTACGCTACGGCGCTCGCGACCGAGGCGGGGCCAGTCATGTTCTTCGACGATATCTACGGGTACGACAGGAAGCTCGAGCGGCAGTTAGGTTTGCCGCCGGTGAGTTAGCCGTCACCAGTGCCGGACTCTGCCGTTATCCAGGTGAAGGAAATCTGAGCTCGGATAGAAACCGACGCCGCCGCGCTTCATGCCGAGTGCGAGCTCGTGGAGGCGGTCCGTCGGGAAGCCTGGCAGGCGAACGTCGATCGCACGGCCCTCGATGTGCAAGCTATGCTCGGCCACCCCGCCCGAGCGTCGATGCAATTCTGCGTTGGTTTTCGGTGAGCGGTAGCCGCTGATCACCTCGTACGGCTCGTCGCGGTCGGCAAGGGTGCGCAGATCGGCGAGGATATCGAGCACCGCGGGGTCCATCGGGTGAACGTCGCCGGTGCGAAAATCCCGCAGCAGCCAGTTGATCCGACTGAGCTCTGAGGCCATGTACTGACCGCCCTCAAAGTACACCGTCGACAGATGCTCGCCGGTATGCGTATGAACGAAGGACAAGGAACGCCGTTCGGAACTGCGCGCCCAGGCCGTACCCACGGGGAGCAACACGGCGGCCGCAGCAACGCCGGCTTGGCGCAGGAAGCAGCGGCGGCTGGTCTGAGGCGTGGGCTGGCTGAAGCGAGGTGGTGTCACTGCGGGCGGTCTCAAGTACGGGCGCGCATGGTACTCAAGGAATTGCGTTTGCGCCTAGCTCGCCGGTCACAAATGCCGCGCAGCGCGTGAATCCCTTATAGTGCGACGCAGAGTTCGAGGCGGTAGCGCGCTCGAATCTATTTCACTAATGCCTTATAGGTATTTGAAAAGTAATGAAAAGAGCGTGCCCGGGAGATTACTCCAGCTGGTGAACCTTCTCTCCTGATATCAGACAGTTTAGACCTCGACGCCGAGCCCCATGAGCGATAGACCCGCCACGCTGATAAGCGTCTTTACGCAAAGGCATCGAGAAGTTGATCACCCGCGAGATCGAGATTCTACTTCTGCTACTGATCGCAATTGCTGCGGTCGGAGTCGTGGCGAAACGCTCGAACATTCCGCCGGCAATCCTGCTGGTGCTGACGGGCGTCGTGCTAGCGCTTGTCCCGGGCCTGCCGGCAGTGCGGCTCGCGCCAGAGCTTGTCCTGCTTCTCGTGTTGCCGCCCCTGGTCTACTCGTCTGCGGTCGCGATGAGTTGGCGAGAATTTCGCTTCAGTCTGCGTCCGATTTCCCTGCTTGCCATCGGCTGTGTCGTGTTCACGACTGTGGCTGCCGCCGCAGCCACGCACTGGCTCTTGGGCTTGTCTTGGCCCGTGGGGTTCGTCTTGGGCGCGATAGTTTCGCCGCCGGACGCCGTCGCGCCCTTGGCGATCGCCCGCAGGATGCAGCTCCCCAAGCGGATTCTGGTCATCCTCGAAGGGGAAGGCCTCGCCAATGACGCGACTGCGCTGATCCTCTATCGATTCGCAATAGTGGCCGTGACCGCCGGGGCATTTTCACTCGGAAGGGCCGCCGGAGAGTTTGCCATCATCATTGCGGGTGAATTGGTATGGGGAATCGCCGTCGGCTGGCTGATGTTGCGCGTGCGCCGCTGGGTCGCCGACGCGCAAATCGAGATCGTGCTCTCGATCTTGACGCCCTACGCTGCCTATTGGCCTCCTGAGCATCTGGGCGGTTCCGGTGTACTTGCTACGGTCGTAGCCGGTCTGTATGTCAGCTGGAACGGCTTAAACATGATCAGCGCGGCGACGCGGCTCCAAGGTATCTTTTTTTGGGATGTCCTCGTGTACCTGATCGAAGGCATCATATTCCTCATGACCGGTCTGCAGGCTCGAGCATTGATAGCGGGATTGGGTACCCACCCGTTGTCCTTGCTCGCTGGTTCGGCCGCTGTTGTCAGTGTCGTGGTGATCTTGGCTCGATTTGTGTGGATTTTCCCTGCAACCTATCTGCCGCGCTGGCTGGTCCCTGCGATCGCGCGGGATGACCCGTCGCCGCCCTGGCAGTGGCCATTTGTGCTCGGATTCACCGGCGTCCGCGGGATCGTGTCTCTTGCCGCGGCGCTGGCCATTCCATTCACAATCGCTGACGGCCGGCCATTCCCGGATCGCGATTTGATTCTGTTCCTCACCTTTTCGGTGATCCTGGTAACGCTTGTGGGCCAGGGCTTAATGTTGCCCGCGGTGATCCGGTTGCTCGGTCTCGCCAACGCCGGTGAACGGGAGCTCCAGAGCGCGCGCACAGAAGAGCGGCTAGCGCGCCGGCACGCCATCGATTCCGCTCTCGAGCGTCTTGAGCAGCTTGCCGCGGAACGGGGACTGCCCGAGGACGTCGTTCAGCGGCTTCGAACGAAGCATCAGGAACGTCTGAGGCATTTCGAGCGCGGCCCCGAGCGGGAGGAAAATCGTCGGGACCTAACAGCGCCTCCCGACGAAATTGAGTTGCTTTTGATCGCAGCCGAGCGGGAGCGGATCAATGAGCTCTATCGTCAAGGGGCACTGAAGGATGAGGCGCGGCGCCGGCTCGAGCGGGAGCTCGACCTGCGTGAGGCCAATTTAGCGAGCCATCAACACGAGGAGTGAGTTACGGTGTGCGTATGCTCGCCGATGGATCCGGGGTCGCGCCGGTGGTATCGGGCGCCCGATCCGGCTCACCTTTGCCAGATGGCTCAGTTTGCCAACCGCCACCCACGGCGCGATACAGCTGCACCAGCGACAACAGCGTATTCAAGTGCGCACCAGACAGCGACAGCTCTGCTGTGAACAGGTCGCGGTCGGCATTGATCACATCGAAGTAGGAGGAATAGCCGACGCGATAGCGGGCCAGGGCGATTGTGTTGGCCTTGCGCTGGGCATCCACCTGGGCCTGCTGCGCGACCTGAAATTCGGCGTATTTCTGCCGCGCAATGAGCGCATCGGACACTTCCCGGAACGCCGTCTGGATGCTCTGCTGGTATTGCAGCAGCGCCTGGCGTTTCTGTGCATCAGCGAGATCGAGTTGATAAAGGTTACGTTGCGAGCTCAGCAGCGGTTGCAGCAGGCCACCGCCAGCCGACCACGCCTTGGTGGGTCCACCGAACAGGTCAGACAGGGCGGTGCTGACATGGCCGCCCGTGGCGGTCAGGGTGATGGTCGGGAACAGGTTAGCCTTCGCTACTCCAACATTGGCATTGGCCGCCACCAGGTTCTGCTCTGCCGCGCGCAGATCCGGGCGGCGCTCCAGCAGCGTGGAGGGCAGGCCGGCAGGTGGCACAGGGGGAGCAGCGAGTTCGCTCATGCGCTTGAGCTGGTTGTTCTCGGGACGCAGGATCGCGTCCGGATTGCGGCCGAGCAGCACGCTCAGCTGGTCTTCGGCGATGCCGATCTGACGCTGCAGGTCAGGGATATTGGCCTGCGCGATAGCCAACTGCGCTTGTGCGGTCGCGACGTCCAGTCCCGAGACCGTGCCGCGCTCGTGTTGCGCCTGTGTCAGGTCAACGAACTTCTGCCGCGTCCCCAGGGTACGCTGCGTGATGGCGAGCTGCTCGTCCAAACTCAGCAGGCTAAAGTAGGCAGTGGCGACGCTCGATACCAGCCCCGCCATCACATCCAGTCTGGAGTATTCGGAAGCGAGCAACTGAGCTCTCGCGGCCTCTGTGGCTCGTCGGTACTTGCCCCAGAAATCGAACTCATAGGAGAGGCTCCCGTCCACCGAAAACACATTGCTGATCGGCGGCGCTCCGGGGATTCGCTGATCAGCTGAAGTGCGTGCACGCTGCGCTTCGGCGGAAACGGAAATCTGCGGCAGCTGCTGCAAACGCGTCGAGCCGAGAATGGCGCGCGCTTGATCGACGCGCGCCGCGGCAATGCGCACGTCGAGGTTATTGTCGAGCGCTTCGCGGATCAGCGCCTGCAGGGTCGGGTCCTGGTAAGTCTGCCACCATCGCTGATCGGCGAAGGAGTCGTTGCCGGCGGTCGGCTCGAAGCGGTACGCCGCCGGAATCTTTTCGATGGGCCGCTGGTAGTCGGGTCCGAGTGCGCACGCCGTGGCCAACAGGGCTACGCCGGCGGTCACAACGCTGCGCAGGTTGCGCCTCATGACTGCGCTTCGGACGCAGGGCGCTTACCGAGCAGGCGCTCCTGCAGGCTCTGCACCACCACATAGAACACCGGAATGATGAAAATGCCGATCATGGTGGCGACGCTCATGCCGAATACCACCGCGGTGCCCAGCACCAGGCGCGCGCCGGAGCCCGCGCCGGTGGCGATAGCGAGCGGCACAGAACCGAAAATGAACGCGAAGGAGGTCATCAAGATCGGCCGCAGGCGCAGCCGCGCGCCCTCGATCGCCGCATCCACGAGCGGCCTGCCGCGCTCATACGCGAGCTTGGCGAATTCGACGATGAGGATGGCGTTCTTTGCCGCCAAGCCGATCAGCATCACCAGGCCAATCTGGGCATAGATGTCGCTCGGCATTCCACGCAGCGTCAGGCCGATATAAGCACCCAGCACGGCGAAGGGGATGCCCAGCAGCACCGCGAATGGCACCGCCCAGCTTTCGTACAGCGCCGCCAACACCAGGAAGACGAAGATGATGGCCATGCCGAAGATCGCTCCCGCCTGGCCACCAGAGATCTTTTCCTGGTAGGTGGTACCGGTCCAGTCGTAGCCGTAACCATCTGGCAGGATGGCTCCCAGGGCCTCCGTCGCGAGCGTCGCCTGTCCGGAGCTATACCCCGGCGCAGCGGAGCCGTTGATCGTCACCGCGCGGAACACGTTGTAGCGCTCAATGTACTCCGGCCCCTGAATTTCCTTGATCGACACCAGGGTCGACAGCGGCACCATGTCGCCCTGGTCGCTGCGCACGTACAGGCCGTCGACCGATTCCGGTGAGGCGCGGGCGGCGGCCTCGGCCTGTGCCGTGACCTTGTACGTGCGACCGAACAGGTTGAAGTCGTTGATGTAGTTGCCGCCGAAAAAGGTCTGCAGGGTGCCGAAGATTCCCGAGATCGACACGCCGAGCGTCTTGGCGCGCTCGCGGTCGAGCACGTACTCAATCTGGGGCGTGCGCACGTTGAATTGCGTGAAGACGCGGGTGAGTTCGGTCCGCTTGTTGGCCTGCCCGAGGAAATCCTGGATCACGCCGGCGAATTTCTGGATATCGCCTCCGCTGCGGTCCTCCAGGATGAATTCGAAGCCGCCGGCAGCGCCGATGCCGGGAACCGGCGGCGGATTCAGCGCCAGCACGTTGGCTTCCTTGACGCCGCTGGCGAGCTTGTTGACGCGCGCCGCCAGCGCCAGCGAGCCGTGCGCCGCGCCGGCGCGCTGGCCCCAGGGCTTGAGGATGATGAAGATGGTCGCGGCGTAGGACGAGTTGGTACCGGTGAGCAGATTCAGGCCGGTGATGGCGAACGTCGCCTGGATCTCCGGCTGCTTGCGTAGCAGCGCGCTGAATTCGCCGGCTACTGCTTCGGTACGCTGCAGCGAGGCACCCACCGGCAGGGTCACCAGGCCGATCAGGTAGCCCTGATCCTCGTCAGGCATGAAGCCGGTCGGTCGGGCGTGCAGGAGCCACAGTGCAGCCGCGGTGAGGATCAGGAAGATGACCATCGACCGCACAGTGCGACGGATAGCGTTGCCGACGCTGCCGACATAGCGTGCGGTGAAGCGCTTGAAGCCACGGTCGAAGGCGCTGAAGAAGCGCCCGAGGATCCCACCGAAATGCGACTCGGCCGTCGGCTTCAGCAGCAGGGCGCACAGGGCCGGGGTGAATGTGAGGGCAACCACCGCCGAGATCGCCACCGACACCGCGAGCGTGAGTGCGAACTGCCGGTAGAACTGGCCGGTGAGGCCACCGAGGAAAGCCACCGGTACGAACACCGAGATCAGCACCAAGGCGATTGCCACCACCGGGCCGGATACCTCCTTCATCGCCGCCTTGGTCGCCTCCCGCGCTGACAGCTTGCGGCTGTCCATGATCTCGGTCGCGGCTTCGACCACGACGATGGCGTCGTCCACTACGAGGCCGATGGCCAATACCAGGGCGAACAGGGTCAGCGTATTGAGCGAGAAGCCAAGCGCGAGAAAGGCGCTGAACGCGCCGATCAGGGACACCGGGATCGCCAGCATCGGGATCAAGGTGGCTCGCCAGCTCTCCAGGAAGATGAACACGACCAGCAGCACCAGCACGCCCGCCTGGAGCAGCGTCTTGACCACTTCGTGTATTGATTCCGACACGAACAGGGTCGTGTCGTAGGGGACCACGTAGTGGATGCCCTTGGGGAAGGTCGGCGCCAGAGAGTCCATTACCTTGCGCACGCCCTTGGCCACCTCCAGCGCGTTGGCATCCGGCAACTGGTAGACACCGATGATGGCCGTTGGCACGCCGTTGAGCTTGCTGGAACGTGAGTAGTCAGTGGCGGCGAGTTCGATGCGGGCGATGTCTTTGAGGTGGACGATGGCGGCGTCGGCCCCGGTGCGCACTACGATGTCGCCGTATTGCTCAGGCGTCGACAGACGTCCCTTCACCGAGGCGATGTACTGCATCTGCTGCCCCGGAAGCGCCGGTTCGGCCCCGACAGTGCCGGCGGGAGCCACCACGTTCTGTTCGGTGAGGATGGTACTCACGTCCTGGGTGGTGACGGCGAGGCGCGCCATTTTTGCGGGATCGAGCCAGATGCGCATGCCGTAGTCGCGCGCGCCGAACACCACAACCTGGCCGACCCCGTGCACCCGTGCCAGCGCGTCGTAGACATGGAGCGTCGCGTAGTTGGACAGGAACAGGTAGTCGTAGCGCGGATCGTCCGAGCCGATTGCCACGGCCAACAGGATCTGCGGTTGGCGCTTGGCCACCGTGACCCCTTGCTGCAGCACTTGCTGCGGCAGCTGGCGCTGGGCGATGGCGACCTGGTTCTGCACGTCCACCGCGGCGATGTCCTGGTCGGTGCCGACCTCGAAGGTCACGGTCAGCGCGTAGGTGCCGTCGTTGGCGCTCTTCGAGTCCATATAGATCATGTGCGGCACGCCGTTGACCTGCTGCTCGATCGGCGCCGCGACGGATTGCTCGATCGTTGCGGCGTCGGCGCCAGGAAAAACGGTCGAGACGACGATGGTCGGCGGCGTGATCTGCGGGAACCGGGCGACCGGCAGGCTGGACAACGCAACGCCGCCCGCCAGGGTGATAATGATGGCGAGCACCGTCGAGAAAATCGGGCGATCGATGAAGAAGTTGATCACGTGCGGCTCCCGGCCGCTGTGCCAGTCGCCTCTGGAGCGTTCGCCACTGGTGTGGCGTTCACCGCGGAGCCGGGCTTGAGGCGCTGCACGCCATCAACCACCACCACATCGCCGCCCTTGAGCCCCTGCTGTACCTGCCAGCCGCTGCCGATGCGCGGCCCCATCTGCACGTCGCGCTGCTGCGCCTTGCTCTCGGAGTCGACGATCCAGACGTAGTACTTGCCTTGCAGCTCCTGGATGGCGCGCTGCGGCAACACGATGGCATCCGACAGCTGCGCTGCCGCCACCTGTACCCGAGCAAACTGCCCCGCGTGTAACAGATGCTCCGGATTGTCCACCTCCAGGCGGATCGCCAATGTGCCGGTGCGCTGATCCACTGCCGGATCGATGAAATTCAGCCGGGGCCGCTGCGGATATTCGGAGCCGTCGGCGAGAAATATGCGGAACGGCGGCGGCGTGGGGCTGTTCTGGTTCGGCGCTCTGCCCAGCTGGCGCTGCAGGGTCAGCAGCCGCTGCTCGCTGATACTGAAATTCACGTACATGGTGTCGGTCTGATAGAGCGTCGTCAGCACGGTGCTGTTCGCGGTCACCAGGCCGCCCAGGCGCAACTGCGCGCGGCCCATCACACCGTCGATGGGGCTGGTGATGGTGGTATAACCCAGATTCAACGTAGCGGTTCTGACCACGGCCCGGCTGGCGTCGACCGAAGCCAGGTTGGCGTCGTTCTTGGCCACGGCCGCGTCGAGCTCCTGCTGACTCACGGCATCAATTTCCGACAGCGACTTGGCGCGCCCCAGATCGCGCTGCGACTGGACGAGGGCCGCCTCGCTCTGCGCCAGCGCCGCTTTCGCCTGGGCCAGCGCCGCGATGTAGGGCTGCTGGTCGATGACGAATAGCAGCGCGCCCACTCTCACGCGCTCGCCTTCAATGGGGGCCTGCTTTTCGAGCACGCCACCGACGCGGGGCCGTATTTCGACGGTGTTGACTGCCTCGGTCTGTGCGACGTAGTCCGCGAAGACGGTGGCGGCTTGCGGCGCCACGGCAATGGTGGAGACCCCTACGCGCGGCGGGTCGGCGGGGCCCTTTTTGACGCAGGCCGTGAGCATCAGCACGGTAATGCCGACGCAGAGTGCCAGTCGCCTCACTTTGGAGCCTGCGGCAACACTTAGATGGCGAGGCATGAGCGGATCCTCTCTACGCCGGCTGATCGAGGCGGGCTCGCAGCCAGGCGTTGCGTTTTGCCCGAACCAGTCACATTTCGGCAGCGTCTTTCGCCGCGTCGACGGTGCAAGTCCCAGCGAGTGGCGGCGCGCAAACGCGAGGATACCCCGGCGTAGCCGCCACGGCGCTCCCAGGTGATATTGCTGAGAATGTCACCGCACCGATCACCAGCGCGCCGCCGAGCAACTGCGCCTGGTTTGGGGGTGCGCCTGAGAAGGCTGCAATCACCATCGAAGCGACCGGCACCAGATTCATGAAAATGGCCGCGCGCGCCGGACCCAGTTTGGCAATCCCGGCGTTCCAGAACAAATAAGAGAGCACACCGCCGGTCACCGACATCGCCAGCAAAGCACCGCCGGCGCGCAGGCCGGGGACCAGAAACGCTTGACCGCTGAACAGTGCCACCGCAGTCAAGGCCACCGCCCCAGTCGACATGATACCAGCGGTATTGGCTACGCCACTCGTATCGGTGGGCGCGAGCTTGCGCACGTACACGTTGTAAAACGCCCAGGTCAGATTCGCCAGGAACATCAGGGCATCCCCGCGCGCGATGTGCACGTGCGCCCCCGCACCGAGGACCACGATTGCAACGCCGATCAGGCCCGCCGGAAATGCCAGCCACTGCCTCTGTGTGGGCCGATCGCCGAGAATGATCCGGGCAATCAGGCTGGTCAGCAGCGGGTTCAGAGCCATGATCAGGGCACCGTTCACGGGCGAGGTGCTCGTCATGCCCAGAAAGAAAAACACATTGAAGCCGAATACGCCGATCAGGCCGAGAATGAGGTAGGCCTTGAAATGTCGCAACGGTGGCCGCTCACCGTTGATGAAGGTGATGGCCAGCATGATCGCCGCCGCAATCAAATACCGATCGGCCCCCGCCACCAGGGGATGAATCTCGGCCAGCACCGGCTTGGCGAGATTGAAGTTCGCACCCCACAAGATCGCGGCCAGCGCGACCAGGATGTAAGTGGTGGGCGGTGCCATGTCAGCCGTTGCAGCAGCGGATGGCTTCAGCGACAACCGGGCTGGTCGCTCTTCTCAAGATAAAAGGTGTAGATCTCGCAGTCATCCGCCGCTGGCGGGCGCGGGAGCGGAACTGCGCGATTCACCGACGGCAGCAACCGCACGTAGGCGACGGTCGCGCGTAGATCCTCCTCGTCCAGGTTCGAGAGCTGGTCCCACGTCATGCCCTGCCAATGGAGTTGCCTGCCGTCCCGGCTGACGCCGCTGCGGACCGCGCGCTCCAACTCCATGTCGGTCCAGGCGCCGACGCCCGCTTGCGGATGCGCAGTGATGTTGCGAGTCCACAGCGTGCCAAATGGCCTCCAGCTGATCGGCGTACCGCCGCTGCCGTCGGTGCCGTGGCAGATGGCGCAGCTCACTGAGTACAGATAGTGGCCGCGCTCCACCATGCGAACGCGCTCGGCGGGCATGTGGCGCGTGTCCGGCTTGACATCACCGGCGTTCACAGCCTTCACCAGCGGATCAGGCGGCATGTTGCGTATAGCTGGCCACTGGGACAGAATGAACAACAGCACGCCGCCGACCGCGAACGCCAGCACGCCCCCGATCGACGCCGCAATCCCCGGGCGCGGGCCGGCGCGCACGAACAGCACAAGCGCCAGTACCAACACTATCCATTGCGCGTCGACGAGCACAGCTTGAACACGCGCCGGCGAGCCCCTCGTCGAATCGATGGCGAAGTTACCATCGGCGTAGGTGAGCGCCTTGGGAAGAGTCGCCGGCAGCGGGCGGGTGAGCTTCATCGCGATGGTCTCCACCAGGCCATAGGAGAGCTTCGGCGGGATCGGGTTATGCACCGGCCGCGATGCCGTCTTCAGGAAGGTGGCGATGGCCGTCGCGTCCTCGTCAGTGAAGCTGTGGAACTGCGCCCACAGCATCGCGAACGGATTGAGCGCGCGGTCCGGGGCCTGGCCGTCACGTAGCGCGCGGATGATCTGCGGCACAGTCCAGTGACCCAGGCCCGTCTCAGGATCCGAAGTCAGATTGCGGCTGACCGAGTAGCCGTGGGGGTAGTAGCCGACGCGCATACCACCGGCGAGGAACGCTGCGTCAACGTTGTAAATTCCGGTACGGTCGATCTGCGTATGGCAGAGGCCGCACACCTCCCAGCGGGTAATGTACTCGCCGCGCTGGGCCGGCTCCGTGGCAAATCCCGCACCGCCGAAGTTACCGCCCTTTTCCCATGCCGGCGTGCGAGCGAGCGAGGCGACGAAGTTCACCAGATCCCAGCGGGCACCGGCCGGCAGCGCGTCCGCGTAGGTGGGCATAGGCCCCGGCATGATACCGGTCGTCAGCCGCAGCCAGACGTCCTGGGGCCGACTGCCGCCACGAAAAGCCCAGGGCGCAGTGAGATCGCGCGCGAAGACCGCGTGGCCGGATCCGTCATCGTAACGCTGGCCGCCGCGACCGGCGTCGCCGTGGCACGCGGCGCAGCCTTGGTTGACGAACAGCGCCTTTCCGCGGGCCACACTTTCCGGCGAACTCGGGATGGCGGCAGGGATTTCGATGGGACGGCGGGTCTGGGAAAACGCACTTGAATACGACTTCACCTGCGCTACGACGGCGTTCAACTCCTCAGTCGAGAGTAGTCCCGCAAAGTACGGCATCGCGCTCGCGGGCAGGCCGTCGCCGATCGTCCGCAGGAGATCCTCGTCGGAGGGCGGCTCGCCGGCCGCGGTGGACTTGTACTTGAATCTGCCGGATGAGAAGTCGCGAGGACGTGGAAACAGCGATGGTGCGGCCGGACCGTTCCCGCGTCCATTCGGGCCGTGGCAAACGGCGCAGTGTTGCGCGAATACCCGCGTGCCCAGCGGCGCGCCGCGGTCCAAATCTGCGCCTGGTGGCCAGGTCAGGTCCGCATACTGTGCAGGGTCCGGTCGGTATTCCGCGCTCGGACGCGCCAGACCCGCCCGCGCCCAGATGGAGCGACCGACATCCAGCGCGAGCAACAGCACGCCGCAGACCAGCACCACCCCTAGCCGCGAGCGTAAGAGCCAGGACATCCGCCGTCCGTTAGGGTTCAAAGTCGATTGTCACTGAATAACATAGCATTGCAACACGCGCCAATTCATATTGCTCAAGCACCAGGTGGCACAGTTCGGGCGCACCCTGGTTCACCGCGTCAATCCCGGTATCGCAGCGCATCAACCAGCAAGGCAAACGCCGGTGATGACTGGCGGCGGCTCGGGTAATAGAGGTGATATCCCGGAAACGGGGCACACCAGTCCTTAAGAACCCGCTTGAGATGCCTCTTGGCAAGATGAGGCTCGGGCAGGTCCTACGGGATTTATGCCATGCCGAATCCGGCCAGCGCCGCGTTGAGCATCTGGTCGATCATGTTGACAGCCAACTGCGGGCTGCAGAGCGCGCTGCGTCCCCCGCCTCACGACGGGTTTGCCCTTTGTGTAACGGGATGCATGCTACGCGCTGGAGTATCCCGTGTCATGGCGCAACTCGTCATCAAGTTGCGGCAAATCCCCTTTCCTTCTTGAGGTCGGACAGTATGGCCCTAAAGACAGCGAGCGCTTCGTAGTACTTGCCCGCGGTGGTTGCGTCCTTCTTGCCCCCGCTGGCGCCCGCACTCGCACCAGTCGTGCCAAGCTGCCCTGACGCGGCAGCAGTAATCGCGACCGCACTCACGTTGGCGCCGAACGCGAAGTTTCCCGAGTGAATTCTTGGAATGCCCTCTGATCCTGAAAGAAAATGACCATGCTGTAAGCTTGACCACCTGCCTGGAGACCGACGCTCAGTTGCGTCATCGAAGTGTCACCGACGAACTTGCCGTGTTCATATACATGACCCTTACCGTGCGCACCTCCGACTACCAATCCTCGCTGACCGATTGTCGGAAACACCGCATACCCGTAGCAGTCACCGAAGAATGACGCGCTCTCGCCAGCATTCTCGAAAAGAGTGACGGTGTCGCCATAGGCGTCTGCCACGGTAGGGCGCCTGCCGGCAATCCGGTAAGAGTCGGCTCGTCAGAAGCCGATTCACGGCGGCGCAAGGGCAAGTGCCATCTGAGGTTCAAATCAGCTTTGCGTCCAATGTGATCTCTGCATTAAGGACTTTCGAAACCGGGCAGTTCTTTTCGGCGGCGCTCGCCAAGCGGGTGAACGTAGCCTCATCGATGTTTGGCACACTGGCGCGCAACGACAGAGCCGAGCGGCTGATGCGGAAGCCTTCACCTTCGGAGATGAGGGTAATGGCTGCCTCAGTGGTGAGCTCGTTCGGTTTATATCCGGCGCTCTGCAACCCAAAGGCCACGGCCATGGTAAAGCATCCCGCGTGCGCAGCGGCGATGAGTTCTTCCGGATTGGTGCCCTTCTCGTTTTCGAAGCGGGTTTTGTAGGAGTAGGGCGTTTTGGCAAGCACACCAGAGTCGGTGGAAAGATTCCCGCTTCCATCGCGACCGGTGCCGCGCCAAATCGCTTTCGCCTTCCGTATCATGAAAGTCTCCCTTGGTAGGTTGTGGGGGTCGAGCAAGATCCAAACTCGATGCCAATAGGCTAGAAGGGCGCTGCCTGGCAGGGAAGCTGTCTCTCTGGATAGGAACTCTCTGGACTGGGGACGCAGCGCCTAACGTTTCTTCTGAGGGAGTCGCGCCTAGGGCAAAAGAGAATTTGGTCGCTGCGAACTCAGACGGGGCGCACCGCCCAATCATCGCACTTGCCTTTTGGATTGGCGGGACCGTTGAATATTTCGCACTTGCCGCAAGCTGTAGGTTCCGCTCCAGTGATGAAAAAACGGCAACTGCTACAGGTCTTAGTGGGATCGAGCGACTTTTCGGTGTAGTTGTCCAATTTGCGTTGCCGGTTCTCGGCCTGGCTGAGGGTGCCGGGATTGGCGCAGACGAAATCCTTCTTGTCTTTTCCGTGCGCAAGCGAAATCCAGCTCGCCGCACCGGCGAGGAGGCAAGCCGTCAGCCGCTGCAAAGTAGCGCGACGTTCGCTTGATCGCGACCCTTCGGCTTGGCGGACCCAGATGAGGATTGGCCGAATCGCCATCAATCAGGACTATTTGAGGGTTGCTTGCGCCTCGGTGGCCGCTTTTTTTGCCACGGCCAGGTCGTCGGATTTCAATCCTGCCTGTGCTTTCGCGAGCGCTGCGGTCAGTTTGGTCTTCGTCGCTGAGTCGCTCGTGTCTGGAATCGCCCCATTCCCGAGCTTCTGACATGGATTCGCCTCCTTGGCATCAAATCCCTGCCCCTTGGGTCCCACCAAACAATTGACAGTGTGGTGTAGATGCATGTGGACCTGTTCGATATTGGCCGCCTGGGCCGCCAGCCCAGCGTGCAATCCGCTAGTAGCCGCTTCCTGAGCAGGATCTGGCGCTTGTGCCGTGGCGGGTGTGGTTGTGACGAAAACTGCGAGAACTCCCGCTAGAGACAAGTGAGCCGCGAACCTCGGTTTATGCAGCATATCGTGACGTCCTCACATGATTGGATACAGCGACCGATAACTCGTCGGAACCGTAACAGGATTCGGTTAGGCCATGATCAACGACTGCACAAGGGAGGGCGTCATTGTCGCCACGAACGTGAAGGAGGGCAAGCGCGTTTCGCCGAACGTACACCCGTTACGCTGACGCTGAAGCACGATGTTTCGATTCCAACGATCCTGGCCTCATGAGACAGTTCCGAGGTTCGGTCCGGTGAGACGCGATCCATGGGAGTTGTGTTGTGAAATATCGAAAGTTGGGAAATAGTGAACTTCTGATTTCAGAGATTGGCTTCGGCTCTTGGCTGACATTCTCCGATCCGCAGCGCAAGCAACTCGCCATCTCCTGCGTTCATCGCGCGCTCGATCTCGGAATCAATTTCGTGGATACGGCGAACGTTTATGGCCGGGGCGCGGCTGAGACGGTTCTCGGCGAGGCGCTGACGGGCATCAAGCGCGAGACCTATGTGCTTGCGACCAAGCTGTTCTTCCCCATGAGTAACGCCGACTACGGCTTGTCGCGGGAGCAGGTCGAAAAGCAGCTGGACGCATCACTGAAGCGGCTGAAGGTCGACTACGTGGACCTATACCAATGCCATCGATACGATTTCGACACACCGCTGGAAGAGACCATGGAGGCGCTGACCCGCGCGGTCAGCTCAGGCAAGGTGCGCTACATCGGCTTCTCCGAATGGCCTCTGGAGCGGATCGAGGCAGCTCTGGAGCTGAGGAACGTTGTCCGCTTTGTTTCAAGTCAACCGCAGTATTCTCTGTTACATCGCGAACCGGAGAACGGATTGCTGTCTCTGGCGGCGAAATCCGGGATTTCGCAGGTGGTCTGGTCGCCGCTTGCACAAGGAGTTCTCACCGGCAAGTACTTGCCAGACTCGCCGGTTCCCGCGAACAGTCGTGCGGCGGATCCTTCGATGGGCGCGTTCCTAAATCCAGACTGGTTGGCACCTGCGACTCTTGAAGCGGTGCAGGCGGTGGGACAGCTGGCGGCCAATGCCAAGCTTACTCTGGCCCAATTCGCGCTTGCGTGGGTTCTGAGACAGCCGAACGTCACGTCGGCGATTGTCGGGGCATCGCGTCCCGAGCAGGTAAACGACAACGCAGCCGCTTCGGGCGCGCATGTGGACCCTGTGCTGTTTACGGAAGCGGAGCGGCTACTTACGTGACCGGTGCTTTAGGTGTCTTTCCCAGCTCTCGCAGCAGCGCTTCTTCCCGAGCATCCTCGACGGCCAGCAGCACCTTATCGGCATCGACTATTGTCTCATCGCGCGCGCAGACCCCCTTGAGCTTGCTGTCCGCGGTCAGCTCACCCTGCTCGAATTGCGCCCACATCTCGCGCGCAAATTCGGTGTGCAGAAGCTCGGGCGCGAAGCGGCCGAGCGTGCCGCGGATGTTGTTCACGTCCCGCTCGAGCATCGCGAGCGCACCGTTGTTAGCCGCCGCATTCACCGCCTGGGGTAGGTCGATGATCACCGGTCCGTCGCGCCCGACGAGCACGTTGAACTCCGAGAGATCGCCATGGATCAGCCCGATGCTCAACATAAGTACGACCTGCTGGATAAGGAAGCGGTGATACTCGCGCGCGGTCTCTGGTGACAGATCGACATCGCCAAGACGCGGCGCCGGGTCCCCGGCGGCATCGGTCACCAGCTCCATGATCAGCGTGTCGTTGAAATAGCCGTAAGGCCTGGGCACGCTTACGCCGGCGGCAAGCAGTTTGTACAGTGCGTCGACTTCGGCATTCTTCCACGCCGCTTCCTGCTCCTTGCGCCCGAAGCGCGTGCGCTTGCTGATGGCGCGCGCCTGGCGGCTGCCGCGCACCTTGCGGCCTTCCTGGTACCGTGCACGCTTCTGAAAGCTTCGCTGCGCCATGTTCCGATAGACCTTCGCGCACCGCGTGTGCGCCCCCGCGCGCACGAGATAGACCGTGGCTTCCTTGCCGCTCTTGAGCGAGCGGATGACCTCGTCGATCACACCATCGTCGATCAGGGGTTGCAGGGCGGGGGGTGTCTTCATGAATCCTAATGGGTGTATTGGGGAACTGTTCGCTCGGCACGGCGTTGGCCGGGCAACCCCGCGGAACGACAGGTATTAAGAGTGGGTAGAATCCCACCCGCGGACGGTACATGAGCACTAACGCTCACCCCCGCACCAGACCCCTTGGCGATACGGTAACACTTCCAGAAAGAGAATCGAAATAAACTCTAACCCATTGTGTTTATTTAACAAATTCGCAGGCCAGCGACGCGCCGATGGCGCGCCTGCTGCCGATCGTGCTCAAGGCCAAGCCCCAGGGACTCTTGTTGGAGGCGGCCAACCCGCGGCACGCGCACGAGTGGTCGGGGACGGACTGCGTGGCTTCGGTCCGGTGGAGCTGGACATCGCGTACCTTAAGCTCAGGTCCCTGGTCGAGGGGGCGCAACTCGCCTCCCGCCGGCTCTGGAGCTGAGTCTTCAGTGCCGTGGCGGCGCCGCAGGAACCGGGCATGAACACCTCCGGCGACTCATCGCCGGGACGTACCGTCGGCGCGGCGGACCCGTCGCCCCCCTTTCGCTTCTATGACAACCGCCAGAAGTACCTGGCTTTCGTCACGACCTGCAATGAGAAGGCCGCCATCGCGCGGCGCGCGGCGCACGAGGTGACACTGTTGCGGCCTACGCCGCCGGCGGTACGCATGTTCGACGCCGGCATGGGTGACGGCACCGTCATCGGGCGCGTCATGAGGAGCACGCATCGGCAGTTTCCCACCGTGCCGATGTTCGTGGTCGCCAAGGAAATCAGCCTCGAGGATGTACGGCTGGGGCTTGAGAAACTGCCGGACCGCTTCTTCGAGCATCCGGCGACCGTGTTCATCGTCACCAACCTCAACTATGCCGAGGCGCCGCGCCTCATGCCGCGCGATGCGCAGCTCGCCGCGGCGCTCAACTGGCAGGAGGTGCGTCTGACGGGCGCGACCGCGGACGAGTATGCGCAGCAAATCGAGGAGCTGAGCAGCGCGCTCACCAGCGGCTGGCAGACGCGACCGAGTCAGAGAACCGGCAACCCGATGATCGTGCGCCCCTCGGTGCTCGTGATGTACCGCGAGGATCACAAGTTCCTGCTCGACGGCGTCATCCCGAAGCCCGGCCAGATCTGCGAGCACTACGATCTGGTGCTCGCCTCGCAGCCCTGGCGTGCGCGCATGGGGGCGGACTTCAAGGTGCATAAGGTGCTCGGGCCGCTGGCCCGCAGTCTTGCCCCCGGCGGCCGGCTGCTCGCGATCCAGTCCTGGGGCCGGGATCCGGGCCTGGAGATCATCCAGCAGCTGTGGCCGGAGGAGCGCCCCTTCCAGGTCGATCGCCACGAGCTGCTGGCTGCCCTGCGGCGCGAGCTTGCACGCGACGCGCGTGAATTCAACCTCGCAGCGCTCCCGGATGAGAAGGCCGTTTTTCGTTACGAGATGCACACGCTGCCGTCGGAGATCGGCGACCGCATCGGTACTTCAACCCTGTTTGCCGCCTGGAATGCCGCCATCTACGTGAACCAGATCGAGGACGAGCGGCTCGACGCCGTCGTCAATGACGGGGCGTACCTGGAGGCCACGCAACGCGTGCTGCAGAGACACGGAGGCCTTTGGTTCAATGACGAAGCCTTCGTCGTCTCCAGGCGCCGCGACTAGGACGCGCGCTGCGACCCCGGCTTTTGCTCGCCGCGCCCCGGCAGCTGAGCTCCGCCTGGATGCTCTTGCTATGCCCGGTTGCCGCAGTGACGGCGTGACGCCACGCGCCTGACTTGCCCGTTCGCCGTTCGCTCAGGGCGACACCGGTGATGGCCGCGGCAACTTGATGCCCTTCCTGGCAGCTACGGCGCGTAGCACGTCTGGGCGGTCCGAGATGATGCCATCGACACCCATGTCAATGAGGCGGGCCATGTCCTCGGGGCGGTTTACGGTCCAGACCACAATCGTGAGCCCGAGTTCGTGCGCCTGACGGATCGAGTGTCGGTCGACATCTTCGAAGAGCGGCGACCAGATCTTACCGCCCGCGGCCTTGACAGCACGCGGGACCGAGCCGCGGTATTTGCGGGGATCGAAACCCGCAGTCCATGGTGAGGGCTTGTCGAGATAGATATTGGCATCCGGTTCTTGCTGTTGCGTCAAGTAGACGGTCGGAATTGCGGGTGCCCGCTTTTGCACCAGCTGCAGAGTCCTCCAGTCGAAGGATTCGATCATGACGCGGCCGGCGAAGCCTTCCCGGTGCAGCAGATCGAGTACCAGGGCGACGAAGCGTTCCGGCTCCGGCGATTCGTCCGGATGGTTCGGATCGATCTTAGTTTCAATGTTGAGGCGCACATGATGATCGCCCGAGCTGCGCACGAGCTCGAATACCTCGGCGAGTGTCGGTATCCGGGTCCCTGGCACCGCAAGCTGATCGGGGAACCGCGCCGCGTACGTGCTGCCCGGACGAATCTGTCCAACGTCGTACTTCTTGACTTCCGCAAGCGTCAGTTTGACGTACGGAATGCCGGGGGCGGGCACGTAGCTTCCGTCGGGGGCACGCGCAAGGTCCGGACTAAGACCGCGCTCGTGCGAAACAACGACCACGCCGTCCTTGGTGACTCCCATGTCGAGTTCGAGCGTGTCGACGCCCATCGAGAGGGCATTGGCGAAGGATTGCAACGTGTTCTCCGGGCGCAACGCGCGCCCGCCGCGATGCGCTTCGATGTCGAAGGCTGCGGGGTGCACGGACACCGTGCCGGCGGGACCGGTCTGCGCAAAGGCGGCCACAACCGATAGACTCAACACCGCAACTGCAGCCAAAATTGTCGTTTGACGATGCATGTCTACGTCTTCTGGAAATCAAGGAAGCCCTTATCGGTGTGCATCGATCGCTGCTGTCATGGCCACGTTAGGTCGAGTATCGACACTCATGCGAAGGGAAGCATTCCCCAAGCCTATCAGAGAACTTCTATTCGACACGCAACGTCCCCAACATGGTGGGTGCAACGTGCAAACGTAAGCGAACACTCCGGCCTTTCTCGCGGTGTATTTCCAGGATCGTCCCGTTGCAGTCTCATGGGAATCGAACTGCTTGGCCATCGCGGTGGCGGTGTGCGGGAACGGATCGTGATTGATCCACACGATCATGTCGCCGACCTTGACCGTCAGGTCCCGCGGATCGAACAATCACCAGCGGGTGGCGCTGAGGGAATTGTCCATTCGCCCGCCCGGGTCACGCGCTACGGTTCGAAACAACGGGGATGCCGCGCTGCAGATAGGTGGCGGGATGAGCTATTGCGCCACCTGCTTTCTGAGATTGGCCACCTCGTGCTCGCCGATTGAGGAGCCTGTCGTGCCGAAGCGCGCGGTGACGTAGTTGGCGACGGCCGCGATCTCCGCGTCGGAGTAGATTTCGCCGAAGGCCGGCATGGAGACGGCGTTTGGCGGGGTGATTCGCTTCGTGCCGGAAATCACGATCTGCGCAACATTCGTGGCGCTGGGATCATTCACCGCGCGCGAACCGGTGAGTGTTGCGAAATCCGCAATCGGGCTCACTCCGCTCCAGTCATGACAGCTCGCGCAGGCACCTTCAAACACCTCCTTGCCCCGAGAATCGACGGTCACCGGGCCGACCTTGTGGGAGGAGTCGGCCGGGGGTGCCAGGGTGGCCGGCAGATCGGACGACACCACGGCCGGGATGCTGCGCAGATAAGTGACGACCGCACGGACATCTTCAGGCGCCATGGAGCTGAAGCTCTCGTCGATCGCCTCTCCCATGGGTCCGGCTGCCGTACCGTGCCCCATGGCATGGCCCTTGGAGAGATAGGCGAAAACGTCCTCACCCCAGGCACCGATGCCGGTGCCCGGTTCGCTGGTGATGTTGTACGCACGCCAGCCGGCCGTCACCGCACCGCTGAACTTCTTGCGGTTGTCGAGGGCGAAGCCGAGGTTGCGCGGCGTGTGACACTCGCCGCAATGGGCGAGCGCCTCGCTCACATACGCACCGCGGTTCCATTCCGCGCTCCGCGCGGGGTTTGCATGAAAGCGTTGGTCGGGGTTGAACAGCCATGACCAAAAGCCCAGCAGCCAGCGCTGGTTGAAGGGAAATGACAGAGTGTCGGTCCTGCTCGGGGCGTGCACCGGCGCGAGGCTGAAGAGATAGGCTTTAATCGCGAGTGCATCGGCATCGGTCAGAAACGTGTACGAGGTGAAAGGCATCGCCGGATACAGCCTGGCGCCATCGTCGCGAACCCCGCGGCGCAGCGCGGCGAGGAATTGCGCGTCGGTGTAGTTGCCGATGCCGGTCTCTTTGTCGGGCGTGATATTGGTTGAATAAAGCGTGCCGAAGGGCAGATTGAACGCAAAGCCACCGGCATACGGCTTTCCATCCTGGCTCGTGTGACAGACCATGCAGTCGGCGGCGCGCGCCAGATACTCTCCGCGCGCAATCGGGGTGGCGTCCTTCAGTGCCACGGGAACACCGGTGGGATCGGCACCATGATACTCAGCGAGCGCGACCGTCTGTCCCGACGTAAATTCCATGGGTCCCGGACCGCGCAACCACAAGACCGCACCCAGCACGATCGCGAGGATGACAAGGACGGTGATGAGCGTGCCGCGCGCAGCACCCCTGACTTTCGGATCCCAGTTGCGTGGCGTGCTCATGCTGACTTCCTGCCGGCCAGGACATCGCGATCGATCGGCAGGCGCCGTAGGGCGATGCCCGTGGCGGCATAGATCGCGTTGCGTAGCGCGGGTGGTCCGGCCGTCGTGCCGTTTTCCCCGATACCCCCCGGCGCCTCACCGCTTTTGATCACGTAGACCTCGATCGGAGGAACCTGATCGATGCGCAGCATGCGATAGTCGTTGAAGTTCGACTGCTGCACACGACCATTCTTCACCGTCACCTCGCCGTACAGTGCCGCGGTGAGCCCGAAGATGAGGCCCCCCTGCAGTTGCGCCACGATGGTGTCCGGGTTGACCGCAATACCGGTGTCCACCGCGCTCGTCACGCGGCGCAAGCGCACCTCGCCGTGCGCATCCACTTGCGCTTCCACCACCGTCGCGATAAAGCTTCCGAAAGCGGGTTGCACCGAGACGCCGCGGCCGGCGCGCGCCGGCAGGGGCTGGTCCCAGTTGGATTTCTCCGCCACGAGATCGAGCGCCGCCAGGAGGCGGGGGGATTTCCCGAGCATGGCGCGGCGGAACGCGATCGGGTCCTTCCCCGCCTTCCTCGCGAGCTCGTCCATGAAGCACTCAATCGCAAAGACGTTGTTGTTCGGCCCCACGCCACGCCAGAAGCCGGTCGGCACCGCCGGTGGCTCGGCGCGCACGTACTCGACGTGCAGATGTGCAATGTCGTAGGGCATGTCGACGGCACAGTCGATCGCATCGATATCGATTCCGTTCTGAAAGGCCGGTGGCAGCCAGCGTGCGATCACGGATGAACCCGTGACTTTGTATTTGAAGGCCGCAACCTTGCCGCCGGAGAGCGTGGCCGCGATCGTGTCGCGATAGGCCGGACGGTAGACATCGTGCTGTATGTCTTCCTCGCGCGTCCATACGACCTTGACCGGTTCACCGTCCAGATGCTGCGCCACGCGCACCGCCGAGAGTGCCATGTCCGGCTCGAGCCGGCGTCCGAAGCCCCCGCCAATCAGGTGGTTGCGAACGGTGACCTTCTCAAGCGGCAGCCCGGTCAGTTTCGCCACGGTGCTCTGCACGCGCGAGATCACCTGCGTGCCGAGCCAGATCTCGCACGAGTCGGGTTTCAGCTGCACCGTGCAGTTCAACGGTTCCATCGTGGCGTGTGCGAGGAAGGGCAGCTCGTACGCGGCCTCATATTTCTCGCCCTGGCCGAGCGCCTTTTCGACATCTCCCGTGTTCTTCGCGACCGCCCCACTTCCCTCGCTCGCCTTGCGCAGGTCCTGCCAGATATCCGCGGAGGAGATGCCCGCGTTCGGTCCCTCGTCCCACGTGATGTCGAGCGCCTGAAGACCCTGCTTCGCCGCCCACATGTGATCGCCCACGACCGCGACCATGTCGTCCAGCACGACCACCTTGCGCACGCCCGGAATCCTGTTTGCGGGGCCGGGATCCACGTGGTGCACCTTGCCGCCAAACACGGGACTTGCCGCAAGGGTCGCAAATTTCATCCCGGGCAACATCACATCGATTCCGTACACGACGCCGCCGTCGACCTTGTGCGGCGTGTCAAGACGCTTGAGCGACTTGCCGATCAGCGTGAAATTCTTGGGGTCCTTGAGCGGCGGATTCTTTGGCGGTGCGAGTTTACTGGCTGCGCCGGCCAGGGTGCCAAACCCCAACTTCCTTGCGCTGCCGCTGTGCCTCACCTGGCCATCGGCCGCGGTGCAACTCGCGGGATCGACCTTCCACTGCCGTGCCGCCGCCTGAATCAGCATGGCGCGCGCCGCGGCTCCCGCCTCGCGCAGCGGCTTCCAGAACGCACGGATGGAGTTGGAGTTACCGGTGACCTGGATACCGAAAACGGGGTTGCCGTAGAGCTTGTCGTCGGGCGGCGCGTGCTCCAGTACCACCTGCTGGTAATCGGCGTCCAGTTCCTCGGCGAGGATCATGGCGACCGATGTGTAGACGCCCTGACCCATCTCGACCTGCGGCATGACGAGCGTCGTCTTGCCCGCCGGATCGATGCGAATGAACGCGTTGGGCGCGAATTTGCCTTTTATAGCGCCCGGTGCCGGCTCGCTGGCCCCATAGGTCGGCAGATGGAAGGCCAGCAGGAAGCCGCCCGCAAGCCCTCCGCCCAGGAGCCTGCGGCGTGAGATGGCATTTTGCAGCACGCTCATGTCACCTCCTTGGCCCCGGACCCGCCGGCCGCGCGCTTGATCGCGGCTCGGATGCGCACATAGGTGCCACAGCGGCAGATGTTGCCCGCCATGGCTGCATCGATGTCGGCGTCATCGGGATTCGGCGTGGCTGCAAGCAGGGCCGCGGCCGACATGATCTGCCCCGACTGGCAATAGCCGCACTGCACCACTTCGAGATCGAGCCAAGCTTTCTGCACCTTCGCCCCCGCAGGCGTCGCACCGATACCCTCGATCGTCGTTACCGGCCGATTGCCTACCGCGCTCACCGGGAGCATGCAGGAGCGCACCGGCTTGCCGTCGATGTGCACGGTACAGGCGCCGCATTGTGCGATGCCGCAACCGAATTTCGTTCCGGTAAGCCCAACCAGATCCCGCAGGACCCAAAGCAGGGGCATGTCATCGGGAGCGTCTACTGACTTCGTTTGGCCGTTGATACGCAGGTCGATCATGCCTGTACCCTCTACGCCCGTCCGGGCCGTCATTAACGTCCAATGCGGCGAGAATGTCCAATGCGGCGGCTGCTCCGGCGTATAGGTCTTGTCGGCATCACCATCCAGCACGCGTAGCAGGACTTCGGGTCAAGAGGACCCGGCGCGCCGTGACCGTGATTGGGTTGTCGTCGCGGTTAAACTCGCATGTGAGCGCAACGCAGAAAGCGCCTGCTTCGAGGTGCCTGCGCGGAAAAGCTGCTCGGGTCGGCCCAAGACCAACCCGAGCAGGGATAAGAACACACCTCGCGCGCTGGCGATCGATTGACTCGTCCAAACCTTCCGCCTCGCGAGCGCCGACTTACTTGGCTTCGCGAGCCGCCTGCGCAATGAGAGCGGCCACAACCTTTGGCTTTGACACATAGACGGAATGACTGCCGGCGGTTTCGACGACCTTTGACTCTGCGCGTTGCGCCATCGAGCGCTGGGCCGGCGGCGGGATCATCTTGTCGTCGGTAGTCACCAGGTACCAGCTCGGCTTGACGCGCCAAGCCGGCTTACTGACCGCACCTGCCAATGCCTCGACCCCCCACGGCACCTGCGAATCCGCCATGAATGCTGCGAGTTCAGGTTCGACATCCGCGGCGAACGAAGCCGCAAATTTCGAGCGATCGAGGAACAGAAAGCCATCCTGCGGCGGGAGAATTGGAGGTACGGGAGCGCCCGGGGCAGGCTTGGCGATCAGGGACGAGACGGACTCCCCTTGGTCCGGTGCGAAAGCCGCGACATAGACCAAGCCTTTCACTTTCGGGTCCGTTCCCGCTTCCGAAATCACGACGCCACCATAGGAATGGCCAACCAAAATCACCGGTCCATCTGCAGCAGCGATTGCCCTCTTGGTGACTGCGACATCATCAGCTAGCGACAGCGTTGGGTTCTGAACGATACGGACATTGAAACCCTCCCCGGTCAGGATTTTGTAAACGGGTTGCCAACCGGAGCCATCCACGAAACCACCGTGGACGAGCACCATATTCTTGATCATTGCCAGCCCTCCTTCAGCGATACGCGATAACACTCACGGCGTGCCCTCAGCTCAGAGGGTCACGGACTGCAATCGGATCCGTCACGCACTCGAAACGACCAAGCATTGAGGCGTAGATCGTCGCCCCCGCAAGAGTGTCGATAGTGCCTCGAGTGACGCCGATGATCCGGCGCGAGGCGCCTGTGCGAACAACGGCCTGGATAGTGGTGCCTCGCAGCATAACGACACCTATGTCTCGTCAGCGTCTCCGGTGAGCAATCTGCAGGATCGAATGCAAGGAATCAACCGCGTTGCACCGTACGCGTACTTGGCAACTGCGTCGCACTCGAGGGGCGAACAACCAGACTTCGTTCCCGCGCGCGATACTGATCATGGCCGGGACGTTCGGGCTCTGGCAGGAGTTAGAGGGTAACTGGCTCGGGCGCCTCGGCTTGGCGGAGCGAGGCGAGCCGGGCGTGAATGGCCTGAACGACGACAGATCCCTCGCCGACAGCGGAGGCGACTCTCTTCACCGAGCCCGAGCGGACGTCACCCACCGCGAAGACACCCGGCAGGTTGGTCTGAAAGACGTTGAAGGGCACCGACGCATCGGGGCCACAATCCTCTCCTGTCCGCACGAACCCGCGCTCGTCCAGCCGCAGCGTGTCTTTGAGCCATCCTGTGCAGGGGTCCGCACCGATCATGATGAACAGGCCGCCGACGGACCGCGGCACCACGCGTCCTTCGCCGTCGCGTATCTGAACCGTTCGAAGATGTTCGTCGCCTGAGAGCTCGACCACTTGGGAGCGCGTCTCGATGCTCACATTTGTGGCATGACGCAGGCGCTCGATGAGGTATTGGGACATGCTGTCCAACAGGTCGCGACCACGGTGGACGAGGCGCACACGGGAGGCGCGAGAAGCGAGGAACATGGCAGCTTGGCCCGCGGAATTGCCTCCGCCGACGACCACGACCTCCTGGCCCTTGCAGGTCCGAGCCTCCAGCTCGGTGGCGGCGTAGTAGATACCTGCGCCCTGGAAACGCTCCTCCTCAGGCACAGCGAGCTTGCGATAGCGGGCTCCGGTCGCGATCACGACTGATCGCCCGAGGAGAGTGGTGCCGTCATCCAAAGTGACCTCGTAGTATCCGGGACGGGTGCTGGGCTGGAGCTTCTCCGCGCGGCGTGGGACGGCCACGCGCGCACCGAACTTGATCGCCTGCAGCTCCGCCCGGAAGGCGAGGTCGGCGCCCGAGACACCGGTCGGAAATCCGAGGAAGTTTTCGATTCGGGAAGAGGCGGCCGATTGACCACCGATCGCCACGTCGTCGAACAGGATGGTTCGCAGTCCCTCGGAGGCGCCGTAGACTGCCGCTGAAAAGCCCGCCGGTCCCGCCCCGGCAATGATCAAGTCCACAGGATCACCATCGTCAGCGGTGAGTTCCAGTCCGAGGGCGCGTGCCACTTCCGCTACGGAGGGCTCCTGCATCACGTGTCGACCGCGAACCACCACCTTCACGGCGGAGCCCTCAAGCGCGCGTGCCCGGATCTCCTCTTTCTGAAGGGGATCGGCAGGGTTCAGCCAGCGGTACGGGATGCGGTTGCGTTCGGCATACTCGAGCAGCCGCTGCAGAGCGGGTGCCCCCTCGTGGCCCACCAGCGTCAGGGTGCCCTGTTGGCGTTGCATCAGCAGCAGGCGCCGCGCGGCGAAGGCGGGCAGCAGGACGTCGCTCACTTCCGGATCGACTTGGACCAGCTCGGCGATCGTGGTCGGCGCGACCAGCAGGACCTCGCCCGGCGTGACGGCGATGCAGTCGGCGAAGGCCGTCTGGCCGAAAAGTAGCGCCAGTTCGCCTGTGAACTGCCCCGGCTCCATGACCCCCAATACCATTCCGTCGGGATCTCGTATCTGCAGGGTGGCAGAAATCGCGTAGACGAGCGGGTACTTGCGGTCTTCGACCCGGTATAGTGTTTCGCCATCAGCTACCGAGCGCCGCTCGCCGTGAGCCTCGAGCGTGGCGACCACTCGGTCGGGCAACCGCGAGTTGGCCCGCCTTTTCAGTTCCTCATAGTTGAGGTCTTCGAACACTACCTCGGTCTCCGTCTTAACAGCCGTCGCGGGGTTGGCCTGCTAAGCAGACTCACCCCTCTTTGGTCTTTTGCACATTCAATGCTGCGACTTGTGCTGCCGAGATGCCTTCGAGCGCGAGTCCGTAGGACAAGCTCTCCTGGAGGCGACGGCGGAAGCGAGTTGAAAGCGCCATGCGTGTATACCGCAGCGTCAGGGGGTTCTGTTTCTTGAGATATCGCGCCAATTCCCAGGCTCGTGGAAGGAGGGCCTCACGATGGACGACCTCGTTAACGGCGCCGTACCTCTTTGCTTCTGCCGCACTGAGTTTTTGGCCGCTCAGCAGAAAGTACCGGCCGCGAATCTCCCCGATGACTTCAGGCCACACGACGTGCAAGCCGTCGCCAGGCACGATACCAAATGCCGGATGCGGTGCATCCTGAAAGTACGCGCCCTCAGCGGCAAGGACGATGTCGCAAAGAAGCGCGTACTCGGAATGCACGGTGACCGGTCCATTGATGGCTGCAATCATGGGTACTTCGATATCGAGTATGTTCTCGAGGATCTTCGTACCCTCGCGCAGGATCTTGTCATAGCCCGTCGGCGTGAAGAAATCGAACCCGTCCGACGAGATTCGGGCGCAGAACTCGTCTCCCGTACCGGTGAGGATCACGACGTGGTTGTCCGGATCGTCGCCGATGTCACGGAACGCGTGAACCAGCGCCTCGTGCACATAGCCGTTGAACACAAGAGAGCCGCCTCGAGTATGCAAAGCTACCTCGAGGATGCCGTCTTCCCGCTTCATCCGCACGTTCTCATATTCTTCGCGATAGCTTTCGAACGCATGAGTTTTCATCGTTGTCTCCGATCGGTCAGCAGCGCATTATTCATAGCTGAAAGCACCAGCAGCCGCGTACGCTACCACTGCGTCTGTGCCGATCACACAGCGCCCGGGCATCGGCTCGGTTCAGCTTGGGTCACCATTGATGCGCGAGAGTTCGAGCGGTGAATCAAGGCATAATGGCGCCAGCACCAGAACGGAATCCACAAATGGAGCGAGATATGGAAACCGTCAAAGTTGGACTTGATGCAGCGTTTGTGGAAAGGCAGCGCCAGCATTTGCTTCGCTTGCGCGCGAATCTTCTCGCGGGGACTCGGGCAGCCGAATCTGATGAAGCGGATGTAAGAGGGAAGAGCACTCGGGAGGCTGTCGAGTTCGAGGACGATGCACAACGACTCGATACGCTTGAGCGGGATGGCAACTTGGTCGTTCGCGACGTCCAGAGGCTCGAGCGCGTTAATCGTGCCTTAAAGAAAATCGAGGAAGGCACTTACGGTTTGTCCGACATGAGTGGTCAACCGATCCCGCGCAAGAGACTTGAGGCGGTTCCGGATGCTCTGTACACGCTGAGCGAGGAAGAACGCCGTGAGAAACCGATAGGGCGTTGATCGAAAAGCCCATGGGATCAGATGATGTTGCAGAGCTTTCATCGGTCCTCGAGTGACTTGCGTACGATTTCCTGCGCTTCGGCGACGATGGCCTCCAAGTGGTGCTCGTCCTTGAAGCTCTCGGCGTAGATCTTGTAGATGTTCTCGGTGCCGGACGGGCGAGCAGCAAACCATCCGCTCCGCGCGCTGACCTTGAGGCCGCCGATCGGCGCGCCGTTGCTCGGTGCCCTGGTGATTTTGGCCACGATCGGCTCACCTGCGAGAGTCGACGCTCGTACGGCATCAGCTGAAAGCTTCCCGAGACGCGCCTTCTGCTCCGGCGTCGCTGGCGCGTCGATACGGGAGTAGAAGGGCGTGCCGAACTCGGCCGTCAGGTCGCGATAGTGCTCGCCGGGATCCTTGCCTGTGCGGGCGGTGATCTCGGCCGCGAGCAGGTTCATGATCAGCCCGTCCTTGTCCGTGGTCCACACCATCCCGTCCATTCGGAGGAAACTCGCCCCGGCGCTTTCCTCGCCCCCGAAACAAACCGATCCGTCCGACAACCCGGGCACAAACCACTTGAACCCGACCGGCACCTCCCACAGCGCCCGCCCGAGCCCCGCCACGACACGGTCGATCAGGCTGCTGGAGACCAGCGTCTTGCCCACAGCCGCAGCGGCGGACCAACCTAACCGATGCCTGAGGAGGTAGCGAATCGCCACCGCGAGATAGTGATTGGGATTCAGCAACCCAGCCGAGGGGGTAACGATGCCGTGCCGGTCGGCATCTGTGTCGTTGGCGAATGCCACCTGATACTGGTCCTTCAATCCCACCAGCCGCGCCATGGCGTAGGGACTTGAGCAGTCCATGCGGATCTTGCCGTCATGATCCACCGTCATGAACGAAAAAGTGGGATCGACCTGCGGATTCACGACGGCGATATCGAGCTTGTAGGCGGCGTTGATCGGCTCCCAATAGTGAACGGCCGCGCCCCCGAGCGGGTCGACGCCGAGTTTGAGTCGTGCGGCGCGAATCGCCTCCATGTCTACCACGTTTCTCAGGTCATCGACGTACGGCGCAATGAAGTCATGCTCATGCGTTGTCGCGGAGCCGATCGCCGCGACGAATGGGACGCGCCTTGTGTCCGCGTTGCCCACTCGCAGCAGCGCGTTTGCGCGCTCCTGAATCCAATTGGTCACCTCGCTATCGGCCGGTCCGCCGTTAGTCGGGTTGTACTTGAACCCGCCGTCCTCGGGAGGGTTATGCGAGGGGGTGATGACGATACCGTCAGCCAGGCGATCGGTGCGACCGCGGTTGTGCGCCAGGATGACCCGCGAAATCGCCGGAGTTGGCGTTACGCCGTCGCCGCCCTGAATAACCGTCTCGACGCCGTTCGCAGCGAGGACCTCGAGCGCAGTGCGCTGGGCCGGGCCGGAAACCGCATGCGTATCGCGGCCCATGTAGAGCGGCCCGCTGATGCCATGCGTGCGCCGGTAGTCGCAAATCGCCTGCGCGATCGCCAGGATGTGCGCTTCGTTGAACGACCCCGTGAGAGGAGAGCCCCGGTGTCCGCTCGTGCCGAAGCTGATCTGCTGCGCGGGCTCAGCTGGGTCAGGCTTGCGGACGTAATATTCCCGTACGAGCTGCTCCGGATCGATCAGCATCTCTTTCGGTGCCGGCTTGCCGGCGAGCGGGGAAAGTGCCATGGCAGCGCCTTGCTAGGTGACCGGGCAGGGCCGGGCGTGCCAGATCTCGGTCGCATATTCGGCGACGGTGCGGTCGCTGGAGAACCGGCCCGATGCGGCCACGTTCAGGATTGCCTTATGTGCCCAAGCGTCCCCGTCGCGGTAGAGAGCAACCAATCTCCCGTCGGCCTCGAGATAGGAGCGCAGGTCTGCGAGGTGCATGTAGTGGTCGCCGCCCGTGAGCAGCACCTCGCGCAAGGGTCCGAAAATGCCGGGCTCATGGCGGCTGAAATGGTCGGAAAAGATCAGGTCGAGGGCCGCGCGCGTTTCGGGCTCATGCTCGTAATGCCAATGCGGGTTGTACCAGCCGCGGTTGTCGGCAACTTGCTGCGCAGTAAGCCCAAACAGGAAGAAGTTCTCCTCGCCCGCTTCCTCCGCCATCTCGATCGTGGCGCCGTCGCGCGTACCGAGCGTCAGCGCGCCATTCATCATGAATTTCATGTTGCTGGTCCCGCTCGCCTCGTAGCCTGCGGTCGAGATCTGATTGGAAACGTCTGCGGCCGGAATCAGCCGCTCGGCGAGCGTAACGTCGTACTCCGGCAGAAACACCACTCTGAGCTTGCCGCCGACCGCGGGATCACCGTCGATTGTGTCGGCAAGGTTGTTGATGAGCTTGATGATCAACTTTGCCAGATGGTAGGCGGGTGCGGCCTTACCGCCGAAGAAGAAGGTGCGCGGTGCCACCTCGATCGTGGGGTTTTCCCGCAGCCGGTTGTAGAGCACCACCACGCGCAGGGCGTTGAGGAGCTGGCGCTTGTACTCATGAATGCGTTTGACTTGGCAATCGAACATCGTCTCCGGATCGACGACCACGCCGGCGGTGGCCTTGAGCCAGTCGGCGAACCGCGCCTTCGCCGTGCGCTTCGCCTTCAGGAACTCGCCGCGGAACGCGCGATCGGCTGCCAGTGGACGCAGGCCGCGCAGTTGGCCGTGGTCGACAACCCAGCTGTCGCCGATCGCCTGTGAAATCGCGTCGGCGAGCGCGGGGTTCGCGAGCCGCAGCCATCTGCGCGGAGTCACACCGTTTGTCTTGTTGTTGAACCGCTCGGGAAAGATCTCGGCGAGATCCCTGACGGTCGTCGTTCGCAGTAGGCCGGTGTGTATCCCGGCAACGCCGTTGGTGCTGTGCGAGCCGACGATTGCGAGGTTCGCCATGCGCACGTGTTTGGCCGCGCCCTCTTCGATCAGGCTCACGCGCTCAACACGTCCAGTATCGCCGGGGAACCGTGCGCGCACGTCATCCAGAAATCGTCGGTTAATCTCGAAGATGATCTCCAGGTGCCGCGGCAACAGCAGCGCGAACCATGCAAGCGGCCACTTTTCGAGCGCCTCGGGGAGCAAGGTGTGGTTGGTGTAGGCGAGCGTACGCTGAGTGAGACCCCATGCCTCGTCCCAACCGAGGTGCGCTTCGTCGAGGAGGATGCGCATGAGCTCCGGGACCGCAAGCGCCGGGTGAGTGTCGTTGAGCTGGAGAGCCACCTTGTCGGGCATCCTGTGCCAGTCCGCGTTCCCGCGCCGGAAGCGCCGAGTCAGATCGGCCAGCGAACAGGCGACCAGAAAGTATTCCTGGACGAAGCGCAGTCCCTGACCGCGCGTGGTGGAATCGTCCGGGTATAGCACGCGCGTCAACGACTCGGCTGCCAGGGTCTCAGCCAGCGCGCCGACGAATTCGCCAGCGCTGAATCGCTGGAAGTCGAAGTAGTCGGGAGCGATGGCGCTCCACAGCCGCAGCGTATTGACCGTGCTGCCCCCGTAACCGACGATCGGCCGGTCGAAAGGAATGCCGATCAGGGTGGACGGGCGATTCGGGATGAGCTCGAGGTTGCTCCCGCGGAGCGCGAACGAGCAGCCGAACCTGACTTCCACGCGCTCATCCAGACGGGCGATCTCCCAAGGATCGGGCCGCCGCAGCCAGTTGTCCGGTTGCTCCTGCTGCCATCCATTCTGAATCGACTGCTTGAACATCCCGTATTCGTAGCGCAGCCCATAGCCCATCGCCGGCAGTCGCAGGGTGGCCATCGAGTCCAGGAAGCAGGCCGCGAGACGCCCGAGCCCGCCATTGCCGAGACCTGGGTCGGGCTCCTGCTCGAGCAGGTCGGCCCAGTTGAGGATTTTCTGCGCGAGGGCGTGCTGGACGACGGCCTGCAGCGAGAGATTGGTCACGTTGTTGGTGAGCGAGCGTCCGATCAGGAACTCCATGGAAAGGTAGTACACCAGCTTCGGGTTCTCGCGCACGTAAGTCTCCGTGGTGAGCGCCCAGCGTGGCGCGAGGACATCCCGTATAGAACGTGCGAAGGCCTCGAACTGGTCGCGCAGCGTCGCCGCACGCGGGTCGATCGCTCTGTCGAAGAGAAGGTGGCGCTCGTAGAACGAATTCTCGGTGCCGGCGAACTGGACCGAGCCGCAGCCGTAGCGTGCGAGCAGATGCGACACGGCATCCGGTACCGGGTGGGTCGCTGGGGCCGCTCCTGTTGCACTGCTCATTGCCTTTTCTCCCTATCTCCGTGCAGATGTCAGTCCGGGTGTCCGACCGCGATGCGATCGAAGAGCCCATTGATCAGATTGCAGATTCCCGGGACCACCGCAAGCACACACCGCCAGCCTACCGGTGAGGCGCGCCTTCGCATCGGCACCGTCTTGCGGCAATGACCTATAATAATCTTGTCGAGTCGAGTTTCCATGACCGCGTGGCCCTCGCGATTTTCCGCTTGCGAAGGTCATTCTCTTGATGGGGATGTCGCCGGTGTCGGAGCTACTTGCACCTTCCTCAGGCCTGGGCAGATCTCATATACCGCCGTGGGTCGTTGAGATGCGCCCCCAGCATTGGCTTAAGAACGTCCTCGTCATCGTTCCACTTGTGGCAGCTCACCAGCTCCTGGACGTGCCATCCCTGGCACGCGTTACGGCAGCTTTCGTGGCCTTCAGCCTATGCGCCTCGGGGCAATACGTGTTGAATGACCTGCTGGATCTCACGGCCGATCGCGCGCACTCCACCAAATCCAAGCGTCCATTGGCCGCGGGAACTCTCTCGCGCGGTGCGGGCGTGATCTTGATGGTGCTGACCTGGACAGGCGCCGTTCTCGCCGCCGCGACGCTCGGTGCAGCCTTTTCCGGCGTGCTCGGGGCGTATCTCGCACTGATGTTGGCCTATTCCTGGCGCCTAAAGCACGTGGCGGTCCTGGATGCCATCGTGCTTGGCGCAGGGTATGCGGCGCGCGTGGCGGCCGGTGGGGTGGCAGTCGCGATTCGTCCTTCAGCGTGGCTGATCGCTTTTTGCGTCTGCCTGTTTTACAGCCTTGCTCTGGTAAAACGATACGCAGAGCTTGCGCAAAACCGCGAGCGCGACGGTCCATGCGCGCACGCGCGGGGATACTTGGGGATCGATCTGCCGTTGGTGGCAATGTTTGGGGTCGGGAGCGGATACCTCGCGGTCTGGGTGCTCGCCATGTACCTGACGACCGAGCACCCCGCACGCATTGTCTATGACCGGCCGCTCTTCATCGGTCTAACCGGAGTTCTGCTCGCATACTGGATCAGTCATCTCTGGCTGGTGGCAAACCGTGGGAAGCTCACGGATGACCCGATCGTGTTCGCAATCCGCGACCCGCTTAGCCGCGTTTTAGTCGCCCTGATGGGAATCTGCGCGTGGCTCGCGGTCTAGGCATCGGCCGAACAGCGGGCTTCGAGCGACGGGTGCTATCGCTCGCAGCAGCACTGGCGGCAGGTTCGTCAATCTTCGCGGCATCCCAAGGGGATGCACCCATCACGATCGTGGACCTGCAACCGGATCGAGCCGTGGTGCGCGCCGAGATTCGACGCGGGCCAGACGATGTAGGGTCGGCGAGCCTCACGAATTTGAATCCGCACATCAACAGTTGGTTCGTACTCACCCTTGACTGGCCGGCGAGCGGTGAGCACCAGAGCTTTCATCTGGAAAATTCCGATTCGCAGAAGTCACTCACCTTGTCAGCGAACCCTGAGGGGTCAGTGCGCCTGGAAATCGGCGGTCCATCGAACCCCTGCCAACTCAAGTTCGGGGTGCATAGTACGCCCGATCCATTGGAGGAGGGTCGCAAGTCCGGGCTGCCCTATGCGCCGCTGTGTGACGGACGGTTGTACCTGCGAAACCCGGTCGTGGGCCGAGCGACTAAACTTGAGAAGGTGACCGATTTCCTTCGCCAGCATGTCTGGGGGGGAGAGAAGTTTGTCACGCTGGTCAAGAAAGAAGTCTATCGGGATAAATTTCTCGAACAAGCAGCGCCGCAGAGCAACAGCCACTCAGTGGTAGCCCGAGACGAGGCGCCCGCGGCGGCTGTCCGCGATGTCGCGCGAGCATCCCTTACCGTCACGCCACCGGATCTTGGCATCGATATCGACGCGCAGACCCAGTCGATGGTGGAGGGCGAATGGTATGCCGTCCGCGATCTGGCGGAGGTATTCGTGAGCGTCATGACACCGGGTGCAATCGCGCCGGCGATCTTGCATGACCGCAATCCGAGCGTCAGTGACTTGGGTTCGGTGGAGTCGGCGGCGCTCGTGTATCTCGTCGCCTTCGAGCTTGAGCGCTTCGATCTGCGCTATGAACTCGGGACGGAGCATCCGAGACTCGGATGGTCGCCGCGGCCGCCGCCCGCGGCGCGAGATCTGCGCGTAACCGGTCCAGATGGCATCGATACGGCCGCGCCGCTCGCGCGGACGGGCATGGTCAGTCCCGCACTGGCCTCGCGTAGCGTGGCTACGTTTGCGGCTGGCTTCAAGCGCGAGCATGGTGCGTTTCGCTACGGACCCTTCGCCGAGCGCAATCACGGTAGCCACTACGGGTTTGTCGAGGAGGGTGTCATTTTCAGCGCGCTCCAGCCGGGGCTAGCCACGGTTTGGACAACCCCAACGGGTGAGGTGCAGTTGCAAACCTGGGCGTCGCACGATGGCGCGGTCGTCTCGGGGATTCGCGACGCTCGCCAGAACGGTGTGCCGCTCATCGAGTACGACGCGTCCCAACAAAAGAGTAGCCCCGGCGCCTGGGTGAATCGCTGGGGCGAAGGGAATTGGTCCGGATCGGCGAATGAGGACCTGCGCACCGTCCGGGCGGGGCTGTGTCTGCAGGAAGCTCATCTGCACCGCTTCCTGATATACGGGTACTTTTCCGACACCACTCCTTCGGCGCTGGCGCGCGTCTTTCAGGCCTATGGATGTCGCTACGCGATGCAGCTCGACATGAATGCTCTGGAACATACCTATTTCGCGCTCTATGTAATGCGCCGGGGCGAGCGCGTGGTCGAGCATCTCATCGAGGGGATGGCGGTCCTCGATCGACAGTCGCGGGGTGAGCTCGCGCCCCGCTTTCTCAGCTTCCCGGATGATCGGGACTTCTTTTACCTGACCCGGAGGGGCTCACCATGACCTCGCGATGGTCCTTGGCGGCCCTGATGCTTCTCGGCCTGCCGTGGAGCGCCCTTGCACACGGGCAGAACACGCTCGCCGAGCAGAATCAAAGGCTGTTGCTTGAGCTCCAGCAAGTGCATGGACTGACTGATGCGCAGATGAGCAAGATCCGCACTATATTCGCTGGGTCTCGAGTCATCGGCCAAGGCAACCCAGGGATCACGCGTCATCCTATGACGCCGGAACAGTGTCGCACGCGAGTGCAGGAAAGCGGTGCCACGTATGGCAACCCAACTCTCGAGCGCATCTGCGGTGCGAAATTCATGGCACCGCTCTACGATCCTTCACACGAGAGTCCCGAGAGCAGCAACGCCTGCATTGATCAATTTGAGTTCCCGGACATTCCCTGTGCGTACCCGGTGGTATGGGTGAAGGCCAAGGAGGCCGCCGAGCTGTGTGAGGCCGAGGGCAAGCGGCTGTGCGATGCGCACGAATGGGAAGGCGCATGCGATGGGCGCCTGGAAGCGCCCGATTATCCCTTTGAGCTGGCAAAAGGCGTCGCTCCCGAGGTCGCGATACGCAGCATGCGACTGGCTCACAATCGTCAATATGCGCCGTCGCAGCGTTGGAGCTATGGAGCCACCTACCAGCGAGGCATTTGCGCGACGGGCAGCACGAAGAGCGTGGATTGTAACGGCGGAAGCTGGACCCAGTGCGGATCCAACACCTACCCTGCGGGATCATTTCCGGCCTGTCACAGCCCGCTCAATGTATACGACCTCAACGGCAATGCGGCCGAGCATATGAACCTTCCAATAGCACCGGATCAGATGTCAACCCGCGGCAGCAAGACGCTTGGCTATACGGAAATGAAGGGCAGTTGGTTCATCTTCGATACGTATCGTGCGCATGAGGACTGGTGCCGGTGGCGCGCCCCATTCTGGCACGGTACGCGTGTGTTGGCGTCCGACAGCCACGCCAATTATCACTTGGGGTTTCGCTGCTGCAACACGCTCAGTAAATCGCCGTGAAGCTTGCGCCCGATGCGGGCGCCGTCCCCGCCCAGCAGAAGAGTCACGGCGGGATCTCTCAAGGCATCAATAAATTCGTGCGCAGCCCCGTTCACATAGATGATCCGGCTCACAAGCCGTACGCCGTGGCTGTAGTCGGCGTACTGGGCGCCGTGCACCGTGCTCAAGGGTTGGATCGGGTGACGCGCGGCCCAATGCCAACCGTAGATCGCGACGCGCCCAGGCATACTCAGGAGCCGATCGGAGAGTACAAGATCTTTCTTGTGACCGGCGGTGAGCGCGTCCTCTGGCGCAGCTCGCAAGGCCCGCTGTTCCGCGATCAGTGTATCGTGTCTCACGAGGTATGCGGTGCTTCGCATCTCCTCGCTCGCTGGCAACGGTTGCGGGACGAGCTTGAGGTCGGCCGCCTCGTAAATCGCATCGACCAGGCGCCGGGTGGGCAGCACGGAACCAAACTCGGCGGCGACGACCAGGGCTGTGGGCAGTCCCATGGGCACGATCAATGAATCACCATCAGAGCCTACCGCGAGGTAGTCGCGCGTGACGCAAAGAGTCACTGTTAGCGGGGCACCGTCCCGGCCGCTACCCTCCAGGGTGATGGGCGCCAGGTGCCGCAGGTGTTCAGGCAGATTGCCGGCGAGTAATTGCCTGCGGACTTCGGCATCGCGCGCGGACCCCTCGAGATCCCCCACGTGGCGTGCGAACTCACGACCCCCGATCGAGCCGGGGGCCGGCCTGGGAATGCGAAGCTCGGCGTTATGACACGCCTCGCTCAGCGCAGCCTGGGCGTGGACGCTGACGATCACGCTCGCGGCGATTGCAAAGGCTGAGTTTTGTGCTCGCACGCGCATTCTCATCCGCAGTCTCATCCAATAGCGCCTGAATTGCGCCGATTCTACCCGAATGGGCCCCGAATAGAGCTCTGGCGAAGGTCAAATGAGCGCCGGACGGCTCATTCTCGGGATACGAGCTGAGCCAAGCATGGACTGAACAACGAAGCGCAGGGCCTGACATAAAGTTTGCCGTGCGCCGAGTCCTGCATTTCCACTTCCGGTGTCAGCGCACTGTCGGTCACTACAACGTGGCTGAGATACCGGTTCGCACAGAGGGCGCGCAGGCCTTCGGCGCTCGCGACATGCGTGATGGCGGCTGACACCCGCAACGCACCCGCATCGTGAAATGACGCCGCAGCCCTCAGTAGTGTCTCGCCCGTCGCGCACAGATCATCGATCAGGAGCACGTGCCGGCCCCCGGCCTGACCCACGATCTGCTGCCCCGAGATATGCCCTGCGGCACGACGCTTTTCCATGAACAGGAACTCCACCGCCCGGCCGAGCCGCTTCTCGAGGTGCTCGCGAAACAACTGCGCCCGTTTGATGCCCCCGATGTCCGGCGAGGCGACGGCAAGTGGGTCGCTGAGAGGCTGCTCAACCAGCCAATCGACAAAAAGAGGCCGTGCCGTGCGGTGATCGACGGGCACGCGAAACGAATTGTCGAGCGCGGCGAGGTCATGCACATCGAGTGCGATGAGATGTGTCATTCCGGCCGCCTCCAACAGCTCGGCCACATAGCGCGTCTGCACCGGGTCACACGTTTCGGTGCGTCGTTCCTGGCGCGCATAAGCAAGATAAGGGATGAGAGCTATCCGCGAACGCGCACCTGCATCGCGCAGAGCTGCGAGCAGAAACAGCAGACGCACCAAACGATCCGCTATCGGGGCCGCCACCGTCGGCGCGAGCGTTTGCACGACGCATACATCCCGATTCCCGACCGCGACCAGCGGACGCAGGGTGAACTCCCCGCCGGCGAAGCGCCGCTCCTCGACGTCCGCCCACTCCCAATTCGCCGCCTGCGCGATGGCGCGCCCGAGGGCCTCGCTCTCCGGCGGTGCTATTAGGCAAGGAGGCATGACGAGCGAGGACTCCGTGGTGGCCGTTTAGCCTGTACGACCCTTGGCATGCATTCGCCGGGATTGGAGCCTGTATTGTATGAGATGCAGTTAAAAGACGCCGACCCAATTGCTTTGGTTAGCGGTGGGGCTAAAGCGGCAGGCGCATAAAGATGCTCTCGGGCAGAGACCGCACGACGAACATGATCGGCCGCCAGAACCAGGGCAGGTATACCGTAGTGCGTTTGCGTTCGAGGGCGCGAACGATGCCGCGCCCGATGCGCTCCGGCTTCGCCCATAGCACTCCTTTGCGAAACGCCGCAGTCATCGGCGTATCGACGAAGCCGGGTTTGATCGTGACGACCGCGACGCCGCAGGGGCGCAATCGTTGGCGCAAGCCGGAAAGGAAAGCCGTCACCAGCGCCTTGGCACTTCCATAGACATAGTTGCTCCCGCGACCGCGATCGCCAGCCACGGATGAGATGACGGCGATGATGCCGGCACGCCGCTGCTCCATGCGATTCGCGAGGCGGGTGAGCAGAGCAACGACGGAGATCGCGTTGGTTTGCAGCTCGCGCACCGTCAATTCCACCGAGGCCTCGCACCCCTTCTGATCGGGCAGGGTCCCGTAGGCAAGTAGGGCGATGTCGATACCGCCGAGAAAACCTTCGGCCCGTTCGAGCATGGCCTCATGGGCGGACGGATCGTTGGCATCCAGAGACTCGGTTGCGATGCGCGGGGAACCGCGCACAGTGAGGTCCGCGGCGATCGCCGCGAGCATCTGCTCGTTACGCGCCACCAGATAGAGCGCATCGCCCCGGCCCGCCAGCAAGCGTTCGGTCGCTTCGGCAATCGCGGATGTGGCACCGATGACGAGAATTCGGCTCACGCGCGCTCCGCCGGGGCTGCTGCGCCGTTGAGCACAACTTCGCCCTGGGTCATCCGCCGCCAGAAGCCCGAGGAGCAAGCCGGATCCACATAGCGTGCGAATTCGCGCCAATGCGGATAGGTATGTCGGAACAGCTCAGCCGGCATGCGGGCATCCTTCGCCGGATACAGCCGCCCGCCGGCCGCGGCAAGGATCTCATCCAGCTGTGTGAACAAGCGCTCGATCCGAGCGCCCGTGTTGGGAAAATCGAGGGCCAGAGTTACACCGCACCGCGGGAAAGACAACATGCCTGGCGAGCTCAGCCCCCCGAACTGCTTGAGCACGGCGAGAAACGAGCCCTGGCCGCTGCGTGCAATCTTCTCGAGCAGCTGCGCGGTCGCCTCCGGCCCTGCCTGCTCCGGTATGACACACTGATACTGATAGAACCCACCTGGACCGTAGAGCCGATTCCAGTTAGCCACGCTGTCCAGCGGAAAGAAGAAGCTCTGAAAGTGCTCGCGGCGGCGCCGCCTGATACCCGGACGATGATAGTACAAGGAGTTAAAGAGCCGCAGCGTTGCGGTGTTGACGAGAGAGAACGGGGCCATGAAGGGCATGGCCATGTGCCCCGTTCGAACCTTTGCGTGCCCCGTCGGGCTCGCCGAATGATTGGCCCGCTGGAACAGACCGCGTCCCACACTCTTTCCGCGAGACAGGCAGTCGATCCATGCGACCGTGTACTCGAAGTTCTGGTCGGAGACCTCACTGAGGCGGAAGAATTCATCGAGATTCGCGAACCTGATGATCTCCAGATCCATCCCGGCTCCGTGGATGCGTCGCAACTGCAGCTGCGCCCAGGTAATGAGGCCCGTCAATCCGAGACCCCCGATGGTCGCGCCAAAAAAGTCCGTGTTCGTCTCGGGTGAGCACGTCAGCCGCTGACCGTCCGAGCGGAGCAGCTCGAACTGTCTGACGTAGCGTCCAAAGGTCCCCGCCCGGTGATGATTCTTGCCGTGGACATCATTGGCGATAGCGCCCCCGACCGTAACGGCGGACGTGCCTGGGACGACCGCAAGAAACCAACCGGCGGGCACCGTCAACTGAAGGATATCTGTCAACAGGATACCGGCCTCGCAAGTAATAAGGCCCGCGCCGCGATCGAAGGCAATGAAGCGATCCAGCGACCGCGTCAGCAGCAGCGCGCCGCCCGGGTTGAGGCAGCTGTCGCCATAACTGCGGCCGTTACCGTAGGGCAGGATGGTGGCACCGACGGGAATGACTGGAAACGCATCGTAGCGGCTTCGCAGCCCATACACGACGGATGACGAGCGAGCCAGATTTCCCCAGGAGGAAACAGTTTGCGAGACCATCGAGTCTACAATGCCACGAGGAGCGCGATCGCGGCCAGCACACCCAGCCCAGACTCGCGCCTTTGAGGGCACTAAAGACAGGGCGCTGCTAGGACCAATGGCATGAGGCGCCTGGTCATTTGCGCAGGAACTCCGTAACGAGCCTGACCGTTGACTGTGGATTCTCTTCCATGATCCAGTGGCCCGAGTCGGGCACAATTCCGCCTGTCACATCGCTGGCAACGAAGCGCAAATCCTCCGCCATCCCCAGGCCAAAAGACTTCTGCGCGCCAAGGGCGAGTGTCGGCATCTTCAGTTTGCCACCCGTTGCCAGGAATGCCTTGTTGTCGATGGCGTCCTGACCGAACGCACCAAATTGTTCGAAGGCATCGTGCATGGCGCGCGGTCGTGCATAGAGCTTGGCGTAGTGCTCACGCGTAATCACGGTGTGGTCCTTAACCAGGTCCGCGGCTAGCGGCCCCCACATATCGCCTGTATCGCCGAAGCCGTCCAGCAAGACTACCGCCGGACCCTTTTCCCCGATGCGCACGTAGAGACTCGTGCCGTTGGCCTGCACCATCTGGGTGTGAAAGGTCTTCGGGAACGGCGTAATGCGTGCGACGGACGTCGCCGAGAGAGCGCTTGCAACCAGTGCGGCCATCAAATATCGAACCATATGCTTTCCTTGGTACGGCGTTCTGTTCGGCCGCCCCGCGGACGATGACTTGTTGCAGAGTCTAGTCTTCCTGACATCGAGCGCGACAGCCATAAATCCGCTAATGCGGTTTTGGGTCTTGAAGATTCCGCCCCGTGAGTATCGGAAACGGTTCGCGACCAGCAAGGCACCGGCACTGTAGCGAGCCTCGTTGTGCCCGAATGGGCAGCAAGGAGCGTGGCCCCGTCTTGCTGGTTGCGGCGGCCGTTTCGCGGCGCCTCGGCGCCACCGCCGTCAAGGCGGCCGCTACGCCTTGGTCCCCAGGGCCGCCACGACGAAGTCAATGAAGGCACGCACCTTCGCCGCGGGCAAGTGACGCGATGGGTAAAGTGCATAGAGTGAGAAACGCCCGTCGGGCCAGTCCGGGAAAAGATCGATCAGTTTGCCGTCGTCCAGCAGCTGTTGAATCCCCAAAGCCTTGATCTGTGCCACGCCAACGCCCGCAAGACACGTACCGAGAATCGTGCCAACGTCGGTTAAGAGCAGTCGACCCGTGGTCGGCACGGTGATCAGCTTGCGCCCACGTCGGAATTCCCACGGGAGGGGTTGTCTCGTTACCGGGCTGCGCACCTGGATGCAAACGTGGTCAGACAGTTCCGCCGGTTTGGTCGGACGGCCGTGCTGTCGCAGGTAGTCCGGAGTAGCCACGGTAACGCTTCGGGTGTCGATCAACTTACGCGCAACCAGCGATGAGGACGGTGGCTCCCCGAAGCGCACGGCAATGTCGAAACCATCGCCGACCAGGTCACCGAGTTGCTCACGCGCAATCAACTCGAGCGATAGGTCCGGATGAAGTTTCAGAAACCGGGGGAGATGAGGCAACAGGAGCAAGCGCGACGTGAAGGCGTCCGTATTGACTCGCAAGCGCCCGCGCACGGAATTAGACGAACCCGTCGCAAGTGTTACCGCGTCCTCGATTCCCAGCACCAGGGGATTGATGTTGGCGTAAAGAAGCCGACCTTCGTCGGTGAGGTTCATGGAGCGCGTTGTTCGGTCGAGGAGCCGCACCCCGATGCGCGCTTCGAGCCGCGCGATCGCGCGACTGACTCCTGAAGGGGTCAGGCCAAGGGCTTCGGCGGCCCTGGCGAAGGTGCCTCCTTCGACGACAGCAGCCAGCACGCCTACGTTCGAGAGCAATCGTCCGTCGAGGGCCATGGAGAAATTCGTGATTAGATGTCACGAATGATATGCCACGGGGTCGCTTTACTCAATGACGGGTCATCCCTATCGTTCGTTCCACTCCGGCGTCCCACGCGCGCCGTGATCAAGCAGCCGCGGCAGCGGGCGTCCACGCAAAGGGAATGCCATGTCGATCATTCAGGAGAAAAGCCGTCGCGATTTCATGCGACTCGGAGCGGGCTCGTTGTTGAGTGCTGCCGCATTCGCAGCACTGCCGGCCGTGGTTGCGGATGCGACGCAATCCGGCGATGCACCGATGCAGAGGCGTCGCGGCGGGCGAGGCCGCTTCAGGTCGGTCGACGAAGCGCTCGCGCAGGGCGTCTCGAGCGGCACGGTTGTCGGGGTTGCCGCGCTAGCGGCCGACGCGCGAGGAGTGATCTACGAGGCCGCATACGGGAAGCGCGACCTGGCTGGCCCTGCCGGCGTGACGCAAGACAGCGTGTTCTGGCTGCTGTCGATGACGAAGGCCATCACGGCGACGGCCTGCATGCAGCTCGTCGAGCAGGGCAAGCTGGGCCTCGAGCAGCCGATGAGTCAGGTGCTGCCGCAGCTGGCGGCGCCCATGGTGCTGGAAGGATTCGACGCGTCGGGCAGGCCCAAGCTGCGGCCCGCGAAGCGCGCCATCACGTTGCGCCATCTGTTGACCCACACTTCGGGTTTTACCTATAGCAACTGGAGCGATCGGCTTCCGCAGTACGAAAAGGCTACCGGGATGCCGGACATTGCCGAAAGCCGGAATGGCGCGTTCGCGTCGCCGCTCGAATTCGACCCCGGCGATCACTGGCAATACGGGATCGGCATGGATGTGGTGGGCAAGATCGTCGAGGCCGTCAGCGACCAGTCCCTCGAGATCTATTTTCGTGAGCATATCTTCGAGCCCCTTGGCATGACCAACACCGGGTTCCTGATCAGCAGCGCCCAGAAGCAGCGCACCGCCACGACGTATACCCGACAGGCCGATGGATCGCTCAAGCCCCTGCCGTTCGAGATGTCACAACGGCCCGAATTCTTCTCCGGCGGCGGAGGCCTCTTCGGCACGCCGCGGGACTACATGGCTTTCTTGCAGATGCTGCTCAGAGAGGGAACCTTCAACGGCGCGCAGATCCTGAAGCCGGAAACCGTCGCTGCGATGCGCACGAACCAGATCGGCGATCTCAACGTGAATCCCTTGAAGTCGTCTGCACCCGCCTGGTCCAACGACGCCAACCTGTTCCCAGGCATGCAACAGAAGTGGGGCCTGTCCTTCGACATCAACACGCGGCCCGGGCCCAACGGGCGCAGCGCCGGCAGCTACTCCTGGGCGGGGCTTCTCAACTGCTACTACTGGGTGGACCCCGTCAAGAAGGTCACGGGTGCCATGTTCACTCAGTTGCTTCCGTTCTACGACGCGCGCGTCGTGGATCTGTACGGCGGATTTGAGCGGGGCTTGTACGGCGGTCTTGCCCGAGTCTGAGCACAGGAGCGAACACCCGTGGACTATTGCACCTTCGGCCGTTCCGGCCTGCGCGTCTCGCGCTTGAACCTCGGCGCCATGACCTTCGGCGCCGGCACCGGCATCTGGCAATCGATCGTCGGGCTAGACGGCGAGCAGACGACACGGCGGGGCGGCGAACCCAGCTGGACTTCCCGCCCATCGATCGCGCCAGGGTCGATCCCATTGTCCACGAGCTGCGCGCCATCGCGCAGACCTTGGAGGCCACGCCCGCGCAAGTGGCGCTGGCCTGGCTGCTCGGCCGCGAGGCGACGAGCACTGTGATCGTAGGCGCCCGCAACGAGCAGCAGCTCAATGACAACTTGCGCTCGGCCGAGATCGCGCTCACGGCCGAGCAGCGTGCGCGACTGGATCGCGTGTCGCAGCCGCCCGAGCCGTATCCCTACTGGATGCAGCGGCTGCACGACCGGGATCGCGTGCTGGGCTGACCCCGAACCGTCGCCGCTCAACGCGGACTCGCGGCCTCACCAGCGCCAGAGCCAGGGCGCATTCGATCAATGAGCCGCGGCGTCGGCCACATCAGGAAAAGGAGAATTCTCATGTATGCAATCACCGGTATCACGGGCAAGGTTGGTGGCGTCGCGGCGCGCGCCTTGCTGTCCGAGGGCCAACGCGTCCGCGCTGTCGTCCGCAATGCGGACAAGGGCAGGCTCTGGTCCGAACTCGGCTGCGAGGTCGCGATCGCCGAAGTGGAGGATGCTGCGGCGCTGACCCGTGCCTTCACTGACGTGACGGGCGTGTTCATCTTGCCACCGTCGAATTTCGACCCAAAGCCAGGATTTCCGGAGGCCAGGGCCGTCATTTCCGCCGTGCGTCAAGCGCTCGATGCAACCCGTCCAGCCAGAGTGGTTTGCCTATCGACCATTGGCGCCCAGGCGTTGCAGTCGAACCTGTTGAGCCAACGTACGCTGATGGAAGAGGCCCTGTCGACGTTGCCGTTGGCTGTCGCCTTCCTCCGCCCTGCCTGGTTCATGGAAAACGTGGGCTGGGACATCGACCGCGCTCGGGAACAAGGCGTCATCTCCTGCTTCTTGCAACCCCTCGACAAAGCCATGCCGACGGTCGCCACCGCGGATGTCGGCCGCGTCGCAGCCGAACTGCTGCGGCAAGACTGGAGTGGGAAACGAGTCGTCGAGCTCGAGGGTCCGGATTGGGTGACGCAGAACGAGATTGCGTCGGAACTCGCGAAGGCGCTGCATCGCCCGGTTCGCGCGGAAGCGGTCCCCCGTGAGAGCTGGGGGGCGATCTTTCGAGCTCAGGGCATGCGTGATCCGATCCCGCGCATCCAGATGCTGGACGGGTTCAACGAGGGCTGGATAAAGTTCGAGGGCAACGGTGCGACGCTGATCAAGGGCAACACGAGCCTCCTGGAGGTCATACAGAACCTTGTGGGTTGACCCGCTACTCACCTGTCTGTAGGGACTGTGGCGGTCTACCCGGTGCGCACCGACGCAATGATTGCTGCCAGTTCGGGCGGGACGGGCAGGCGTCGGAAGGCGCTCACATTTCCCCCTCCTGTATTTCCTTCGGGTACGAGACCGGCCGCCGTCAAGACCGCGGCGCCGACAATGCGCAGCACCTGGGCAGCAAGCTCCTGCGGTTGGCGCTGACGCGCCGCCCATCGGAGCATCTGCCAGTGAACCCGCACGTGCTCGCGCGTTGAGGCCTGGCCTAGCACGTGGGCCCGCTCAAGATGCTCGAAGCTGCCCGCGAAATCGCCCCTGCCATCGCACTCTTCGGCTGCCAGAAACTCCGCATGCACATACGGCCTGATGCGACGAGAAAATTCCTTCACGTGCTGTGTCACC
>Ga0137412_10000044_pt1 | contig 64216 bp, 52 predicted proteins | sample CZODoug2_1_16fun_FD_122160 | JGI IMG/M metagenome (GOLD analysis project Ga0137412, IMG submission 122160) | Vadose zone soil fungal communities from Angelo Coast Range Reserve, California, USA - CZODoug2_1_16fungal (Hybrid Assembly) | ecosystem: Environmental > Terrestrial > Soil > Vadose zone...
GACATTGTCGACCAGAGCGGCGGTCGTCAATGGTTCGCCGGCCAGTACATGGTGCGCCACAATCTTCATGTCGCCGAGGTCGCAGCGGCCCATCACATTGCGATCGATGCGCATGAGCCTGTCAAGGATACCGGGCTGCGCCGAACTTGGCCGAACATGATCAGCCGTGAAGGCGCGCGCGGGCAGGAATATAATGCCTGGGGCAATCCGACCAACCCGCCCGAACACACGGTCATCATTCCATTTACGCGCATGCTTGCCGGGCCTATGGATTTTACGCCCGGCATTTTCGACGTCGCTCATGGTCAGTCGGATCTCACGCGCCGTGTACAATCAACAGTAGCCACCCAGCTCGCTGAATATGTCGTCCTTTACAGCCCGGTTGCAATGGCTGCGGATCTGCCGGAGAGCTATGAAGCGCGGCTCGATGCATTCCAGTTCATCCGCGACGTGCCTGCCGACTGGGAAACGTCCAGGACGCTGCAGGGTGATATCGGGGAGTTTGTCGTTGTGGCGCGACTGCAGCGCGGCGGGAAAGACTGGTTCCTGGGTGCATTGACCAACGAGAACGCACGCCAGCTGGCTCAGCCACTGTCGTTTCTCGCATCCGACAAGCGCTACGAAGCGCAGATCTATCGTGATGGACCTGGAGCCGACTACCGCACCAATCCGCAGCCGCTCGCGATCGAGCACCGGATTGTGACCGGGAAGGACAGCCTATTGATCGATATGGCGGCAGGCGGAGGTACCGCCATCAGGTTCAAGTGCCTCGATTGACAGTGGGGGACCTATTGTCGCCGCTAGATCTCCTGATTGGCGAGCGGGCGCACGGTAATTTCATTTACCGCCACTGAGTCCGGTTGGGTCAGAGCGTAGCCCACGGCTTCGGCGATTGCCTGTGCGGGTATGGCGTTGGCATAGAGTGCACGCGCGTACTCTCGAATCGTGGCGTTGGTGACGCTTTCGACCAACTCCGATTCGGTCAGGCCGGGATATATGACGCAGACTCGAACCTTTCCTGCGGTCTCCTTGCGCAGCCCCTCGGACAGCATGCTGACGGCGGCCTTCGTGGCCGAGTACACCGCACCGCCGGCTCCAGCGCTCCGGGCCGCAACGGAGGCGATATTGACGATGCTGCCGCGGCCATGCGCGAGCATGTGGCCCAGTACCGCGTGGATACCGTAGAGCACACCCTTCAGGTTGACGTCGATCATACGATCCCAGTCTTCGACGCAGCCGAGTGCGATCGGCGAGACCGGCATCAGGCCGGCGTTGTTGACGAGCGCGTCAATACGCCCGAAATGCGCGAGCGCATGGCTTGCAAGCGCCTGCTGGTGGCCGAGAACGGAGACATCACCGGCTTTCCAGATCGCTGCAGGCCCGATCTCTGCCGCCAGCGATTGCAGCCGGTCGGCTCGACGGGCGCCAAGCACGACCTTCGCGCCGAGGGCGGCCAGATGCGTGGCCGTGGCCCGACCAATACCGCTGCTGGCGCCGGTTATAATGACGACCTTGCCGTTCATATCGTTCATTGAAGCGTCTCGCAGGAATCATCGCCTTCCTCGCTGACCCAGCGTACGAAGCGATGCACCGGCCAGCCCGCGTCGTGCGGTTTACCGCCAAAGCCGCCGCTGTTGACCTCGCCAAGCGCGACGATGCGTTGCGCCCCGGCGGAGGCCAGGGCATTGCGCAGCGAAAGGCGTCGGGCCGGCGGGTACACTCCCACCGTCTGAGTGGCGACGGTGGAATAGTGCACAGCCTCCTCGAGGCTGGCTACGCGAACCACGTTGACGAGCTTGCCGCTGGGGCTGAAAGACACCGGCTCTTCCGAGCGAATCACCAGACCGCGTCCGTCATACCGCCCGAATAGCCGAAATAGGGGCTCGAGGTTATGCATCATGTCGAGCTGCTCGCATACCTCGCGGGGCGGCAACAGATTGCTCGCGCCGGGTCCATATCGCGTGTCCCGGCCCATGGCATCAACCAGTTTTTCGCAGTAAGCGTCGGCTTGCTCGACCGAACCCTCGACGTAGTGAAAGCGCGACGCGGAGCACGCGTCCTGATTGAGTCCAATGACATCAGCGGCGGCGCGCCGCGCGACTTCTACGGTAATTGCGTTGCTCGCGAACGCTTCGCAACCGATCATTGAAATCGAGACTTTTGGATCGAATGACAGCATCTCCAAGCCGGGTCCGACGTACTTGAGCACATGCCGCACGGCAGCCTCGCCGCCCCAAACAACAATCTTGTCGAAATATTGCGAGCGATAGAGGGCCGACTCTATGGCGGCGTCGCCGCCTTTCCAATAGACCGCTGCGAAAGAGCGAGTGGTCGGATGGCGCGGATCGATGTCGGCCATGGTGCGCAGGATAGCTGTGGCCGTCCACATGTCATTCGACGGAAGTTTCAACAAATGAACGCCTTTGCTGATCGCGCCGCGCACGATGGAGATCGGGGGAACGATCGGCGCGTTGCCGGCCAATACGTGCACCAGCCGCGGCGGTATGGCGCGGATTCGGCACTGTGGATACAGGGGATTTTTGGCCACCCAGCCGTCGAGCACATCGAGAGTGCCCAGGCTCTGTTCGGCTTCCGCGATCACGGCTCTGCGATCGAACAAGCTTGCGATGTCGCGATAGCAGTTCTCCAGGATCCGTGAGTCGAGCGTACTGAATTGCGCCATGTGCTCAAGCGCCTCCTGCAAATGCTCGTTGCGATCGAACGCCAACCGTTGGCCGAGTTCCGCCAGAAAATCGATGACCTCCAGGACCGGAAGATCCAGCGCAGGGACCGGCTCGTGCCGCGGCCACACCAGTTCGTCGAGAATGATGCGCGGCGTCGCAACCTTACTGGACTGCGATCGCGAGCGGTGCTCCACATCGGCCGCAATTCGTATTTCTCCCCGCGTGAAGTGCGGAATCAGGATCATGCGGCGATCGAACCGCGTACGTATGAATCGATAGTACCGGCGCAGGTCAGCTTGTCTTCGCCTTCCTCGAGGTCGGCGTAGCGGGCGATCGAGAGCACCAGCGGGCCAGAGAACTCGTCCGTCGGACGGAAGTCGACTTCAACTCGGTCGCCGGAAATCAGGCCGCCCCAGCGCGCGTCGGTCAGCAAGTCGAATAGCGCCATCCGTCCCTCTACGACTCCGCCGGTGGCCTGCGGATCGAGCAGTTTTTCGCCGCTTTTATCGAGAATCAGCGGCACGATCCAAGGCGCCATCGCATAAGCCTGTCTATGATGAATGAACGGATTCAGTCCGGTCATCTCAACCATCCCGTAGGAGTTGCTGTAGTTGCGGGGCGATACACCGAAGAACTTGCGGATCTGTTCGCGGAAGTCATCGGGCAGCTGTACGCCTTTGACGCCGCCGCCGAGAAACAAAACGGTTTCCGGATGGAATTCGCCGTCCTTGACGCCGCGCGTGCGCAGGGCTTGGACAAGCTGGTACGCGGTCGGCCACATCACCCCGAATACCATACGTTCATGCCGCAGCTCGTATATACGATCGATCATGTCGTCCATGGCTGCCGACATGAGGCGCTGCCGCGCTCGATTGTCGGCCTCGAATGCGGCGATTGTGTCCGGCAGCGCAGTGCCCGCCGCGAGCGCTCTTCGTAACTGTCCGGCACGGATGCCGGGCGATGCGCGCAAGGGCTCACTGGATAGGAAATGCAGTTGGCCGGGAGCCGCGATTCGGTGCCAAAAATGCGCATTCGGCCGGCAGAGGCGGTGCACGCCGTGCTCCGGAAAGAACACGAATGCGGGACGATCATTCGCTGCGCGGAACGTCTGGTTCTGCGCATCAAATGAAAGCTGATAGGCCCGATCGGCGACATCGAGATCCTTGCTGGTTTGATTCAGGAACGAGCATTTTCCGGACGTTCCGCTCGAAGCGAACAAGTGATGGCCCGCCTCAGCGAGGCGGGCGAGCCAGTCGTCTGCGTCGCGAACGCCGTCCAATCGCACATTGCGGACCGGCGGGCTGCACAGCGTCTGCAGCCACAGATTCATGTTCGCCCACTGCCCCTTGTCGACGAATGACTCGGGATAGCTCTTGTAATTGGTGTGGGTGAACAGCAGCGGTACGACATCGTCGAGCGAGCGGATCTCCTCGATACCCGTCTCCTTGGCACGCCGTGCGAGGATGGGAATCTGCCGGCGCTTTTCAGCGAAACGCTCGCGCAGCGCCTCGAGTTGCAGGTCGCGCAGGCCGGCGGGCGCGGCACGATAGGGATCAGCGACATCGAGCAGGGAAAAAATCTCTTGAAGCGCGCTCATTGAGTCCTCCGCGTATTCAAGTCCCTAGCGTAAGAGAACTACCCGTGGTTCGTCGTCGCTGTTGCTGTCGTAAGTCCGACAAAGTGTCGCGAGGCGGCCATCGCGTCAGTGAGCCGAGTTCTGGCGGTATTGTTGGGGGGTGTGGCCGGTCGCTCGCCGAAATGCGTGGGCGAATGCCGATTGACTGCGAAAACCGCATTCGTAGGCAATTTCTTTGATCAAAGCATCCCGCTCGGCGAGACGACGTTTGGCGCGGGCGATGCGAACTTCCGCTACGAAATCGCCCAGCGTCTTGCCAGTGGTATTGCGGAAAATGCGTGATAAGTGACGCGCACTGAAGCCGCAGCGCGCCGCCAGCCACTCCACTGTGGGGAAAGAATGCTCGGTCGAATGGATCATTTCCTCGAGAAGCCGCCACTTGTGGGCGGGAAGCCTACCAACGGATCGAGTAGCGGAGTGACGGGGGGCGTGAAAGTGACGGTGCAGGTCGACCGTCAAGGTCGACAGCGCCGAATCGATGACGACGTCCGCGGCAAACCCCGGGCAAAGCACTTCCTCCGCGATCCTCGACAGGCTGCCGCGAATCTGAATATTGCTGATATCAAAACAGCCAGCAAGCTCGAGTGGGGTCCATTCCCAATCAAAATACGATCGCAACACGTCTGGATCCAAGTGGCATACGAGCACGCGTTGCTCGCCCTCGGGACAACGCACCATCATTTCGTGGCCTGCCGGAACAAAGCAACAGTCGCCGCTGGCAGCGACGACGTTTCGGTGCGACCGGCCGAGATAGGCGACCTGGAACTCGGGTCCGCGATGCAGCAAGGCAAAATCTAGATAGTGAGCGTTGCTGCGGAACGGGGTAGGCGCCAGAGCCGTGTCCCAACCGTAACGACACACGGCCAAACGAGCGGCAGGGCGCGATAGCTCCGCCTCGATCTCAAATTTTGAAACCGTGCGAAGCCTGAAATCATCGAGACTCCGTGTGACGATCGAATCGTTCATGGTTCGAAGCATGATGCGCGGACATTTGGCATGCAAGTCTGATCGCGCAAACGCGAGAACAGCTGCTGAGGATACGTATCGCTTTACGTCTTCGATTCACCCACGCAGGGTCGGAACGATCATCGTTCAGTGAGCGTCATGAATGATGGAGCGAAAGATATAGTGAAATCAAATGAATACGAGATTAATCTCGATAAAATATAGCGGAAGCTGACCTACCCCGATCCTCGGCATACCCACTTTTCCGCTGAAAGCGCTCTAATAGGTCAGGGACAGGTCTACTCGGGTTAGATTGGCATGGGCGTACCTGACAATCGTAGCTTCGTCGCGGACATCGCCGCCCGCTATGGGCGTCGGCTTCGCCGCTTTTTGTCCATACGCTTGCGCAATGCCGCTGACGTTCCGGACTTGGCCCAAGAGGTTTTCTTGCGCTTATTGCGCGTCGAGGGCAAAGAGAGCATCCGCAGCCCCGAGGCCTATTTGTTGACCATCGCCAGTCACGTGATTCACCAACACGCAGTGCGGCGCTCGAGCGAGCCCGTCTCAGTGGATATCAGGGAAGTATTTCCGGAGCTCAGGACACCGTCGTGCGATGACCCGCCCGACCAGGTCGCTCACGCCCAGCGGCTCGACGAACTCGAACGAATCCTCGCGCATTTGCCAACCCGCGTGGCAACCGCGCTCGTGCTACATCGAATCGAAGGCTATTCGGTCCAGGAGATCGGCGAGGAGCTCGGCGTATCGCGGGAAACCGCCAAGAAATATCTGGCGCGTGCGGTCGAACATTGCCGAAACCACCGGGCGGCCGAGAGTGCCACGACGCGATGAAGATCGGGCCCTCAAGCGGTAAGCCACATGCGGCCATCGTTGCCGAGGCGTCGGCATGGTTCGTCGAATTCCGCGCCGGCGATGTGAACGGTGAGGCGCGCCAACGTTTCATCGAGTGGCTGCGGCGCTCGCCCGAGCACATCCAGGCGTATCTCGAGGTCTATGGCGTGTGGACCGAGCTTCCCACATCGGACCCCGAAGGCAAAATCGACACCGCCTCCCTGATCGCGCGTGCCCGAAGCGAAGCCGATGTCGTTTCGCTATCGCCCGGCAACCCCCTGTCCCCCCAGACATCGTCCTCCGCAGAGTCGCGCATGTTGCGCCAAAGGCCGCGGCGAGCGGTGCTGGCTATTGCGTCTCTCGCGCTGCTTGCTCTCGTCGCGGTTCGATTCTGGGGCATCGTTGATTTCGGCGGCGCCTACTCCACGGGGATCGGCGAACAGCGCACCGTTCAGCTCGCGGACGGATCCACCGTCGAGCTCAATGTGCGCTCGAGAATTCAGGTTCATCTCACCGATCATCAGCGCGACGTGACGCTGCTCGAGGGTCAGGCCTTGTTTCGTGTTGCGAAGGATAACCTACGGCCCTTCGTGGTGCGCGCGGGTGATGCCCAAGTACGCGCCGTTGGGACCGAATTCGATGTCTACAGGAAGCAGAGTGCGACGGTCGTGACCGTCGTCGAGGGCCGGGTTGAAGCCTACGACGGATCAGGCAGCGCCGGCGCCGCGGCCATTGTCCTGACTGCAGGCGAGCAGCTCACCGTCCTGCCGCATGCTGCGACAAAACCAACGCGGACCGACACGATGGCCGCAACGGCCTGGGTGCAGAAACGCCTCATATTCGAAGAGACGCCGCTCGGCGACGTCGCCGAAGAATTCAACCGGTACAACCGGCGGCCGCTTGCCATCGATGACCGCGACCTACAAAAGCTGAAGATTAGCGGCGTCTACTCGTCAACCGATCCGGCATCGCTCATCAATTTCCTGCGCAGCCAGTCCTCGATTCAAGTTATCGAAACACAGAACCAAGTGCGCATCATTCGCCGCGAGAAACACTGACCATACCCACTTTTTATGTGACAACGCTCTACTGTCATAGGATCTGGCGCCCACGTTGGCCGGCCAGTATCAAAAGCCTCTCGAGAGGCAAGGGAGCGTTCATGCGTATTGCAGTCGCCGCGGCAATTTGCCTTTCCATCGTCGGCCTGGCCACAGCCGACAATGCGAATGCCTCCATTCGACAACCAACTCACATCGCGGCGCAAGGTCTCGGCCCCGCGCTCAAGGAACTCGCGCAGAACCGCGGGCTGCAGGTTCTCTACTTATCCAACACCGTTCGCGATGTGCGGACACAGGGCGCGACCGGAGACATCACGGCTGAGGAGGCGTTCGACCAGCTGCTCACAGGCACAGGTCTCACGTACCGTTACCTGGACGAGAACACGGTGACCGTTGTTCCGCTGATTGGTCCCTCTTTCTCAGAGGGGGCAGGCGTATCGTTGCAAGCGCCCGCTGGCGATACAATCGCCGCGCGTTCGTCCGTCAAGGAGGCAAAGACCGACGCTTCCGAGCGAATTCTGCTGGCTCAGGCGGTACCCGCACCCGCGCAGCAAGCAGTCTCTGCACAGGCTGAATCTCAACCCTTGCAAGAGATCATCGTTACGGGATCGCGTATCGCTGCGCCGAACGAAGTGAGCACGAGCCCGATACAGGTCATCTCATCGAAATCCATTCAGGTGTCGGGAAAAACCGATATCACCGATATCATCAGCCAGCTGCCGCAAATCTTTACTAACGATTTGGGCCAGGATCTCGGCAATGGTACGTCCGGTTTGACAACCGCCGGCGGCGTAGCAACCGCGGACTTGCGGGGCTTGGGTCCCGCCCGCACGCTGGTGCTCGTCGACGGCCGCCGGCTTGGGGTGGGTTCTCCGAACACGGCCATCGCCGAGCCGGCGCCCGACCTCGACCAAATTCCGGCGGGCCTCGTAGAGCGTATCGAAGTCGTCACCGGGGGTGCATCAGCCGCCTACGGTTCGGACGCCATCGCCGGCGTCGTCAACTTCATCATGAAGCGAAACTTCGAAGGCTTTCAAGTGGACGGCCAGCTAGGCGAGAACTGGCACAACAACGGCAACACGTTCGTTCAGGGCTTGGTGCAACAGTTTGGCGGCACGCCGCCCACGGGCACGGCGAAGGACGGGCGTAACCGCACCTTCGACATGCTGATGGGCACGAATTTTGCGGACGGCAAAGGCAATGTCACTGCCTACTTCAGCTATCGGCACGCCGATCCGGTCGAGAGCAGTCAACGCGATTACGGCGCCTGTCAATTGTTTCCGACGAACGACGCTGCCGGCAATGTCAATGGCATCACGTGCGGCGGTTCGTCAAATTCGAACTGGTTCCAACCGACGGCCGGGCCCAACGCAGGAAACGTGTACAGCGTGTTCGGACATAGCTTCGTGCCTCAGGGGTCGGTTACGACGACGCCCCCGGCGGTTTACAACTCCCAGGGCTTCATCACCATGACCCGCGAAAACGATCGCTATAACGCCGCCTTCATGGCGCACGAGGAGATCACAGAAGCTTTCCAACCCTATGCTGAGTTCTTTTTCATGGACGACAAGACGCACCAGCAAACCGCGCCCGCGGCCTTGTTCAAGGACAGCAATCCGCTCGATCCAACGGGCGCGGGCGATTATTACGTCAATTGCAGCAACCCACTGTTGAGCGCGCAGCAGCAAGGAATCCTTTGCACGCCGGCGCAGATTGCGGCCGATGCCGCGACGCCGGGGTCGGCCAATGTACAAGTGAGGATCGGCCGCCGCAACATCGAGGGCGGCGACCGATTCGTCGATTTTGAGCATACCAACTATCGTGCGGTTTTCGGCACCAAGGGCGATTTCGCGGACGCATGGAGCTATGACCTGTACGGACAATACTTCTACACGAAGTTTACCGACTCCAACCAGAAATACTTGAGTTACGCGGGCATAGGCAACGCCCTGCTGGTGACGGGCACGGCGGCGAACCCGACGTGCATCAGCGGCACCGGATGTGTCCCCTATAACATCTTCTCGGATGGCGGCGTGACCCCGGCAGCGCTCAATTACCTTTATCAGCTGGGCACCGCACAAGGATCCTCGACATTGCGAACGCTGCATGCCGACGTAACCGGCAAGCTTGGCAACTATGGCATCACGTCTCCGCTCGCGACCGAGGGCGTCGGCGTGAACGTCGGGTTCGAGCATCGGAACGATCATGAAATGTTGCAGCCAGACTCCGCCGAGGAGAGCGGCTTGCTGTCCGGATTCGGCAGCGCGGTGGCGCCGATCGACAACAGCATCTCAGTCAAGGAAGAATTCATCGAGCTGCGAGCACCGCTCGTGCAGGATAAGCCGGGCGCCAAGGAACTCTTGTTCGACACCGGCTACCGGCGTTCGGACTACACGACGGCCGGCGTGACCAATACTTATAAGTTCGAGGTGCAATACGCGCCGATCGCGGACTACCGGTTCCGGGCCTCGTACGATCGGGCGGTCCGCGCACCGAGCGTCGCCGAGCTGTTCACCCCGCCGATCGTCGGGCTCGCTGCGGTGGGCAACGATCCCTGCGCCCCGCCCATCACGTTCAGCCTCCTTCAGTGCCAGCGCACCGGTGTGACCCCCGCCCAGTACAGCAGCGGCTCCATTCCCCAGGGGACGGCCAATCAGTTGTCGCAGGAGACGAGCGGCAATGCGGCCCTGAAGCCGGAACGGGGCGATACGTACACGCTCGGTGTGAACTTCGCGCCCAGCCAAATTCCGCATCTCACGGGCAGCATCGACTACTATCACATCACGATAAAGGACGAGGTCGGAGTGATCCCGTATCTCGTCGTTGTGTCCAATTGCGCCAACACCGGCGATCCGACCTATTGCAGCCAGATCGTGCGTTCGCCCAGCACCGGCAGTTTGACCGGCAACAGCACGACATCCGGCGGCTATGTCATCCAGAAAAACTACAACCTCGGCACTGCGGTGAACAGCGGCATCGACGCACAGCTCAACTACCGGCTGGACCTGCCGCCGGGCTTTGGCGGCGTCTCGTTTGCGCTGAACGGCAGCTACCTGCTGCACAATGAGGTGCAGCCGCTGCCCGGGGCGCACACCTACGACTGCGCCGCGCTCTTCGGCGTTACGTGCCAGACGGTCAATCCGCGCTGGCACCACCTATTTCGAACGACGTGGGATACGCCCTGGGACCTGTCGGCGTCGCTTACGTGGCGTTACATCGGTGCAGTCTCGCAGGACAACAACAGCGGGGATCCCACGCTGCATTTCGCGACGTGGGGCGCGTACGATTTTTACAATGCGAGAATCCCGTCCTTCAACTATCTGGACCTGGAGGCTACTTGGAACGTCAACAAGATCCTGCAGATCCGCGCCGGCGCCAACAACGTCCTCGACAAGGATCCGCCGCTGGTCGACTCGAATCTCGTCTCCGGCGGTGCGGCAAACACTTACAGTCTCTACGATATGTTCGGTCGCCAGTTGTTCGTGGCGTTCACGGCAAAGTTCTAATTGGAGCGCGGCTAGACGAAAGAACTGATTAAAAGCAGCGAGTTACGAGATTATCCTCGATAATAGCTAGAATTCGCAAGGGGCCTTAAGTCGCGCATCGCGATGAAGCTGAGCCATAATCGACCGTGCGTTGGTGACGTGGCAGCGAGAGAAGCGTGACGGATCAAATGGGTATGGCACCCGAGCAATGCGATGTGGCGGTGATCGGCGGCGGTCCCGCCGGCAGTACCGCCGCGGCATTGCTGGCGCGGCGCGGCTACAAGGTCATCGCGTTGGAGAAGGCGCGTCACCCGCGATTCCACATCGGCGAATCGCTGCTGCCGATGAATCTGCCGCTATTCGAGCGGCTCGGCGTGCTGGACAAAGTGCGCGCGATTGGCGTGTTCAAGCCGGGTGCGGATTTTGAGGCCGATAACGAGCGGGGCTACAACACGTACGCATTCTCTCGTGCCATCGGTAAGAGTCCACCGCACGCCTATCAGGTATGGCGGCAGGACTTCGACAAAATGCTCTACGAGCATGCGCGAGAATCCGGTGCGGATGCGCGCGAAGCCCAAGAAGTCGTGAATGTCGAGCAAAACGGTCCACGTGAAACGCGGCTCGACGTGCGCACTGATGACGGCCGTAGTTACCGCATTTTGGCACGCTACGTGGTCGATGCCAGCGGCCGCGATGCATTCCTGTCCGGAAAAAAGAGACTGCGACGGAAAAACGACCAGCATCAAAGTGCGGCGATCTTCGGCCACTACCGGGACGCCGAACGGCGTCCCGGCGAGGACGAGGGAAACATCAGCATCTACAGCTTCGCGCACGGCTGGATGTGGATGATTCCGCTCCCCGGCGGAGTGATGAGCGTCGGCGCGGTATGCCGGCCTGATTACCTGAAACAACGCAAGGGCCGTACGGTGGAGTTCTTGGTCGAAACGCTGAAGCTGAGCCCGGCGTTGTGGCGGCGCATCGAACGGGCCGAACTGATCGGCAACGAGGTACGTGTCACCGGTAATTATTCCTACGACTCAAAGCACATGGGTGGGCCGGGCTGGGTGCTGGTCGGCGATGCCTTCGCGTTTCTCGATCCGGTGTTCTCCTCCGGCGTGTACCTGGCGATGAGTGGAGCGGAGCAGGCGGTGGAGGTGGTTGACCGCGCGCTGCGCGATGCGGCCGCCGAGCCGGCGCTGTTGCGCAAGCTGGAAAAACGCCAGCGCGCCGGCATGGCCCGATTCTCATTTTTCATCTACCGCTTCAATGGCCCGGTGATGCAGCAGATGTTCCGCCAGCCGCGAAATACTTGGCAGCTGGAGCAGGGGGTGATCTCCATGCTCGCCGGCGACCTGTTCGATACACCGAAGGTGCTATGGCGGTTGAGGCTGTTCAAGCTGGTCTACGCGATTTGCGGCGTACGCGACTGGCGGCGCTGGCGTGCCGAACACAAGTACCGGCTGGCGCAGGCGCGCTCGCAGTTCACCGGCGGCAACACGCCGTTGGACAGCGCATGACACCTCAATCCAACTCGAAATTACAGTCCTGCAGGGGTACCACCCTGGTCTTGTTCCAGTATTTGTGACCCAAATAAAAGATGATGAAGCCCGGAATCATCAGGTAACCGGTGATGAAATCGAACCAGGAGAACACCGGCGTCTGGAACACGCCGATATTGGCGCCGAACAGTACTACCAAGAACAGGACCACCGCGAGCCACGGACCGTAGGGGTAGAACTTGGACTTGAACTTCAGGTCGTCCAGGCTGCGGCCTTGCGCGACCCAGGCTTTTCGGAATCGCAAATGGCAGATTGCGATGCCCAGCCAAATTAGGAAACCGCTCAAGCTCGAGGCGTTGTAGAGAAGCTGGTAGATCTTCTGATCACCCACCAGGGTGGAGAAGAAGGCCAAGGCGCTGACCAAACCCGTGGCCCAGAGTGCCGCCACCGGCACGCCGCGTCGGTTGAGTTTGCCGAACAACCTCGGTGCCTTGTTGCTGTGAGCCATCGCATACATCATTCGCGAGGCCACATACATCGACGAATTTCCGCAAGACAGTACCGAGGACAAAATCACCGCATTCATGATGTTGGAGGTGTAGTACCCGAACCTCGGCAGCTGCTGGAACACCATGGTGAAGGGTGAGAAGGCGATGTGCGCCTCGTCGCCGTGCAGCAGGTTAGGGTCCGTGTAGCCGATTAAGGTACCCACCACGAATATCGATCCGATGTAGAACAACAAGATGCGCCAGAACACGGACTTGATCGCTTTGGGAACGTTCTTCCCAGGGTCGGTAGTTTCCGCGGCAGCGAGGCCGACGCCTTCCGTGCCTTGGAAAGAAAAGCCGGCTACCAAGAACACCGTCAGCACCGACGTCCAACCTCCGACAAAAGGAGCCTGCGTACCGGTCTTGGCGTCGCTCAGAGTCCAGTTCTGGAAACCGACGCCGTGGTCACCGATCATGCCGGTGATCATCAAGGCGCCCACCGCTAAAAAGATGATCACGGTCACGACCTTGATGCCTGCAAACCAGTATTCCGCCTCGGCATATACCTTGACCGACAAGAGGTTCAGCGCCATGAGCACCACAAAAAAGCTCATGGCCCAGAGCGCCGAGTTCGAATGCGGGAACCAGAATTTCACGATGAGGCTTCCGGCTACCAATTCGGCCGCCAGGGTGATCGCCCAGCTGAACCAGTAGTTCCAGCCAACCGCAAAGCCCAGCGACGGATCGATGAAGCGTTCAGCATAAGCTTCGAACGAGCCCGGAATGGGCAACTGCGTGGCCATCTCGCCTAGCGACTGCATCATGCAATAAACAGCCAAGCCCATGGTGGCATACGCCAACATCGCACCGCCGGGGCCGGCTTGGGCAATCGCTCCACCGCTGGCGAAGAACAGGCCAGTCCCGATCGCGCCGCCGATCGCTATCATGGCCAGTTGTCGAGTGCCGATACCGCGCTCGAGTTCGCGCGTTTCACTTGCGGTCATGCAAATCTTTCCTTGTTCTACGGCGCGCAAGTCATCCTAGCACTATACCGCGGCAAGGCGTTCGATTCTAAAGGCCGGCGGATCCTGCGGAGAGTGGGATGGACGTATCGTCGGCCGGACATTCCGCGCCTCGCGGCGTGCTGCCGCGCGAGTCCGTGCTCGAGTCGCCTCCCTGCTGAAAGGCCGTCCAAAGTCGACCATGCTCGGCACACTCGGCGGCGTAGCGAAACAGCGTACTCACCGTGGCCGCGCGAAAGTCGAAGGGATCATGGTATGGGTACCCGGCCGGTATGGCGGCGTAATCCAGGGCGATGCCCCGTTGCTGCGCAGTGGTGGCGGTCAATTCGAGGGTGGTTCTCGTCATTCGACTCATGGCTTGGCCGACGCTGCGGGTTACGATGGCACTCGCCCGCAGCGGAGTTGTACGCGGGGCTTCGCGCAGCTGGCCATCGATGATGACATAGAGAGCGTCCGGATTTCCGCCGCCGCCATCGCCGGGTAAATCTGCAGGCGAGGGCGCGACGAAGAACGGTACGGTTACGGCGCCATCGACATGCAGTTCGTTGTGAGCCACGCCGTTCTCGCGGACCTGCAACACGATCGGCGGGAAGATTCCCGGCACGCTCGCCGATGCCACTAGCACATCTCGAAACCGCGTCCTCGCGTTCGGCCCACCGTGCATGGCGATGGCGCCAAGATCCCAGACTACCGGCTCGCCCGTTGCGAAGTCGGTGGTCGCCACCAGCAGGAGCCGCCCTTTGCTGGCTTCAGAGGCGATGGCCCGGATCATCGTATCAGTGGCAAAGCGATCCACCAGCTGCCTTAACGGCGAGCCTCGATACATGCTCGAGCCGAACATCGCGCCCAGGCCACGTGACTTCAAGAGCTGTTCGCCGACGCCCGATGTATAGATCTCGGTGAGTTCTCGGTCCCAAGCCGACCCGAGGAAGGCGTAGGGTGCAATCAGTGCACCGGCGCTGACGCCGGTTACCACCGCGAATTGCGGACGTCGACCGGAACGCGTCAGGCCGACGATGGCGCCGGCGCCAAAGGCGCCGGCCGCGCCGCCGCCGGACAGAGCCAGGATGTTCAAGGATGCGTCCCTTCGCAAAACTTGCAGACGCTCCGCAACCATGGCGGAAGGCACAACCGTGTATTCATCATCGGCGCCGAGCGTGCGGATGCCGGGAGGGATGTCCCGCCGGTCTGTGCTTTGAGCAGTGGTTGGAAACTCTCCGGCATTGAGCGGAGCGCAGCTTTGTAGTGCCCCGGCGCTGATCGAGCACGCCAAGAAGGCAATACCTAATCGACTGAGCCTGAGCTTCATGACTAACGTACGGTCGAACGAGTTTCTGGTAGCCTCGATGTTAGTTGCCGGGGCAACTATTGTCAAGGCAGCAAACTCGGACGTTCGATGAAGGCCAGTGCGAGGACCGCGCGGTGGATGGGTTAGGCCACAATCACTCCGGTCCGGTAACCAGCTGCAAGCTGGCGTGATAATCGCCTGCGCGCCGAACATAGGATGCCGCGATCTTGAGCAGATTTGCCTGTTCTTCCGCGGTAAGCTCGCGAACCACTTTGGCGGGGGCGCCGAGGATGAGGCAGCCGTCGGCGAATATCTTGCGCTCCGTTACCAGGGCGCCGGCGCCCACGAGGCAGCCCTTGCCAATCACGGCTCCGTTCAACACCACTGCTCGTATGCCGATCAAGGAGCCTTCACCGACGGTACAGCCATGCAACATAGCTTGGTGGCCGACCGACACGTACGCTCCAACCGTGGCCGGAAAGCCCGGATCGGTGTGCACAACCGCAGCATCCTGTACATTGCTGTTCGCACCAATACTGATGGTCTCGTTGTCCCCACGCAGCGTCGCCCCGAACCATACGCTGGCATTTACCGCGAGTGCCACGTTGCCGATAACCGAGGCGTTGGGGGCAATATAGGCCCCGGCCGCGATCGTCGGGGCAATACCCCCCAATTTATATACGGCCATGCATACTCCACATTTCACATTTCAACCGGGTAGCCGCTACTCTGTAGCAGATTTCGCGATAACCATCCAGTCGCCATCCCGGAGCGGAGCTGAGGTATTGTAAGCAGCGACGTCGGGTAATTTAACGCAGGATTCCTGCTGGCTGCGCCATGTCCGTGAACTCGCTAGATGTTTTTCGCGCTGATCCCGGCCGCACCGGGCCGCAATTGCTGCTGGGTGCGAGCATTGGCGTGGTCGGAGCCTTCGTAGCGGCTCGCCTCAGCAGCGACGAGCTTACCGTGCACTTGCTGGACTATCTGCACTGGACCATCGCCGCCATTGCGGCGGCGGCGTTAGCGTGGCTCGGAGTTCTCTCCGCCGACCATCAGGATCGCGCTGCGCGTCGCTGGTTCGCCTATGGTCTTACCTTCACACTGCTGGCTCAGTTGCTGTTTGATGTGCAGGAAATTACCCATTGGACCCCGATTCCCAATCTTTCCGACGCATTGTTTCTATGCCTGGGTCCTTGTTGCGTTCTGGGTCTGGCAGCCGCTCTTCGCACGCACGCGCCCTTCCAAAGCCGGCCCTTCACACTCGATGTCACCGCGCTGGCGCTGGCGATCCTGACTCTGACGTTGGATCTCTATTTGCCGCGGCGGGGAGCGATGGACCTGTTGGCGTTGATGATCTTGATCGTCTACCCCATATGTCTGCTGACGCCCGGCTGTGTGGGCGCTGTGATGGTTCCCACCCTGCGATTGCGAATTGACTATCGCTGGGCGCTCTTTTTAGTCGCTACGGTGCTGAACGGCGCTCTGTGGATGGTTTGGAATACGGAGTACGTGAGTAACTCCTTGCAGGGGGCCTCATGGCTCAATCTGGCGTTTTCCGGCATCTCGCTGGCAATGGGCTACGGAGCCTTTCTATGGCATACCGAAGTCCGCACGGACGTGTTGTGGCAGCGGCGCTGCGAGGCGGTACTGCGGCTGATCCCGTTGTTCGTCGTCGGCGCGGCCGTCATCAGCGTCGCGTTGGTCTGGATTTTGCCTGACGTCCTGTCCTCGGTGAAAATCGCAACGATCGGCGGCGGGGCGCTGATCACTGTGCTCGCGGTTGCCCGACAAAACCTGTCGTTGCTGGAACTCGATCGGCTCGTGGCTGCCGAACAGCATCTCAACGAACGCACGCGAGAGCTGCAGGCGAGCAATTCCCGCCTGGCGACGATCAATGAGGAACTGGTCGCGGCCACGGAACGTGCGACGGAAATGGCGAAGATCGCGCAAGTCGCGAATCAAGCGAAGAGCGAATTTCTCGCCAACATGAGTCATGAAATCCGCACTCCCATGAACGGCGTGATCGGCATGTCCGAGCTGTTGCTCGATGCGCCCCTGGACGCTCAGCAGCGCGACTATGCGGAAACGATTCGCGACAGCGCGCGCGCCCTGCTGACGGTCATCAACGATATTCTCGACTTTTCCAAGATCGAGGCCGGCAGGCTCGATCTGGACGTGGCCCGCGTCGAGGTGCGCGATCTGCTCGAGGATGTGGCGCGTCTGGTTGCCATTCAAGCGCACGCTAAGAATCTGGAAGTCACCGCCTACATCGATCCCGCCGTCCCGGAGTGCGTGCAGGGCGATGCCGGACGCCTGCGCCAGGTGCTCGTCAATCTGTGCGGCAATGCCGTCAAATTCACGGAGCAGGGTGAAGTGGCGCTGATCGTCGGCGTGGTAGCGCAAGATGCCGAGAGCACGACGCTGCGTTTCGACGTTCGCGATACCGGCATCGGCATTCCCGCGGATCGCCTTCACACATTATTCAAACCGTTCTCGCAGGTCGATGCATCCACCACTCGCCGCTTTGGCGGCACCGGTCTTGGACTATCGATCGTCAAACGATTGGCGGAAATAATGGGCGGCGAGGCCGGTGTCGAAAGCCGGGAAGGCGGCGGTTCCACTTTCTGGTTCACGGCTCGCTTCGCGATTTCGGCCGCGGAGCCCGCCACGCCGCAACTGCGCAGCCATGGGGTGCTGCGAGGGCAGCGGGCGCTCGTGGTTGACGACAATGCCACTAACCGCAAAGTACTCGAGAGTCAATTGCAGCGTTGCGCGATGCAGTCCCTATGCGTCAGCTCTGCGGCCGATGCGTTGCGCACGATGAGCGATGCGCAGCGTGCCGGCCGGCCTTTCGAGGTAGCGCTGATCGATCAACAGATGCCGGACTGCGATGGCGCCGAACTCGGCCGCCGGATCAACGCCGATCCGCTGTTGAAATCGACGCGCCTGGTGCTGCTGACCTCTTCCGGCCATCACAGCGAAGGGCAGCGATTTGCGGAGCTGGGATTCGCGGGCTATTTATTGAAGCCGGTTGCGCAACGTGATCTCGCCAACTGCCTGATGCTGGTCCTAGCGGCGAGCGCGGCGCAATGGCACAGCCGAACCCAACCCATCGTGACGCAGGCGCACCTCGGGGCCCAGCTCGGCCGCGAAAAGCGCCGTATCCTGCTGGCCGAAGATAATGTGGTCAACGAGAAAGTAGCGTCCCGGACACTGCAGAAACTGGGCTATCACGTCGACGCGGTGAGCAACGGCCGCGAGGCGGTGACCGCTTGGGAGAGCGGCCGCTACGATCTGATTCTGATGGACTGCCAGATGCCCGAACTCGACGGCTACGAGGCCACGCGCGAGATCCGCGCCCGAGAGAAGGGACTGCAGCACATCCCCATCGTCGCGCTGACGGCGCATGCAATGAAGGACGATGATCTCAAATGCAAGGCCGCGGGCATGGACGATCACCTCACCAAACCGCTCGACCGCAATCGCCTGGAATTGTGTCTCGATCACTTTTTGGGGATCGGCTGACCCGCATTGCGATGCATGATTGACAGGGTCGTGCTCCGGGTGTGTCATGAATTTTTTGGGGCTGCCCCTCGACCATAGGTGATAAAGGCTATGCAGACCATGAAAGCAGTGCGCATCCATTCCTTCGGTGGGCCCGATGTACTGAAGTTTGAGGACCTGCCGTGCCCGGAGCCGAAACAAGATGAGGTGCTGGTACGCGTGGTGGCGGCGAGCGTCAATCCAATCGACTACAAGATCAGGTTAGGGCAGCGTGCCAAACAGGACGAGCTGCCGCTCACCATGGGGTGCGATATCTCCGGCAGGGTTGCTCGCTGCGGTACGAGGGTACGCGACTGGAAAGAGGGCGATGCGGTGTTCGCCATGCTGGCGCGCCGCAGCGGCGGTTACGCCGAATACGTGACCCTCAAGGCAAGTGAAATTGCGCGCAAGCCGCGTTCTTTGGATCATGAACATGCGGCGGCCGTGCCGCTCGCGGCAATTACCGCATGGCAAGGTCTCGTCGACTACGGCGCCTTGAAACGGGGACAACGGGTGTTGATTCACGGTGCGGCCGGCGGGGTGAGGCATTTCGCGGTTCAAATTGCAAAATCGATCGGTGCCGAAGTCATCGTGACCGGCGCCAGCGCGGATGCCGGTTTCCTGCACGCCATGGGCGCTAGCCAGGTAATCGACTACCAGACCAAGCACTTCGAGCACGAAGTGCATGACGTGGACTTGGTTTTCGACTTGATTGGCGGAGAGACTCGAGAGCGTTCCTGGGCGGTCATCAAGCGCGGCGGGACGCTGGTGTCGACTGTGGGACAACCGTCCAAGGAAACGGCACGGGCACATGGCGTGCGCGCCGTGGGTTACGTGTCACATCCCAATGCCATCGAACTTGCCGACATTGCGCAGCTCATCGACAACGGGCGGATCAAACCATTCGTACAAAGCTCTTATCCGTTGAACGAAGCGGCGAAAGCGCAAGATCACCTCGAGCACGACCACGCCCGCGGCAAAACAGTGCTGAAGGTGGCCAACGATTCGGCGTGAAGTGCTCGTTACCGCGGCCTGTACACCGCCAGCTTGCTGTGCGTGCGCCCTGGATCGAACTCGGAAAGCTCTGGCGTGGGGAGCCGCTTGGAACGAACCAGTGCCTCGAACTGCGATGCGGGTAGGGCGGGGCTATAGTGAAATCCCTGATATTGATCGCAGCCCAGAGTCTTCAGGAACTCGAGTTGCTCGGTCGATTCGACGCCTTCGGCCACAACCTTCAATCTCAAGCTATGCGCAAGCGAGATAATGGCGCGCACGATGGAGGCGTCCTCGGGCCTCGACATGACCTCGCTGATGAAGCCTCGATCGATCTTTAGTTTGTCGATGGGAAATCGACGTAAATAGCTCATGCTGGAATAACCCGTGCCAAAGTCGTCGACCGATACCAGCACGCCCATGGTGCTCAATTTCTCGAGTATGGCGATCGACTCCTCCGGGTCGCTCATGACCGCGCTTTCGGTCAGCTCGACTTCGAGGAACCGCGGCTCGAGTCCGGCCTGATCCAGGGCATCGCGAATCATTTCGACGATGTTGCCTTGGCGGAACTGCGAAGGCGATAGATTCACCGCAACCCGCAGCGGCGGCAGACCGGCGACCTGCCAAGCACGTGCCTGCAGACAGGCCTCGCGCATGACCCAGGCGCCGATGGTGCCAATCAACCCGCATTCCTCGGCAATGGGGATGAACTCAGCCGGCGAAATCGCTCCGCGGACCGGGTGGTGCCAGCGCAGCAAGGCCTCAGCGCCGTGCATGACGCCTGTCACGGTGTTGACCTTGGGCTGATAGTGCACCTCAAATTGCTTTTGTTCGAGCGCAATGCGCATGTCGCTTTCGAGCCTGACCTTCTCTTGGGTGGCCGTGTTCATGCCGGGCATGAAGCATTGGAAATTATTCCGGCCGCGTTGCTTGGCGCAGTACATGGCCGCATCCGCATGCGCCACCAGAGTCTCGACAGTCGAAGCGTCGTTGGGGTAGAACGCGATGCCGATGCTCGGGGACGCGTGAATCGCGACGCCCGCAATGCGTACCGGCGCCTGCATCACATCGAAGATTCGAGCCGCCACTTGTTGGGCGATGTCGGGCTCGGGGCTCGGTGTAATGACCAGCACGAACTCATCTCCCCCCAGGCGAACGACGGTATCGACGTCGCGCACGACCTTTCTGAGACGCACCGCCACCTCTTTCAACAGTTCATCGCCGGCTCGATGTCCCAGCGAATCATTCACCGATTTGAAGCGGTCCAGATCCAACAACATGACGGCGAAGGACTGGCCCTGGCGATCGGCAAGCACGATGGATTGGCTTATTCTGTCGTCCATCAACACGCGGTTCGGCAGGCCCGTGAGGGCATCATGCGTTGCCAGATGGCGCAGTTGCTTGTTGGCCGTCTCGAGGCCCTCGGTGCGCACATTCACCGCCAGTTCGAGAGATTCGAGTTGGCGGCGCACGATGCGCTCGTTTTGCCACTTGCGGGTCAGCGCGTTCGCGCACTGAATGACTTCGATGGCCTCGAATGGCTTTTTTACGACCAAAAGCTTGTCGGAGTGATTCAGGCGGGCCACCACTTCGCTCCAATCGTAGTCCGAGTGCGCCGAGCAAATGACGACCTGAACATCCGGGTCGATCGCCCACAGGCGCTCGATCGTCTCCAGACCGTCCCAGCCCGGAGGCATGCGCATGTCGACGAACGCCATGGCGTAGGGTCTGCCGTCATCTAACGCTTGCTGCACCCGTGCGACCCCCTCCTGGCCCTGCAGCGCTGAATCGACCTCGAACGTGGGATTCACGCTCGTCGGCGAACTTTCACCCAGGAGTGCGAGTTCGGCCGCCGCCAGGGTACCCGAGTCATCCAGGCCGCCGCCGATGACTTTGCGAAAATCACGGTGGATGTCCTGGTTATCATCGATGATGAGGATGCGCCGATTGACCGGCATCGTGCTTTTAGCCATAAACAGTCTCCGGAGACTTTAGCGGTAAATCGAGTGTAAACGTCGCCCCAAACCCAGGGCCCGCACTGTCGACGCGCAATGCGCCGCCCATGTCCTTTGCCGCCAAGGCTCCGCTGTGCAATCCGAAGCCGTGGCCTTCTTTTTTTGTCGTGAATCCATGACTGAAAATTCGCGCCATGTGTTCCGGCTGTATGCCGATTCCATTGTCGGTGACCGCGATGCGCACGCCTTCCGTCTGTTTCGCAACGCGCATCACGACTTGTTTGTCCGTTTTTCCCGACGCTTCACAGGCGTATTTCGCGTTGCGCAAGAGATTGACCAAAATCTGCAGCACCTTGTGTTTTTCGACGACGATCTCCGGGACGTCCTCGAAGTCGCACTTCAAGCTCACCCCATGGCGGTTGAACGCGCCGATGTTCATACGCAAGGCATCTTCGACGAGGCCTGCGACAACGAGCTTTTCCGGCACACCGACCAGCTTCGAGTAGCTCTGCTGCATCGCCACGATCTCTTTGATGTGATCGATGTTCTTGCGCAGAGAATCGAGTTCCTGCAGTGCGACCTGCTGGTCCAGCATGAGGTGTTCGGACAGTTGGGCAAGATAAGCGGGCAGGTGCTTGCCGCGCTCATCAACCGAGACGAACGCCCCCAAATCGGTCTCGTGCTGTTTCAACAGCGAGACGACCTTGCTCAAGCCCGCCGCCCTTGGCTTCCTGACCCTCTCCGTCACCAGGCCCGCCGAAATATTCACGCTGTTCAATACGTTGCCGACGTTGTGCAGCACATTGGTGGCGATTTCGGCCATTCCCGCCTGTCTCGACGCATCGCGTAATTGCCGCTGAAGATTGCGTTCGCGTTCCTCCGCCTCGACACGATCGGTGATGTCGAGATCGATACCGACCAGACGTGCTCCGGAGTCGACCGAATCGGTCGCCACCGCCGCCAGCGATGCGATATGGCACACCGAGCCGTCCGGGCGCACGATGCGATACTGAGACCGCAACTGGCTCTGATCGCGCATTGCGCCGGTGATTGCGGTTTGCGCTGCCTGACGATCATCGGGGTGGATCAGGCTCAGCCACGACTCCAACGTCGGCTGAAATTCCGTCGGCGACTGAGCGTATAGCTCATGCATGGTGTCGCTCCACCACAAGTCCAAACCTTCTCTCTTCAGCTCATAGACTCCGGCATGCGCTGCCCGAGTCGCGACGCCAAAGCGGATCGAAATGGTCTCGAGCTCGGCCCGGCGCCGGCGCTCCTTGGCAATGTCGGCTTCCATATGCGCCTTGAGCCGCCGCCTCGTCGCCAACACGAACAACACCGTCAGGATCGCGGTGATGAACAGCGCCCCGGTGACGGCGCGCTTTTGGCGCACCGCTGAGGCGATGGCGTCCTTGACCACGAATTCATCCCTGCGCTCGAACTCATCCGCAATTGCCTTGGTGAGCGCATCGCCCTGTAGAATGCGTCCTCGCAGCGGCATCAAGGTGCTGAGCGTCGCGCCCCTTGGGATGACGGCCGCAAGACTTTGCACGACCCCGGCCGCGTCGCCGACGGTGGTCTCGCCCCGATTGGCGAGCTCGGTGAGGCGAGCTGCGGTGGTGTGCAGCGCCTCGACGGACTGCGCGCCCAAGGTGCCGGTGTCGACCGCGTCGGCCGCGCCGTTGGTGAAGGTTTTGTAGTTTGCGCGAGCGTCCTCCGCCAATATTCTGAGCGGACGAGAGTGATCGAGTCCCGCGGCGCGGCGCGCATCGACAGCCATTTGCACGAGCAATACCACGGCGATGGGCAGCACGACCGCGAGAAACTGCAGCGCAATGAGTTTATCGGTGGTGCGTTTCATGGTCACGGGCTCAATACTTCGCGATCACGGTAACGCCCTCTGCGGGCTCCATTTCAAGGTATCCGCACCCACCGGGAGTGCGCCTGATGAACTCGAGCACAGCGGCATCGTTCGCCATGACGGCCGGCGGATTGACGCCGTCGCGAAACGATTTTTTGGCCCAGGTCGTCGCATATTTGATCCCGTTCATCTTCAATACTTTCTCGAGGAAGGCGGGCTGGGCCGCCATATTGTCGACCGGTACGAGCCGTACCGCATTCAAGAACTGTTTTTCGCCCAAGAAAACGTCGCGCACATCCGTAGCCGCGATCGACACTCCCGCATGGCACGCAAGATACAAATCATCGGCCACGGCGGCGGCACCGTTGCCTGCGAGCAAGAGCGAGAAAATCCAGATCGCGTGCTTAGGCTGCATGGCGCATGGTTCGTCCCGCTAAAAACGAATGGCGTAGTCGAGCATTGCGTCGTTCCATTGCTCGATGAGGCGGTCGGTATTCCTGGTGTGGGCGAGTTCCAGTTTGAGCGCAGACTTCGCATCCAGGTCGAACCGCACTCCCACGGCCGTGCGAAAATAAGACATGCCCTCGGCCTGCAGCGCAAAATAATTGTCGTTCTGATCGAGTACGGCGCGTTCATAGCGCAGGTAAGGCATCGCAAGCGGTAAACGCCACCCAAGCTGCAGGAATCCGGCGCTGCTGCGATGCGCGGGGCCGCCGAGCGTGCGGTCGCTGTCGTTGAAGCGATAGAACTCGCCGATGTGCTCGAATCGATCGGTATCGTAGGCAAAATACACGCCGGCGTTATCGACGCGCGTGATACGCCCGGTTTGCTGGTCGTCGCTGATATTGCTGCGAAATGCACTGACGCCGACCTTCAGTCCATCCAATGTATCGCCGAACAGGTAGCCGAGGTTGCCGCCGTATATGGCGCTGCCGCGGTCGACGCCGCCGGCGCGAGCGTCGATCGAGCCCGAAGAAATGGCTTGGCCGTTGCCGACAAAAAAATCATAGGTCAGCTTGCCGTCGGACAAGTGATCCGCGCCGGTGAGCCAAGCACCAACGGTATGATTGGGCATCACTCCGCCTTGATCTTCGAACAGCAGGAATCGCGGCCTGCGCAGTGAGGTGGCGATTTGCTGGCCGTGATGGAAGGCCGTATTGTAGTAACCGAACGGCGTGTGGAAGCGGCCGATCCAGAGCGTAGCGGCGTCGCTGAACTGATAACCGAGTTGGGCGCGCTCGAGGTCGGATTCGACCTGGCCATGCTCATTGACCTCGAAGGTCAATTCGAACAGCGAACGGGTATGCTCGCCGAGCTGCGGATTCAAAAAAATGTCGAGCGAGCCCACATTGGCGCCCTTCAATTCGGGTTCGTTCGCGTTGTGATTGCCGATGCCGACGTCGGCGAAACCGTGAAGCGGGACGCCGGGGCCGCCGCCGCCGCGGGCCGCGTTGGCGTCGGTCAGCTGCGCCAGTTGCTCCTCTACGTTCTCCAAGCGCTCCTGAGTCTGCGGCGAGGACTCCGCCGCGGCCGCGGATTGAGCCGGCGCTGCAGCGGTCCCCTTGTTTGCAAGCTGAACCTCGAGTTCTCGCATTCGCACCGTCAGCTGCTCGATGAGCTTGAGGCTGCGGTCGAGCTTCTCCTCGAGCACCGTGACGCGGTCGTCTCGGCTGTCGGCGGCAAACGTCGGCTGGGTAAGACAGTAACTGCCGAGCACACAGATCGCCCAGCCCACCAGCGCATGGAAGTGCCGCATCACAGCAGTGCCTGCCAATCACCGTGAGCAGAATCGATGGCGCCTCGCCAACTGCCGTCGTCGCCGAATGCAACGATGCGGAAGTCATGCATGCCCACGCCCGCTCGGCCGACGTCCGCCAGCAAAGCCAGCGACAACGCCATCAGCAGAATGCAGTATGCGCGCGCTCGGTGCATGGCCGGCGCGGTTCTCGCATAGGTCGTTATGGGCACATCTACTCCCGAAGGCAGCGAAATCCCTGCCACAGCCTTACTAAGGGAGATTCTTGCCCAAATGGCCCCGTTGATTATGTAACCCAGCCCACAGATTCAGCCAAAAAAGCGGCTTATTTTCGGCTATTGAGGGAAACCAATCTGCAGCGGGCCTGGCGGCTACGCATTTCGTGGCCTGCGTCTCACTCGGTACGTGGGTCCAGACGCGGCAGTCGTATGAACAGCAGCGCGCAGGCAGCCGCCACGGCCGCGCACGCTGCGCCGATCAATGCTGCCATACGGAATCCTGCGACGAAACTCAGCGCTGATCCTTGCCGGGCGAACACGAAACTCAACGTGGCAGTCGCGATCAGTCCGGCGATGCGCGCGACTGCGCTGTTGAAGCCTGAGGCAATTCCGACATGAGCACTGTCGACCGACGCCATGACGCTGGCGGTGAGAGGCGCGACGCACGCGCCCATGCCGAGCGCGACCAGCAGCGTCGGGGGAAGCACGTCGATCCAATAACTGATCGCGCCGGCTCCGACGCGCGCGTAGAGCGCCAGGCCGACGCCAACCAATCCGGCGCCTGCGGTCAACGGCAAGCGTCCGCCGTAGCGCGATGCCAGCCGGCCCATTGACCGTGACCCTATGCCGATCAAGACCGGCAGCGGCAGCAATGCCGCGCCGGCAGCAACCGCGGACCAATGCTCGATCTGAATGAGGAAAAATGGCAATAAGACCAATAAACCGCCAAGTGCCCCATAAAGAAAAAAAGTGAGTAGGGTGAGTCCGACGAAGGACGGCGCGGCGAACATGGCGAGCGGCATCAGGGCCCGGTTCTGCAAGCGCTTCTCGTGCCAGAGAAACGCGCCGAGCAGCGCAGCACCTGCGGCTGCGGCAATTCCGGGCAGCGGCGATGCGGTGTTGGATCCTGATGCCTCCGTGAGCGACCAGGTGAGTAGACCGAGTGCGATAGTTGCGAGTCCTGCGCCCACTGAGTCGAGGGGCGCTGCGTTCTCGCTTTCCGTGCGTTCGGCGACGTACTTCCACGCAAGATATCCGCCGGCGATGGCGACCGGAACATTAATGAGGAAGATCACCCGCCATCCCACCGTATCGACCAGCCAGCCGCCGATGATGGGACCGAGCGCGCCCGCCAATGCGCCCACCGCGGCCCAGGTGCCTATCGCGCGCCCCCGCGCCTCGCCGGCAAACTCGCTGCCCAGTATGGCAAGACTGTTCGGCATGAGCAGCGCCGCTCCCAATCCCTGCAGCCCTCGGCCCGCCAAGAGCCAGGGAAGCGATGGGGCGGCGGCGCAAATGATGGAAGCAAGCGTAAAGGTGACGAGCCCGGCGAGAAAAAAGCGCCGCCGGCCGAAGTGATCTCCAAGGCTGCCGCCAAGCAAGATCAAGGCGCCCAGAGGCAACAAGTAAGCATTGATGGCCCACGGCAAACTCGACGGACTTGCGTGGAGATCGATCGCCAGCGCGGGCAGCGCGACGTTGACGACCGAGCCGTCGATGAAAGCGAGGCTCGAGCCGAGAATGGTGGCGGCGAGAGTCGCGCGCGGGTGCGCAGTGGAATTCAGGTAAGGCCTCACGCCACCTCGAGCGTATGCCCGAATTGAGAAAAATACCATTGATGAAACGTCACGACTCGCCGCTCATGTTCGGAGTAGCGGCCGGGCTGGTAGCGTTTCGACAGAATGCCCGCTTGATTGTTCTCGGTGATTTCCTTGTCTTGCAATGTCGTGCGATCCCATCCCCAGATCATTCTCTCGACGTCGACCTGGGTGGCCTTGCCATCGACCAGCCAGAATAGGTCCACGTCGGTTTCCATGGGGCCGCGCGGAGTGAACAGAAACAGCACGGCGAAATCGTTCGCCGCGACCACTTGCGTAAACGGACTGAACGACAGATACATCCGTCCTTGGTCGAATCCCAAACGTTTGCCCATCAAGGATGCGGCCGGTCGCCCATCTTGCGTTTCGCTCTCGTAGCCCTCGCGAATGGTCCGCTGCAGCAGCAGGCGCAAATGCGAGGAGGCCGGACCGTCATCGACCGTGCCGATGGGGCGGCCGAGGGTTGCGGCGCGCCGCTCCCAGGCTCGGACGGTGGGCAAATATTTTTCGACGGCGTCCGCCGGTCCGGAACTCGGACCAGCGCCGAAGGCGATGAGCGCTTCGGGCGGATGCATCGAGCTAAATTCCGGATGTGCCGGCCCGCAGTGATAGCATTCGACGAAATTTTCCACGATCAACTTCCAATTGGCCGACGTGGGATAGGACTTCGAATAGGCTATTTTGGCATCGGCAATACCGTGGAAGTCGAGGTACGGCGCAAGATCCGCGAACGATGCGTCGAAGTCGACCGGCTCCTGATCGGACAGATTGATGAAAATGAAACCGTAAAACACGCGAATGTGACAGCGATGCAGCCCATTGTCCTTTTTTGAAAAATCGGCCGGCATCAAGCGCGCGGCCAGCAATGCGCCGTCGAGTCCGTAAGTCCAGGCATGGTAGCCGCAGGTCAGGCGCGCGACCTTTCCTTGCGGCTGGGTGCAGATCAGCGAGCCGCGATGCCGGCAAACATTGTAAAACGCGCTGATGGTCGAATCGTCGCTGCGGATGATGATGATGGATTCGTGGCCGACCTTGAAAAGAAAATAATCGCCTTTGTCGCGAACTCGGTCGACGTGACCGGCCACCAGCCACTTGCGGCCGATGACCTGTTCCATGTCCGCGCCGAACACGGCATCGTCGCAATAGAATTGACGGTCCAAGCTATAGCCGCCCTTGGCCTTCGAGGCCAAGGGCGCGATCACGTCAGAGATGCTCATTGTTTGACTCGTTCATTGCGGGGGTCGTACAGAGGCCGCAGCGACGCGGTGGCCGCATAGCGGCTCCCGGCGACCTCGATTTGGAAATCCTCGGGACCAATGGCATCGAGCGCGGTTCCCGGTGGGACGGTCACGTAGCCTAGGCCCACGGCCGCGCCCAAGGAGTGGGCGTACATGCCGGATCGAATGAAACCCACGATCGACTCGCCCCGCCAGATCGGCTCGTTGTGATACAGCAAAGGCTCGGCCGACGAGAGCTTGAATTGCACCAAATGCTTGGTGCATCCCGATTGCCGTTGCCGCAGGATGGCCTCGCGCCCGATGAATCCGCCGGGCTTGTCGATTTTCACCGCGAAGCTCAAGCCCGCCTCCAATGGCGTGTCCTCATCGGTAATATCGTGTCCCCAATGCCGGTATCCCTTCTCGATGCGCAGGGAGTTCAAGGCGTGGTAGCCCGCATGCACGAGACCGTAGCGCGCGCCGGCGCCGATCAATTCATCGTAGACCCCCGCCATGAATTCCGACGGGACATACAGCTCCCAACCCAATTCCCCGACATAGGTAATTCGGGAAGCGCGCACCTGAGCGTAGCCGATTTCAACGATCCGGCTGGTAGCGAAGGGGAAGGCGGCATTCGACAGGTCGTCGGGCGTGACCGATTGCAGGAACTCGCGCGCCCGCGGACCCATCACCGACAAGACTCCCATGCCCGAGGTCACGTTGGTCGCGATGCAGTGCGCGTCCGCCTCGATGTGCCGCCGTAGCCAATCGAAATCTTTGCTCTCGGTTTCCGCGCCCGTGACGATCAAGTACGCCTGCTCGCTGAGACGCGTCACGGTCAGGTCCGCCTCGATGCCGCCGCGCTCGTTCAACCATTGCGTATAGACGATTTTCCCGGGCGCAACCGCGACGTCGTTGGCGCAGAGGCGGTTGAGCACCCGCTCGGCGTCCCGGCCCTCGAGACGAAATTTAGCGAACGAGGATTGGTCAAAGATACCGACGCCGTTGCGCACGGCATGATGCTCGCGCGCGCTGTGCTCGAACCAATTCTGACGGCCGTAGCTGTATTCGTAGCGGGGTTCGACGCCTGCCGGTGCGTACCAGTTGGCGCGCTCCCAGCCGAAAGCCTCGCCGAAACACGCGCCGGCGGCAGCCAGCCGATCATGCAGCGCCGATTTGCGTACGCCGCGTGCGGTCGCGTACTGGCGAAACGGCCAGTGTGTCGCGTACAGCAGCCCCAGACTTTCCGAGACCCGTTCCCTCAGGTACTTGCGATTGATCTGGAAGGGCATATTGCGCCGTACATCGACTTCCCAGAGATCGATGGGCGGATGGCCGTCGCGCATCCATTCAGAGATCACTTTGCCGACTCCGCCCGCCGACTGCAGACCGATTGAATTGAGGCCGGCCGCCACGAAACAATTCTTGAGTTCGGCGGATTCGCCGAGATGGTAGCGCACGTCCGGCGTAAAGCTTTCCGGTCCACAGAAGAACTTTTGAATACCGGCGCCTTCCAGCGCCGGGACGCGGCGCATCGCATCGAGCAGCACCGGCTCGAAATGGCTGAAGTCGCCTGCGATCTCGCCGAACGAAAAATCCTCGGCAATGCCATCGGCACCCCACGGGCGGGCGTTGGGTTCGAATGCGCCCACCAGAAGTTTCCCGGCGTCGTATTTGAAATAGCTGCAATGGTCGTAGTCGCGCAGCACCGGCATGTCGGGCGAGAGACCGGGCACGTCCTGAAACAGAACATAGTAGTGTTCGCAGGCGTGCAGAGGTACGGTCACTCCGATGCTCGCCGCAAGTTCGCGAGTCCACATTCCGCCGCATAGAACGACGAAGTCGGCGTCGATGCGGCCGAGCGGCGTCGACACGCCGCGCACGCGGCCGCCGTCGTGGTGGATTGCTGTCACTTTGACGTCTTGAAACAGGCGCACGCCGCGGCTGCGCGCGCCTTTGGCGAGCGCCTGGGTAATGTCCACCGCGTTGGCATAACCGTCGCTCGGAATGTGAATGCCGCCGATGACGTCGTCGATGTTGGCCAATGGATACAGGTCGCGGATTTCGCGCGGCGATATGACATTGACGGTAAGACCGAAGACCTTGGCCATCGACGCGTTGCGGCGCAGTTCTTCCATCCGGCCGGCGGTGGTTGCCAGCGAAATGGAGCCGCATTGACGATAGCCCGTGGCCTGGCCTGTCTCGGCCTCGAGGCCGCGATACAACTCGGCCGTATAGCGCGCGAGTTGCGTCATATTGATCGATTGACGCAGTTGGCCGACCAGGCCGGCGGCGTGCCAGGTGGTACCGCAGGTCAGCTGCTTGCGTTCCAGCAGAATCACATCGCTCCAGCCCAATTTTCCAAGGTGGTAGGCGACCGAACAGCCGATGACGCCGCCGCCGACGATGACCACCCGCGCGCGCGAGGGAAGCTCGATGGCCACAGCTCAAGCCCTCATGCGGATGTTGTCGGGATCGAACGCGGCATGTTCGAGAACGGTTGCGGGGCGCCGCTCGCCTTGGATCAATATGTCGAACACGCTGCCCGGCGCGGCGAATTGCGGGGGGACACAGGCGAAGGCCAAGCTCTTGCGAACCCGATGTCCGTAAGCTCCGGAGGTGGTCACACCGATGCAACGATCCTCATCGAGCACGGGCTCACCGCCGCGCGCATCGGTGTCAGTGGCCGCGACCTCGGCGTAGACGATTTTGAGCGGACGAGGCTGTTGGTCCGAGGTCGCGCCCTTGCCGACGAAATCGCTCTTGTTGAAATCGATGAAGCGCGGCATATCCGCTTCGAGCATATTTAGTTCGTTGGTGAGCTCTGTCGACCAGGCCTTGTAGCCTTTCTCGATGCGCATGCTGTTCACTGCGTACAGCCCGTAGTCCGCAATGCCGAACTCCCGGCCACGAGTCCAGAGCGCATCGTACAGCGCCGCCATCGATGCCGTCGGGGCATGCAGCTCCCACCCCAATTCGCCCACATAACTCACGCGCAGGGCGCGCACGGGGTGACCGGCGACGGTGATCTCGCGCGCGCGGAGCCACGGAAACTGCTCGTTTCCAAGATCCGCATCGGTCAGCCGACGCAGCAGATCGCGTGAACGCGGTCCGGAGAGCACGATGACGCCGCGGCTTTCGGTGACGTTCTCGATCCGCACTTCCTCGCCGGGCAGGAGACTTTGCCAGAGCAAATCTAGATCGCGCAGCTCGGCGGCCGCGGCCGAGAGGGCGTAAAACCGGTCCGCACTCAGGCGGCTGATGGTCATCTCGCCGAGAATGCGGCCTGCCGGCGACAAGAGGTGGACCAAGCCGATCCCGCCGATTTTGCGCGGCAGGCGATTGGCCACGATGCGGCTCAGGAAATCTTCGGCCCGCGGTCCGCTGATGTCGAATTTCGCGAACCCCGTCAGATCGAGAACGCCTACGCGTTCGTGCACGGCGGCAATCTCATCGCGGACGACATCGAAGACATTGTTGCGGCGGTAGCCAAAGTCCTCGACGCGACCGTCGAGCGAGAACCATTTCGGCCGCTCCCAGCCGAAAGTTTCGGTGTGCACGCAGCCATGTGACTGCAGCGTCTGATGGAGCGGGCTGGTTTTTTGCGGGCGTCCGGCCATCTCCTCTTCGCCGGGCCGGCGCGTGGTGAAGGTCAGCCGATAGTCGAGGAACACCTTGTCGCGCGTGTACGCCTTATCGGCAAACGAGCCGAAACGCCGCGGGTCGAATTCCAACATGTTGATCTCGGCGTCGCCGTGCAGCATCCACTGGGCGAGATATTTGCCGCAGCCTCCGCCCTGCGCAATACCGAAAGAGGTGCCGCAGCACATCCAGAAATTTCTCAATCCCGTCGCAGGACCCAGCAGCGGCGCGCCGTCGGGCGTGTGCGGAATGGCTCCGTTGATGACCTTGCGAATCCCGGCTTCGCTGAAAATCGGCATGCGCTCGAGGGCGCGTTCGAGCCACGGTGCGATGCGCTCCAAATCGTCCGGGAACAGCTCATTGGAAGATTCCCACGCCGGGTAGCCCTGCGGCGCCCATGCTTCGCGCAACTCCGCGGTCTCATAGACGCCGATGAGTCCGGATTTCTGTTCCTGCCGAAAATAGCCGGAAGTATAGGAGTCGCGCATGACCGGAATTTCGACGCTGCGTTCGGCGAAAGCCGGTATGGGATGCGTCACCATATACTGGTGCTGCATATTGGTGATGGGCGCGTCGCTGCCGACCATGGCGGCGACCTCGCGCGCGTAGCAGCCGGCCGCGTTGACGACCATCTCGGCGACGATGGTGCCTTGCTCCGTGACGATCTCCCACTCGCCGCCTGTACGGCGACGAATGCCGATCACGCGATTGTGACGCATTATCGTCGCGCCCAAGTCGCGCGCGCCCTTGGCCAGCGCGTTGCACAGCCCGGACGGATCGCCGTGCCCGTCGTCGGTGGTATGCGCCGCCGCGAGTACATTGTCGGTGGATAGAAACGGATTCAGGCGTTTGATGACGTCGAGGCCGACGATTTCCATGTTGAAACCGATGCTCTTCGAGTAGCCGTACACCTGTTTCAGCCACGCCAGCTCATGCGCGTTATTGGCAAGCCGCAGACCACCGGCGGGGTGCCAACTGACGTACTGGCCGGTCAGCGCTTCCAATCGCGGGTACAGCTGATTGCTATAGGCGTGAATCTTGGCGAGGTTGTAGCTACCCGTGATGCTGGGGCATTGTCCGGCTGCATGCCACGTGGAGCCTGATGTGAGCTCGTTCTTCTCGATCAAAATCGTATCCGAACAGCCCTCGAGGGCCAGATGGTACGAGAGGCTTGCGCCCATGATGCCGCCGCCCACGATGACGATGCGTGCGTTGGTTTTCATGTATATCGGTTGGGGAAGCCCATTGGCCACAATAAATTGATCCTCATAGCCATACAACCGAGTATTTTGCTACCTTTGACCATAAAATTCTTGTGCCATCTGCCATGAACACCGTCCGACCTGTCGTTGGCCTACCGAACCTCTCCTGGCTCAGGTCGTTCGAGGCGGCTGCCCGCACATCGAGTTTCGTGGCGGCAGCCACTGAACTGCGGCTCACGTCGGGCGCTATCAGTTATCAGATCCGCGCGCTGGAGGCGCACCTCGGCATCTCGCTGTTCGAGCGGTTGCCTCGGGGCGTGAAGCTGACCGCCATGGGAGTAGCCTACCTGCCCTCCGTAAGAAAGGCTTTCGAGGAACTTGCCGATTCGACCGTGGGGCTGTTCGGCGGGTCGGAACGAGTGCAGATCACCGTGCACGCCCCGGTGTCGCTGGCGGCCCTGTGGCTTGCGCCGAAGCTACCCGCGTTCAGCGCGGCGAACCCAGCGATCGATATTCGACTGTCCTCGGTGATATGGGACAACGCGGTTCCGGACGAAGCGACGGATTTGGAGATCCGGTATGGGATGGGTCATTGGCATGGGTATCGTTCCGAGCATCTCTTGAATCAGAACATCGTGGCGGTGTGCAGTCCCCACCTATTGCAGTCAGCGCGCCTGAAGGGCGAGGTCGCGACGCTGATTCCTCAGCACTTGATTCATATCATGGGGTATGAGAACCATTGGCTGAAGGTGCGCCAGGGCCTGGGGCTCGGCAACGTCTCGGCAAGTCCCGGTCCCACCGTCGATACGACACTCGCGGCGTTGGAGCTCGCGGCGAGCGGCGCGGGTTGCGCGCTGGCGCACCGGATCTTTCTCGCGGCCTACTTTTCGACGGGGCGCCTGGTCGTGGCGCTCGACCGTGAATTCGCCGACGACAACTCTTATTTTGTCGTCACTCCGGAGCGGCCGCAGCGGCCGCGCCGCGAAGTCCAGTTGTGCCGTGATTGGCTGATTTCCGTGGCAGCAAGCGGCTGAGTTGGCGTACTTACGGCGACGTTGCGTGGGCCGAACCCACCTGGAACTGCAGGCTTGACCTGGCGATCTGTGCGCCCGATGGATCCCACGACCACTCATCGAAACATGCCGTTCCTTTGAGATTGATGCGCACCACCGTCGAGCAGCGGGTGCCGTAGTCTGGCGCGCGGACAAATGCACTCGACAGCAGCCGCTCCCACTCCAGGCTCAGCCCGGTTCTCGGCAACTGTTCATCCGGCGCCGGAAGGTCGTCGCGCAACAATTCGAGCACGGAAGTCGCATCGGCCATGTCGCTGAGCGCCGATTGCAAGCGCGACTTGGCCTTTTGTACCTTCGGCCAGGGAGTGTCGAGCAAGTGATTCGACAGCCCGTAAATCCCGGGATCGAGTTCGCGGCCCTCGCCGCGTGCGCTTTCAAAGATGCCGAGGCGCTCGCCATCGGAAAAGATCAGATTGAATCCGTTGTACTGCGCGCCTACCCGGCGCAGGTATTTCAATCCCTCCGCCACCGAATCACTCGATTCCAAAATGTTCGTCACCAGCGTACCGCGGCTCGGCCCGAGCCTCCGTGGCTGCTGCGGGTCTCGGTAGTTAGTGAGGGCAGCGAATCGCCCCGTGCGCGTCATTCCGAGCCAGGTACCGCCCGCGGCCAGATCCCGGCCTGCAAGGATGTGCGGTGGGTCGGACCACCACTGCGCCGGTGCCGTGGCACGCTCATGGGACTCATCGCGGTTCGCCGCAATAACGCAGGGATACTCGGGATGTGCGCGCCAGACAATGAGAATCAGGCACATGCGGCGCCGGCATTGTGCGAACCCAGGCATCGATGACGCGCCATCAAGCTAGTCTTCCGCATTCAAACCTTTCCCGCGCTGTTGGCCTCTAAGTAAGTATATTACCGGGGAAGCGGGGAGCGCGGTGGGAACAGTCCAGTTGCGGCAGTGTGCGCAGGTCATTGATAGCGGGACCGAGCCGGTCCACGTCATTGCCGCGGCCGTAAACGGCGACGTCGGCGCGTTCGAGCGCTTATATGCGCTATTTGCGCCGAATGTCTACGGACTGTGTCTGCGACTCACCGGGCAACGTGAGGCGGCGGAGGACTGTACGCAGGACTGTTTCGTCGCGGCGTGGCGGGCCCTGGGCCGCTTCGAGCAGCGCAGCCGCTTTTCGACTTGGCTGCAGCGAATCGCGATCCATACGGTACTGGCCCGGCGGCGCGGCCTGCGCTTCAGGAACGAAGTTGCGGAGCCTTCGGCAGGAATGCCCGACCTTGCCGACCCCGGCGCTGATGCGCCTCCGCTCGACGTTGAGCGCGCCATCGCCGCGCTGCCGGAAAGAGCGCGCCACGTGCTCGTGTTGGTCGGCATTTATGGATACAGCCATTCGGAGGCGGCGGACACGCTGGGTGTGGCGGAAGGTACCTGCAAAGCCCAGCTGCATCGTGCGCGAAGTCTATTGACGGCAGCGCTCGGATTGGAGGAATGATGGAAGACCCGAAGCATGAGACTCTCGACGAGCTGCTTGCGAAGCTGCCGCATGACGTCGCGTTGCCCCGAAACCTATGGCCCGGGGTCGCGCGCGGCATTAAGCGCAGACCACGCATTATGGGTTCCTTCGCATTCGCCGCTTCGGCCGCCATGGTCTGTTTGGTGGGCGCGCTGCTGTGGGCGGTCTTGCGCGAGAAGCCGGCCGAGCGTAGCGATTCGGCGACCAACTCCCAAACGCTGGGTTTCGATGAGCCGCGCGACCCGGCGTACCTGGCTGCGCGCACCGAACTGGAGAAATCCTTCAGGGAGCGGCTCGCAGTTCTCGATCCCCAAACTCGTGCAAAGATCGAAGCGAGTCTTGCGCTCGTTCGCCGGGCGCATGAGGAAATACGTCAGGCGCTCGCCGACCAACCCGCGAATCCCGTGCTCGAACGCCTCTTGCAGAGTACCTGGCACGACGAATTCGACCTCTACGACCACGTCGTGCGGGGTACGCAACCTACAATGACACGGAGCTGACCATGATATCGATGCACCCTTCAATTCGATCCCGCCTGCGGTATACGCTCTGCGCGGTCGGCGCGTTGGTCGTTCCCTGGTCGGTGGTTCATGCGGGAAAGACGATCCTCGAGCATTTGTCGGTGGATCCGCAAGGCTCGATCGAAATCGTCAACGTCGCGGGTTCTGTCGATTTGAGCGGCTGGGACCGTCCGGAAATCGAAGTCACCGGCACATCGGGAGACAAGGTGGAGCGAGTCGATGTGATGACCAACGGCACGCACTCCTCGGTGCGCGTCGTGTCGCATTCCGGGTCGAGTTGGGGTGACGCGAACGAGGCGCATCTTACCATCCATGTGCCCGCCAAGAGCGCAATCACGGCGACGCTGGTCTCCGCGGATCTCAAACTAAAGAATCTGCAAGGCGAGATGAAGCTGCAAACGGTAAGCGGCGATGTGAGCGGCGAGGTGGGCGGCGATCTGCATGCGGCCACGGTCAGCGGCAACGTGCGCCTGAAAGCACCTGCCGCAAAAGTGATCGAGGTAAAGACCATCAGCGGGGACATACGCATCTCCGGCGGCGGCGAGGCCGCAGGCAGCGAAGTCGAAATCACGACGATCAGCGGTAACGCAGAGGTCGAGCTTGCTTCGCTCAAGCGCGGCCGTTTCAAAAGCGTCTCGGGCGACCTCACCGTTGGATTCACGTTGGCCGCGGAGGGCCAGATCGAAGGCGAGTCGGTCAGCGGCAGCCAGCGCTTCAATTTTGCGAGTGTTCCAGCGGCCGAATTCGACGTACAGAGTCTCAGCGGCGACATCAGCAATTGCTTTGGCCCGAAGCCGCTGCAGTCCCGCTACGGTCCGGGGTCGCGGCTCGCGTTCAAGAATGGAGAGGGCAAGGGCCACGTGCGGATCGAGACCAAGAGCGGCGATGTACGCCTGTGCGCCAAGGATAATCACTCGGCGGCCGCCCCGACGGCACAGGACTGTGAGCCGCGCCCACGCCCGGGAGCAGGTTTGATCGCGCTCGTGGAAAGGGCGCGCTTTTTGCCGCTACTGTGAGCTGTTGGCGCAGCCCATGCGGAGGTGCTCAAATCGGTTGGCGCAGCCCGCCGGTACTTGGAAATGGACGCGCTGCGGCAGGGTGGTTGTGGTGCGTGCCGGGAACCTCGTAGAATCCGGCGACAATCTGCGGGGTTATCTATGGCGACTACGTTTATTCTTAACGGCAAGACCGCAACATTGGATGCGGACCCGAATATGCCCTTGTTGTGGGCCATCCGTGAAGTCGCGGGACTGCACGGAACCAAATTCGGTTGCGGCATGGCGCTGTGCGGTGCATGCACGGTTCACGTCGACGGCCAAGCGATACGCTCCTGCGTCATGCCGCTGTCGGCCGTCGCCGGCCGCGGGGTCACCACGATCGAGGGCCTGCAAAGCCAGCAAGCCAAGGCGGTGCAAGCGGCCTGGATCGAGCTTCAGGTGCCGCAATGCGGCTACTGTCAATCCGGTCAGGTCATGTCCGCGACCGCGCTCCTTGAAAAGAATTCCGCGCCGACCGACGCGGACATCGACGGCGCCATGAGCGGCAACATTTGCCGCTGCGCCACGTATTCTCGCATACGCGCCGCGATCCATACGGCGGCACAATCCGTGAAGGCTTAATCCATGAGCACGCCAATACCCGTTCCGGCCAAACCGTCGCGGCGCGCCTTTCTCAAGAGCGCCGGCACCGTCAGCGTGATGGCGCTGACCGTCGGATTCGAGTGGGCCGGTATTGGTCGCGCGCGAGCGGCGGCAATTGCTGCGGCGCCTGCCGGCGGGGCGCTCTTCACGCCCAGTGCGTTCCTGCGTATCGGCGCGGACAACAGCGTGACGGTGATCGCCAAACATGTCGAGATGGGGCAGGGCGCCTACACCGGCATCGCCACGGTCGTCGCCGAAGAACTCGATGCCGACTGGGCGAAAGTGCGCGTCGAAAGTGCGCCCGCCGACGCGAGCCGCTACGCCAATACGGCTTTCGGCAAGATTCAAGGAACCGGAGGCAGTTCGGCCATGGCGAACTCCTGGACACAGCTTCGCGAAGCCGGGGGCAAGGCGCGCGCCATGCTGCTGAGCGCGGCCGCCAAGAATTGGCGAGTACCCGTGTCGGAACTGACGGTCGAAAAGGGCGTCGTCCTTCATGCGGGTAGTCGGCGCCAAGCGACGTTCGGCTCGCTGGTGCGGACCGCCGCTTCCTTGCCCGTTCCCGAGACCGTGCAGCTGAAGGATCCCAAAGATTTCAAGTTGATCGGCCATCAAGCCCCGCGGGTTGACGTGCCGGCGAAGTGCGATGGCACCGCGCAATTTACTCTGGATGTCGAATTGCCCGGCATGCTCGTTGCGCTGCTGAAGCGGCCGCCGCTGTTCGGCGCGACCGTCAAATCCTTCGATGCCGCCGCTGCGACGGCCGTGCCGGGCGTGGTCAAAGTGGTTCAGGTGCCGCGCGGAGTCGCGGTGGTCGCGAAGAGTTTCTGGGCGGCCAAACAAGGGCGAGAGGCGCTCAAGGTGGAGTGGGACGATACCAACGCCGAGAAGCGCAGCTCTGCGGCGCTGATGGAAGAGTACCGTCACCTTGCCGACCAGCCTGCGCTATCCGCCCGTAAGGAAGGCGACGCCGCCCCGGCGATCAAGGGCGCCGCCAACAAGTTGTCGGCCAGCTACGAGTTCCCGTATCTGGCGCACGCTCCCATGGAACCCCTCGATGCGGTCGTCAAGCTCGACGCCAAGAGCTGTGAGATTTGGGCAGGAGATCAATTCCAGACTATCGACCAAGCGAACGCCGCGCAGACAGCGGGTTTGAATCCCCAGCAAGTGATCATCCACACTCTCTATGCCGGCGGCAGCTTCGGTCGACGCGCAAACCCAGGGTCGGACTACATCGTGGAAGCCGTGTCGATCGCGAAGGCGTACGGCGCCGATGGCACGCCGATCAAGCTGCAATGGACGCGCGAGGACGATCTCCACGGCGGACTGTATCGGCCGATGTATTTTCATAAACTTGAAGCGGGTCTCGACGCTAACGGCAGGCTCACCGGCTGGCGGCACGTGATCGTTGGGCAGTCGATCGTCGGCGGTACGGCATTTGCCGGCCTGATTAAAGACGGCGTCGATGGCACGTCGGTGGAAGGCGCTGCGAATATTGCGTATGCCATCCCGAACATCGATGTGGAATTGTCGACGACCAAAACCGGCGTGCCGGTTTTGTGGTGGCGCGTGGTCGGCAGTTCGCACACCACCTTTGCCGTCGAAACCTTCATCGACGAAGTGGCGCACGCCGCGGGAGCGGACGCATTTGCGTTTCGACAAAAACTTCTCGAGCATCATCCACGCATGAAAGCCGTCCTCGAACTTGCGGCCGAGAAGGCGGGCTGGAGCAAGGATCCCCTGCCGAAAGGTAAGGGCCGCGGCATCGCGGTTGCGGAAGCGTTCAAAACCTACGTGGCGCAAGTGGCCGAGGTCACCGTCGGGGAGGACGGACACGTATCGGTCGATCGGGTCGTGTGCGCGGTCGACTGCGGCACACCCATCAATCCCGACGTCATTGCCGCGCAAATGGAAGGGGGCATCGGATTCGGCCTGGGCGCTGCGCTCTATGGGGCGATCACATTGAAGGATGGCCGTGTCGAGCAGGACAACTTCAATAGCTATCGGGTGCTGCGCATGAACGAAATGCCCAAGGTCGAAGTGCACATCGTGCCATCGACGGAAGCGCCCACCGGCGTGGGGGAACCGGGCGTGGCACCGGTCGGGCCGGCAGTCGCCAACGCCATATTCGCCGCCACGGGCAAGCGCCACCATGTGTTTCCCTTCACGAAAGCCGGTGCGGTATGAGGACACATCCCATTTTGTGGACTCTCGCGGCGATCGTTGCAGTCGTGGTCATCGTATCCGCGTATGTCGTGTTCGGCCCTCATCCGACCGATTTTGCGGCGGGCAAGCGCGTGGCGCTGGCGGCCTATCACCCGGATCCGACCGGCGTTCCCGCGGAACTGAATTCGGCAAGCCTGGTCGAGCGCGGAGAATACTTGACGCGCGCGGCGGACTGCATGGTTTGCCACACCGCCAAGGATGGCGTGCCGTTTGCCGGCGGGCGCGCGTTCGTTTTGCCTTTCGGGACCCTGTACTCGACCAACATCACTCCGGACGCGGAAACGGGCATCGGCAATTACACTGACGCGAACTTTCTGGACGCCGTGCATAAGGGCGTCGGCCCGAGCGGCCTCAAGCTCTACCCCGCCATGCCGTACGCAAGTTACACCTACATGTCGGACGCCGATGCACTCGCGATAAAGGCCTATTTGTCGACGCTCAAGCCCGTGCATGCACCGGCGCCGCCGAACACGCTGGCGTTTCCCTTTAACCAGCGCGGTCTCATGAGCATCTGGTCGCTGCTGTTCAATCCTGACGAGCGTTATGAACCCAATGTCGAGCGCAGCGCCGAGTGGAATCGCGGCGCCTATCTGGTCGAGGCGATGGGCCATTGTGGTGAATGCCACACCCCGCGTAATCTCTTTTTCGCCTTGAACAACCGCAAGAAGTTCGCCGGCGCGGTTCAAGCCGGCTGGCGCGCCTACAACATCACGTCCGATCGCGGCAGCGGCGTGGGCGCGTGGAGCGACACGGACCTCATTCGCTACATCTCGATAGGTCATGCCGACGGACGCGGTACGGCTTCAGGTCCCATGGGCGAAGCCGTCGATGAAAGTCTGAGTCATTTGAAGCCAAGCGATATCGCCGCAATGGTGACGTATTTGCGGTCGGTGCCGGGCGTTGCGACCTCCGACCTTCCTGAACCGAGTGCCAACCCCGCGCCGATGTCGCCCGCTGAGGGCATGGCCGAGAACAGGAATCTGCCCGGCAAGGCGGTGTACGAAGGCGCTTGTGCGGGGTGCCATGGGTGGACCGGCACAAGTCCCGTCATTCCGTTCGCGACACTGACCGGTACGCGTGGAGTCAACGATCCAACGGCAAACAATGTAGCGCAAGTGATCATCGGCGGTGCGCACCGGCACTTCGCGAACGACGCGGCCAATATGCCGGCGTTTGGCGGGGCGTACTCGGATGCGGAGATCGCCGGCGTAGCCAACTACGTGACGGCTCGATTTGGCGCGAAGGGTTCCGCGCTGACCGCCGCAAACATTTCCAAAATGCGTGCAGCAGATTGAAGCGATCACGCTCTTGAGGCGGGCACAGGGCGCCAAGCGGCCTCTGCCCGGATCAGTTCAGACAAGCGCTGCAGGTCAACGGGTTTGGTCAAGTGATGGTCGAATCCGGCGGCACGGGCCCGGACCTTGTCGTCCTCCTGTCCCCATCCGGTAATCGCGATGAGCGTCGCGGCCGATGCGGGGTGGCTTTGCCGTAATCGTCGGGCAACCTCATAACCGTTGAGACCCGGCATGCCGATGTCGAGAAGCGCGATTTCCGGACGGGCATCCGCAAAGGCAGCGACAGCTCCGGCCCCGTCATGGACGATGGTCACTTCATGTCCTTCGAGTTCCAATAGCGCCGCCAGCGACTCGGCCGAATCGCGATTGTCGTCGGCAATCAATATACGCCGGCTCACGGGTGAAACCGTCGCCTGCTCGCGGGCTGACTCACGCTGGCTCACCTCCGCCCGTCTCGGAAGGCGCACGGTGAATTGGCTTCCGCGGCCGAGTCCTGCGCTTCGCGCCTCTATCTTTCCGCCGTGAAGTTCGATCAACCCTTTCGTGAGCGCGAGGCCGATTCCCAGCCCGCCTTCCGATCGATCCCTCGTGGAGGGCACCTGCGCGAACATCGCGAAGATCGTCGGCAATGCCTCGGCCCTGATGCCGATGCCTGAGTCGGCGACTTCGATGACCACCTCATGGGGCGCGCACTTGGCGGAGAGCCGGATTCGGCCTTCGGGGTCGGTGTATTTGGCGGCGTTCGTCAGGAGATTGGAGAGTATCTGCGCCATTCGAAGCGGATCGGCATCGATGCGCACGTGTTCGTCTCGAAGCTCGATCGACAGCGTGTGGCGCTTGGTATCGATCACGGGACGCGCTGTCTCGACCGCGGCCGCGACCAAGGACGCAAGGTCGGTGGGCTGGATACGGAGCACGAGGGATCCGCGCGTGACCCTCGAGATGTCGAGCAGATCATCGAGCAGCAGCGCCATGTGCTGAACCTGACGGTCGATCACGTCGTGGCTCCAGCGCTTCTGAGCGTCGGTGGCGCCACGTGCCTTCGAGATGAGCGCTGCCTGCCGAATCGGTGCGAGCGGATTGCGCAGCTCGTGTGCGAGCGTGGCGAGAAATTCATCCTTGCGCCGGTCGGCTTCGCGCAGCGCCTCTTCCGCGCGCCGCCGCGCGGTCACGTCGTGAAACACCATGACGGAGCCGGAAATGTTGCCGTGGAGATCTCGAATCGGAGCCGCACTGTCTTCAATGGCGACCTCGGTCTTATCCTTGGCGATGAGCGTCGTGTGATTGGCGAGGCCGACGACCGTGCCTTCGCGCAACACCTTCCCGACCGGGCTTTCGACTGTCTGACGCGTGTGTTCGTTGACGATGGTGAACACGCACTCCAGCGGGAGGCCCAAAGCCTCGTTCGTCGTCCAGCCGGTCATTCTTTCCGCGACCGGATTGAGAAATGTGATCGTGCCGCGAGTGTCGGTGGTGATCACCCCATCGCCGATGCTCGCCAGCGTGACCTGAAACCACTCCCGCTCGTGGCGCAATTCCGCCTCGGCCCGCTGCTGCGCGGCGAGGCTGTCTTGCATCGTCGCCAGAGAATCGGCAAGCTCCCGTGTCCTTTGCTCCAGGGCTTCCTTGGCGGCGAGGAGTTCACGCTCGCGTTGATGCGCGCGCAGCATGCTGCCAGCGTCGTCGAGAGCGACGGAGCGCAGATCGTTTTTCTCTTTCTCGTCCGTGCCCATGGGGTCTTTCGCCTACCGAGTCGGCTTTCGCCCCCTTTTGTTGTTCTGAACCGCCGTCGGGGGAGGGGTGAGGAAGGCATCAAATCTCTCTCTCACGATCGCGTAGCATTCGCACGATGCGTTTTCGAGTCCGGGGCGATCGAGAACCTGCATCGTTCCCCGGCGATACTTGATTAGGCCGGCCATTTGCATGGATTGAGCGGCAAGGGTTACCGACTTGCGATTGGCACCCAGGATGTGTGCCAGAAATTCGTGAGTGTAGGTCAGGGCTTCGCCTTCCGCCCGATCGTGCATCATGAGCAGCCAGCGGCACATTCTTTCCTCGGTCGAATGCAGGGCATTGCAGGCGACCGTCTGCTGAACTTGCGACAGCAGCGTCTCTGAATAGCCCACGAAAAGATTGCGCACGTGTTCACTGCGTTGAAATTCGTGCCGCAACACTTCGATGGGGCATCGGAGCATCGGACCCTCCATTTGCACGATGCAGCGATTGAAGGACGTTCGACTGTACATGGCCGCGAGCAGGCCGAATGCTCCCTCGCGCCCTATGTTTGCGGTTTCGATTGCCGAGCCGTTCTCCAATACGGTCAGCAGCGAGAGGACGCCGCCCTGCGGGAAATACGCGTGCTTTAGGACGCCGGCCGCTTCGCAAACGACTTCACCCAGCTTAAAGGCGACCGGCTGAAGATGTACGCTGAGCCGCTTGCGAGTGGCGGGTTCCAAAGCGCCGAGCAACCGATTGCTTCGCACCTCATCCCTTTGAGCGTCCGGCATACCTTAGTTTCCTCCCACGGGGCGCGCACCCGGTCGACACCTGCAGACCCATAGAATGCGCCGTTTGGCGTTCTTACTCTGTGGCGTAGGCCACCGACAGTATAGGGGGGTTCTGTGCAATATGCCGAGAACCGTCGCGCTGAGCCGTGCGGTGGGAAGAGCACATGAGGCTGGCCGAATTTATTCTCCGCGATATGGAGCCCATCCTCGCCGAATGGGAGGCCTTCGCGGCAACCCACCTGCCGGCGGCCACGCGCATGAACTCATCGGCCCTGCGCGACCATGCTCCGGAGATTCTGGGAGCCATCATCCTCGATCTGAATACTGCTCAAACCCCGGATGAACAGGACCGGAAGGCAAAAGGCGGCGTGCCGCGGCCGCGCGATGGCACTTACACCGCAGCTCAGACTCATGCCGTGATGCGCGCGGAAGCGGGTTTCAGTGTCGTTCAGATGGCGTCGGAATACCGGGCGCTGCGCGCCAGCGTCCTGAAGCTGTGGACCGCGGCGGCACGCGATCTGGACATCGATCTCATCGCGGCAATGGAAGACGCCCGGCGATTCAACGAGGCCATCGATCAAGCCCTCATGGAATCGGTAACCTTCTTCACCCAAGAAGTTGAACGAACCCGAAACTTGTTTCTGGCGGTGGTCGGGCACGATCTGCGCAACCCGTTGGATACGATCCTGAAGAACGTCGAATATTTATCGAGAATGGGCATGGAGGGCGCCGCTTCGGAGGTCTTAGGGCGCCTCACTCGAGGCGGCGTCCGCATAAAACACTTGCTGGATGACTTGCTGGATTTCAACCGCGCAGCGCTCGGCGGGTGCATATCCATTACCGTTGCCGAGGTTGATCTCGCCGAGGTGTGCGCGCTCGAGATCAATGATTTCCAAAGCGCTCATCGCGACAGGGAGATCAGGTTCGACGCCGCCGGCAATCTTCACGGCGTGTGGGACGCCGCGCGCATTCAACAGCTCCTGTCGAACCTGTTGAAGAACGCGATCGACTATGGCGCACGAGATGAAGCCATCAAAGTTCGGGCGGCGGGAATGGACAGTGAAGTTGTTCTGTCGGTCCACAATCGAGGAACCCCGATTCCTGAGGCAACTCTGACGCAACTCTTCGAACCGCTGAAGCGGGGCGATGCGGGCCGTGATCGGAGAAGGAGCAACTCTCACCTGGGGCTCGGCCTATTCATTGCCCGGGAGATTGCGAGGGCTCACGGCGGCAGTATCCACGCAAGCTCTGACGAGCATGGAACGAGTTTCACTCTGCATTTACCGCGATCGATTTGAAGCGTGGCGGCTGGATTCCTCGGCACGCAAACCGCCCAAGCAAGCCGTGCACTCCGCACCAAATAAAAAAATCTGCGCGGTGTAGTACAACCATAGCAGCAATGCCGCAAAGGAAGCCGCGGCGCCGAATGCCGAAGGCTGTGTCGAATGGGCCAGATAAAGACTGATTGCCCAACGTCCGGCATCAAAGAGCACGGCAGTGAGCGTTCCGCCCGCCATCACCACTCTCCACGGCAGACGCCGCGCCGGCAGGTACCGGTAAATGAGCGCAAACAAAGAAGACACCAGCAACAGGGATACGGCGAAATCCATCACACCGATTACACCAACGAGCGCCGCGTGAGCCGAAGCGATGTGCGCCCGGACATTCGCGAGCGCGGTGGATACCGTCAGCGACACCAAGAGTAGAAATCCCAGCGCAAGAACAAAACCCAGCGACAGGAACCGGGTGCGAACCCAGCCTCGCACACCCTTCGGCACGAGCGCCGCACTCCCCCAGATCCGTTCCAGGGTTTCTTCGAGAGCCGCGAGCACGGTCGTCGCGCCGATGAGGAGGGTGACGACGCTCGTGACTGTTGCGATCAAACCCTGAGACTGGTGAGATTGTTTTACCGCCTCGAGTAGGATGGTTGCGGTCGATGGTCCGAAGAGCGAATTCAATTGCTCACCGACCTGTCCGTAAGCGGCTTTCGCGCCGACGATCCAGCCCGCGAGCGTCAACAAAATGACCAACAGCGGAGCCAGTGAGAACGCGCAAAAGAACGCAAGGGCAGCGCCGGTCGTCGACGCATTATCCGCGCGCCAATACTGCGCTGCGCAAGCCATGAGGCTTGCGGCGCTTTTGAGGAAACTCTTCAAAGGAAGTGATTCTTACAAGGGCGTCTGTGAGCTGTTGTCCCGGCTAAACCGGCAGTACTCGTCGGCGAGGCTCAGGACGGCAGAAGGCGCGGGCGGCACATCGCGCTTAAATTCGGGGGGGAGTTGCAGCAGCGTCTCGGCCACGCGTTTCGGCGTGCCTAAATTATTCCACCCGCACGGTGGTACACCGAGCACTTGAAGACAGGCGGCCTGGGGTTCGAGCAGGTCGCGCGAGAAGTCTATCGACGGCAATCGTTCATAGATGGCGGTGAGCGAGGCGTTGTCCATGGCAAGAGGGTTCTTGCCGCTGATCGCCGCACGCATCCGCGCAACCGATGCACCGTGGTGCGAAAGCTCGTATAAGTCAAGCAGTGCGCGGACCGAGCCCGCAACAACGAACATGTTCCAGAGCGCACCGGCTCTAAGCAACGCGTGGGCGCGAACGGAATCGGGCTTTTCCACAAAGCTGAGTACCCGGGTCGGCCGATGATACTTTCGATCCACCGGAAGGATGTAACCGAGTCCGGTATCCGCTTTGTCGGCGTCGGCCCCCAATAAATAAACCGTATCGTCCATTCGCGCGGCAAGTTCAGCGATAAATCTCAGGGAGCGCGCGAACAGATCCTCATGCACGATGTAGTGGTCTGCGGGCAGTATCAGAATGATTGCGCGAGGGTCGCGCGCCTCGATCCGCAGAAGGCCCAGTAATACGCCGTGTGCGGTGCCGCGATTCTCCGGCTGTACGAAAACATTTTCCTTCGGAAGATAGCCCAGCGGCAATTCCCACCACCAGCGGTGCTGGGCCGCGACAACAGCGCATGTTTGGATGATGGGCGCCACGGTCCCCGCGCGGATGAGCGACTGCGTCAGCAGACTCGGTCCCCGCCGCAGGGAGCAGAACTGCTTTGGCACGATGACGCCATTGGGAGTCGTGGTCAGGGCCTGTAGCCGGCTGCCCTCGCCGCCGGCAAGCACCAGCGCCCACGTACCATGCACCCAGGTCCCGCGAATTTCTGGAGTATTCATGAGCGTGTCTCGTGTTGGCCAAGACGTGGATGCTTTACTTATCGCGATTGTGCGGCCATCGCGGCCTGCCGGTTCTTCGCCCGCGCCTGATATTGATGTGAGATAAAGCCGACAGGCACGCAAGGCGCGTGATGGCGGGTATATGATTTTGGGCATGCAGATGCTGTACAGATTTCTCATTGGCGGGTTGGTCATTACGCTATTTGCCACGGCCGGAGATCTCTTACGCCCCAAGAGCTTTGCCGGTATTTTCGGGGCAGCGCCTGCGCTCGCGTTGGCAACCTTAGGGCTGGCTGTTCTGGAACGTGGATCGATATATGCCGCCACTGAGGCCCGCTCGATGCTGGTCGGCGCGGCTGCGTTCGTGCTTTACGCGGGCGTGTCGAGCCGCTTGCTACGCGGCGGAACGCGGGCGGCGTCATCCGTGACGATTGCAAACCTCGGGCTGTGGCTCCTGTTTGCCTTCTTTGGCTGGCTACTCATTCTTCGGGTACCGATGTGAGAATCTCGATGAACTGGTCAGCACTACGGCGCACTCATTGGGGTGAATACGCCGTGCGTTTTGCGCTCGGCGGCGCCGTCACCGTCGTTACGGGCCTGCTCGCGCACGGATTCGGACCGGTCGTCGGCGGGCTATTCCTCGCGTTCCCGGCAATCTTTCCCGCGAGCGCCACGCTCATCGAGAAACACGAAACCAATAAAAAGCGCCAGGCCGGACTCGACGGTGTCGCGCGCGGGCGCAAGGCAGCGGCGCTCGATGCGGCCGGATCCGTCCTCGGCGCCGCGGCACTCATCGTCTTTGCTTTCGTGGCCTGGAAAGCACTTCCAAACCATGCAGCGCCCATCGCGCTTGGGGCGGCGGCGCTTCTTTGGTTCGTGGTGGCTACGTGCTTGTGGTGGTTGCGAAAAAGGCGTTTCTTCGCGAGACGGCCGGCGTAGCTGTCGGTAGATTCCTACACGGGTCGGCGAGTGCGTGGGATATAGTAAAACCTGAGCGGGCGGCTCCTCAGGGGAAGGGACCAGATGACTGAGATCAACATCGCGATGCCCCAGGGCCGCCGCGGTAAAAAAGCATCCCCCGATATCACTCGGGACGCCAATGAATTTCTTCGAGCCGTCGTTGAAACGACGCCGGACTGCATCATGTTGGTGGCGCGGGACGGGCGGCTTCTGCAAATGAACGCTCCCGGACTCCAAATGATCGAAGCGTGTTCTTTCGCAGATGTCGACCATGTATCTCTTTACGATCTCATCGTGCCGGAGCACCAAAGCTCTTGGCGCGACCATCACCGCCGAGTGTGCCAGGGAGAGAACACCGCGTGGGAATTCGAGATTGTCGGTTTGAAGGGCACCCGGCGCTACCTGAGCGCACATGCGTCTCCGATCGGCTTGGCGGACGGGACCGTGGGCCAACTTGCGATAGCGCGCGATATTACCTCCCGGAACCTCGCCGAGAGTGCGCTGCGGCAAGCCAAGGAAGCCCTCGAGGAGAAAGTTGGCGAGCGCACTCGCGAATTGCAGGCGGCCCTCAAGCGCCTGCAGGATAGTGAGCGGAGTTTTGGACTGCTCGTCGAGGGCGTCACCGACTACGCCATCTACCTGCTCGACCCGAACGGCAAGGTCGTGAGCTGGAACAGCGGTGCCGCACGCATCAAGGGTTATGGCTCGGAAGAAATTATCGGCAAGCACTTCTCGTGTTTCTATACCAAGGAGGACCAAGCGCTCGATTTTCCCATGCTAGGACTACGCACAGCCCTTCGCGAGGGGCGTATGGAAACGGAAGGGTGGCGGGTCCGAAAGGACGGCAGTCGATTCTGGGCCAACGCGATCATCGATGCGATCCGTGTTGGCGGTCAGCTCGTTGGGTTTGCAAAAATTACCCGCGACATCACGGAACGGCGCGCGGCGGAAGAAAGGCTCCGCCAAGCGCAGAAGATGGAGGCAATGGGGCAATTTACAGGGGGCGCGGCGCACGACTTCAACAACCTGCTGATGGCCATCCTCGGCAGCTTGGAGCTTGTGCGTAAACGTCTTCCGGACGACCAGCGCACCCGGGCTCTTCTGGACAATGCCGTGCAGGGCGCGAAGCGGGGTGCCTCGTTGACGCAGCGCATGTTGGCGTTCGCCAGACGCCAAGAACTCAAGCGAGAGGCCATAGACCTTGCAAGTTTGGTCAACGGCATGAATGAGCTCGTCGAACGTTCAGTCGGACCAAATGTCAATGTCGAGGTCCATATACCACACCAGCTGTCACGCCTACGCACGGATGCCACTCAACTCGAAACAGCCATCCTCAATTTGGCGGTCAACGCCCGTGACGCGATGCTCGGCGGCGGTACGATAAACATCTCGGCCCGCGAGGAGCGGATCGAAGGCGGCCACAGCAGTGGTCTTGCACCTGGCCCGTATGTATGTCTCTCGGTGACGGATACAGGTCATGGCATGGATGAGAAGACCTTGGCGCGGGTCACCGAGCCGTTTTTTACGACCAAGGGCATCGGCAAAGGGACCGGACTGGGATTGTCCATGGTCGACGGCCTCACGGTGCAGTCCGGCGGCAGACTGGCGATACACAGCCAGTTGGGCAGGGGAACGCGGGTCGAGCTTTGGTTTCCCGTTGCGAGCGAGACCAGCACCACAGTCGAGCCGGCGCCTTCGTCAGAAACTACCGCCGCAAGTGCGCCCGGCAGGCAGCTCGTAATCCTTGCGGTCGACGACGATAGCTTGGTGTTGACGAATGTCGTCGCCATGCTGGAGGACCTCGGTCACAAGGTGATCGACGTCTCCTCCGGGTCGAGAGCGCTGGACGTTATCGACGCTGATCCAAGCGTTGATCTGGTCGTAACCGATCAGGCCATGCCAGGAATGAGCGGCCTTCAGCTCATAGCGGCTATTCAGGCGAGACGGCCGACTCTGCCAGTGATCCTCGCCACCGGTTATGCGGAGTTGCCGCCGGGAATTGACCGAGCCATCGGCAGACTGGCCAAGCCCTTCACGCAACGAGAACTCGCGGATGCCGTTGCAGCAATGGGCGATCGGCTTCAGTAGCAGCAGGCGGGTGTGACCCGGGTATACTTGCGCCAACGCCCACAGAGCGCAGAAAACAATGGCTTTCGTCCCTCCGCTAAAGGTCTTGCTACTGGAGGACGACGCCGACGATGCGGAGTTCATCGAGCGCGAGTTGCGTAGGGCGGGGCTGGAGCACAGCTTGCGGCGCGTCGTTCTCAAAGCCGCGTTCGTCGAGACGCTCGCGAGCTATGCGCCGGACATTGTCCTCGCGGACTCGAGGTTACCCAACCTCGACGCGCGCGCCGCCATTGAGCTGGTTAATGCGCATGATCCGACCCTACCGGTAATCGTCGTGACAGGAGCGTTGGGCGACGAAGCCGCCGTGGCGTTGCTCCACGCCGGCGCCAGTGACTGCGTACTCAAGGATCGCCTGGCTCGGCTCGGGCCTGCGGTACGGCGGGCGCTCGAGGAGCGGACAGAAAAACTGAGCCGTGCGGCCGCCGAGGCGGCGCTGCATGCCTCCGAGGTCCGCTTTCGGAGGTTGTTCGAGACCGCCATGGATGGAATTCTGATCGTCAATGCCGACAGCGGCCTCATCCTCGAAGCGAATCCCGCCGTCTTGACGCTGGTCGGTGGTTCGCCGGATGCACTGCTCGGCGCCCCATTGTGGGAAGTCGACGCACTGCGCGGCATATTTGGCCCTGAGGCCGTCTTTCGCGAGATGGCGGCGAAGGGTCGATTCCAGTTCACGGACGGCGTGCTGCGGCGTCGCGGCCGGCAGCCGCTCGAAGTGGAGGTGGCCGGAAGCGCCTTTCAGACCGGTTCGGCCCGGATCCTTCAGTGTAATGTGCGTGACGTCAGCGAGCGCAGGCGGTTGCAGCGGGCGCTCCTCGCGGCTACGGATCATGAGCAGCGCCATCTGGCTCAGGAACTGCATGACGGACTTGGGCAGGACCTTGCCGGCCTCGGCATGTTGATGCACGGTGCGATGAATGAGGCCAAGGCCGGGCGGTTGGTCTCGGTGGAGGAGATCGAACGGATGAGCCTCGTGGTCCGCAATGCGCTCAGGGCCTGTCACGACATCGCGCACGGCCTGTCGCCGCTGACGGGCATGCCTGGCGGGTTGGTCGAAGCCTTAAATGCTCTGAAATTACGGCTTGGCGGCCCACCGGGGCCCTCCCTGGAACTGGACGTTGCGGAGTGCACGATGGCTCTTCCGAGCGAGTCCTGCGACCATCTGTACCGCATCGCGCAGGAAGCCGCCACGAACGCCATGAAGCATGCCCGTGCGAAACGCGTGACCATACGCCTCCGGGCCGACGATCGGGGGTTGCGACTTGAAGTCGCAGACGACGGCTGCGGAGTCAAGGGCGGACGGGACGGACGCACGGGACTGGGGCTGCACACCATGCATGATCGCGCAGCGAGCATTGGTGGAACGCTGCAACTGCTTTCGAACCCGGGCGGCGGAACAACCGTGGTCTGTCAGGTTCCGCAAGCGCCTGGCGTCCGTTAGAAATTCTGAGGAAAACCAAAGTATGAGTGACGGTGACGTCCATCATTTCAAAGGCCGAGACGGCGTCGAGCTCGCTTATCGCGAGATGGGAGAGGGCCGGCCGCTGGTGCTCGTCCACGGCTTCTTTTCGACCGCGATGGTCAACTGGGTGCGCTACGGCCATGCCGCGAGAATCGCAGCGCGCGGTTACCGGGTCATCATGCCGGATTTGCGCGGCCACGGGGACAGCGCCAAACCGCACGACGCTGCCGCGTATCCTCCCGACGTGCTGGCCGACGATGGCCTTGCGCTCATCGAGCGGCTCGGGCTGGCCGACTATGATCTCGGCGGCTATTCGCTGGGCGCACGCACGACGATCCGAATGCTGGTGCGCGGGGCGACACCGCAGCGCGCGATTGTGGCGGGGATGGGGCTGGAGGGGATCGTCGACACCGGCGGGCGCAGCGCGCATTTCCGCCGCATCCTCACCCACCTCGGTACGTTCGAACGCAACTCGGCCGAATGGATGGCCGAGGCCTTCCTGAAGACGGTCGGCGGCGATCCAGTGGCGCTGCTCCATGTTCTCGACACCTCCGTTGATACGCCGCGCGAGGCGCTTGCGCGAATTAGCATGCCGACTCTGGTATTGGCGGGCGCCGAGGACGACGACAATGGCTCTGCGGCGGCGCTGGCCGCCGCCCTAGCGGATGGCCGGTACGCCGCGGTGCCCGGCAACCACATGAGCGCGGTCGCCAAGCCGGAACTTGGCGCGGCAATCGCCGACTTTCTCGGCGACGGTCCACGGGGGTGAGCGCCACCTAAAACTCAAACATCGATTTCGCGCGCCGGGCTGCGTTCTTCGCGGCATCGAATGACGGGAGCTCGAGCGACTGTCCTACCGGAGCCGGCAGCCCACTCCTACACGCCGGCCGCTAGGTCGCCGTTATCTTAAAAATCGACAATGTAAAACCACAAAAGTGAGTTTGAGGGGTGACGCATGGATTCAAACGAAGATCACACGGATTTCAGGCGGAGTCGGTGGGTACGGGTACCGCCACCGCGGCATGCAGCTCAGTTGTCGTGGGCTGGGGCGGATCCTTAGACATCTTTTAAAAGACCGACCGGGCCGCGCCATCGGCGCGTCCCTCCAGGGAAACGGCCTTCGCCCGAGCGGCGCATCTTTGCCACCATTTCACAAAGTGAAGGGGATGACCATACCGCGTCCCGTTTGGTTCCTCGTGCTCTCGGCGGCGTTCGCCGGCGCTGCCCCGGCGGCCAAATTCACCGCGACCGAACGGACCCAAATCGAAGAGCCGCGTCCGGCGGATCTGCCGAGCGATGAAACGATGGAGGCCCAAGGCGCGATCATAGGAGCGGTCGAGCTGGATGTGCGTCAGATATTCGACGAGCGAGATCCGCGCGAGAATAGCGGCTTGTACCATCTGGCGGATCAGCTGCATGTCCGCACCAAGCGATCGACGATACGTGCACAGTTGCTCTTCAAGCCGGGCGATAAGTACAACGCGCGAAAGCTCGCCGAAACCGAGCGCAACCTGAGAGCGGTTTCTTATTTCTACGATGCGCACGTCGTACCGGTCAAATACGTCGACGGCAAGGTCACGGTACGAGTGATTACCAAGGATGTTTGGACCTTGAGTCCCGGGATTTCATTTGGCCGGGCGGGCGGCGCTAACAATTCTGGGTTCAATCTCCAAGACTCCAATCTTCTCGGCTTCGGCAAATCGCTGGCGGTCAACCATTCCAGCAACATCGATCGAACGAGTACTGCGCTCAGCTATGGCGATCCCAACCTATTCGGCTCCCGTTGGTCGCTCGCAACCGCGTACGCCGATTCGAGCGATGGAAGACAGCGATCGTTCGCGCTGTCGCAACCCTTCTATTCGTTGGATACACCGTGGACGGTTACGGTTAAAGCCATAGAATTCAACCGTACGGTATCCCGCTACAACTTGGGCGAGATCGTAGATCAATTTCAGCGTCGAGAGGGCTACTACGAACTGAGTGGCGGGTTGTCGCCCGGGTTGATGGACGGGTGGACGCGCCGGGCCTATGCGGGAGTGCGTTACGACAGGAATGTTTTTGCCCAGACTCCGGACACAAGCACGGCGGCCGCGGTGCTGCCGCCGGATCGCACGTTGTCCTACCCATTTGTCGCCGTTGAATTGACCCAGGACGATTTTCGGAAAATCGGCGATCAGAATCAGATCGGACGCACCGAGGATTTGTACTTCGGCACGCACTTGTACGCGGAAATTGGCTATTCAGGGACGGCTTTTGGTGCAAATCAAAACGATCTGCTGTTCACGACCAGCGCCGCCAAAGGGTTTCAGCTCAGCGCGCTCACTCAGCTGTTTTTGGCCAGTACGCTCAATTCTCGTGTCGAGGGCGGCAGCATCCGCAATCTGTTCGCGGACGGTACGGTGACTTACTACTGGCGATGGCGGCCCGACGGCCTGCTGTTCGCGTTTCTGAACGCCACCACCACACACGCGCTCGATCCGGATTCGCAACTGCTGATCGGTGGCGACACGGGTCTTCGCGGCTATCCGCTTCGCTACGAATCGGGAACCTCGCGCGGCTTGCTGACCGTGGAACAACGCTTTTACAGCGATTGGTACCCATTTCGGCTCGCGCGCTTTGGTGCTGCGATCTTCAGCGATGTCGGGCGTACCTGGGGCCGGGGCGTCATTGGCAACAGCGATCCGGGCACGCTCAGCGATCTGGGTTTCGGCCTGCGATTCGGCAACACCCGCTCGGGGCTCGGCAATGTCTTGCACATCGATTTGGCGTTCCCGCTGAACGGCGATCGCACCATAAGCAAAATGCAATTCGTGATCGAAACCAAGGCAAGCTATTAGAAGTTGTGGTCAAAAAGTCATCACTGCGTCGTAAGCGACTGATTAAGGATGACGTTATGGTTACAAGTCCCCGCTTATGCACAGGCTTATCCCCCGGGATTGTGCGAAAGAAAACGGCAGCGCCCTTCCGGAAACGCGATTTCGATTTCCAATCGCATCATCTTGTCGCTGCTGCGACAACGCGGCACAATGTGCCCGTCGCAGCGCTAAAGATCTGACGTGTTTGCGACGATTGCCGCGGCGATCTTTCTGCGCGTGCGGTGCAAATCATCAAGGAATACATCGCTATGCGTCATCATTTGCTTGGGCGGACCGGCCTTTTCGTTTCCGAACTGTGTTTGGGTACCATGACCTTTGGGAGCGCGGACGGGCCGTGGGCAAGTATTGGCGGCCTGCAGCAAAGTGATGCGGAGCGGCTGGTAGGCCAGGCGATCGATGCCGGCATTAACTTTCTCGATACCGCAGATGTCTACGCGGCCGGTGCGTCGGAGCAGATCACTGGGCAAGCGCTGAAAAATCTAAAAATACCGCGTGAGGACGTCATTGTCGCGACCAAAGTCTTCGGCGAGACGGGCAAGAGTCCGAACTCGCGCGGCGCAACTCGGCACCACATCCTCGACGGCGTAAAGGCTAGTTTGAAGCGGTTGCAGCTTGACCATATCGATTTGTATCAAATTCATGGTTTTGACCCCGCTACGCCCATTGAAGAAACGGCGCGCGCTCTCGATCAGCTCGTACGTCACGGCCACGTGCGCTACGTCGGCGTCTCCAATTGGGCAGCGTGGCAGATAGCCACGGCTTTAGGGCTGGCCGAACGTTTGGGCCTGGCCCGCTTCGAATCGCTGCAGGCTTATTACAGCGTGGCCGGCCGGGACCTGGAGCGCGAACTCATCCCGATGTTGCGCAGTGCGGGGCTCGGTCTGTTGGTATGGAGTCCGCTGGCGGGCGGCCTATTGAGCGGAAAATACTCTGACCTTAAGCAAGTTGAGGAAGGAGGCCGGCGATCGTCCTTCGATTTTCCGCCGGTTGATAAAAAACGGGCGGCAGATTGCATCGATGTGATGCGGACGATTGCCGAGGCGCATGCCGTATCAATCGCCCGAGTGGCGTTAGCGTGGCTGCTTCACCAGCCGCAGGTAACGAGCGTGATCATCGGCGCAAAGCGTCCGGAGCAACTGGCCGACAATATCGCGTCGACGCAGATCACGTTGAGCGCCGCCGAGCTTGAGCAGATCGGCAAGGCCAGTGAATTGCCGCCGGAATATCCGGGCTGGATGTTTGAGATGCAGGGAAAGTATCGACGCGCGCAAATCGACGACGCGCTGTGATTAGCCGGGCGTATTCGGCCTCCGGCTGACTATGCCGAAAGCGGTGTCGCTACGCCGGCGACCAAGCCTGCGATTTTTTGCCGCACGTCGGCCCGGCCGACGCGGTCCCGAGAGTCTTCGATTTCATCGGCCGGAAACCAGCCGCTGACCGAATTGCCTTCGGCCGTCACGGTCAGGGTCGCTCCGTCCGGACGAGGGTCCGAGGCATGCACGTCGAACATTACGCAGTGATATTCCACGCCGATGCGCCTGAGGGCAGCGCGCGCCTCGGCCATTATTCGCGTCTTGCCGTATTCGAACTCACTGATCGTCATCTACACGACTCCTAAAGGCTATTGCACGTCGATATATGGGGCGCACTTACCGTTTTGCGAGAGGATTTCGAACTTCGCGTGCGATCCCGAGTATTCGCAAATCAACAGAGGACTGCCGGGGAAGGACCGATTCAAGTGCTGTCCGGTCAGGGTAGCCCGCGCGGTGAACGCAGCGTTGGCCGATGCCGCAAATACGAGCCCTGCACAGAACGCCAGTGTTTTCAATTTCGTTTCACCCGCATTACGCCCATGCGGGTATTGTGCGCAGGCGGACCCTAGAGCATCGTTACGGATGTCTCAGGTCCGCCCTTGCGCAGTGTGTCTTGCGTCACTGTTTTGGGCTGCGTAAATTCTGGGGTGACGTAATCTCGGCGCGACCGCCGTGCGCACCGACGGTAAAGGCGGCCGATCAGCCCGCGGGACTGCCCTCGACCTGGATCAACAGCTTCACGCCCATCTTGAAGCCATAGGAGTCGCCGAAATTGACGCCGAAGTCGCTGCGGTTGAACGACGCCGACGCGTCGGCGCCGCAGACCTCCTTCTTGGTCATCGGGTTCGGCTTGCACATGAAGGAGTTGATGGTGAGCATGACCGGCTTGGTCACGCCGTGCAGCGTCAATGTCCCCTGCGCTTCGGTGGGAGTGGCGCCGTTGAACTTGGAAAATTTCCCGCTGTACGTGGCGGTGGGATATTTTCCCGCATCGAAAATTTCGGGCGATTTGGCGTGCTCGTCCATCTTTGCCATGCCAAAATCGACGGAACTCATGTTCACGGTGATGTCGATGGAGCCGGATTTCGCATCCTTGTCATAGACGACATTGCCCTTGGTATCGGTGAATTTACCGCGCCAAACCGACAATCCGCCCATATGGTCGGCCTCGAAACTCGGATAAGTGTGGTTCGGATCGAGGACATAGGTGACGGGTGCCGCAAATGCGGAGGCGGTCGCCAGTGCGGCGATTGACGCCAAAACAAGTCGGTTCATGAAAGCTCCTTGGGAACAACGGCTATAATCCGGCGACATCATATAGGAATTTCTGATGGAATTACTGACCGCCATTGACACGCGAGCCTCGGCCGCACGCTTGACGCAGCCCGGCCCGACGCCGGAGCACCTGGCGCGCATATTGGAGGCTGCCGCGCATGCGCCGGATCACGGCCGCTTGCGGCCCTGGCAATTCATCGTGCTCGATGCCGATTTGAGAGAGAAGTTCTCGTTCGCCGCGGCGGCGGCCAAGCGTGTTCGATTGCCGGCCATGACCGACGAGCAGTTTGCGGCCGAGCGCGAGAAAATTACCCGCTCGCCCACCATCGTCGTCGTCGGCTGCAGCGTCCGCCGCGAGCAGACCAAGGTGCCGGAGATAGAACAAGTGATTGCGGCAGGCGCAGCGGCCCAGAATCTATTTCTTGCCGCGCACGACTTGGGCTACGGAGTGATGTGGAAGACCGGCGCAGCCGCCTATGATCCGGCCGTCAAGGCGACGGTCGGCTTGGGCGCCGATGATCATATCGTGGGCATCATGCATCTCGGGACGCGGCCGAAGCAGCCGCCTTGAAGCTATCCGGTGTCGGCGCGGCGAAGGAATGCCCGCGCAGCGACACGGATTTCACCAGCGCCCACACTTTCATTCCCGGCCTCAGAGACAGATCGCGCGTCGCGGCCTTGGTAATGCGCGCCATGATTTGCGCGGCGCCGATATCGATGGTGACGAGGTCCGAGTCCAAATCATCGCCTTGGATGCTCGTCACCACGCCGGCGAGACTATTCCGCACGCTCAAATGCTGAGGGATCTGCGTCGAGACGATGATGTCGCGCGCCAGAAGCTGTACGCGCAGTGCCGTCCCGGCGGCGAGTCCCATGGCTTGCACGTATAGTTCACCATGACCCACGCGGACCTTGGTGAGGTTGGTCCCCGAGTCGATGCCGAGAACGATACCATCGATGATGGCGCCGACTTCATCGGGTCCGATGATCGCCCGCAGATGCGGATCGAGGCTCATCTCGCCGATTGCGCCTTGCGCAATGACCGAACCCGCTTCCATCAACACGATGTGCGTCGCGAGCCTCAGGACGTCATCGAAATCATGCGTGACATACACCATCGGAATCGCCAGTTGATCCCGTAGCGTTCCGAGATAAGGCAGTACTTCCTCGCGCCGTGCCCCGTCGAGAGCGGCCAGCGGTTCGTCGAGCAACAGGAGGCGAGGTTGGGTGAGCAGCGCGCGGCCTATGGCGACTCGCTGCCGCTCGCCGCCCGACAGCTGATGAGTGCGCCGATCCATCAACGAGGCGAGATCGAGCAGTCCGGTCACCGCATCGAGGCTCACGTACGGCGCGCCGACGGCGCGCTTCTGGGCATACCGCAAGTTGGCGGCGACGGACAGATGCGGGAACAACCGCGCGTCTTGAAACACGTAGCCGATACGTCGGCGTTCCGGCGGTACATTGATGCCTCGATCCGTATCGAGCAGGACGAAGTCATCGAGCGCAACGCTGCCCGCATCCGGTGCGAGAAGGCCCGCAATGATGTTTACCAACGAGCTCTTGCCGCAGCCGGAACGGCCGAACAGCGCAACCACACCAGGTGTGGGCAATTCGAAATGGACGCGCAATGCGAATGCGCCGCGTTGTTTTGCAACCGCGACGGTCAGCATCAGCGGCCCAACATGCGCCGCACGCGGCGCGCAAACCATTCGGACAACAATAGGCCTGCGAGGCCAAGGGTCAGCGACAGACCGGCCAGCCGTGCGGCCGCGTGCTCGGCGCCGGGCGATTGCAGGGCGGTGTAGAGGGCCAACGGCAACGTCCGCGTTTCTCCGGGAATATTGGAAACGAAGGTAATGACCGCGCCGAATTCACCGAGGGCGGCGGAAAATGCCGTGATGGCGCCGGCGAGAATACCGGGCAGCATCAATGGCAGGGTTATGGTCGCGAAGCGATCGAACGGGCCTGCGCCCAATGTGCGTGCCGCATCTTCCAAGCCGCGATCGACGTTCTCGAGCGAGATGCGCATGGCCCGGACCATCAGCGGAAAGGACATGACGGCGGTGGCGAGTGCGGCGCCGCTGCGCGTGAATATGAGCTGAATGCCGAAAGTACTTTGCAGCCAGGAGCCGATGACGCCGCGGGTGCCGAACAATAAAAGCAGCACATAACCGACCACGACCGGCGGCAGGACGAGCGGCAAGTGAATCAACGCATCGAGCAAGGTCCGGCCGACAAAGCGGCGCCGCGTCAGTACCCAGGCGAGAATGACGGCCAAAGGCAAGCTGAACACGACGCTGCGCGTCGCAACTGCCAAGCTGAGGTGCAGCGCTTCGCTTTCACTGGGCGTCAGCCACATCATGCTAGAGGCTTACAAAAGTACGGGGCTTCATTCGGCGGCAGTATACGGGGGGCAGCGCCCTTTATCCGCCACCGGCAGAGAACTATTGCCGCTTGGCCGCTCCCGCAAACAGTTCGTGCAGCGACGTGTTCAGCTTGACCGTAATCGCAAAGAGAATCATGACGGTGGGATTGTACATACCCCGTTCAAGCCGCCCCACCACGTTCGGATGGACACCCGCTTCGAACGCGAGCGCCTCTTGAGTCAGGTTGCGCCGTTTACGGCGTTCCCGAACTTCTTCACCGAGACTCCGCAGGATCGACGTTGTGCGCACGCACCAGGTTCGATCCTTGAACACAATAGTGTCCAGACATTATAATGTGGATTGGCGCAATGGACTCCAATAACGAACGCCCGCTGCCGGTCATATGCAATAGCTACGGTCATATGCAATAGCCATTTGCCGCCAGTTAGCCCGAAAACTAACTGTCGCAGCTAGGGGAATCACCGATAGCGAATACGCCGCTCGGTGACGTACATTCGTACGCGTACCTAATCACCATCTTCGACCCTAAGGATGGGGCGCGTATGGCAAAATTTCAGCTTCGGTTGCTCAATTCACTCCCAGCGTTTGAAGCGGCGGCACGGCATCAGAGCATCAAGGAGGCATGCGCCGAGCTGAACGTAACTCATGCGGCGGTGAGCCGACATATCAAGAAAATCGAGCTACACGTTGGCCGCCATCTATTCAGGCGAGGGCACCGAAAAATCACTCTGACCGATAACGGCGAGCTGTTATTTAGCGCAGTCTCCATGGGATTCACTCATATTCAACGCGCTCTGATCCAATTGAGTCGAAGTCGAAACCCTGACAGGCTCGTTATATCCGTCGATCCGGACTTTGCCGGGTTGTGGCTCGTGCCAAGGCTGGCCGGGTTCTATGCGATCGTGCCGAATACGCTCGTCGAGATACGGGCGGAGAAAAGCACGCTTCCATTGCAAGATCCGCAGATCGGCTGCGCGATCCATTTTGCGGAAGCGAATCCTGACTTGGAAAATGGCGAGATGCTGTTCCGGTCGCGTCTTTTCCCAGTGTGCGCCAAAAGCCTCGCGCAATCGGCGCCGCTGAACTCGGTGGACGATCTTCGGCATCATGTTTTGCTGCATGATCGATCGATTGTCGAATGGGAGGAGTATCTTCGGAATTGTGGGACCGCGATCGACATAGACGTGAGATTGGGAATTATTTTCAGTGAGACCGGCCTCTGCCTGGATGCCGCCGTCCGTGGGCAAGGCGTAGCGATCGGCGATGATTTCCTGGCGGCCATGCATTTATCGGAAGGGCGGCTCGTGAAGCCGTTTGGTTCGACGGTGCTCTCTAAAAACGCCTATTACCTCGCCGTTCCTGAAAAGACATCGAGGCATCCATCCGTCAACGCCCTTCGGACGTGGCTTTTGCAAAGTATCCAGCGTGAACGTCAAGATTTGGGCATTCACTGAGATGGGCAGTGGCCCGTGACTCATTTCCTGCGGTCACGTGATCACTGGTCACTCGAAATGCGACAAAAGATTGCTTGAGGCCGCAGAGACCTATTCGGCATTCTCGGTCTGGATCCTAAACCGCGAGGAGGCACGATATGAATACGGCGACGGCCACGGCCGCAACTGAGGTTCTTCAGCAAGCAAGAGTTCGCGAGGCCGAGGCAATTTACGAGGGCTGCTTCAGTCACGCGGCGGTCGCGACGCTGAGAGTGTTCAACAAGCATTTTGCTTCCCGCTCACTGACACGAAATGAGCTGCGATTATTCCTTTCGAGCATGGCAGCGTTCAATCGCCACACCATCGGCGGCATAGCGATCCTCGCGGGGCGGCTATCGGATGAGATTCTTCCCCATTTGCCGAGAATCGGTCACGAGATCGGTGCATACGTACTGGACGCTGCGGTCGATGAGTACGGGTTGCGAGAAAGCATCACACACGTGGAGTTGGGACGGAATTTCGCGGAGTATCTGGGGATTTCCGCGGACGAAGTGGAGGCGCGGCAGAATGCCTGTTCCGCGGCGATCGAACTCGGCGATGCGCTATTTGCTTGGTATCGCGAAATGCCCGCTGCCTTCGCTCTTGGTGTCCACACCGCATCGGAGGTCACGAGCGTGAAGGAATTCATTTCATGGCATGATATTTTTCTAAAATTCCCGCAGTACCGTTTCTCGCGCGACTTGCCGGAGTTCGAGTACATGCGTGCGCACTACGTGCATGAACCTGACCATATAAATGGTGCGAGGATATGCATTACCAAGTACCTCGATGTGCTGCCGGCACAGGGTGAGTTACTACGAGAAGGAGCGCAGGCTTACCTCGATCTTTATCAAAAGATGTTTCATGAATTGGATACGCTGATTTTTAAATAGCGGGTGCGCGATGACGTCATTGCACACGTTTGGCGCGGGCGTTGGCGGCGAGGCTGAAACGCGAATACGGTTTCTGGCCAAGTCGACCGAAGACCCGCTGGCGCAGGATGGGCCCAATGTAATCCGGAATCTGGCCAAATCGCCGAAGAGAATCTCCTCGGTATATGTTTACGATAAAAGAGGTACCGAGCTTTTCGAGCAGCAATGCAATACACCGGAGTATTACCTGCGGCGCGCGGAGACCCAGTTGTTGCGATCCCACGGCGGCGAGATCGTCAAGCGCTGCGGCTTCATCCCGCTGGTTGAATTGGGAGCGGGCACTGCCGAAAAGACGAGAATCTTGTTGGCGGAATACGAAAATCACGGTTTACGCTGCGACTATTTTCCAATCGAAGTGGATACGGAAACGCTTTCTGAAACGGCCTGCAAACTGGCCGCGGAATTTCCTCATCTCCATGTTCATTGTCTGGGTACGACCTTCCAGAAGGGATTGCCCGCGCTGCCCGCCTGTCCTGAACGCAGACTGTTTCTCTTTTTAGGCGGTTCCATTGGAAATTTTGAATTGCCGGAAATCGACGATCTGCTGCTGGAGCTGTTCTGCAATAGTTCGCCGGGAGACTATTTGCTGCTCGGGGCTGATTTGGACAAGGACCCCGCCATTGTCAACAGGGCCTATAACGATTCGGCCGGATATGGTCCCCGGTCGACGCTCAATATGCTGAGTCATCTCAATCGCCGATACGCCGGCAACTTCGTAATGAATCATTTCCGGTATCGATCGCACTATAATCGTCCAGCCAAAAGGAACGAGGTCAGGATCGAGAGCCTCGTCGATCAGACCGTTACGCTTGCCGGCCTTGGTTTCAAGGTATCGTTCGGCGAGTCTGAATTGATCGATGCCGAAGTGATGTGGAAGTTTGATCCCGACGTGCTTGGCGCGATATTGGATCGTGCGGGCTTTTCGATGGTACATCGGTGGATTGAGCCGATATATCGCTATGGTCTGTACCTATTGCGCCGCAGGTGAGGCGATACCCGCCCAAGCCGTCGGTAATCGGCAGGTATACTGCGGGGCACTTTTCCGGAGGATTTTATCAAAAATGGTCTATTACCGCGCCGTGGCGCATGACACGGCCACGCCCGAACGGATCGGCGTTCTGGTGGTCAATCTCGGGACACCGGACTCGCCGTCGTACTTGGCCGTACAGCGCTATCTGCGTCAATTTCTGAGCGATCGGCGGGTCATCAATACGGCCCGCTTAATTTGGCTGCCGCTGCTCTATGGCGTGGTGCTGCCATTCAGGCCGCTTCGAACGATGCGAAGCTATCGAAAGATCTGGATGCCCGAAGGCTCGCCCTTGGCAGTGTATTCGAAGAGGTTGGCGGTCAAGACCGGCGACGCATTACAGCGCCGCTTGGGCGCCGACGTTCGGGTCGCGCTCGGCATGAGCTACGGGAACCCCAGCATTGCGAGTGCCCTCGATTCGCTGGCCGAGCAGAACGTGAAGAGACTTTTGGTGCTGCCGTTGTATCCGCAATATTGCTCCTCGACCACCGGTTCGGTATTCGATGGAACGGCCAGCGCCTTGCGGCGCTGGCGCTGGCTGCCGGAAACGCGCTTCGTGAACGACTACTACGACGACCCCGGATACGTCGACGAGTTGGCCGCCAGTATCGACGCGCATTGGCTGCGAGCCGGCGAGCGCTCGCATCTGCTGTTGTCCTATCACGGAATTCCTGCGTCCTACGTCGCAGCAGGCGATCCATACCAGGCACAGTCGGAGGCCACTACGAGAGCGGTGGTTTCGCGCCTCAAATTGACCGAGGGGCAATGGTCTCACTGCTACCAGTCGCGATTCGGCCGAGTGGTTTGGCTGCAGCCCTACACGGAGGACACCTTAAAGGTGTTGGCTGCGCGCGGATTGCGCAAGCTCACCCTCGTATCGCCGTCCTTCGCCGTGGACTGCTTGGAGACTCTGGAGGAGGCGGGGATCGAATATCGCGACAAGTTCATTGAATTGGGCGGCGAGAGTTTGACGCTCGTGCCGGCATTGAACGACGGCGACGGCCACGCTGAGGTGCTGGCGTCCATCGTTCAACGGCATCTCGGCGGCTGGGCTTGATGCTCGCTCTACTGTCGCTGTGCATCTGGTTATATCTGTTTTTTGCGCATGGTAAATTCTGGTTATCCGCACCGGAGTTGCCGCCGGCCTCGCCGGCCGATGCTCCGGACGTCGATATCATCATTCCCGCGCGCGACGAGGCGGAGACCATCGGCCGCGTGGTCGCGTCGCTGTCCGCCCAGGAATATGCCGGCAAATTTCGCATCATTTTGGTCGATGACGATTCGGGCGACGGCACCGCAGACATAGCTCGGGCCGCCTTGGCCGGCACCGGCTCGAACCTGGACGTGATTGCGGGTGCGCCGAAACCACAGGGATGGTCCGGCAAGCTCTGGGCGGTGAGCCAAGGGGTCGCGCACGCCCAAGCGTCGGTCCTGCTGTTGGCCGATGCGGATATCGTGCACGACCCGCGGCATCTGGCCGCTCTCGTCGCGCGCCTCGATTCCCCCCGGGTCGACATGGTGAGCGAGATGGTGCGGCTC